>Ga0066388_100002273_pt1 | contig 11607 bp, 10 predicted proteins | sample PanSoiMetaGPlot6_FD_64539 | JGI IMG/M metagenome (GOLD analysis project Ga0066388, IMG submission 64539) | Tropical forest soil microbial communities from Panama analyzed to predict greenhouse gas emissions - Panama Soil - Plot 6 (Hybrid Assembly) | ecosystem: Environmental > Terrestrial >... | reverse complement strand
CGGAGTTCCCGTTGAGGTAGGAACAAAAGTAATCGAAATCGATCCCCGTAGCGATTCCCCGTTCGTGCGAGGGATCGCCGAGCGGCCGGCGCGGATAGCGGACGGCGTGGTGGCAGCGATCGAAAAGGCTCGAACTCGGACAGCGGCGGATACTTGAGCTGTGGCCGCCCCCTCCCCTCGTGAGAAGGGCGTCGGCCACGGCACGAATCACCTTCCGTGCCGTGACCGACTCGTTCGCGCCTCACTTCACCGGTGTGCCGCTGACCTCGAGATCGGCAAATTCGGTGACGGAGTCGGCCTTGGTCCACAGCCCGACCCAGCCATCCGTGAATGTCTTGTCCTCATGATCGAGAAGTGCCTTGCCGTCAAGATAGCCTTGGATCTTCGGACCCGCGGCCACCACGCGAATGGAGTGCCATGCGCCGAGACTGGGTTCCGTTACCCTTGCAGACGCGATCGTGCTGCGTTTGCCGTTGACCATCGTGTACAGCCGAAAGTTGTTCTCGAGCGCGTTGGCGCGGATCAGGAGATAGTTGCGGCCGTCCCGCGCTCGAAAGATGATCCCGCCGCTGGCGTCTTCCTTGCCGGAGATCGGCCGGAAGCGCACGGACACGTCGAGGTCACCAAATTTCTTATCCTCCAGCAAGGCGACCGCCCACGGCTGCGTTTCCACCGTCTGAGCGAGAACCTGACGCCCGCCAGAGTCTCTCCGCACCCACTGACCCGCCACGAACTTCCACTTCAGATTCTCGAGCCCGAGATCGTATTTCATCGAAGACCTTTCCTCTGCCGCCGCGACCAATGTCGCCGTCGCGAGCAACAGCGCCGCGACCATGATCTTCATGAGTCCTCCCATCGTTCGCGTCAATCGAGTCGCTCGTTCACGACCTTCCAGTCGTCCCCGCGCACCAGTGTCACCTCTGCCACTGGCTGGCCATTGTCGAGGCGTGGCGTCACGCTGACGGCGCGATACCCCGCATTGGCTTTGACCACGGCGGCTGTCGCCTCGGCAAGCGACCGCTGCGCTCGGTCCATCGCTTCCTTCTGAGCTCGAGCCGCCGCAAGGTCTCCGTCGTCGGTGATCGGTACGGATTTGATTACTATGCCGGCGCTGTAGTCGACGATGACCTCCATGAACGTCTCACCCGAAGATGACCCATTCTTCGACGTATAGAGGGACAGCTGGAACGCGCCATCGTCGATCTCGTACTTGCCCGACAATGGCGTTCCCTCACGCACACCGACCGCCAAACCGCTCTCGAGCGGCAACCAGGCCCCTTGCATCGCCCGCGTCAGGCCGTCTCGGCCCTCGATCGAGCGCGTCTCCGCCAGGGCGCGGCTTGCGCTCGTCGCCAACAGGCTCGACACAATGATCGCCGTGATCCCGATGCTCTGCCTCATGCTGCGCCTCCTTGCAAGTGTGATTCGAATTGCCTGATGTGGATGATCGTCTCGTCGCAAGGGAGTCGCTACTGAAGACTTCCTGACATTCATGTCAGATGCGCCGCGCTCGAGCAGCCGCTATAGTCCTATGCGGATGCGCGTGCTAGTCGTCGAGGACGAGAAGAAGGTCGCAAGGGCGCTCCGAGAGGGCCTCGAAGCCGAGCACTATGACGTGCGCGTAGCCGCGTCGGGCGAGGAAGGGTTCTTCCTCGTCAACCACGAGGCATTCGATTGCGTGATTCTGGATCTGATGCTGCCCCAGCGTGACGGCCTCGAGATCCTGACGACCCTACGCAAGCGAGGCGTTCAGACGCCCGTCCTGATTCTCACCGCCAAGGACACGGTCAGTGAGCGCGTGCGCGGGCTCGACGGCGGAGCCGACGACTATCTCGTGAAGCCATTCGCCATCCCGGAGCTCCTCGCCCGAATCCGCGCGCTGCTGCGCCGAGGGCGCTCAGATCAACTCCTCAAGCTTCAGCACGAAGACCTCGAGATGGATCTCGTCACGCGCCGGGTGATGCGCGGTGGCCAGACGCTTGAGCTGACGGTGAAGGAGTTCGAGATCCTCGAGTATCTGCTGCGACATCTCGGCCGCGTCGTCTCGCGCGAGATGCTCACCCGCGACGTGTGGCGCGTCGCGGCGCGGGCAACCCCCCTCGACAACGTCATCGACGTCTCAATCGCGCGCCTGCGCCGCAAGATCGACGATCCCTTCACGGTGAAGCTGCTCCACACCGTTCGCGGCGTTGGCTTCGTTCTTCGCCGAGAGCGCGGATGAGGATCGCCCACCCGACGGTCCGCGCTCGTCTCACGCTGTGGCACGCTGGGGCGTTGACGATCATCATAGGTGCCTTCGCGGTCGGTGTGTTTCTCTTCGTCCGAGCCAGCCTCTATCGCTCGCTCGACCAGCAAATCCGTGAAGACCTGGCGACGATCGAGAAGGTCTACCGCGAGGAGACGGGTGATCTGGGAGAGCTCGCCTTGCGAACGGGCGCGCATTTCGAAGTCACCGAGGGCCCAACAGTCGTCTATCGCACCGCGGGCTGGCCTCCCAGCGGCAGCGCTCCATTTCGCCAGGGCGCTCTCGCCGATTCGGCCCATCGCGTTGTCGCGGCTCGCGACGAGACGCCGGTTCGCCAGACGCTATGGACATTGGGAGTCATCATGGCGACCGCGATTCCCTGCGCCGTCGGGCTGGCCTTCATCGGAGGATATCTCCTCGCGGGGCGCGTACTCGCGCCGGTCGGCGCCATGGCCGATACGGCGCGCCTCATCACGGCGAAATCCCTCGATGCCCGGCTTCCGGTGTCGAATTCGGCCGACGAATTCGGCCGGCTCGCGAGGGTATTCAACGAGACGCTCGCGCGTCTCGATGCGGCGTTCGAGCAGCTGCGCCGCTTCACGGCGGACGCGTCACACGAGCTCCGTACACCGCTGACCGCGATCCGGAGCGTCGGCGAGGTGGCGCTGCAGCGTTCGCTGGGCGCGGAAGGCTACCGTGAGGTGATCGGCAGCATGCTCGAGGAAGTCGACCGCCTCACGCGCCTGGTCGAGAACCTGCTCCTGCTGACGCGCGCCGAAGCGGGGCGGATCCCGTTGACGCGAGCCACCGTGGACCTGCGCGAGCTCGTCGCCGGCGTTTCGGACAGTCTCAGGGTGCTCGCAGAGGAGAAGAACCAGGAATTCACGGTAGATCTTCCAGGCTCATGCGTGGTGGAGTGCGACGCCACCGTCCTGCGCCAGGGGATCACCAACCTGCTGCACAACGCGATCAAGTTCACGCCCGCCAAGGGCACCATCCGCGTTACGGCGAGCGCGACCGTCGGCGGCGACGTGGTGATCGAGGTCCAAGACTCGGGCCCCGGGATCCCGGCGGCCGATCAACCGCGGGTCTTCGAGCGTTTCTACCGGGTGGATCAGGCCCGGTCGACCGACACCGGGGGCACCGGACTCGGTCTGGCGATCGCCCGCTGGGCGGTGGAAGCGAGCGGAGGACGAATCGAGCTCGAGAGCGTGGCTGGACAGGGCACCCTGTTCCGGGTCGTCCTGCCTCGTTCCTGACACAAACGTCAGAATCCTGAAAGCCATGGCGTGGCTAGACTCCTGGCCAACAAGGAGAAACGCCATGGCAACACAGATGATCGATACGACCGGCGCCAGCGAGCCCAAGGAGATCGCGACCACGCTCCTCCATCTTGGCGCGACGTCATACGGCGGCCCCGCGATCATGGGCATCATGCAGGCCGAGCTCCAGCAGCGGCGGAAGTGGGTGTCGAAGGAGCGCTTCCTGGAGGGGCTCGCGGTCGCGAACATGGTGCCCGGTGCCACGGCCACCCAGCTCGGCATCTTCCTCGCCTACGCTCGCGGAGGCTGGTGGGCCGGCCTCCTGGGCGGGATAGCCTTCGTGCTACCGGCGTTCGCCATCATGCTCGCTCTGACGATCGCGTACGCGACGCTCGGCGTGACACCGTTGGCGCGCAGCGCCCTCTACGGTCTCGGGCCCGTGGTCATCGGGCTCTTTGCGATCGCGCTGTATCGACTGGGCAAGACGGCGGTGAGCACCGTGCCCGAAGCGATCATCGGCATCTCGGCTGCTGGGGCGCTGGCGACGACACGACTCGGGATCGTCGCGATCCTGGTCCTGGCTGGGTGCGCCGGGTTGTTCGTCTTCCATCGCGGCCCCTGGGCGTCCCGCGTGCGGTTAATCGCTGCATTGCTCTTCGTGGCGACGCTAGGCTTCGCCGTCTGGCTGTCGACGGTTACGTCCGCTGCCGCGTCCGCCGGGTTCACACCCGACCCGGGCAATCTCGTCCATGTCGCGCTGTTCTTCCTCAAAGTGGGCGCGTTCACCATTGGCGGCGGCCTGACGATGATCGCGTTCATCCAGGATCAGGTCGTTGGACAGTTCGGCTGGCTGACACCGCGCGAGTTCATCGACGGCCTGGCTCTCGGGCAGCTGACGCCCGGCCCTGTATTGATGATCGCAGCGTATGTCGGCTACAAGCTCGCCGGTCTGGCCGGCGCGATCGTGGCCGCGGCGGCAGCCTTCCTGCCGTCCTTTGTGATCATGCTCGCGATCCTTCCCGTGCTCGATCGAGTCAGACAGATGGCGTGGATGAAGGCCTCGATGCGCGGAATGTCGCCGGCGGTCATCGGCGTACTGGCCGTTTCGTTGGTGCGACTATCACCGGCCGCGATTCCCGACCCGCTGGCGCTATTGATCTTGATCGCGACGATCGCCGTCACGCTGGCTTATCAGGTGGGGGCATTCAAGCTCATGCTTGGCGGCGCACTCGTCGGCGTCGTCCGGGATTGGCTTCCGCTGTCGGTGCTCACGCGTCCGTTTTGACCGTTCGAATCGCCATTTCGCGGTACATCGCCACGGCGGCAAGACGATGCTCGCGAGCTTGCCCTGCCCGCTCGTTTTCGAGCAGGTCGGCGAGATGGGAATGACAATGCGCGGCAAGAGGGCGCATACCGAGCTCATCGGCCAGAGCGAGGGCATGCCGGTAGTAGCCCTCTGCACTTGCGGTGTCGCAGGGCCTCCGGCTCGAAGCGATCACACCCAGCAGGCGGACACACCATGCCTCGTGCCCGCGCTCCTCCTGGGTTCGGGCGAGGACGAGGCCATCGTGTCCATGGCATAAAGCATCCTCGAAACGGCCCTCGAGCACACAGGCTTCGCCGAGCCACGCAAGCTGCATGGCCCGCCCCACGCCCATCGAGCTCATGGTGGTTGCCGACCGCACGACTTCCTCCAGGAGCTGCCGACCATCTCGTGCGCGCCCAGAGAGCGCGAAGGCATATCCGAGCCGACCAAGGACCGCCCAGGGTTGAAGCTTCCAGGTGCGGACGACGACGTGCGCGCGATCGAGTGCTTCGATCGCGGTCTCGCAATCACCCTGCGCGATCGAGATGCCACCAATACCCGTCAGCGTCTCGGCGACCGTGAACGGATGATCCGTGCGTTCCGCGATACTCAAGGCTCGCTGAGCGTGCCTTCGTGCCTCATCGAAGCGCCCCAGGCCGGCGAGAGTCAGGGCAAGCCATGTCGACGACCACGGGGCGAACAGCGGCGATAACAGAGGGCCGACTTGACTCGCGCCCTCGGCACACCGCGACAGCAAGTCGAACGCTCCCCTGTAGTCGCCGACAGCAAAGTATGCCTGCCCGGTCCGATACAGGGCCTCGATCTCGAGCTCGCGGTCGCCCCTTTCGGCCGCGATGTCGAGTGCGCGCTGTCCAACCTCGATCGCTCGACGATGCTCGCCGGTGACGTTTCTCAATCTGGCCGAGATATCCGCCAGGACCCGGCCCAATCGTGAGCGATCGCCAAGCCTGGTCGCCAGAGCTTCGGCCTCGCGCATGACGCTGAGGGCGTCGTGATAGCGCCCGAGCGGAATCAAGGCGACGCGAAGGTCGAGCCGCGTGTCGATGGCTCGCGCGAGCCTTTCGGGTGTCTCCGGTAACCGCCCGAGCGCCTGGAGCGACTGCTGTAGCAACTCCAGCGCCGTTCCGTACGACGATCGCGCGATGGCTCTTTGGGCTGCCAGTCGGAGGTAGCGGGCGCCCTTGTCCCAGTCCTCGGCGCCGACGGCATGACGGGCGAGACGCTCGGCGTCTTCGGCCGGCGGGCCCGGCTGCCGTTGCTCCAGCGTCTCTAGAGTTCTCAGATGCAGCGCCCGCCGCTGCTCGTGCAAGAGGCCGGCGTACGCGACCTCGTGCGTCAGTGCGTGCTTGAAGCTGTATTCGAGCTCCGGGAAGACACGCGTCTCGTACAGGAATTCGGCGGTCTGCAGATGCGTCAGACTCCGGCGTAGATCGTCCTCGCCTCGAGGAAAGAGTGCCTGAAGCAGCGTCACCGGAACGTCCTTGCCGATCACCGAGCTCGCCTGCAGCACGAGCTTCTCCTCCGCGGGCAGGCGATCGATTCGCCCGGCCAGGAGCGCTTGCACGGTCGCCGGAACCTGAATCGCCGGAGTGTCGGCCGTCAGATGGTAGGCTCCGGGATCCCCGGCGAGAGCTCCCGTCTCCACGAGCGTTCGGACGCTCTCCTCGAGGAAGAACGGATTCCCCTCGGCCCGATCGATCAGCAGTCCCTTGAGCGGCGTAAGCGCTGCGCTCTCACCCAGGAGCGCATGGAGCAGCTCTTCGGCATTCTCCGCAGGCAGCGGATCGACCCGGAGTTGACGGTAGTACGTCTTGCCCGTCCAGCTGTGGCCGTACTCAGGCCGATAGTTGACGAGCAGAAGCACCGGCGCGACGGGAAGGCTTTCGACAAGGCTGTCGAGCATCGCCTGAGTTTCCGGGTCGATCCAGTGGAGATCTTCCACGACGAGCACGAGCGGCTGGAGCTGGCTCTCTCGGCACAAGAGTCGCTTGATGGCGTCGAGCGTGAGCTGGCGGCGTTGAGGCGGCTCGAGATGCCGGAGCCGGTCGTCGTCGGCCAACGCGTCGAGGAGCCAGAGAATGGGAGGCAGCAGGTCTTTCAGTGTTTCATCGAGTGTCAGCACGTGTCCCGTCGCCTTGGCGCGAATCGATCGCGTGTCGTCGCGCTCGTCGATGCGGAAGAGCGCCTTCAGGAGATCGATGACCGGGAGATAGCTGATGGCCCGGCCGTAGGACGCCGCGCTGGCGTGGAGCACTCGACAACCGGCGGTCGCCGCGGACCGGATCAGCTCGTGAAACAGTCGCGACTTTCCGACGCCTGGCTCACCCACGACAGCAACGACCTCGCCGTGACCGCGCCGCGCGCTGTCGAGCGCGATGCGAAGCTGCTGCATCTCGGCTTCGCGTCCGACGAAGCGACTCAGGCCTCGGAGGGCAGAGGCTTGAAACCGTGTCCTCGCCCGACTCGCCCCCTGCAGCTCGAAGACCTCGACAGGTGAGTCCAGGCCGTGGATAGGCACGGGGCCCAGCGCCTGGGCCTGCACAAACGCCTCGACTAGACCCAGGGTCCGGGCGGTCATCCAGATGCTCCCGGGTGACGCGAGCTGCTCCATCCGCGCCGCCAAGTGCGTTGTCTGGCCGACGGCCGAGTAGTCGATCCGAAGATCCGACCGGATCGAGCGCACCACGACCTCTCCTGAGTTCAGCCCCACTCGGATCCTTACCGTGATGCCATGAGTGCGAAAAGCTTGATCGGCATATGCCTTCACGAGCTCCTGCATTCGCAGCGCGGCATAGCACGCCCGCACCGCGTGGTCCTCGTGGGCGACGGGCGCCCCGAACAGCGCCATGATCCCGTCGCCCATCACCTGGTTGACCGTGCCCTCGTAGCGGTGGACCGACTCCATCATTCGCTCGAGAACCGGGTCGAGAAGCTGGCGGGCCTCTTCGGGGTCGCGATCGGCCAATAGCTCCATTGAACCCTTCAAGTCCGCGAAGAGGACCGTTACCTGCTTACGCTCGCCTTCCAGAGTGCTTCGCGAGCCAAGAATCTTCTCGGCCAGGTACTGCGGCGTGTAGGTCTGAGGGGAAAGGAACTTGGTCTCCTCGACCCTCACGGTCAGCGCTCGTCCGCATCCGCCACAGAACTTCTCGTTGCCCTCGTTGGAGAAAGCGCAGAACGGGCACGTTGTGGGCAGTGGTCGCCCGCATTCGCCGCAGAAGCGGCGCCCGTCACGATTCTCGGCGCGGCAGAGCGCACATTGCACGCCGCTGCTCCTACGACACCGCGGGCTTTCGCCTATCGCCGATCCAGCGATCGGGACACGCCGGAGGGGCCGGCCGTGGTCGAGACGGCGGACCGCTGATATCAGTGCCCACGTAGATGAAGCCGATGATCAGATCACCGGGGCCGATGCCCAGGGCCGCCTTGACCTCTTCGTCCGAGGCCGCTTCGCCTGTTCGCCAGAAGACGCCAAGACCTTGAGCAAACGCCGCGAGCATGAGGCCGTGCGCCGCACAGCCGGCGGCGATCGTCTGCTCGGCGAGCGGAATCTTCGCGGACCGCTCGTATCGTGTCGCGACGACGATGATGAGGGGCGCACGGAGCGCCTTCTCCCGTTCGCGCGCCAGGACCTGGTCGCCGGCCTCTGGGTCCCGCCGCGCAAGGCTCTCGGCGAAGATCTCGCCGAGCGATCGACGAGCATCCCCTTCGATCACGATCAGCCGCCAAGGCTGAAGCCGACCGTGGTCCGGCGCACGAACGGCCGCCTCGAGTATGGCTTGCACGGCCGTCTCGGAGGGGGGCGACGTGCCGAGCTTGGCCGCGGAATAGCGGGTGAGAAGGAGCTCCATGGCGTCCATCGTTACCCTAACCGGCGTCCGGCCTCAACGCACGCGGTCCATCGGCAGCGTACCAGGCGGAGAGGCCGCCGCGGACGAAGCGCGCGTCGAAGCCTCGCTCGATGAGCGTCTTCGCCACGTTGCGCCCGACGTCGAAACCCCAGGAGCAATACACGGCCACTGGCTTGTCCGGCTTCAGCTCGGCGATCCACTCCTCGACGAGATCCGGATCGCGCCACGTCGCGCCCGCCATCAGATCCACGTGGCGGGACATGTGGTTGCGCTGCCGCGCGTCGACCACCTGCACGCCGCTGCCATCAGCGATCTGCGCGGCGAGCTCCTCGACCGAGAGCGACGGCACGTCCGTCGTCCACGACGGGTCTTCGTTCGGCAGCGGCTGATCGTTCCGCACGGCCTTGATCCGCTTCAGCACGGCTTCCCAGTTGATGTTGCGCATGAACGTGTCGACGTACGCGGCCGCGTTCGCGCCGAAGTCCATCTGGTAGGCGTGCTCGTACATGTCGAGCACCAGCACGGGGGCGGCGTCGACCGCTGCCTGCGTGTCATCCGTCGCGATCTGATTCCAGAACCGCTTCTGCCGGCGCGAGTAGGTCAGGAGTGCCCATCCGGAGCCGCCTGCCAGCGACCGCGCCGTTCCGACGAACTCGCGACGCCACGCGCCGGCACTGCCGAAGTCCGCGGCGATCTCCGCGGCGAAGGCGTCCGGCACTTCGTGCCAGTCAGGGCGACCGAGGCCCGAGTTGGGCCCGGCGCGGCGGTAGCCGCCGAGGTTGCCGAAGTAGAGCTCGTGCAGCGCGATTGAGCCCATCAGCGAGAGCTCTTCGCGCTTGAGCCCGCGCAAGCGGTACGGCGGCGTCCCCACCTCGAGCGCGGCAAGCTCCCAGCGAACGGCGTTCAGCGCTCGCACGGCGTTCCCGTAGTAGTTCTCGTAGTGACTGACCACCATCTGCTCCGAGAGTCCGTTGAGCAGCGATGGACGTACGGCGATCGGAGCGATCTCCTGCATGGTCTTTCTCCCTTGCCGTCCGGTGTTCATCGTTGGGCCGTAGCCTTGGCGCGCGCGATCTCCTCGGCGCTATAACGAAGCGCTCGAAAGACCAGGTTGCCTTGCATGTCTGGCGATCCCGCGAAAGAGGGCTGACCGAAGAACGGATTCACGTACTCCCAGACGATCTGGCCGTCCTTGGTGACCTCGAAGAAGCGGCCGAAGGAGGACTCACAGAGCAGCGTGTTGCCGTTGGGCAGGCGTTGAGCGTTGCCCATGCGCGGTGAGAAGAAGTTCCACGCCGGTCGGTCCTGATATTTCCACGCGATCTCGTTGGTCGCCGGGTTGACCTCGATGGCCCGCGAAAACGGCATCGAGTCATCGAGGCGGTGAGGGCCGTTGTCGAAGATCAGGATGTTGCCGTTCTCCAGCAGCGTCGGCGCATGCTGGCCGGCGACCGTCGGAGCACCAAGCTTCCACAAGATCTTCCCGGTCTTGCGGGAGATCCGGAGCAGGGTTGACGTGGGTCGGTAGCTCGTGAGGATATCCCCGTCAGGCAGCTCCAGGACGCTGTTGCCCTGAGCCCACAGGGTCCGAGGCGCCTGGATCTCGGTGATGCCGTCGTCGCTGGGATCGAGATGCTCCCAGGTACGCCATTCCCAGACGGTCTGTCCCGAAGGGGTCACCTCCGCCAGGTAATCCGAGTACATCTTGCCGACGTCGTCCTTCGGTCGAGGCGCATACTGGCCCGAAGGAAAGCGATCCTCCTCCAACCCGCCCTTGACCCGCCGGGCGATGTCGTCAGGGACCCGACCCATGCAGTTGAGCAACACGTTTCCGTTGCGCAGCAGGATGCCGTGGTGATGGTGGTCCGGATGGCGAACTTCCCACAGCACCTTGCCGTTCCAGTCCGCTTCCAGGGCGACACCGCCCTTGAACGGGAAGCGACTGAGAAAGCTTTGTTCCGAAGTGCGGCCGTTGTAGAAGAGCGTGCCCCGCTCGGTGAGATAGCCGGACAGGCCCGGCGGGTAAGGCAGGTTCCACGTATGGACTACGTCGCCGCGGAGGTCGACGAGATAAACCCTCCCATCCCCCCAGATGAGGGGCGAAAAAAGGGTGAAGCCAGGACAGGCGCGCTCCGGATCGAGCGCGCGCAAGCCAACACCCCTCCGTTTGGTCGTGTTCTGCTCCACCAGGATCGACTCCTGCCTGGTCATCGGCTGGCCCTCCATACCTCGAACTCGGATGCAGCGTGACCGGGCGCGCAGGCCTGATACCGCTGAGCGACGTGCGCCCAGTTGATGTTGTCCATGAACGCCTCGACGTAACGCTCGGCTGAGGCGCCGTAGTCGAGCTGATACGAGTGCTCGTACATGTCCAGCGCCAGGATCGGCGTTCCGCCCGCGAGCGCGTGCGTGTGATCGGCCGCCCATTGATTGACAAGGCGTCTGTCACGATGCGAGTAAGTCAGGAGGACCCATCCTGATCCACCACGCAGCGATTTCCCGGTTCCGATGAACTCGGCCTGCCAACGATCGACGCTCCCGAAGTCGCGCATCAGCGTCTCTTCGATGGCGCTATCGGAGATACCGTCACCGCCGAGACCCTCGAAGTACAGCTCGTGCAGGATCATCGAATTGGCGGCGATCAGCTCCTCACGCTTCAGCCCGTTGATCGCGAATATCGGCGCCTTCGCGAAGTCGAGCTCGGCGAGCTGTGCCGTGATGGCGTTCAGGCGTCGTACTGCGCCGCCGTAGTTGTTCTCCCAGTGGCTGACGATGAGCTTCTCCGAAAGTCCCCTCAGCTTCATCGGCTCGAACGACAGTGGCTTGACGATGTAGCTCATTGAGCTCCCTCCTTCACGGATGCTTCGCGATTTGCGTGCGCCCTGGTATGGCGTGGAGGATCTCGCCTGCGACCTTCCGGAC
>Ga0066388_100002270_pt1 | contig 11612 bp, 11 predicted proteins | sample PanSoiMetaGPlot6_FD_64539 | JGI IMG/M metagenome (GOLD analysis project Ga0066388, IMG submission 64539) | Tropical forest soil microbial communities from Panama analyzed to predict greenhouse gas emissions - Panama Soil - Plot 6 (Hybrid Assembly) | ecosystem: Environmental > Terrestrial >... | reverse complement strand
TCGCAGGAAAGCAGGGTCAGGCCAAACGACTTCGGTACCCACCACCGCTTGAACAGCTCGGGCTTGGTCCAGGCTTCGAACACGATGCGCGCCGGCCCGTTGAAGGTTCGCGTCACGACGAGCTCACGATCGGACTTCCGTTCCACTGTCGTGCGGTTCTTCATGACTGTGGTCTCACCTTCTCTTTTTGCGTCCATCGACCTTCTCCTTCCGTTTCAGTTCCTCGACAACGTTGTCCAGCTCGTCGAAGCGTGCGTCCCAGAGCTGGCGGTACCTGTCGATCCATGCCGCCTCTTCCTCCAGTCGGCACAGGCCGAGCTTGCAGGTCCGTACGCGCCCGACCTTCTCCGTGATGACGAGCCCCGCCTGCTCCAAGACGCCGACATGCTTCTTCATGCCGGTGAGGGTCATGTGGAACTTCTCGGCAAGGTCCGTGATCGAAGCGTCTGCACGCCAGAGCTGCTCCAAAACGCCGCGTCGGGTGGCGTCCGAGAGCGCGGCGAACGAGGCATCGAAGTGGGTCCGGGTATACTGAACCATGTGGTTCAGTATTTACCACACGGATTGGCGGCATGCAAGGGGAGGCCGAGCGCGGCTGCGTTGCCGGCCGCCTTCACGCCCAAATCGAGCTCATTTTCGATGCAGATCGATCGACTCGGCGATCCCCAGGCCTTAGGAGAACAGCGCTGTACTATGGTCCGCTGCCGCTAACGCAATCAGAACCGCGCGGTTGTGCCGCGTGAGGAAAGACGTGACATGGCTAGGCTCGTGTTCGGAATGAACCAGTCCCTGGACGGCTACGTCGACCATCTGGCGTTTGCGCCAGGCCCCACGCTCTTCCGCCACTTCATCGCCGAGGCTCAGAGGCAAGCGGGCAGTGTCTACGGTCGCCACATGTATGAGGTCATGCGTTACTGGGACGACGATCATCCTGAATGGGGTGCAGCGGAACACGCCTTCGCTGCGGCGTGGCGGAACCAGCCGAAATGGGTCGTCTCGCGCTCGTTGAAGTCGGTCGGCCCCAACGCCAGGCTTGTTGAGGATGATCTCGAGGGCGCGATCCGCGAGCTGAAGACCGAACGAGACGGGGAGATCGAAGTGGCTGGCCCGAACTTGGCGCAAAGCCTCACCGAACTTGGCCTGATCGATGAGTATCGAATCTACCTGCACCCGGTCGTGCTTGGTCACGGCAAGCCATATTTCGCCGGGCCCCGGCCGCCGCTCCGCCTCATGGCTCATGATCGGATTGGCGAGGATGTGATCAGGTTGGCATACGTCCCTGCATAATCTCCCGACTCGCCGGATGTAGATCGCCGCGCCTCATCGCCGCCAGAACGAATCTCAATCGCGTCATGTGACTCGCCGGAACTTTGAGGTGAAGGAGGCCGCCCAACGCGCCGCCTGCCCAGTGCGCAGCGCGCTCGGTGTTATCATCCCGCTCCCCAGCGTTCCCATCAGGAGGTTTCATGGGCGGGTCAAGCACCAGCGTCAGCGTGCTCAGCGACAATCTCGTGCTCTACGCCAGTTCGTATTTCGAGAACACGGCAAAGGTGCTCGTGCCGACCGCTTCCCTGCCCCGCGGCAAGATCGTCGTCCACCTCGGTCAGCCGCGCAGTGCCGCTGGGTTCGTGTCGCGGGATCTGCTCGACGCGGCCAACAATTTTGCTACGAGCGCGACGTCGACGAAGGTCTCGTATCCTCTCGACGCGGCCACGCAGGTGAACGCCACCGACAACCAGATCATCCGCCTGCAGGACGGCAGCCTGCTCGCGTCGAAGAACGGCTACATCTGGAGCGATCTGTCGCCTCGGCCCGCGTGGTTCGACACGACGACGATCACCACGAGCGGCGGGTCATCTGGACGCGCCCGCAACGCCGTGTTCATCTTTCGATCAACCGACGGCGGAGCCAGTTGGACGCTGCGCTCCTCCATCGATTCAGCCGTCGTCGAGGGCGGAAAGTATGGCTGGCCGCAGCCGAGCGACACGCCGGGCACGTTCGGCGTCGGCGGGTTCGACAGAACGGAGCTCTTTCAGGATCCGTACACCGGTGACATCTTCGTGTCGGGCCACGGCGACGGCGGACCGTACACGCTCGGTGGCAAGGAGACCAGCAATCACGCCGGCGTGATCTTCCGCTCGCAGGACAACGGGAACACCTGGACGACGTTTCACGTGTTCAGCGACTCCGCGAATCAGTCCAAAGGCGCCGCGCCCTACGAGATGACCTCGACGCTGGCCCATCCGCTCATCATCTTTCACATCGAGAGCTCGACGCCGACGATGTACTACGTCGAGAACGGCGTGATGAGCAGCGCGAAGCCGGTCGTCGCCAAGGACGGCACGCAGTCGTTGACCTATGGCACGGTCGGTGATGTTGACGACGTCCGCGGATCGCAGGAGTGCATCGCGCGGCTGGACGGCGGCGCGAAATCCGACAGCGTGTGGATTGCCTACCCGTCCCTCAATGCGAATGGGAAGCAGATCTACGTCGTGGCAACGGTCACGTTGGGTGACAAGTCCGGCCCGATCGTGTCACTCGCGGGAAAAGTGCAGGCCGACGATCCGGCGAAAGCGTCGGCAACGATGGGCGCGTTCGTTGGCGACGATCTGGTCGACGCCACGTTCGCCAATTCAGTGCCGACGGTCCTGTTTTACTGGGTCGATTCGCCGCCCAAGAGCGACGCGGCGCCGGCGAATGCCCTCACGGCGCGCTATCAGATTTTTCACTCTGGCGGCTCGCTGTCGCCGGGCTACCTATCGGTGAGCGGCGGGGCCAAGCGGACGTTCGCGCGCGTCGGTATCGGGGACTATTTCTCCGGCGGCTTTTTCTGGCTGAACAACCAGCTCAACTTCCTCTGTCAATGGAACGAACCCGACGGCATCAAGGCGAACATCGTCTCGATGCTACCGATTCGGACATGGCCGCACTTCGATGAAGCGGCGATCGATCCGCTGTACCTGGTGCTCAGGAACGACGTCTACGTGCGGCTGACGCTGCCCGATCCGCCGCCGCCCGACGTGCTGCGCGAGCAGGTCGCCACGCAGCTCGCCGGGTTGTCGGTCGCGCAGCGCCGCGCCGTCCTGGCGAACGTCAAGCGCGTGCAGACGTACGTGAAGGCGATCCAGAACGAGATCGAGCGGTAGCCGGCGTCGAGAGAAATGCGCGTGACTGGCCCGCCTTGAGAACTGGGCGCTCGGGTCATCCTTGCGCCAGCGCGTAGAAGAGATCCACGTACGACTTCACCGCGCCGTCGATGCCGGCGACTTTCGGGTTGGCGGATTCGATCAGGTAGTACTCGTCGGGCGCGTGCGCGCCGTCGCCATGGCCCAGACCGAACATTCCGGCGGGCAGCTTCAACGGCGCACCCGTGAACGTCACGCCGGGCCACGATCCGGCCAGCCGCGGCCACAGCAGCGGATCGATGCCGGACTTCTGATACGTCGACACCATCGCCTTGACCAACCGCGCGTCGGTCGGCGTCTCGGTGGGATCGTAGCCGCCGGTCATGTTCACCTCCACGTCGCCGAAGCCGTGCTTCGCGAGGTGCGTTCTGATCAACGCGAGCGTCTCCTTCGCCGTCATGTCGGGGACGAGGCGCACGTCGATCTTCGCGACCGCGCGATGGGGCAGGATCGTCTTCCCGCCCGGGCCCGTGTACCCGCCGACGAGTCCCTCGATGTTGATCGTGGGCTGCGACACGAGGCGGACGAGCGAGTCGTGCCACGATTCGTCGCCGTACCAGCGCGACACGCCGAGCGCCTTCTTCGCTGCGGCCTCGCTCTTGCGCGGGATGGACGACTCGAGAATCTCACGGTGCTGCGGCGACAACGCGCGGACCTTGTCGAAGAACCCGTCGACCGCCGGTGTGTGTCCGTCGGCCTTGACGAGCGTGTGCAGCGCCTGCACCAGGTGCCACGCCGGGCTGTCGACCTGTGCCTCGAGGCTCGAGTGAATGTCGCGCTGCGGCCCGCGCCCCCACTTTTCACCGGACGACACGATTTCCAGCTCGATCACACCCTTGGCGCCGAGATCGACCTCGACCGATCCGTCGAGCCCCTGGTTGTCGAGCGGGATGATGATGCCGACGCTCTTGCGGAGCGCCGCCTCGACCTCGGGCTTGAAGACGATGTCCTTGAAGTTCGGCGAGCCGATTTCTTCCTCGCCCTCGCAGACGAGCACCAGATTGATCGGCAGCTTGCGGCCCGCGGCCTTGAACGCGTGGAGCGCCGCGAGGAGCGCGGTCTGCGGGCCCTTGGTATTCACGGCGCCGCGGCCGATCATGATCCCGCCGACGCCCGGCCGATCGACGATCCGACCTTCGAGCGGCGGCGCGCTCCATTCCGACGGGTCGTACTGCTTGACGTCGTACATGAAGTAGAGCGCGAGCGTCGTGGCCGCGCCGGCGTCGAGCGTGGCAAACACCCCCGGCTTGCCGGCCGTCTGAATCGTGTCGACGCGCGTGAACCCGGCATCCCGCGCGAGGCGCGCCATGTACTCGGCCCCCTGCGGGTAGTTCAGGTTCTCGGCCGCGATCGACGGCAGCGCGATCCAGTCGCGCAGCATCTTCACGGTGGCGTCGTGCTGCCTGGCGATCTCCGCGACGACGGCGTCCTGGTCGGTTGCCGCGAACAATGCCGTCGGTCCGACGATGGCGGCCGAAGCCGCGCCGGCCGCGCTCGTCTGAAGAAACTCCCGTCGAGTGATATCAGTAGTCATAACCACCTCTCACCACCCTCATCGATGCGGATTCTAGACGAGGACGCGGCCTGCGCCTTGACACCGCGAGGACAGTCGTGACTCTTTCCGACCACACGTCGATTCCTTATCTTCACTTGTCACCGTGCGATTGCCGGCTTCAACAGCCACCCAGCGCGCAGGAGCACGCCCGGGCCGGCGCGGCACCTCGATTGCTGATGGGCACGCCGGAGAAGCCCATGCCGCCCTCCGCCTTTGTCCTGCCATCGCTCCTGACTGTGCTCGCCGTCGTCGCCTCCGGCTGCACCGGCGGCTCGAATGGATCCACGCCAACGACCCCGACACAGACGATCGCGACCGACGTCCTGACCGGCACTGTCCAGCCGCCCGTCGGCGGCGCATTGCAGTCGGCCTTCGTTCCGTTCGCCGTCGGCCAGGGCGGCGGCCAGGTCCAGGTGACGTTGACGTCGGCCGTCGAGACATTTCCCGATGGAACGCTGCTGCCCACCGTCACGATGGGACTGGCTGTGGGCACGATAGCGGGCGGCGTGTGTACGCAGATGGCGAACAGCTTCACGACCGCGCAGGGCGGAAGCCAGCCGCAGCTGACCGGCTCGCTCACGGCAGGAAGCTACTGCGTGCTCGTGTCGGACGTTAGCAGTCAGCTGGGCCCCGTCGCGTTCGCCGTGGCCGTCTCTCACCCGTAAGTAACGATCGAGCATCGCGTCTGACACTATTACGTGGACGTAGCATTGCGCAGTGCATAGTCAGTCTGTGCGAGGTTCTCGGACGCACCGCGCCGGAAGGCGCTCGCCGGTCAACGGCCGGGATACGGGATCTCTGCTGCCGTGGATTGTGGCCTTCAAAGCGATCAAGACGACACTGCTGGCGGGGCTCGGAGTGACGTTGTTGTTCGCTGTCCACAGCGATCCTCTTGCATTCGTCACGACGGCCGCCCGGGCGGTGCACCTGCCGCTGACCTCCCGCCTGTTCGATCGCATCGTCGTCCTGGCGTTGCGGGCGACGCCGCGCCGCGAAGTCGGACTGGCGGTTACCGCATTTGGATACGCCGCCCTGATGGGGACGGAGGGCATCGGGCTCTATCTGCGAAAGCCATGGGCGCGCTGGTTCACGATTGGCGCAACGAGCTCGCTGCTTCCGATCGAGTTGTACGAGATCGTTCGGCAGCCGCGAATCCTTCGCATCGTCATCCTGGCCATCAACGTTGCGGTCGTCTGGTATCTCTGGCGCCGGAAGGAAGTGTTCGAGTAGAGCACCGGCGCCGGATCGAAATCGCCTGGACTTCGTCGTCGCAAACAGCAAGCACGGCACCCCCTCGAAAACCACGGAACGTGCCCGTATCTTACGTGGCCTCATGACGACCACCATCATCGGCACGGCCAGGAACATGCCGACAACGCCCCAGATGCTGCCCCAGAGTGCGAGAGACATCAGCACGAACACGGGACTGACGTTGAGCCCGGTGCCCATCAACCGCGGTTCGATGATGTAGCCGCCTGAGAATTGAATGATGGCCAGCCCGATGGTCGTGACCAGAAAGGGCGTCAGCGTATCGAACTGAACCAGCGCCAGAAACGCCGGAAGAAGGACGCTCAGCCAGGGGCCGATGTACGGGATGTAGTTCAACCCGAACGCGAGCAACGCAAGAAACGCCGCCAGATCCAGGCGGACCGCCCTCAAGACTGCGTAGCTCGCCACCGCCGTCGCCGCACTGACCACGGTTTTGAGCCAGATGTACGACTGAATTTCCGTACCGATCCGCTCCAGGATGCGACGAACCAGCGCATGAGGCTGCGGGTCCGGGAAGAGCGCCAACATCTTCCGGTCGAAGTTTTTCTGTTCCAACAAGAGGAAGACGGTGTAGACGGCCGCCGTGACGATGCGGCCGAGCATGCCGGGTCAATCCCCGCGTCAGATTTCGAATGATGTTTCCGAGGTCAAACCCCTCGAGCAGACCACGCAAAATCGTTCACTTCCTGGCCGCCGAGCCAGCTGCTTCCGCGGTTCGCCAGTCGACGCGATCTGAGTGCGATCGAATGGGCAGGCGGTCGGCGTGACGCGCAGAAGTTCGGGCTGCGGCGGGCGCGATCGAGCACGGTCTCAGCTATTGGGTCGAGATCGCGAACTTGAAGTCGGACTCGAGCTGCGCCTTCGTGCGCAGGATCGTATAGCCCCAGCTGAGAAGGCCGGTCGGCGCGTTGTCCCTCCATGTCGCGCTGCGATCGAACAGCAGGTAGCTGTCCCACAACGCGTCGGTACGCTGAGGGAACCGGCCGTCGCCGCCGCGCGACGGCTTCAGCGCGTTGAGGTTCGTGAGAAACCACCGGCCCGCCGCCTTCGGTTCGTCCCAGCGGTGCTCGACGCGCGAATCAGTCAGCAGCTCGCCCGGCCACTTCGATTCCGCGTCGCCCGGATACATCCGGAACCAGATGGCGAACATGCGCACGTCGGCCTTGGGATGCTTCGCGAGGAGCTCGTTCTGCGCCCACCGGGCGCCCGCGACGCAGGCCGGTCACGTCGGGGAGACGAGAAAGATGAGCCGCGGATGACCCTTGTAGCCGTTGAACCAGCTCTTGAGCTCGTCGATACCGCGCAGTTGCGAGAGGTTGGAGGCCGCGGGCGCGAACCCGGACGAGGCGCTCGTCGCATGGGGCACTGCTTCGACGGCGCCGATTACCAGCGCGGCCACGGCGAGGAACGAGCGAAGGGCCCTCATCGGCGTCATTATCCACCGATCCCGATGAGCGGCCAATACAGCGGCACCAGGAGGAGCAGGATCACCGCGGTCACCACGGACAGAATCGCGCCGACCTTCAACAGATCCCTGTTGTCGAAGTATCCGTACGAGTAGCCCACGACGAGGACGGCCGATTCGTACATGAAGATTTTCGGACCCGCGCCGAAGGTCCAGATCATGCCCAGGGTCAGCGGATCGACGCCGTGCTCCTTCGCGTACGTCATCAGCGGCGGAATCGATGTCGCGAGCATCGCGATCTCGTTGCCGATGACGATGTGATAGAGAAAGGCGGCCCAGTACAGGACCAGCGCCGACAACCAGCTCGTGCCGATGAACGGCTGGATCCAGTTGAACAGAATCGTCGTCAGCACGTCGAGCGCCTTCGTTTGCGCGAGCACGTTGCTGAGGCTCACGGCAGCGGCAACGAAGAAGATCGGCAGAAAGTTGATCTTTCGCACGTCTTCGGTGTCGAGGACGCCGAGCCGCGGCATTACGGCCATCAGCCCGACCCCGAGACCTATCATCGGCGCCGGAATGTGGTGCCAGAAGTCGGTCACCCAGAGGCCGATCGCCAGCGTCATCAGCGTCGCGGCGCGGATTTCTGCCGCCGACCACGGACCCATCGCGCGCGCCTCGCTCCGCAGGTACTCCGCGCCGCCCGGCAGCGTCACCGTTTCAGGTGGATACATCCAGAGCGCGAGCCGCCACGCGACGATCATCACGAGAATGTCGCACGGCAGGTACGCCAGGGCCCACTGGCTCCAGAGCGCGCTCACGCCGCCAAACCGTTCGATGGCGCCGCGCGCCGTGATCGAAGCCGCGCCGGCAATCACCATCTTGTCGAAGATCGTCGCCTGATACACGAGGATCACGAACATGCCGCGTGCGATGTTGGAGCCTTTGGCGGCGCCGAAGGCGTCGACGAGGCCCATCGCGATGGCGGCCATGATGACGACGCGCGCGATGCCGGACGGCACGATCGGCGTCAGGAGGAAATTGGAGATGATGAGGCCGAGCAGCAAACGCGGATAGCTGTGGCCGACCCTGCGCATGACGGCAAACGCGAGGCGCCGCGCCAGCCCCGATTTCCCGACCATCAGTCCGAAGCAGACGGCGCCGAACAGGAACCACGCGGAGGTGTCGGCGAACCCCGAGAACGCCGTCTCGAAGCGCGCGATCCCGAGCGTCCAGAACAGAAAGCATCCGACGATGCCGGCGACACCGAGATCGAGCACCTGCGTCATCCAGGCGACGATCATGAACAACCCGACGGCGAGCGCCTTGTGCGCCTCGGGCGCGATGCCGAGCGGCAGGAACCAGAAGGCGATGCAGGCTGCCGCCAGAAGGATCAGTAAACCAGCGCTGCGCAGGTTGCGTGCGCCCTCTAATCGTTCGACGGTCGGCGTTCGGGGTTCGACGTTCGACGTTCGACGTTCGTCGTACGTCGTTCGGGGTTCGACGTTCATGCGGGTGCGACCGCGTCGACAAATCGTCCGTCCCGCATCGCGTGAACCGTCGGGAACACGTCGACCATCTTCGGGTCGTGGCTGACCATGATGACGGTCTTGCCGTAATCGACAGCGAGCGACTTGAGGAGGCTGGCGATCGCCGTGGCGTTCGTCGAGTCGAGGTTGCCGGTCGGCTCGTCGGCGAGGATGAGCGACGGATCGTTGGCCAGCGCCAGCGCCACCGCGACGCGTTGCTGCTCGCCGCCGCTCAGCTCCTCGGGCCGCTTCTGCCCTTTGGCCTCGAGGCCGACCAGCGCGAGGAGCGCCTTCGCGCGCTCATGACACTCCGATTCGGGGACCCCCGCCATCACCATGGGCAGCTCGAGATTTTCCACCGCCGTGATGCTTGGAATGAGGTTGAAGAACTGAAACACGAAGCCGACGCGGAGCAGACGGTGCTGCTCCAGCGCGCGCTCGTTCATCGCGGTCAGATCCTGCCCGTCGATCAGAATCTTCCCGGTCGTCGGCCGATCGACGCCGCCGAGGAGGTTGAGGAGCGTGGTCTTCCCGCAGCCGCTCGGTCCCATGATCGCGACGGCCTCGCCCTTTCGCACCGCCCACGAGCTCTCGCGCAGCGCGTGGACCTCCTCGGCCGCCATGGTGTAGCGCCGGCTCACGCCTTCAACCCGAACCTCCACCCCTTTGTGCTCGAACATGTGTCAGGCTCCCTGTATCGACTCGTGCGCCGTATCCCTGAAAATCCACCAGCTGAACGCCGACGCGACGCCGACAAGAATCACGATGAGCAGCAGCGCCACCCAGCCGGTGAGCGGCGCGACCACGAGGCGCGTCGGGAGCAGCTGTACGACGGTGCGGATCTCGCGCAGGCGCCAGACGTAGTTCGCCAGACCGAAGCCGGCGATCACCGACGAGACGGCGCCGAGCGCGAGGCCGACGAGCGCCGGCGCCAGCAGCATCGCGGCCACGAACCGCCACATCGCCGCCGGCGACGCGCCGCGGATGCGCAACAGGGCGAACGTACGCCGATCTTCGCTGTAGTTCGCCATCGCGATGGCAAGCAGCGCGATGACCGCAAGCACCAGGCCGCCGACGAGATAGATCCGCATGTTGGCCAGGGCAAGCGAGATGTACATGTCGCTTCCCACCTTCCCGATCTCCTGCGTCAGGCTGTGGATCTCGAGTGGTGGAAACGGCGCGGCCCTGGCGATCGCCTGTCGGAACTCGGCCGCGTCGGCCGCTCCGTCGGTCCGCAACAGGACGACGAGGCGAGGGATGAGGAGCTGCAGCGACGCAATCTGCGGGTTGTCGGCGCCGGTCGCCAGGTAGGCGTTGCTGCTGAACAGGTAATTCAGATAGTCGACGCGCGCCTGAACATAACCCTGCCGGTCGGTCACACTCTTCGGTGGCAACCCTGGCAGAAACGCGAGCATGCCGGCCGTCTTCGACGCAACCGCCCGCCGATCCGGATCGAGGCCGAGCAGCATCGGTGATCCCGGCTCGAGGCGCCAGAAGTCGGCGACCGGCGGCGACACCGCGACCTGATCGCCAAGGCGCGCGACGATTGTCTGAAAGTCGGCGCTCAAGCCGACGCTCGGCTCCGAGTAGACACGATCGCGATACTCGCCGGCATTGCCGAGCAGGTACAACGGCACGCCGCGAAGGCCGTATCCCGGCAGATAGAAGTTCGGCAGGACCGCCTCGATCATGTAGGTCGCGTCTTTGACACCGGCGACGCCGCCGAGCGCCGACAGCAGCTTCGCGATTTCAGGCTTCAGCGCCGCCAGCTGTGACGCGGCGCTGCCGCTCAGCCGGTCGACGTCGACGAGATCCGGTCCGTTGAACAGCACCTGCCAGTCGGTGCCGATCTGCACGTGGGCGCCGCGGACCGCCTTGTTCTCGAAGCTTCGGCTCGTGATCACCGGATACAGGCTGATGCTCGACATCAGCGCGACGATCAGTAGGAACGCCACCGTTCGATGCGGCTTCACCGACATGTGGCGGAGCGCGAACTTGCCGAGCACGCCGCCGATCGGCGTGAGCACCGGGGCCATCACGTGCTGGATGCGCTCGCGTTTCGACGCCATGAACGTCGCGACGCCGTAGAGAAACAGCGGCAGCCCGAGAAAGTCGAGCAGGCGGTCCGCCATCCGGAACCAGGCGAACGTATCGGAGATGGCGAACTCGAAAATCCAGCCGCCCAGCACGTACGCGCCGACCAGCAGCGCCAGCTGCTGCACCGGCCCGAACGTCGTCTGCGCCTGCACCGCCTCGGAACCCGACACGCGGCGAGACGCCTCGAGCGGCGAGATGGTCGTGGCGTACTTCACGAGACGGCGGCTCACGACCAGGGCGAGGGCGACCGAAATCAGCAGGAACGCCGCGAAGATCGCGAGCTGCCGCGACTCGAAGAGGACGCCGGCAGGCAGCCGGCCGCGCTCGTAGACGAGCAGCGGGCCGATCGATCCGGCGGCCAGGCCGAGCACCCCGCCGGCAAGGCCGCCGACGACGATGCTCAAGACGAGCGCGCGGCCCATGAGGTCGCCCGAGATGCCACGCAGCCGCATCAGGCCGAGCGTCCGCCGCTCGTTCAGCATGAGCAGCCCGGCGAGATTGCCCGCGAGCACCCAGGCCATCCAGAGGAGCGGCAGCGCCACGAGGAGCGACACGACACCGATCAGTCGCGCGAT
>Ga0066388_100002269_pt1 | contig 11612 bp, 11 predicted proteins | sample PanSoiMetaGPlot6_FD_64539 | JGI IMG/M metagenome (GOLD analysis project Ga0066388, IMG submission 64539) | Tropical forest soil microbial communities from Panama analyzed to predict greenhouse gas emissions - Panama Soil - Plot 6 (Hybrid Assembly) | ecosystem: Environmental > Terrestrial >... | reverse complement strand
TCGACCCCCCACCCTGTCCCTCCCCACGTAGGGGGAGGGGAGGGCTCCCGCCTTGCGACCCCCACCCTGTCCCTTTGCGACTCCCCGGGGCCCGTAAAGCGCCTCCGTGGTATCCGCCGATTCTACGTTACCGCGGGGAGGGGCGCTGCGAGCCCCGTCACCGGCCGAAAGACGAGGCTCCGGGCGCGAGCAGCAGCATCGGCAGGCCGAGCCCCGAACCCGTCGCGCTGGGGCTTCGCGCGATGGCCAGGAAGAACGCGCCCGCGATGAGCTGGTAGCCGGCGTCGTCGGGATGGACGGGTCCGTCGAACAGCGAGGGCTGGGTCCCCGCCTTCGCGAACGCGGCGTAGGAGTCGGCGAGAGCGGCTCCTTCCTGCTTCGCCAGCGCCTTGATGTTCTCGTTCATGGCCTGGACCCACTGGTTGCGGTCGGCCGGGTTCTGCGAGGGGTTGGCGGGGATGATCGTGGAGACCACGGGCAGCGTGTGGACCGCCTTCGCGGCCTGGATCATGAAGCGCAGGTTGGGGATCGTGAAGCAGGACGAGTCGGCCGTCTTGCAGGGCGCCTTGTTCCAGTCGTTGGTGCCGTAGAGGATCAGCAGGTAGGCGGGACGGTTCCGGCGAAGGCTGGACTCGATGCGGTCGGCGCCCTTCTCGCTCGTGGTGCCCGAGATGCCGTCGCCGATCACGTGGTGGCGCCCGCCCAGGTTCTGTGCGAGGAGCTGCTCGACCACGTCGAGGTATCCGTTCGTGCTGAACGACCCCTCGCCCACCGTGATGCTGTCGCCGAAGGCCAGGTACGTGTCCGGGACGTTGGTGCCGATGGGGAGGGTGAGCGGGGTCATGGCGTCGCTCCCCGCGGCCTGGGGCACCGTGACCGAGGGCGCGTTGCCCGCCGCGTAGAACGGCGGCAGCGACGTCGCCCGCACCGACACCATGTAGCTCCCGGAGGGGACGCCGTTGATCACCGCACGGCCGGTGAGCTTCTCCGACCGGCCGACGTGCCCCGCGACGTCCACGTCCACCTCGGGCAGGCGCACGCTCTCGTTCGCATCGAGCACGCCGTTGCCGTTCTCGTCGTAGAAGACGACGGCCGTCGCCGGATAGGTGGCGGAGCCGCTGGGCGAGGTGGGAGAGCCGCCGCCCCCCCCGCAACCGAACGCAGTGAGGGCGACAAGCGACACACAGCCAAAGATGCGCCGGGGCACGGAGAACGTTACCACAACGTTTTGGCGAACGCGAACGGCGCGGCTTTTTGGCCCGCGGCGCCGAGCCGGGTATACTGGCGGCTCCCTGGCGGACCCCGGACCACAGGAATGAGCGACGACCCGGTTCCCACCAAAACGAACCGCCGCCTCACTTCGCGGCGGGCTTGCCGCCTGACCGTGCGCTATCGCACGGGGAACGACTGGCGGGGAGCGACCGCGATGGACCTCTCGACCCGAGGCTGCCGCCTCCGGGTCGGCGATGACCTGGCCCGCGGAGGAGCGGTCACGGTGGCCTTCGAGGGAGAAGGCGCCCCGCCCGTCGAGGTCATCGGCCAGGTCATCTGGTGCCGCCGGGAAGGGCTCTCCTACCAGGCCGGCATCCATTTCGCCGAGACCCCCGTCGCGCTCGAGGCCATCCTCACCTCCATCCCCTGATTCGTCTTCGCGCCCGCCGGCCCGAGCACCCGTCCGGTAACATCGTTCTTGGTACGGTCGCTCATCGCGCTTCGGCAGCTCGAGGAGGTCAATGCAATACCGCAGCCGGGCCCGGGTGGCCCCCCGCTTCCGACTGATCCCCGCAATCCTGATGATCGTGCTCGCCCTCCTCGTGGTGGGGGCCCTGTTCGTTGCCTTCCGGATGGCCTTCGCGCCCCGGCCGCGGATCGCCCTGGAGAGCCCGTTCGACCTCGTGGGCCGCAAGGCCCCCCTGATGCTGGACGTGAAGGACGCGGCGGGGCTGAAGTCGCTGCAGGCCACGGTCACCCAGGAAGGAGCCACCCAGGTCATCGTGGACGAGAGCTACGACCCGCCGCGCAAGGAGGTGCAGGTGCGCTGGGTCCCCGCGCAGGACCCGAAGGTCCGGCTCAAGGAGGGGCCCGCCACCCTCACCGTGACCGCCCGCAACGGCTCGTGGGGGAACTTCTTCCGCGGCCGTTCGGCGACGCTGACCAAGAACTTCACGGCCCGGCTCGTGCCGCCGCGCATCGAGGTGCTCACCAGGCAGCACTACGTGAACCAGGGCGGATGCGACATGGTCGTGTACAAGGTCACTCCGGGAGACGCCGACAGCGGCGTCGTCGTGGGGGAGTCCTTTTTCCGTGGCTTTCCCCTCCCGGCGTCCGCCGATCCTTCGCTGCGCTTCGCGCTCTTCGCGCTGCCGTACGACGTCGACCCCGCGACGACGATCCGCGTGCGGGCCCGCGACGAGGCGCAGAACGAGAGCCTGGTCGGCTTCTGGCTGAAGGTCTTCCCCAAGAACTTCCGCACGCGCGACATCGAGCTGACCGACGGGTTCCTGAACAAGGTGGTGCCGGAGATCATGAGCCAGTCTCCGTCGGTCGCCGACAAGGGCGACCTCCTCCAGAACTTCCTCGCCATCAACCGCGACCTGCGCAAGGCCAACAACCAGGCCATCACGGAGCTGGCGGCGAAGTCGAAGCCCGAGTTCCTGTGGAAGGAGCCGTTCCGCCAGCTCAGCAATTCGCAGGTCGAAGCGTCCTTCGCCGACCACCGGACCTACAAGTACCAGGGCAAGGAGGTCGACCGGCAGGACCACCTCGGCTACGACCTCGCCACCGTCGCGCGCTCGCCGGTGTCCGCCGCCAACGACGGTGTCGTGCTCATGGCCCAGTTCTTCGGCATCTACGGCAACACGATCGTCATCGACCACGGCTACGGATTGCTCTCGCTCTACGGCCACCTCAGCAGCTTCAACGTCAAGGAAGGCGACCACGTCCAGCGCGGCCAGACCATCGGCCAGTCGGGGGAGACCGGCCTCGCGGGCGGCGACCACCTGCACTTCAGCATGATCCTGCAGGGCACCCAGGTCGACGCGCGGGAATGGTGGGACCCTCACTGGATCCACGACCGCATCCAGGCCAAGCTCGAGGAGTTCGGCGGCGCGAAGACCGCCGCTACGAAAGGGTCCTAGGACCAGGGTTCGCGCGGGCGGCGTCAGTCGCGCCTGGGATGAGCGTCGAAGAACGTCCACACCATCTCGTTCGTCGTGACTCCGGTCGACGCGGTTAGATCCGGGTTGAAAGGGGCTCGCCCGGGGACGTTCAACATGCCGGGGTACCACGCGTGGCCGCCGCCGATCATTCGGTAGATCTTCACCTCCACCCCCGCGCGGCACGAGGTGGCCGCCTTGTCAACGACGGCCGTGGGCATCCCCTGCCCGTCGCAAAACGGCGGCGCAGGGTCGACGATCGAGCAACCGTCGGCCCAGTCACCCGCCCAGTAGTCGAAGGTCTCGTCCTGCGAGGCATCCAGCGGCGCTCCACAATACACGTCGGCATCCCCGTGCAGGATGAGGACGGAGACCGGTCCCTGCGCCGGCGGAATCGTCGGCCGCGACGCGCCCTGGAACAGCGAGCCGCCGACGTCGCCGATCGCCGCGATCCGGTCGGAGAGCTCGACGCCCGCGCGGTGAGCCAGCCGGCCGCCGTCGGAGAATCCGGCGACGTAGATCCGCCGCGGGTCCGCCTGGAGCTCGGCCCGGACGGAGTCGATGAGCTGACGCAGGAAACCCAGGTCGTCCGCGAAGTCGTCCCCGAAGTGCTGCCAATCCGTCGCGTTCAGCCGCGGGTTGAACAGCCCGTCCGCATACACCACCGCGAACCCGTGCTGATCGGCCGTAGCGCTCAATCCGGTGAGCTGCTCGAAGGACCGTCCGTTCCCGCCGGCGCCGTGGAGCGCGACGACGAGGGCCCCGGTTCTCGGTGGGAACGCCACGGGCACGTGCAGGAAGTAGGTCCGGGCTACGCCGTTGACGACGATCGAGCGGCGAGGTTCAGAAGGGCCGCCGCAGAACAGGGTGGCGGCGGCCAGGCCGCACGGGAGCACGGCGACTAGGCCGACCCTACCGCGGTACCCCATATCGCAATCGAACGACGCCCTCCGGGTACCGGCGGGACGAGCGCAAGCGGAGCGGCACGTCCCGATGCCGGGGCGCGACCAGGGGAATCCCCTCGCCGATGAAGACCGGAATGACGTGGATATCGAACTCGTCGATCTCGCCGGCGTCGAGGAACGAGGCGATCAGCCCTCCGCCGCCCATCATCCAAGCCCGTCCCCGTCCGTCGCCTCAGGGCCTGCGCTGGGCGCGCAGTGCGGCCAGCGCGCGCGCGAAGTCGGGGGGCAGCGCGCTCTCCACGCTCACGAGCCGCCCGGTCTTCGGATGCGCGAAGGCGAGCGTCCGCGCGTGGAGCATCTGGCGGCGCGCGGGAACGGGGCTCGGCGCCTCGCGACCGTAGACCGTGTCACCGAGGACGGGCAGCCCCACCTGGGCCAGGTGGACCCGGATCTGGTGCTGGCGTCCGGTCTGAAGCTCCACCTCGAGCAGCGCGGCGCGCGGGAAGCGCTCCACCACGCGCCACCGGGTGAGCGCGGGCCGGGCGGCCTGGCCCGGCCGAGCGACGCCTCTCCGTCCGCCCTCGTAGCTCTCGCGCAAGGCGAGATCGATCTCCCCGCGCTCGCCCCGGGGCGACCCCGCGACGAGCGCGGCGTAGCGGCGCTCGATGCGATGGGCGCGGAAGAGCGCCCGCAAGCCGTCGCGCGCCTCGGGAGACAGCGCGAAGGCCAGGGCCCCCGACGTATCGCGGTCCAGCCGATGGACGAGCCCCACGTACGGCCGGCGGGGCCGGAGGTGGCGGACGTAATCCTGCACGCGCGCGAGGGCGGTGTCCTCGTTCCGGGCTTCGGGAGACGACGGTACCGACAGCAGCCCGGCGGGCTTGTCGACCACGAGGACGTCCTCGTCGGCGTAGAGGATGGGCACCGAGGAGCGGGCGCGCCGCCGGGCCGGACGGTTCGGGTCCCACGCGAGGCGGGAGCCCTCGGCGACCGACTCGCCGGCTTCGACGACCGTCGCGCCGTCCACCGTCACCTGGCCCTTCTCGATCACTTCGCGGGCCTTGCGCCGCGACAACCCGGGATGCGCCTTGACGAGAGCGACGTCCAATCTCATCTCGGAATCGTGTCCACGAAGGCGAAGGTCTCGCGCAGGAAGTCGTCCATCAGCTCGAGGCACGCGCAGTGGCTGGCCCGCGGCCCGCGGAACAGGTGGAAACGCGCGCCCGGGATGAGCGCGGCCACCTCGCGGCCGTAGTCGGGGCGGACCTGGATGTCGTTCTCGCCGGTGGCCACGAGCGCGGGGGCCTTCACGCGCGCGAGCCGGGGCGTCGCGTCGTGCGTCTTGTCGGCATGGAGGTGGCCGAGGACGCCCTCGCGGCTGGGCGGGTGCGGGTTGTCGTCGAAGAAGCCGCGCACGAGGTCGCGGCACGCCGCCTCGTCGGCCAGGAAATCCCGCGAGAGGACGCACGGCAGGGCCAGGCGCAGGAAGCCCCGGAGGTCGCCCTGGCGCGCCGGGTACTCCATGATCTCCATCATCTCGACGAACCAGTTGTCGCTGCGGGCCCACGCGCCGTGCAGGTGCAGGCTGCGCACGAGGTCGGGGCGCGCGGCGCCGAGCTCCATCGCCACCGCCGAGCCCAGCGACAGGCCGGCCACGTGGGCCGGACCGAGCCGCAGGCCGTCGAGCAGCCCCGCGGCGTCCGCGGCCATCGCGCGCATCGAGCACGTCGTGGGATCCGCCGGCCGCGTGGTCGCGCCGGTGCCCCGCGGGTCGGGGACGATCACGCGGAACCGCGCGGTGAGCGCGGGAAGGTGATGGGCCCAGAGGAAATGGTCGCTCCCGGTGCCGCCGAGGAGCAGGAACGGCTCGCCCCGCTCTCCGTGGACCTCGTAGTACATGCGGATGCCGGTCGGCAGATCGAAGAAGGCCATGACCGGAGTCTAGCCGAAAGGCCATCGGCGACCGTCCCGCGGACGGCGATCAGCGGGCTTGGATCTTCCTAATGGCTTCTTCGGCGGCGGGGCGGACGAGGTCGATGCGGCTCGCCTCGTTGAGCGCGGGCAACGCCTCGCGGGCGGCGGGTCCGATGGCGCCGAGGGCGATCGCGGCGCGCTGCCGCACGATCCCCTCGCGGTCCTTGAGCGCGCGCGCGAGCGCGGGCACGGCGAAGGCGGCGTCGGGGCCGATCGACTCGAGAGCCATCGCCACCGAGGCCCTCATCTCGGGGTTGGGATCGTCGAGCGCCTCCGAGAGCGCCGGAACGGCCGCCCGCGCCTTGGGCCCGAGGCCGAAGAGCGTGGAGGAAGCGGTCGCGCGGAACTGGGGATCGTCGCTCTTCAGCATCTCGATGAGCCCGGGGACGGCCGGCTCGCCGAGCTTGACGATGGCCAGGCTGGCCTTTCCCCGGACCTCGGCGTCGGTGCTCTTGAGCTGCGAGATCAGGGCGCCGACGTCCGGGCCCTGCGGCTTGCTCCGGCAAGCCGCGGCGACCACGACGCAGGCCACGGCGACCGCGAAACGCTTCGTCACGGCCCGCACCCTACGCCGCCCCGCCGAGGGCGGTCAGTGTCGCGGCTCACCTCTAGAGCCTCAGCCCGCGGGCGTCGTCCCAGGCCGCGGGGTCCTGCCGGAAGTACTCGGCCAGGATCTCGTAGACCTGCCGGTGCCGCTGCCGCAGCGCGAGCGCCGACTCGAAGAAGGCCTCCACCGCCACCGCCAGGAACTCGGCGGGACTGTCGGAGCCGTAGTCGTCGATGACGGATTTCCCGCGGCGCATCCGCTCCATCTCCTTCTCCATGAGAGCGACCCACTCCTCGCGCCGCGGCGCGGGCAGCCCGGGCGGGATCCCGCCGAAGTGCGTCTGGTGCACCTCCAGCAGGTGGGCGAACTCGTGGAGGCCGACGTGGTAGGCGTCGTCGGGATCGGCATAGCTCTCCTCGAGGGCGGGGATCGACAGGATGACGGTGCCCCAGGGATGCGCCTGGCCGGCCAGCTCCGCGTTGTCGAAGGAATAGTCGCGGTCGAAGTCCTGCGGGTAGAGCAGGACCTCGGCGAGCTGGTCCCATTCGTAATCGGGCCAGCCCACGCTGAGGGTCACCGCGGAAGCGGCCACGAGCAGGCGCAGCTCGTCGGTCACCCGGGCCTCGATGCCGGTGATCCGCGTCTCGGCCAGGAAGATCCGCAGGTCGTCCTCGAAGCGCCGGCGCAGGTCGGGCGGCAGCCGCTCGTAATGGTCGTAGTTGTCGAGCAGGTACTCACGCCAGCGCGCCGGGAAAGGTGTCGCGAGCACCGCCCGGCGGCGGGCCGATCGTCCGCCGAGCCGACGCCACAGCGCGACCGCCCCGATGCCGCCCGCGAGCCCGCCCGCCGCCGCCCCCTCGGCCGCGCTCCCCAGCAGAGCGCCGAGGAGCAGCGCGCCCACGACCGTCCCCCCGACGACGAGCAGGCCGCCGACCGCCGGGGCGAACCAGCGGTCCGAGTCGCGCTCGACCCTCACGCGCGAGCGGACAGCAGGCGCCGGAGCACGCTCGTGTCGATGTTGGCTCCCGTCACGACCGCCGCCACCGGACGGCCGCCCGCGGCGCACTTCCCCGACCGCAGCGCGGCGACCCCGACCGCGCCCGAGGCCTCCGCCACCACCTGGTCGTCGGCGATGAGGGCGACGATCGCGTCCTCGATCTCCGCCTCGGAGACGAGCACGATCTCGTCGATCAGGTCGCGGTGCTCGTACACGATCTCGCCGATCCCGCCCGCGATGCCGTCGGCGAGCGTGGGATCGTTGGGGTACTCGAGGAGCGGCCGGCCCTGGCGTATGGACTCCGGGAGGGCCGGCGAGGCCTCCGGCTGCACGGCCACGATGCGCACGCGGGGGGCGCGGGTCTTCACCGCGGCGGCGACACCCGAGATCAACCCGCCGCCGCCCACGGGCACGAGGATGGCGCCGACGTCGGGCAGCTCGTCGAGGATCTCGAGCCCGACCGTTCCCTGGCCGGCGGCGGTGCGGCGGTCGTCGAAGGCGTGGACGTAGGTCGCCCCGGTCTTCTCGACGCGGGCCATGGCGAGGGCGTGGGCGTCGTCATAGGTCGCGCCCTCCTGGTGGACGTTCACCTTGAACGTGCGGAGCTTCTCCACCTTGGCGCGCGGCGCCGACTCGGGCACGAACAGCGTGGCATCGGTTCCTCCCCCGAGGGCCTCGACCGCGAACGCGACGCCGAGGGCGTGGTTGCCGGCCGAGGCGGCCACGATCCCCCGGGCGCGTTCTTCCGCGGACAGCGAGACGAGCGTGTTGATCGCGCCCCGGACCTTGAACGAGCCGGTGGGCTGCCAGCACTCGAGCTTCAGGTAGCCGTCGCCGGCGCCGCCCAGGGCGAAGGACCGGCGCAGCGGCGTCGGCCGGAGGTAGGGCGCGATCGTGTCCCGGGCCCGCTCGACGTCGTCCAGACGGAGGCGCGGGCTCACGTCCGGAGGGGTCCTCCCGCGACGACGTCCAGCCGCGGCTCGCCGCAGTGGGCGGCCACCGCGTCGGCCACCCGGTCCCGGAGCCCCACCACCGCCCGCCACCCTTCGCCCTCGGCCGCGATCGGAGGGCCGATCCACAGGCGGACCGATCCCGGGCGGGGAAGACGGCCGTCGCCCCGCAGGACGCGGCGCGTCCCGCGCAGGGCGAGGGGGACGACGGCGACCCCCGTGTCCACCGCCAGCTTGAAGGCGCCGAGACGGAAGGGACGCAGCCCGGCGGCGGCGCCGAAGGTCCCCTCGGGGAAGAACAGCACGGACCGCCCCGCCTCCAGCGCGTGGGCCACCTCGCCCGCGTCGGCCAGGCTCTGCTGGGCGTCCTCGCGGTCCACGGTGAGATGGCCGACCTTCCGCACGAACGCCCCCACCAGCGGCCAGCCCCGCACCTCCTTCTTGGCCACGAACAGGTAGTCGACCGGCAGGAGGGACATGAGCACGGGAACGTCCGCGTACGAGCAGTGGTTGGCGGCCAGGATGAACGGGCCGGGGCCGCGCAGGTTCTCGAGGCCCTCGACGGCGGCCCGCACGCCGGCGAGCCGGACGCCCGTCCGCGCCACCCACCGCCCGAGCGCGGCCGCCGTGCGGCGCGGCGCGAGCATGGCCGGGAGCCATCCGAAGAGCACGAGCCCGGCGGCCACGGCCATCAGGTATGCGGCGTACAGGCCTCGGGGCACGGACCGGAGGCGCGGGCGCAGCTCGCTCCAGCCGGCGGCCGCGACCAGACGCGCCCGTTGCCAGACCGACGCGCCGCGGGGCGCGCCCAGCGCGCCCTCCTCGTACATCCGCTTCGTGTCCGCGCGGCGGATCTTGCCGCTCGAGGTCTTGGGCACGGCGCCGGGAGGCACGAGAGCCACCGCGTCGGGAGGGAGACCGATCGCGGCGCTGACGCGGTCGGTGACCGCGGCGACGAGCGCCTCCCGCCGCGCCCCATCGGTCTCGCGCGTCTCCGCCACCACCACCAGGCTCTCGGTGCCGAGGCGGGGATGGTTCACTCCGAAGGCCACCACGCACCCCTTGCGGATCCCCTCCACCTCCGAAGCAACCTCCTCGACCTCCTGGGGGACGAGGTTCCGGCCGGCCTTGATGATGAGGTCCTTCCGCCGGCCCGCGATGTGGATCTCGCCGTCCGCGCGGAAGGCGAGGTCCCCGCTGTCGAGCCAGCCGTCCGCGACCCGGATCGCGTCGGTCGCCTCGGGCTGGCGGAAGTAGCCCTGCATCATCGAGGGCCCGCGGAACACCAGTCGGCCGACGGTGCGGTCGGGCGCGTCCGCGCCCTCGTCGTCCAGGATCCGCACCTCGTGCTCGGCGATCGGCGTGCCGACGGACACGAAGGCCAGCGCCCCGGCGTCGTCCTCCCCGGCCGGCTCGGCGCGTCCCTCGCGCGCGAACGGCTCGCGCGCCACGCGCGCGACTCGGGGCCCGCGTCCGGCGGGGGGGACGGTGAGGGCCACGGAGTTCTCGGCCAGCCCGTACACCGGTGTCAGCGCCTCGCGCCGGAAGCCGTAGCGGGCGAACCGCCGGGCGAACCGATCCAGCGTCTCGACGCTCACGGGCTCGGCGCCGTTGAGCGCGCACCGCCACGACGAGAGGTCGAGCCCCTCCAGGGCGGAGTCGGGGATGCGGCGGACACAGAGCTCGTAGGCGAAGTTGGGAGCCGCGGACAGCGTGGCCCGTCGCTCGTGGATGGCCCACAGCCAGCGCTCGGGCCGGGTCAGGAACGTCAGCGGCGACATCAGGGCGAGGGGAATCCCCTGCCGCATGCAGAAGAGCCAGGTCCCGATGAGGCCCATGTCGTGGTAGAGGGGCAGCCAGCTCGCGCCGACGTCGGTCGGCTGCGCGTCGAGGGCGGTCGCGATCGCGCGGATGTTGGCGAGCAGGTTGTCGTGGGTGAGGAGCACGCCCTTGGGGCTCCCCGTGCTCCCCGAGGTGTACTGGATGAAAGCGGGATCGGCGCCGGCGCCTTCGGGGGCGGCCGCGCTCGCTCCGACCGCCGCGAGGGCGGCGGCGGTGGTGACCTCGACGAGGCTGGGCACCGCCGCCTTGAGGAGGGAAGCCACCGGCCGGCCCCTCTCGATCGTCACCAGCATGCGGACCTGCGCGTCGGCGAGGATCGCCGACTGCCGGCGGGCGTACTCCTCGAGCCGGTCGAGCCGGACCGGGGGATAGATCGGTACCGGGATCGCCCGCGCCATGAGGATGCCCTGGAAGCTGCGCAGGAAGTCGAGACCGGTCGGCAGCATGAGGGCTACCGTCTCGCCGGGCCGCACGCCCCGCTCCCGGAGCCCGCCCGCGATCGCCGCCGCCTCGGCGAGGAGCTGGCCGTATGTGATCGTGAGCTCCCGGCCGTCCTCCTCGCGGAGGTACACATGGGGGCGATCGGGCTCGGCCTGCGCGCGCCGCCAGAGCGCCTCGTGGACCGTGGGGGCGGCGGCGACCACGGCGGCCGGGCCGAGGATCGACCCGCGCGACACGGGCTCCAGGCGCTCGGGCGCGCCCGCTTCGAGCAGCACTCGGGCGAGACCGGCGGGAGTGTCGATCTGGAGGCAGCTCTCGTCGAGGGAGCGGCCGAACGCGCTCTCCAGCCGGAGCAGCAGCTCGACCCGCTCGAGGCTGCCGAGGCCGAGATCGCGCTCCAGCGACGCGGCGGGGGAGGCCGCCCGCAGGGCTCGCGTCCCCCCCAGCTCGGTGAGGAGCTGTCTTACGACGTCCAGCACGCGCTCCTCGGCAGCTTCCCGGACGCCGGGGGCGGCGGAGGAGGCCGCGGCTTCGGACATGGAAAGTCCACTCTAGCCGCGCGGCACCCCGGTGCGCAATGCGGCCCGCGACCCCACAAACCGCGAGCGAAGCGCGATTCACTCGCGCGCAGCGAGCGGGGGGTCTGGGGGGTGCGCCGCTAGCACCCCCCAGCTCAATTGACGAAGCGCGATTCACTCGCGCGCAGCGAGCGGGGGGTCTGGGGGGTGCGCCGCTAGCACCCCCCAGCTCAATTGACGAAGCGCGATTCACTCGCGCGCAGCGAGCGGGGGGTCTGGGGGG
>Ga0066388_100002268_pt1 | contig 11613 bp, 15 predicted proteins | sample PanSoiMetaGPlot6_FD_64539 | JGI IMG/M metagenome (GOLD analysis project Ga0066388, IMG submission 64539) | Tropical forest soil microbial communities from Panama analyzed to predict greenhouse gas emissions - Panama Soil - Plot 6 (Hybrid Assembly) | ecosystem: Environmental > Terrestrial >... | reverse complement strand
AGCGTTTGCGCGCGCTGGCGCCGCGGCGCGACATTCGGCTGTGGCCGCAGCGCGTCGGCGATCCCGCCGACATCGCCTATGCCTGCGCCTGGCACGCGCCGCGCGGGCTGTTTGCCCGCTCGCCCCGTCTGCAGGCGATCTTTTCGCTGGGCGCCGGCGTCGATCATGTCCTCACGGATCCGGATCTGCCCGACGTGCCGGTCGTGCGCATCGTCGATCCCGATCTCACCATGCGCATGAGGGAGTACGCGGTGTTGCACGTGTTGATGCATCATCGCGGAATGTCCAACCGCGTCCAAGAATGTCCACGCTAAAATCGACGTGAGACGCGCATAGGCCTTGCGTTCTGGGGGCTCTGTCTAATACTGTCCAGGACAAGGTTAGACATCCAGACGTATCTGCAGCGATACCCCAGCGATACCCATGGCCCGCGCCCTCACCCCCATCGGCATTGCCGCCTTGAAGGCGCGCGCCCAGCGCTACGAGGTCTCGGATCCGGGCTGCCAGGGCTTGCGCGTGGTGGTGTTCCCGAGCCGGAAGAAATCCTTCGTCCTCAGGTTCAGGTTCCGAGGCTTGCAACGCAAATTGACGTTGGGCTCGGTCCTGCTGACGCACAACGGCGAGGGCGAGCCCGATGCTGCCCCTCAGATCGATACGCCGCTGTCGTTGGCGGCAGCCCGCCAGCTGGCCGCCACGGCGTTGCGGCAGGCGAAGGCAGGCAAGGATCCGTGTGCCGCCAAGCAGCGCTCGCGGGCGGAGGAGCGGGCCGCGGAATCCGATACCTTGAGCGCCATCGCGGCGGAATTTTTGCGCCGTGAAGGCCCCCGGTTACGTACCCTCAGCCAGCGCAAGAGCGACCTGGATCTGCTCTGTGCCAGCGTCCTGGGCCGGCTGCCGGTCGCCGAGATCACCCGCAGTCAATTCACCCGCCAGCTCGATCACATCGCCGATCACAACGGCCCGGTGCGCAGCGACCGCTGTCTGAGCGCGTTGCGGACGCTGCTGACATGGCATGCCCGCCGCAGCGATTTCATCTCGCCACTGGTCCGCGGCGGCAGACGCACCAGCATTCGCGAGCGCGCTCGCACGCGGTTCCTTAACGACGACGAGCTGAGGGCGGTTGTGGAGGTCGCCGAGCGGCGCAAGAACGATCCGTTTGCCGCCCTTGTGCTTTTCATTTTGCACACTGGCTGCCGCCGCAGCGAGGCCGCAGGCCTGCGACGTCGCTCGGAGCTATCGCCCGACGGCGCGACGTGGACGATTCCAGCGTCGCGCCACAAGGGCAAGAAGCGCGACGTTATCCTCCCGCTTTCGAAAACGGCGCAGCGCATCGTCGCGGCAATGCCAGTGCTCGGCGGCGGCGATCACGTTTTCAGCGTCGATGGCAGCCGGCCGCTCGGTGGCTTCGATGACCGCAAGAAGGATTTCGATAAGCTCTGCGGCGTTTCCGGCTACGGGCTCCATGACCTGCGTCGGACAAGCAGGACGCTGCTGTCACGCTGCGGTGTCCGCCCCGACGTCGCCGAAAGGATTCTGGGCCACAGCGTCGGCGGCCACTTGGGTGCTGTCTACGATCAACATCCCTACGTCGAGGAAATGCGCGCAGGCGTCGAGGCGCTGGCCGCGCAGATCGAGCGCGTCGTGCGACCGCCTCGGCCGGAGGTCGCTGACATGGCGGTCGAGCGTACCAAGCGGCGCCGCAAGTGAGCGGTGGCGATCCGAGCAGCGTTGAGTTGCAGCAGTTGCGCGAGCGACTGAGCGCGTACGCCGACAAGCTGCCACCTGATTTATACGACGCGTTGCAAGACCTGATCGCGCAGGCGCAAGCCGATATATCGGGGACGCGCGCGTGCAATATGTACGAGCGCTGGCATGCCGTCTGCGAGAGCATCGCGCAAGGAAAAACGCGCGACGAGGCTTTCGAAGATGCTGCGATACAGCTCGCCGGCACGCCCGCAGCCTGCGGCCCCGATATGATGAAGAAGGACTTCGACGCCGTGCAGAGGGCGCATCGCGGCCAGTGGCTGGCGCGGTATCACCGCTCCGACGATCAGATCTACCCGGCTCGTATCGGGAGCGGAGCGGCGCTGAAATTCTGGCGCGACGACGGCGCCGGGTAATTTTAGCCGGCTAGATTACCTGGAGCACGAATAGGAATACCCGCAGATTAGCGTCTGTCCAACATTCATAGGGGCAGGACGCTATGGGCAAGCTCGTCCTCACCGCCATGCTCGCGCGACTCGACGCGCTGGAGCGCAAGGTGCTCGACACACCCGACGTCGGGTGACGAAAGCCGAGCTAGCCAGAATCGAAGGTGTCTCGACGCGCACGATCATGCGCCGTGTTGCCGACGGCCTGCTGGAGCCGCCCGAAGTTATCAATGGCCGTTTGTACTGGTGGGTGAACGAGGCCTCGTCCGTCGCCACCACCACGTTGGCGATCACCGACACCGCGGCGGCCAAGGCTGCGCGCAACCCCGGGCTACGCCGCAAGGGAGCGCAAACCTCTTCGCAGCTTTGAGACAGCCGACCGTTCGCGCCGTCGCACGGCGGCCGGGAGGGAAACACACAGTGTGACGAGGAAACGGCCGGTCCCGCCTAACCCCGCAAGGAACAGCGGAGCCGGCCGTCAAGAGGAGGACATACAATGTCCGAAGTCAGCGTCTCCCTACCGCTCTTCCTTCGCAAAGTCCACACCCCGGCGCTTCATCGCCGCTGCCGGCTGCGGTTGATTGCTCGATCGTGTTGGAGCGGCAGATCAATGGCGGTTTCATCCTAGACGTACGCGGCCGAGACATCGAGGCACAGCAGCTTGCTGCTACCTTCGACCGAAAGACCTGCCGATGGAATGTCGGCGGCGATGCCAGCGAAATGCGGCGTTCAGAAAGCCGACGCGCCATCTTGGACGCCTTGCGCGACACGCCGGAAGGAATGAGTCCGCAGGACATCATTGCAGGCACCGGCCTCAAGCCAAATACCGTTCGCGTGACGCTCCTGCGGATGGTGCGCGACGGCGAGGTCACGAAGGCAAGGGGCAAGTATACGACTGCCACTGTAACAGCGTAACAGTGTAACGCGACGAGGGGGTAGGGTACACTATCGTAAGTAATACAGTGTGTTAGAGGGTATGTTACACGTTACACGTTACACGTTACACACATGATGTAGTGTAACGCAGAGGGGGGCGGTCGCGTCTTGTTCCCCTCCGCTCGAGTTTTTCTCGTGTTCGCTTCCAATTATTTCTGCAACATGAAACAGCGTAGTCGCCGCACGAATCTGCACTACCGCACGCTCGCAAAATTCGTCTGTCCCGGTGCTGTGTCAACACCTACGCTAGTGCGAGAAAGCCTTATAGAATGGGCACAACTTATATGTTTGACGAAGCGCCGGCCAGTGGGGTAACGTCGGGGTGGCAAAACCGTCGTTTTGCGCGGCAGTTTCAGAGCGGGTTGGCTGGTACGAGGCGGTGGACGCGGGCGTCATGGACGTACCTGTTGAGAGCGCTGCGGTTACCCGCACGGCACCGGCCAGGCCGAAGCCGAACAAGCGGCGCGCTCACGTTCAAATCGACAAGCGCTACGCCATCGGGCGGCGCGTCAAGCAGCTCGTCGCCACCTTCCGCGAGCGTCTTGGCCTCGAGGGCAATCCTGATCTGCTGTTGTTGGCGGCAATCGAGCGTGCTGCACAACTGCAAGCGCTTGCCGAGCAGGCTGCAGCACGCGCACTGCGTGGTGACGCGCAGGTCGCGTACGACGACGTTGTCCGGTTGAGCAGGCTGGCCGAGCATGCGGTGCGCAAGCTGCATCTTGACCGACACAACACGAAACAAGCGCCGACACTGTCCGATTACTTGGCCGCGCGTGGGAGCACGTCATGACGCCGGCGATCCCAGTCAGCGAGGCGCTGGTTGATCGCAACCTGTTAGGTGCAGCGCTTGGTGACGTTGTGAGCTGGCAGACATGGCGCACGGTGTTGAAGGCCGCGTTTGCCGAGGCGCTTACTGACGAAGAGCGTGCGCTGTTTGGCGTGGTCGCGGGTGGTCGTGCGCTACCTTCATCGCGGGTGCGTGAATTGTGGTGTGGTCCGATTGGCCGCCGCTCCGGCAAGTCGCGTATGGCCGCTGCCGTTGCGGTGCACATTGCTGCGCTCACCGATCATCGCGCGCGCTTGGTGCCGGGTGAGATCGGCACGGTGGCGGTGATCGCAGCCTCGCGTGAGCAAGCCAATACGGTATTTGGCTACGTGCGTGGCTTCTTGTTGGCATCGCCGTTGCTGGCCGGCCAGGTCGAGAGCATCGGCCGCGACGAGATCATGCTGCGCGACGACGTCAGCATTTCGGTGGTCACCAATTCCTACAGAGTGGCGCGTGGCCAGACGTTGTTGGCGGTGATCGGCGACGAAGTTTCATACTGGCGCGATGAGACCTCGGCGCAGTCTGACATCGAGACCTACCGTGCGGTGTTGCCGTCGCTGGTTGCCAGTGGCGGCATGTGGGTTGGCATCTCGACCGGCTATCGCCGTGCTGGGTTGCTCTACGCGAAGCACCGCGAGCATTTCGGCCGCGACGGCGACGACGTGTTGGTGGTGAGCGGCTCCACCGAGCGATTTAATCCGCTCATAGATCCGGCGCTCATCGCCAAGGCGCGCGAGCAAGATCCGGAGGCAGCCGAGGCGGAATGGGGCGGTGGTTTCAGGAGAGACCTTGCTGCCTTCTTGTCCGACCGCGACATTGATGCAGCGGTCGATCATGACCGCCCGCTGGAGCTGAGGCCGCGCTCTGATCTCGCCTACAACGCTTTCGCCGATCCGAGCGGTGGCCGTCACGACGCCTATTGCATAGCCGTTGGCCACTTCGAGGGCACGCATACCGACGGGCGTTTCGTGCTTGACGTGGTGCGTGGGGCGCAGCCGCCGTTCGATCCGCAGACAACGACGCGTGCCTTCGCCGACCTGCTGCAGGAATACGGGCTCAGCGCTGTCACTGGCGACGCCTATGCGGCCGAATGGGTTGAGAGCGCGTTTCGCGACGCCGGCATCGGTTACGTCCGCAGCGAGAAGCCGAAATCTGCGCTGTATCTCGAAGCTGCGAGCTTATTTGCGCGTGGCGCCATTTCCCTGCCTGATCATCCGGTGTTGCTGCGCGAGCTACGATTGCTGGAGCGCCGCACGCATCGCAGTGGCAGGGACACGGTCGACCATGGTTGGCGCGGTCACGATGATCACGCCAACGCGGTGCTGGGTTGTGCAGCGCATGCCATGCGAGGCGGCTACAACACCAACTTGGATTGGATTTTCGGTCCGGACACCGACGTTCCGCCGGTCGATCCTGCAGCAGTCAACGGTATCCGTTTCAAGTCGGAATGGCAGCGCATTCAGTTTCGCAATCATATTTTGTCCGCCGGCGGCACGCGGCCGTGGTGGAGTTATTGAAGCACAGGAGGAACCCATGACAGCACGCGGCGTGGTGATTGGCACGACCACCTAATTTAATGCTCGGCCAACGAGGAGCGAGGATGAGCAAGCGGAGGCGGATGGCGGAGACCAGAAAGCGCGAACGCACGGGTGAGCGGGAGCATGCGGCCGAGCTGCTGAAATACCTTCACGTGCGCTGGCGTTGTGGCCGCGACCACAATGCATGGCCGGCCGATGTCGCCAGCGAGGAGGAGGGGCGATGAGCCAACAACAATCATGCCAGCGTTTGTGTTCGCACGTCGGCACGACATTGAGCTGGAAGCCGGCTTCATCCTGGCCGGTATGCTGATCGTTGGTCTGCCGCGGGAGGTGGAGGAGCTAACGGAGGATGAGCAGCAGATGGTAGCCGCCATCATCCGGCAGCTGACGGATGCGGCGTAGTCCGGCCGGATGGCCGCCGACGCGCTGGTCTATGGCTGGCACGGTGGCCGCCGTCCGCCCGATGCCGTTGACACCAGCAACGACGACGTGATGGCGGCCTGGGCGAGAGATTGCCTCACCATCGGCGTCCGACCCGCGCAATGACGGCCGGCTGTACATCGACAGCGACATCATGCGGCAGCTGAACCTACCTGATACGCCGTCCGGTAAGGCGGGGCGATGAGCTGCCCCATCTGCATCGGCGAGGGCAGTGGCGAAGCCGAGCGCTTGCAGGCCGAGGGTCGTGTCCGCATTCCGCTCGGCGACGTCGCCGATGCGGTCTGGTTCATATGCGACCAGCATAAGGTGCGCTGGCGCGAGGATTACCGCCGCGAAAGCTGGACACCGGACCTTTCGAACGATGACGAGCGTGCGCCGCATGAGAGAGGCTGGACGCTAGGACAGCTGTACGAGCACCGTACCGATTTGCTGAGCCATACCGCGAGGTCGAATCCTATGACGAGGCGAAGCACCACCTGGTGGAGATACCGGAGCGGTTCGCGGTGGCGCGCTGGAGCCGTGACGCCGACGTCGCCACGATCGCGCGCTGCATACTGGGGACGTTGAAATACGAGCCGCACAGCACCGACGTCACGGCGCCGCGCCCTCGAAAATGTGATCGAAGCGGGGACAGGAGCACGGCGATGATGATCAAGCTGAGATTTTACCGCCTGCTCGACGTCATGAGCGGCGGCCGCGTGTACCAGCTCGCTGGATGTCCAAGCTCGGCATTCCCCCGATGCCGGTATGGTGTGGTTCTACGACTTCAAGGACTGGCTGCGGAGGACGCGATGGTAGGGCCACTCATCATCCGCTGCGCTTGCTGCGGGCATAGCGCCGCGCCACCGGCGAGGTGGCCGATCTTGCCGACAAGACGCTGCCGTGTACGCGCCAGCGCCTCGACCTCGCACAGGTTATCGAGGCGGCCTACCGCGTTTCGACGCTCAATGCCCTCGAGCACGCGCTTCGTGCCTTCGACGCGGCACATTTCAGTGCAATGTCAATCCCTCCGCCGCGGTCCACTCCTCGCGTTACGACTGGGGCGCAGCGCTGCCTCTCGACCGCAAGAGGGTGGTCAGCAGATCGGCGAACGACGAAGCCGGGGGCGCCTGGTTCGGGCACACCCCGGGCATGGTCCCGCACCTCGCTCTACTGATTGCAAGATGCTTGTTCTGCTCCGCTGAATTACGTGACCATATTTGTGGCATCGCCACCGATAGACTGCCAGCGTACCTCCTCGGTATTCGATATCGTGCAACTCTAGTCCAACAGTGACGCCCCACGATCGAAGCCCCTCAATGCCGAGTCGGCGGTTACCTGCGCAGGACGGACACCATGCCCCCTTTCGTATCCGCGATGGTTCAGCCCACCAGCTTGGATGTTCGGCAACGCTGCACTTCCACTCGTGCTTCTCGCTTCCAAGATATTTGTCGGATACCAGCCGACCGCTCCTCTTCTGCGCCAAGTCGCGAAGCTCCTGCAATTCAACAGGAAAAACATCGCCGGGCGGGAGCCTGGGCGTTTCTAAAATTCCGTACTTGCAAAATGCCTCTACGACCTTGCTTAGAACGTTGTCAGCCGGATAGGGCCGCTTGATAGCATCAATCTCGATTAGTCGAACGTGGCGCTCAGCACAGGCTTGACGCTTGATCGCGTCGCGCGCTTTGACGTAATCATCATCTGAGTAATGATGTGGCCCTTGGTATTCAAACGCGATTTTCAGTTCTTGATCGTATCCATCCAATTCGAGCTTCCGGCCTTTCTTCGACACCAGCCATCCGGGCTTTGACTTAGGAAACTTTCCACCGAATGTTGTTTCGAAGATCGCTCGCACAATCCGTTCGCCCTTGTTCAGGCATTCAGGACACCAGCTTCCCGCATAAAGCAAGTTCGACGAGTCCACTGACCATTCGTGGCCATTCGAGCATGTAACTACCAGTCGCGTCCTGCTACCTTTCCAAATTCCGTCGCTCCCAATTCCGACGATCTTGCCCCCGCGCTCACGCACAGCCTCGACAACCCTTTCAAACGGGATCGCTGGCTTCGGCGGCTCCCTTCGTTCTTGCCAGCAAGCCGGACACCACTGGCCGCGAAGCACCTTAGCAATCACGGCCTCGAATGGGGCGTGCTTAGGTTTAAGGCACGTCCAGGGGACCTTTGACAGCATGTCGCGCGCTGCGGTCGCCAGGCAGTCGCCGCCGTGACGATCGCGCGCAAACTCGCGTAGCTTGTTTACACTCCAAAAACCGAGAGCCATACGCTTCGAATGGTTCTGCCGCTTGCACTCCGGGCACCATTTCCCGTGCTTTAGGTTGTCAGCGCTTATGTCGAACTCATGATTACCCTCGCAGCGAACTTTCAACTTTGTCTTTGCGGCAACGTATTCGGTGGATAGCAAAACGCCACCTCGCTGTCCGATCATTGTTCGGGCCTCATTAAGATACGTTGCCTTCGAAGGTCGAGCTTGCCAGCCTCCATTCCGGCGGGTGTGCTCAAGTTGGCAGACGACGCAGCTTGTGGTGCTGACATATCTCGGAACGAGATGCCCATGCTTGCACGGAATACCGGTAAAGAACCGATTTGAGCCGCGCGCTCGTGCCTTTTCACGCGACCTTGGAAGTTTTTCGTATGCTTCACCCTTCATTAGCGCGCGCACTTTTTCAACGTAACCATATCTCACCGGCTTGTAGGTTGTGAGTTGCGAGCCGGCCCCGTGGCGAGGCAACGCTACCCGACGGATCATTTTGACGCTGCCGTCGATCGCATCGCGCAAAGTTCCGTCATCAGCTGTCAGCAGTTGCTCAGGGTCAAACTGTAAATCGAACAGCGCCCAACCAGTCCGACGTTGCCGCAGCCGAACTCGCCGCGGCATGCGGCCACGAAGCAAGCCCGGAGTTCGGGATCGCTGTGCCAGCGGCCTAACAGCGCTTGCGTTACGGCGAAGATGTTGCGGTCCTGGTGCGAGAGGCGCGTGCGATTTGTGGTGCGCTTGCCCAGCTACCTTTAGCCGGTATCGTGGCGACCGATCCGATTGCTGCGCCGCACGCAGCGACACCTGTCGTCAGCTCTGTCGCGAAGCTCACGACAGCAAGTTGGTGGATTTCGCGGGGTCCGTCGGTTCGCCTTGCTCGGACGCTCGGGGACTATCAGAAAGCACTGGAGCTCGTGCTGCGGCACGCTAACTCGCTCATGTTCGTCGACCCCTACATCGATCCGACCAACGTCTATCAGTATGGCGATCTCATGCGCCTCTTAGGAACCCTCCAGCATAGATCCATCAAGCCGCTCGTTGAGCTGCATCGGGCGGCCTGGTACGGTCAAGAGCATGACAAGCGTCCACGAGTGGGCGAGGTGGTCGGTGCTTTGCAGCCAGGCCTCTCGAGAGTCGCAAGGGCGGCTGGCATCTCTTTCGACGTATTTCTTTGGGACGAGATCCACGACCGATACCTCATTACGGACTTGATCGGCATCAGTCTGCCCTACGGGTTCGGGACGACCAGTAAAGCCGACTCTTTCACCACGTGGACGCGACTCGGTCGAGCCGATAGGGATTTGGTGCAGCGCGACTTCGATCCGGCGCGCCGCTCGCCGCGTCACCGATTCAGCGTGTCATGAGCGGTGCTGCGTCAAGCCGGTATTGATCGCCGAGATCACAAGAAACCGTCGCCGACCTGTGGGAGGAATTCAAGCCGCCACGCCTCGATAAAAGGGAGCTACGACGCCGTCAACGTGCCAGCTCGTCGCTATGGGCGACCCTCCTGGCTTCCAATGCTGGCGTTGAAGGCCTGAAGATGCACTATGAAGCTGCGCAGACATTGCGCGTCAGCCTTCCGTTTCTCCCTAGGCCTTGTGAGTTGGGTTGAAGCGGTCGGCTGGTGGGCGCTTGCATTCCAAGCGCATTTGGTGTTGGCGGGTAAACTGGTTCAGAGCCTTCTTGCCGGCATGGGCATAGGCGCCGCACAGGCACTCGGTCAGGCAGCCCCCGGTTTAACGGATGCGCTTGTGGAGAAAGTGTATGCGAGCACAGTGCTAGCGGCGATCAGCACACGGGTTAACCTTTATGGTCCGCGGAAAACTCGGTGAATTGCTAAAAAGCTAACCCTCAGTGAGGTATGCCAATCAACAGCAATCCCTTAAATGGGAAGGTTCAGAGTAGGAATTCAGGAAATTATCTTTAGGCCAAGTGCCAAACGGAGATTGAAATGGACGAGAGAACGACGGGCGCTTTGCTCGGGATGATTGCTGGCGATGCGTATCTAAATGTTCGAAAGCGATTGCAATCTGGAAAATATCCGTATGTTTCTAGTGAAATGCGGATACTCCATGGTTCCCAACAAAGACCGTACTGTGAGTTCAAATGCGCACTTGTGAATAAGATGCTTGGGACGCAAGCATCAGTCACTGCGGTTAAAAATGGCCCCGGTGGATTGTATAGAGCGTACCAATTCTCTGTATCGAACCCCTACTTCAAAATTTTGAAGGGATGGACATACACTGATGGAAAAAAGCAGTACAACGAGGTGTGGCTCAACCATTTGACCCCAGAAGGCATTGCTTTTTGGTATATGGATGATGGGCATGCACGGCGAAATGTGAACTCTAATGGGCGCGTGTCTTCGGTCTCTACGAACATTGCGACATGCTGTTCTTGGGAAGAAGCGGAGTTGATCACGCGTTGGTTTAACGACCAGCATAAGATCAAATTTAGCGCTTTTCCGGAAGGCAAGGGTTACTCGTTGCGAGCAAATACTGAAAGCTCACGGTTATTTTTTCATCTTGTGCAGCGATTCGTAATCGAGTCCATGCGGTATAAACTAGCTCATGTTGCAGACCTGTATTCACTCGAGTGCCGAGCACCTGTTGCTAAATGTGCGCAGTGCAATGGGCCAATTTTTGCCAATCGGCGAGGTGGTCTTTGTGATGCGTGCTATTCTCGGCGGTATTACCGAGAACACAGGGGATGATATAGTCCGAACTGCATGGGAACATGCAGAAGCAGTGGATAAAGAGCCGCCGCGATAACAGCCTTGTACGAACTGCACTACAACTCCAATCCACGTGTGGATTGGACAGCAGCGAGAACAGCACGGAGGCGTTATTTGCTATCCTGTCCGAAGCCGTTCAGCTCGTGGACTGTATTCGTAGTTGACGCTCTGGCCTTCGACGTAGCCGAACTCGCGCAGCGCCTGGCGATGAAGCTCGATGCAAGCCCGCTCGGGTTTGCTGGCGTTGCTTGGACCCGCTCGGATTCGCGGTGTAAAAATAGGATCGAAGACTATGGTAATTTGACCTGCTCCGCCACCGCTCCCCACGACGAAGGTCAGCCTCACAGCCGCTTCAACCCACTGTGCTCTGCGCGCGATCATACTGGTAACTGCGCCGTAATGCCCGCGATCCTCCTCGCTGTCACCGGCATCGATCCGCAGCCGTGGGAAGAGCGGTGGCGCGCGCTCGCGCCGCGGCGCGACGTTCGGCTGTGGCCGGACCGCCTCGGTGAAACCGCCGACGTCGCCTATGTCTGCGCCTGGCACGCGCCGCGTGGGCTGTTTGCCCGCTTGCCGCGTCTGCAGGCGATCTTTTCGCTGGGCGCTGGCGTCGACCATGTCCTCGCGGATCCGGATTTGCCCAACGTGCCGGTTGTGCGCATCGTCGATCCCGATCTCACCATGCGGATGACCGAGTACGTCGTGCTGCACGCCTTGCTGCATCATCGCCGCCAGCG
>Ga0066388_100002267_pt1 | contig 11613 bp, 5 predicted proteins | sample PanSoiMetaGPlot6_FD_64539 | JGI IMG/M metagenome (GOLD analysis project Ga0066388, IMG submission 64539) | Tropical forest soil microbial communities from Panama analyzed to predict greenhouse gas emissions - Panama Soil - Plot 6 (Hybrid Assembly) | ecosystem: Environmental > Terrestrial > Soil... | reverse complement strand
GCCGCGCGAGCGCCTGTCGCAGGCTGACGAACGCGTCCACGTCCTCCCCGATGGTCACCACCCGCGTACCGCGGGTCGCAGTCTGCCCGAGCGAGGCGAGGACAGCCTCGGGATCGAGCCCACGTGCTGCGGGCTCGATCAGGCCGATCGGCAGGGCACGGCCGCTGGTCGGGTCGGCGAGACATCCCCAAAAACGTGCCGAGCACCCCGCGGCGCGCAGCTCGAGCAGCATCTCGAGCGCGCGGGGTGTGGTGAGGTTCACCATGAGGCGCCGGGCGGACAGCTCGGCGAGGCGCCCGGCGATGCCGTCGGGAGCGACGACCGTGACCGGGAGGGCCTCGGTACCCAGCCGCTCCCAGCTCTGATCGACGTCGAGGACGATCACCTGGGGACGTCCGGGTTGCGGGTCCGGCGTGAGGGCCGCCGGAGGCGCCGGCTTGCCGCCCGCCGCCGGCGCGGGGCTGACCCTCGCCGGAGCCGCCGGAGCGCTGACCGCCGGCGGGCTCGCCTCCGCCGCCCGCTGGGCCTCGCGGGCGGCGAGCGCGGCGCGCAGCTGGTCGCACTCCGCGACCACTGTCTCCACGCGGGCGATGGCCGCGGCCGTTTCCGCCGCGCGTGCGCTGCCGAGCGCCTCCGCCTCGCGCTCCCGCTCCTCGAAGCGTGCGACGAGCTCCTGCTCCCGGCGGCGCGCCTCGTCGACCTCGCGGGCCAGGGCTTCCTCCAGGCGTGCCCGGGCGGCCGCGCTTCCCTCCACCTCCGCCGCCAGCCGAGCGCGCTCGGCCTGCAGGGACTCGGCGGCGGTGCGCAGCTGATCGCACTCGGCGACCACGGTCTCCAGACGGGCGCTGGCTGCCGCCACCTCGGCCGCATGCCCGCTGCGCAGCGCCTCGGCGTCGCGGGTGTGCGTCTCGAGCTGTACGATCAGTGCCTGCTCGCGAGCGCGGCCGTCGTCCAGGGCGCCCGAGAGCGCTTCCTCGAGCTGCGCCCGTGCCGCCCCCGCGCCCTCGACGTCCGCCGCCAGGCGATCACGCTCCGCCTCCAGGGTCGCCACGCCGCCACGCAGGTGATCACACTCCGCCGCGACGGCCTCCAGCCGGGCCGCGGTGGCAGCGGTCTCCGCGGCGCGCGCCTCGAGCTCGCGGGCGCGCTCCTCGAGGCGCATGCCGAGGTCGTGCTCGCCGCGCCGACGCTCTTCGAGCTCGCGTTCGAGCCGGTCGTGCCGCTCGCGGGCCGCTTGCTCGTGGGCGGCCAGGCGAGCGGCTTCGCGGTGCGCCCCCGCCGCTTCCTGGCGAAACTCTTCCAGTTGGGCGCGCGCCGCCGTCAGGTCGACTCGCGCTGCCGCGAGCGCGGTGGCGGCCGCATCACGCGCCTCCTCGGCCACCCGCGCTGCTGCGAGGGCCTGCCGGACGTCGTCCGAGCGCGCGCCGGCGTCGTGCTCGGCGGCGGCGTCGAGCGCCTTGCGCGCGCGCTCCTCGCGCGTGGCCGCGGCCTCGGCTTCCGCGAGCCGGGCGAGTACGCGTTCCATCGCGGCTTCGTGCTCCGCGGCCTTCGCCTGCGCGTAGTTGGTCTCGGCCTGGGCCTGCTCGGCGCGCTCCGCTGCGGCGTCTTCCAGCGCGGCGGCGAGCCGGGCCTGCTCGGTCTCGGCGTGACCGAGCGCTTCCGTGAGCGTGTCGACGTGTGCCGCTTGCCCCCGCCATCGCTCGAGCTCGTCGGCGAGCCGGGCGTTCTCCGCGAGCAGCGTCGTGCGCGCGGCGTCGGCCTGCCGGGCGGTCTCGAGCGCGTGGCGCAGCTCGAGCTGGCCGGTCGAGGCCCCTCGCTGGAGCGCGGCCTCGAGCTGCTCGCGGGCTCGATGCTCGTGCGCCGCGCCGGCCTCCGACTCCGCCAGGCGCGCGCGCAGGCGGTCGATCTCCGCCGCGTGCTCGCTCGCCAGATCTTCGTGCGGTGTCCCGGCGCGCCACCGCTCGAGCTCGGCCGTGAGCCGGGCGTTTTCAGCAGCCATGGCCGCGCGCGCCGTCTCGGCGCGCCGGGCGGCGTCGAGGGCTACCTGCAGCTCGGCATGGCCGCCGGACGAACCGCGTGCCAGCGCGGCCTCCATCTCTTCGCGCACCCGGTGCTCGTGCGCCGCGCCCGCCTCAGACTCGGCGAGCTGTGCCCGCAGACGGTCGATCTCGGCCGCCAGCTCGGTCAGGCGTCCGGCGTCGCGCGGCGTCTCGGCGCGCAGCCGCTCGAGTTCGGTGGCGAGGCGGGAGTTCTCCCGCTGGGCCGCAGCAAGCGCGGCAGCAAGCGAATCGTCGTGACGGGTGTCGGCGGGAGCCGGTTCGGGTGCGGCGAGGGGCTCACTCCGGTGCACGGGAGGCGGGACGGTGGAGGTCTCGACCTTCGAGCTGCGCTCGCCGGCCTGCCGGCGCACCGCCTCGATCAGCTGGGCCAGCTCGCGGACCGGCTGCTGGAGCCCGCCGAGGTCACGTTCGGTGAACGCGCGCGGGGTGCGGGTGATGAGGACGAGACTCCCCACCGGGACGGAGCCGGTATACACCGGGAGGCACGCGACCGTGCGCACCGCGGCCCCGGCCTCGACCAGGGGCGGCACGTAGCGGTTCTGTGCGGCGCTCTCGATCAGGTAGGCGCGGCGGTTCATCAAGCCGTGGAGCGGCATGTCCCAGCTCGCGATGTCGCCGCGGCGGACGGTCCGGAGCTGGCGACAGCCTTCGTCGGAGAGGCCCTCCTCGGCGGCGAGGCGGAGCACCTCCCGGCGGGAGTCGAAGAGGCAGACCGCACCGGCTGCCGCCCCGGTCGCCTCGATGATCGCGTGGAGGGCCGGCTCGAGGCCATCGATCGCCTCGACGGCTCCCGCGGCGATCTCGTGCAGGCGTGCGGCGAGGGCCGGGCCATCCACGGACACCCCCGCGACCGCGGGCTTGTCCGCGCCCGGGCGGCGGAGTTCCAGGAACCGCGCCATGCGGTCACACGATGCAACGTCTGTGCCGCCAGACGGGCCCATGGAGGGCCGGCCCCAGTGACCGAATGCCACAAAAAATGGACGCCACGGTACAGCCGTGGCGGTCACGGGGCGGCTCGCTCAGTCCGCCAGACGGGGGGCGACTTCGGACCCGAACGCCTCGATCTGCTCCACCAGCTCGTCACATGAGCGCGCCCGGAAACGGACGCCGCAGTGGCTGACGCCCATCGCGCGGAGCTGCCGGAGGCCTGCCGCCACTTCCTCTCCTCCGCCGGTGCGCGTGTTGGGCGGGAGCTCGAAGCGCGGCGTGCCCACGTAGCAGAACTCGCTGATCGCCCCGATCTCGATCGGCGCATCGCCCCGCACGCGGGCACGGTGCGCGCGCAGGTAGGCGATCTGCGCGGGCAGCTCGGCGCGAGGCGATCCCTGTGGCAGCCAGCCGTCGCCGCGCTCGGCCGCGCGGCGGATGGCGGCGCGGGTGGAACCGCCGACCCAGATGGGCGGCCGCGGCTGTTGCACGGGCCGCGGACGGAGGCCGAGGTCGTGCACCGTCCAGGTGGGCCCGTCGTGGTCGGGAAACTCGTGCGTGAGGGCCTCGGCGAGGAGATCGATCGCCTCGTCGAGGCGCCGCCCGCGTCCCGCGAAGGGGACGCCGAGCGCGGCGAACTCGGCCTCGAGGTGCCCGGCGCCGACCCCGACGATCACCCGCCCGCCCGAGAGGGCGTCGAGCGTGGCGAAGGCCTTCGCCGTGGCGAGCGGGTGGCGGTAGGGGAGCACGTAGACGTGCGAGAGGAGGCGGACGCTGCGGGTCGCGGCGGCGAGGAACCCGAGCGTCGCCACCGTGTCATGCCACGCGGTCGACATGGCGCCGGCGCGCGCGCGGGGAATGCAGACGTGATCGCACACCCCGAGGTAGAAGAACCCGCTCCGGTCGCACGCCTCCGCGATGCGACGTAGCTCGGCGGTTCCGGCGGTCGCCTCCCAGGGGGCGGCGAAGAGGGTGCTCTGGGCGACGATCGGCAGCTGCATCCCGTAGACGAGCTTCCCGGGCGGCACGATCTGCACCGTCGTCGCGGGTGGCATGGGCGGGGCATGTAATCAGGAAGAGTCGCGCCTTGCCAAGCGCGCACGACCGAGCGTCCGTGGCGCGGGGACGGGAGGGCCGCCTCCTGGCGGGTCCTTAGGCCCGGCGCCGCGCGCCGCGTGCATGGCCGTGGGCTGTTTCGCCGGGCCCCCACTCGTCGGAGGCCCCCCATCTCCGCACTGCTCCGCCGCTCGGCTCGACAGTTCGGCCGTCAGCCCTCCGGCGGGGCGAAACCCTGGCGGAGGGTGTTCTCGGTCACCACGCGGGGCTCCACGAGCTGCAGGAGATAATCGGGGCCGCCCGCCTTGGAGCCGACACCCGAGAGGCCATGGCCGCCGAACGGCTGCCGGCCGACTCGTGCCCCCGTGATGGCGCGGTTCACGTACAGGTTGCCGGCCCGGAGCTCCTCGCCAGCGCGACGGATGTGCGACGGTGAGCGGGAGAAGAGCCCGCCGGTCAGCGCGTACGGGGTGTCGTTGGCGAGAGCGAGAGCCTGGTCGAAGTCGTCGGCACGTACCACGGCCAGGAGCGGACCGAAGATCTCGTCGCTCCAGATCCGGCCTCGCGGATCGGACAGGAGGACGATCGTCGGGCCGGCGTACCAGCCGCCCGACGGGACGTCGTCGCGGGCCAGCACGATCTCGCCTTCCCCGCGCGCGAGGGCACGGTAGCGGGCGACGCGGTCGCGGGCGTCCGCGTCGATGAGCGGGCCCACCACGGTCCCGAGCTCGCGTGGGTGCCCGACCGGCACGATCGCGGTGGCCCCGACGAGCCGGTCGATCAGCTCCTCGTAGACCGGGCCGACGGCGATCACGCGGGCGGCGGCCGAGCACTTCTGGCCGGCGTAGTCGAACGCGCTCGCCACGATCGCGGGCACGGCCTGATCGAGGTCGGCGTCGGTGTCGATGACGATCGCGTTCTTGCCCCCCATCTCGGCGACGACCCTCTTCACGTGCCGCTGGCCGGGGCGGGCGATGGCCGCGCGTTCCACGGTCGAGAGCCCGACCTCTCGCGATCCGGTGAAGACGACGAAGGCGACGGCCGGATGCTCGATCAGGAAGGGGCCCAGCTCCTCGCCAATGCCCGGGAGGAAGGCGAGCGCCCCGGGCGGGAGCCCTGCCTCGAGGAGGATCTCGACCAGGCGCCAGGCGACCCCGGGCGTCTGCTCGGCGGGCTTGAAGAGCACGCAGTTGCCGGTCACCAGGGCGGCGGCGACCATGCCCGACGGGATGGCGAGCGGGAAATTCCACGGCGCGATGACCACACCGATTCCGCGCGGCTGGTAGCTGAGGACGTTCGTTTCACCTGGGGCCTGGAGAAGAGGTGCTCCGGCCCCGAGCCGGATCGCCTGGCGGCCATAGTACTCGCAGAAGTCGATCGCCTCGCAGACGTCCGCGTCGGCCTCCCGCTGCGGCTTGCCGGCCTCGAAGACCTCGAGCGCGGCGAGCGCTGCGCGGCGCCGACGCATGATCGCCGCGGCGCGGAAGAGGACGGCAGCGCGGTCCTGCCAGCTCGTGGCCCGCCAGGCGGGCCAGGCCTCGCCCGCGACCGCGATGGCGCGCTCCGCCTCGGCGACGCCGGCCCGTCCGGCACGGCAGACGACGCTCGCGAAGTCACCCGGGTCGACGGAGACGATGCTCTCTTCGGTCGGGACGGGCCGCCCATCGACCAGCACCGGGGCCGTGAACGCGAAGGCTGCTGGCGCGCTGGCGACGGCGGCGGCGAGCCGCGCGCGCGAGGCCGGGCGGCGGAGCTCGGCGTGGGGCTCGTTCGTGAAGGGGGTCGGGGTGCGCGCGTCGGTCGGTGGAGGCGAAGGCAATTCCCCTGCCGGCGCTGGCAGCGAGGTCACGTCGGGCGGCGCGATGAGCGCGTCGAGATCCTGGCCCTCGGCGAAGCGGTGGCGGATGAACGACTCGTTCGAGGTGTTCTCGAGCAGACGGCGGACGAGGTAGGCCATCCCGGGCACGAGCGCTCCGATCGGCGCGTAGACGCGTACCCGGAACCCGAGGTTACGGAGTGCCGCATGCACCGGTTCGGCCATGCCGTAGAGGAGCTGGAGCTCGACCGCCGTGTCGGGCAACCCCGCCGCGCGTGCACACACGATCGCATGGGCGAGGCTGCGGACGTTGTGGCTGCCGAACGCCGGCCTGACCGTACCCACCCGCTCGATCAGATACCGCGTGCAGCGTTCGTAGCTCGCATCGGTCTCCGCCTTTCGGTCGAAGACGGGAACCGGCCAGCCCTCGGCGCGCGCCACCACCACCTCGGAATCCCAGTAGGCGCCCTTGACCAGGCGGACGGCGAGGGGCCGGCGGAGCGTCTCCCGGGCCCAGTCCGTCATCGCCTCGAGATCGGCGAGCGCATCGCGCCGGTACGCCTGGATGACGCAGCCGAGCTCGGGACCGTCCGGGAACTCGGCTCCCAGTGCCCGCACGAGCTCGAGCGTCAGGTCCTTCACCTCGTCGTGCTCGGTGTCGACGTGAATGGTCGCTCCCGCATCACGGGCGCGCGCGAGGATCGGGCGGAGACGGGCGCGCGCGTCCGCCAGACCGGCGCTGGCGGTGAGCGGAGCGAAGAGCGGCGAGAGCGCCGTGGGTTTGACCGACACGTTGGCGCGCGCCACGACGCCCCAGGGATCGCGCTCGAGCCGGGCGCACTCGGGCCATGCGGCGGAGGCGACGACGAGCGTGTCGAGCGTCGTCATGACGCGCGCTGCGTAGCGGTCTGCCTCTCCTGCCGTCATGATCTTCTCGCCGAGCAGGTCGACGGTGGCCGCCTCGCCCGCCCGCCAGAGCCGCGCGAGACGCGGGAGGGCCTTCCCGGCGGTGGCGCCCGCGATCAGCTGCCGCGCCATCCGGGTGATGTTCCGCCGCGCGGCCGCGGCTGTGACGACTGCCCCGAAGGGGACGTGCTCGGCCACCTCGAGGCCGAGCTCCAGCACGCGGGGAACGGGAACCCCGGCGAAGTACTCTCCCACGTGGCGCATGACGTCGGCGTCGTCTCGGCAGGCGGGGAAGGCGTCGACGAAGCGGAAGAGCTGCGTCTTGAAGCGGGGCTCGGCCATTGCCCATGCCAGCATCCGCGCGCTCCACCAGCCGAGCCGGAAAAGCCGAGCCGGCTCCGCCCGCCCGGCGTCCGCGATGCGCCGTGCGAGCCTCTGCACCTCACGTTCGTCCGGGGCGAGCATCTCACTTCCCTTCCCCGGCGGGCGCCCGGGCGCAATCCGGTCTCGGCGGAGCGACGCGCTCAGGGACAGTCGACGGTGAAGCTCCAAGTGAGGGTCGTCCCGTCAGCGGTGAGCGACACGCCGTAGCTCGCCCCCTTCATGAGCGGATCGCGGGGCATCAGGACCACCGCACCGCGTGTCCCGAGGACGTTGCGGCCGACCGACTGCACGTCCGGATCGGGGTTCACGTAGGTCGTGCCGTCGAAGCGACAGTGCTCGACGACGACGCCGTCACGGGTGAGCGTGCTCGCCGTCACCGTCGGGGGCGGAGCACCGGGATCGAACTGCACGATGAGGGGGACGCCCGCGGGCGCCGCGTAGCCCGGGCAGGCGCTCAGCGGATCGGGGACCTCGTGGCCCTTGAACGTCCCGATGGGCAACGTCCTCCCGTCGGAGGGAAACACCACCGGGAACACGGCCGCCGGATTCACGCTGCGTCCGCGGATCACGTCCAGTGCGGCGGCCGTCTGGATGGACGTGCCGGCGCCGTGGAAGATTCCGAACCCGCTCACGGCGAGGGCGGGGTCGAGGATGCCGATGGCGTGGAACGGACCGCTCATCCAGCTGTCGACGGCCCATCCCTCGGTGGCGCTCAGGTCGGACGTGCCGGCGACGTTGCTGTTCCGCGCCGCCGCGTCGCCGTCGGCGGTGTAGAAGGGACTCCCCGGATCCTCGCTGTGGCCGATGGTGTCCGTCGCGACCATGTAATGCGCGTGCTGGAGATCGCCCGCGGACCAGTCGGGACTCTCCGTCACGGCAGCCAGGCCGGCGAGGCCGCGGTAGAGGTTCACGGTGGCGAGCCACCCGCCCGCGGTCGACGCGTCACACGTCCCCGACCCGCTGCCGCAGCCGAGCTTGCAGGTCGCGAAGGTGTCCCGGCAGGCGTGCTTGGCCGCCGCCCGCGTGCTCTTCGCGGACTGCACGCACGAGCGCCGGTCGGTCGGAGTCGACAGGTCGAGGCAGGCGGTGCGCGCGGTCGAGAAGTCGTCTGCCGCTGTCCCGAGGCAACTCTGCTTGGCGACCCGACAGGCCGTCCGGCAGGGGTTCGCCGCGCGCGCCGTCCCTGCGACGAGGGGCACGATGGCGATCCCGATCGCGAGCCCCACACCCGTCCGCCATCTCGTCTTCATCCCATCCTCCCTCGCCCTACGTCGAGGCGAGGCTATGCTCGGCACGCGTGGCTTTCAAACATGAGCGAGGCGCTGCATTGACGGCAGGATGGGGAGGGGGCACGTAACGGTCACGGCGCATGGTTCGCCACGTTCTCCACGTCGACATGGACGCGTTCTACGCCGCGGTCGAGCAGCGGGACGATCCTGCGCTCCGCGGCCGGCCCGTGCTGGTGGGAGGCGACCGGCGCCGGGGCGTCGTCACGTCGGCGTCCTACGAGGCGCGCGTCTTCGGCATCCACTCGGCGATGCCGATGGCCGCCGCCATCGCTCGCTGCCCCGGCGCGGTGGTCGTGCGCGGCCGGATGGACCACTACGTCGCGGTGTCCCGGCAGATCCGGCAGATCTTCTGGCGCTTCACCCCCCTCGTCGAACCCCTCTCGCTCGACGAGGCGTTTCTCGATGTGACCGCCAGCACGGCGCTCTTCGGGCCGCCGCCCGAGATCGCGGAGCAGGTGCGCCGGGCGGTGCGGACCGAGATCGGTCTCACCGCGAGCGCCGGCGTCGGTCCCAACAAGTTCATCGCCAAGATCGCGAGCGACCTCGCCAAGCCCGACGGGCTACTGGTCGTCGCGCCCGACGCGGTCGAGGCGTTCCTCTATCCGCTTCCCGTCCGCCACCTGTGGGGGGTCGGCCGGGTGACCGAGGCCGCGCTGCAGCGTCTCGGCTACCGGACCATCGGCGACCTCGCGGCCGCAGAGCCCGTGCGGCTGGCGCGGCACGTCGGGGCGGGGGCGGGCGCGCTCCAGCAGTGGGCGCGCGGCATCGACGAGCGCCCCGTCCGCCCCGACCGCGGCGCGAAGTCGATGGGCGAGGAGCAGACGCTCGACCGGGACCGCCCGGCAGGCGAGCTCCTGCCCCACCTGCTCGCCGACGCGGAGAGCATCGCGCGCCGGCTGCGCGCTCATGCGCTGCGCGCGCGCACGGTGACGCTCAAGCTGAAGCTCGCCGCCCGGCCGGGACCGCGCACCCTCTCCCGGCGACACACCCTGGCCGAGCCGACGGCGGACGAAGCGGTGCTCTTCGCGGTGGCCCGTCGTCTGCTCGAAAGTCTCGCGCTCGGCGGCCGCCCGGTGCGCCTAGTGGGGCTCGCGGTGGAAAACCTCCTCGCCGGCGACGGGGACCAGCTCGCCCTCTTCGCGACGGAGCGCAGTGCGACCGCGCGCCGCGCGGCGCTCGCCCGGGCCGTCGACGAGCTCGTCCGGCGCTTCGGAGCAGCGACGATCCGCCGGCGGCTCCCGGGCGAGGCGTGAGGATCGGCCTGGTGCGAACCTTGCGTCGTGCCCGGTCGCTGACTATCCTCGCGCGCTCGACCAAACGGAGGGACCCGCGCGATGGTAGCCGTACCCAGCGAGCTGCAGCGGACAGGCTTTGCCGCCACCCATCGGCGCGACGCATGGTGGCTGGCGCCCCTGGTGCAGGGGCTCGGCCTCGCGACGCTGATCACCTATGCGAACTGGGCCGCCTTCCAGGGCAAGAACTACCTGGCCGGGAACTACCTCTCACCCCTCTACTCGCCGCTCATCATCGTCGACTGGTTCCCCTTCTCGCCCGCCTTCCTGATCCTGTTCCCGCCGGTGCTCTTCCGGGCCACCTGCTACTATTACCGGAAGGCCTACTACCGCTCCTATTTCCTCGACCCGCCGGCGTGCGCCGTGTCCGAGTCGCACCGCCCCGGCTACCGGGGTGAGACCGCGTTCCCCTTCGTCCTCCAGAACCTCCACCGCTACCTCTTCTATGCGACGCTCTTCTACCTTCCGTTTCTCTGGAGCGACGTGGCGCACGCGACGATCTTCGACGGCCACTTCGGGATCGGCGTCGGCACCCTCGTGCTGCTCGCCAACACGACGGCGCTCACCCTCTACAGCTTCTCCTGCCATTCGGCCCGTCATCTGGTGGGGGGGAGTCTCGATTGCTTCTCCTGCACCGCCTTCACCCAGACGCGGCATCGGGCCTGGAAGGGGGCGAGCTTCCTGAATGCCCGGCACATGCTCTTCGCCTGGATGAGCTTCGTCTCCGTGTGCTCGGCCGATCTCTACGTCCGGCTGGTCGCCTCGGGTGTCATCGGGGACCTCCGGCTGATCTAGCGATGATCTAAGGCGGGTACCAGGATGGACCATTTCGAGACCCACACCTACGATGTCCTCGTCGTCGGCGCCGGTGGCGCCGGGTTGCGCGCTGCGATCGAAGCCGCCGAGCAGGGGGTATCGGTCGGCCTGGTCTGCAAGTCGCTGCTCGGCAAGGCGCACACCGTCATGGCCGAAGGCGGCGTGGCGGCCGCGCTCGCCAACACCGACGGGCGCGACAGCTGGAAGGTACACTTCCGCGACACGATGCGCGGCGGAAAGATGCTCAACAACTGGCGCATGGCGCAGATCCTCGCCCAGGAGGCGCCCGCCCGCGTGATCGAGCTCGAAGCCTGGGGGGCGCTCTTCGATCGCACGCCCGACGGCCGCATCCTGCAGCGCAACTTCGGCGGTCACCAGTACCCGCGCCTCGCCCACGTCGGCGATCGCACCGGCCTGGAGATGATCCGCACGCTCCAGGACAAGGGCGTGCAGTCGCCGCGCATCGACGTCTTCATGGAGTGCACGGTGGCGCGGCTCCTGAAGGACGGAGAGCGGGTGAGCGGGGCCTTCGCCTACCGGCGCGAGACGGGACGCTTCATCGTCTTCCGCACCAAGGCGGTGGTGCTCGCCACCGGCGGCGTCGGCCGCGCCTACAAGATCAACAGCAACTCCTGGGAGTACACGGGTGACGGCCACGCGCTCGCCTACGATGCGGGGGCCGACCTGATCGACATGGAGTTCGTCCAGTTCCATCCCACCGGGATGGTCTGGCCGCTCAGCGTGCGCGGCATCCTCGTCACCGAGGGCGTGCGGGGCGAGGGCGGCGTGCTCAAGAACTCCAAGGGCGAGCGCTTCATGTTCCGCTACATCCCCGAGATGTTCCGCAAGGACGTCGCCGCGACCGAGGAGGAGGCGGACCGCTGGGTGGCCGACGTGGTGGCCGGGCGCAAGGCCGAGGCCCGGCGCCCGCCCGAGCTGCTCACGCGCGACGTCGTCGCGCGCGCCATCACGCGCGAGGTCCGCGAGGGCCGCGGGAGCCCCCACGGCGGCGCCTTCCTCGACATCGCCTCGCGCCGCCGGCCGGAGGAGATCACCCGCAAGCTCCC
>Ga0066388_100002266_pt1 | contig 11613 bp, 10 predicted proteins | sample PanSoiMetaGPlot6_FD_64539 | JGI IMG/M metagenome (GOLD analysis project Ga0066388, IMG submission 64539) | Tropical forest soil microbial communities from Panama analyzed to predict greenhouse gas emissions - Panama Soil - Plot 6 (Hybrid Assembly) | ecosystem: Environmental > Terrestrial >... | reverse complement strand
AGGCCGTCGGACGAGACCTGCCACGATTCGGCGGCGTCGCCCACGAACTTGCCGTCGGGGGTGATGTTGACGAGGCCGCACCCGACGTTCATGGCGACCCACATCATTTCGTAACCGGGAGCGGTGTGGAAATCGAGGTGGGCGATCTCGTTGCCGTACGAAATCTTGAGGGTCCCACCGCGCTTCGGCGTCTGCGCCTCGGTCGCCGAGGCGGCGATCAGGCTCAGGAGCGAGCTCGTTGCGATGAAGAAGCCGAGGAGCCGAGAAATCGAACGCATGAGGATCGTTCTCCTCTTCGTCGTTCAGTTATTTGTCGAGCCAGACCTTCTTGTAGCTGACTTTGAACTCCGCCTGGTAGACGTAGTCCTTCACCCACGACTGCGCGGCCTGGTAGAACGGCGATCCGGAGATCGTGTTCCAGTAGAGCTTGTCGGCGCTGTACTCCTGGAACTCCTTGGCGATGGCCCGGCGCTTCGCTGGATCGATCTCCCGCGCGTAGCGCGCGTAGAAGTCGTCGATCTTCGTGTCGGTGTGTCGCGAGTGGTTCCAGGCCGCCGTGCTGGCCGACAGGTAGGAGTTCTGATCAACGGTCAGGAGCGACGCCAGATCTTCGATGAACATGTCGAACACGCCGTCCTGCGTCGAGGTGACGAGCCAGGTGGTCTTGTCGACGAGCTTGATGTTCGCGGTCACGCCGATCCGCGCCATCTGCTCCTTGATGACGGTGGCGATCACGTTGAACACCGACTTCTCGGTGTTGGTCATCAGCTCGAAGCGCAGCGGCTTCTGCGGGCCGTAGCCGGCCTCGGCGAGCAACGCCTTGGCTTTCGTGGGGTCATACGGACACATGGGGTTGACGTCGATCGTGTCCAGGGTGCCGGGCGGGATGATCCCGAGCCACGGTGTGGCCGCTCCCTTGTAGGCGATCTTGACGATCTCCTTGCGGTCCATCCCATAGCAGGCGACGGCTTTGCGCACCCTGATGTCGCCGAAGATCGGATGCGGCGCGCGGTCTTTCGACATCGGCTTTCCGTCCGCCGGCACGGTGACCTTCATCATCGCCACCATCGGCGTCGTTTCCTTCCCGGTCATGATCTGGGCGCGCGGGTTCTGAGCCCGGACAGTATCGACGTGGTCGGCCGAGAGGTCGGCGATGAAATCGATCTCACCGGCCTTGAAGGCGGCCATTTGTGTCACGGGATCCTTGATCGTGCGGATCATCACGCGATCCACGTGAGGAAGCCCCGGCTCGAAGTACTTGTCGAAGCGATCCATGACCAGATGGGTTCCCTTCACCCACTCCACGAGCTTGAAGGGCCCGCATCCGACCAGCGCCTCGGGCTTTCCTGCCCGGCGCTCTTCGGGTGAGTACTTCTGGGTGACGCTGGGCGAGATGATGATCATCCCCATGCGGTACACCGCCAGCACGTGCATCATGAACGCGTACGGATGCTTCAGCCGGATCTGGACGGTGAGGGGATCGATGACCTCGACCGAGTGCACCGCCCCGAGGAACTGCCGCATGTTGGATCTGTTGGCGGGGTCCAGGACGAAGTCGAACGTGAACTTCACCGCGGCGGCGTCGACCTTGCTGCCGTCGTGGAACAGGACGTTCGGTTTGAGCTTGAAGGTGTACGAGAGGCCATCGGGAGAGCTCTGCCACGATTCGGCGGCCTCGGGGATGAACTTGCCGTCGGGAGTGATGCTGACGAGCCCGCAGCCGACATTCATCGCGACCCAGGCCATCTCGTAGCCGGGTGTGGTGTAGAAGTCCATGCCCAGAATTTCGTTGCCGTAGGCGACTTTCAAGATACCGCCCCGCTTGGGGACCTGGCCGTCGGCGGCCATCGGGACAACCGCGAACAAGCCGGCGAGCACGATCAGCATGGAGCCGAGACGGGGCAGGCGGCGTCGTGGACTCATGGCGTCTTTCCCCCCGGGCGAAAGCTGACGGATCAGGCACGAAGTTCGGGCTACTTTACAGCAGTCGCCTCCTGTCAACAAGCGGCGCTCCGGAAGGCCTAAGTAGGATTCGGCCGGGGAGGGCGCCGGTGTGGTCGCCACCGTCCAGCACCACGTCGCCGTTCACGATCACGGTCGAGACGCCGACCGAGTACTGGTGCGGGTCGTCGTAGGTCGCGCGCTCCGCGATACGGGCTGGGTCGAAGATCGTCACGTCCGCCCAGCAGCCCTCCCGCACCACGCCGCGGTCGGTGAGCCCGAGCGCCGCGGCCGACGCGCCGGTGGTCTTGTGGATCGCGGCCGGCAGGCTCAGCAGGCGGAGGTCGCGGACGAAGGTGCCGAGCAGCCGCGCGTGCGTCGCGTACGAGCGCGGGTGCGGCTTCCCCTGGCCGGTCACGCCGGAGGTCGCGAGCGCGTTGGCGTCGGAGCCGACCAGCACCCACGGCGTCGAGCTGATCTCGTTGACATCCCGCTCGTTCATCGACGTGATCAGGATGCGCGTCGCCCCGCGGTCGGCGATCAGGAAGTCGCAGACCGCGTCCAGCGGATCGACGCGCCGACGCCGCGCGATCTCGCCCAGGGTCAGACCTGCGTCCTGAGGCTGGTGCGGCGCGATCGCCACGCGCACGACGTCCCACGACGGAATGCGCCCGAAGTTCGTGAGGCCGTCGCGGGCGAGGTCCGCGCGGATTCGCGCTCGCGCCTCGGCGCGCGCCAGCCGCTCGAGCATTGCCGGCACGCCGCCTTCGACGACCCAGCGCGGGAGCAGGTTGCGAAGCGGGTTGGTGGCCGTGTCGTACGGATAGGCGTCGCAGTCGACGGGAAGGCCGCGGGCCCGCGCGGCGGCGATCTCGGCCAGGAGCGTGCGGGCGCCGCCCCAGTTGTCGACGCCCGAAAGCTTCAGATGCGCGATCTGCACGTGAACGCCGGTCGCCTCCGCGACGGCGATCGCCTCGCGCACGGCGTCGCCGACGTGGTCGGCCTCGTCGCGGATGTGCGACGAGTAGGCGGCGCCGTGGCGCCGGAGCACGCGGGCGAGGGCGTGGATCTCGGCGGCGTCGGCGTAGCAGCCCGGCGCGGTGAAGAGCCCGGACGAGAGGCCCCATGCTCCGGCGGTCAGCGCCTCCGCGAGTAGAACGTCCATCGCCGACGTCTCGGCGCTCGTGAGCGGCCGGTCCTCCATCCCGGCGGTCATCAGACGCAGCGTGTGATGGCCGACCTGGAGGATCACGTTGACGGAGGTCGCCGGAAAGTTGGCGACGTACTGACCGAAGGTCGTCTCCGTGAACGGAAGCCACGGCGCGCTCGGCGCTAGATATTCGCGGAGCATGTCCACGCGGTCGCGCAGCGCCGGCGCCACGGAGAAGCCGCAGTTGCCGACGACCTCGAGCGTCACGCCCTGGCGAATCTTCGACTCGGCGCGCTGATTGAGCGGCAGGGTGAAGTCGGAATGCGTGTGGATGTCGATGAGCCCCGGCGCGACGATCTGGCCGCGCGCGTCGATCACACGCCGGGCGGGGCGCGACGACCGGCGCTCGACGGCGACGATGCGGCCGCCGGCGACGCTCACGTCGGCGTCGATGCCGGCCGCACCGGTGCCGTCGACCACGTGACCGCCTCGAATCAAGAGATCGTCCATCGCTCCTCCACTCTTTACCGCGGCGCCTCGGCCGGCGGGGCCCCAGCCCCGCGACGGCCTGCGGCGCCTACCGCGGCCGCGATCCGGCCTTCACCGGCGCCGAGCGCGCCAGACCTCTTCGCACGGCCAGCGCCGCGCCCACTCGAGCGTGACGTACTCGTAGCTCGTCGTCGCCGATTCCGGCGGCCGCACCTCGATCAGCTCTTCGACCTCGAACCCGTTGCGTCGCAGAACGCGAATCCAGTCTCCGTGCAACAGGTGAAACTCGACGCCGGGATCGCCGGGCCACTCGATCCGCCGCATCCCGAAGGCCGGACGCAGAAGCCGTTCGCCGGCGACGCCCTCCTCGGCCGGGACACAGAGCGCGAACAGGACGGAGTTCACGAGGAAGATCAGCTCGCCTCCGGGCCTGAGGATCCGTGCCGCCTCGGCCACCCAGCGGTCGGGGTCCGCCCAGAGACTCGCGCCGTATTCTGAGATCGCCAGGTCGAAATATTCGTCGCGGCAGGGGACGCGCTCGGCGTCGGCCTCGATCAGTGGGAACTCGAGCCGGTGATGGCGCTGGAGGCGGCGCGCGGTCGCGAGCTGGGCCGGCGAGGCATCGAGCGCGACGACCTTGACGCCCCGCCGGGCGAGCCACGCCGCGATGTAGGCCGTGCCGCACCCGAGCTCGATGCCGGCCTTGCCCGCCAGGTTCTTCGGCAGGACGCCGAGCTCCGATTCGGGCACGCGCCAGATGCCCCAGGTCGGTTCCTCGCGAGCCCAGGCGCGCTCGCCGCCGGCGGCGTAGCTCGGCGCCTCGGCGTTCCAGCGGGCGCGGTTGCGCCGGACGTGCTCGGGCAGCGCGCCGTCGTCCGCCGCACCGCGCTCTAGGGCCATACGCGGACGCTCACCCGCGGGTCCGCCCGAGGTGCGCGTCGCGCTGGGCCTGAAGCCCCGGATCGGCGTAGCTCATGAGGTCGGGACGTGCGCGGCCGAGCATCACCTGAAGGTAGGCGGGCTCGAGGCCGACGTTCTCGAAGCCGTGAATGACGTTCGCCGGCGCGGAGACGCAGTCCCAGCGCCCGAGCACGGTCTCCTCGCGATGGCCGGCGCCGTCCTCGAAGAAGACTTTCACCTTGCCGTCGAGGATGAAGAACACCTCCTCGACCTCGTGCGTGTGCGCGGCGTTGCCCTGGCCCGGCGGAACGAACATCACGCTCAGGGTGAACTGCTCCGCGGGAATCGCGCGCGCGTCGCTCTTGCCCGAGGCGCCGGCGCCGATGTAGCGATGCTGAGCGCGCCGGTAGCCCTCGACGCGCGCGTCGGCGAAGGCGTCCCAGTCGGGCAGGCGATCCGCCCAGCGGGCCACCCGGGTACGCAGAAGCTCTTGAAGCATCGTCATCACACGAGTCCTCCCGAGCGGGTAGAATACGCCAGTGCGAATCGGCTTCCACCTCACACCGTTCTGGAGCCCGACCGATCGCGCGCCCACGGCCATCATCGACGAGGCGATCGAGGTCGTCCGCGCGGCGGCCCGCATGGGCTTTTCCTGGGTCTCGATCGGTCACCACCAGCTCTCGCACCCGACGGTGTGGCCGCATCCGATCGCGATGCTGAGCCGGCTCGCGCCGGAAGCGGGCGAGATGCGGCTCAAGACCTCGATGCTGCTGCTGCCGCTGCTGAGCCCCGTGGACGTCGCGGAAAGCGTGGCCACGCTCGATCACATCGCGCACGGCCGCCTCGACGTCGGCGTCGCGATCGGCTACCGCGAGCGCGAGCTCGAGGCAGCCGGCCTCGGGCGCAAGGACCGCGTGCCCAAGCTCGAGGAGTCGCTCGCCGTGATGAAGCGGCTCTGGCGCGGCGAGGAGGTGACGTTCGAGGGCGCCTACGCCAAGCTGAGCAGCGCGCGCCTCGGACTGCCGCCGCTGCAACGACCACACCCGCCGCTCGAGATGGGCGCCCAGAGCGTCGGCGCGACGAAGCGGGCGGCGCGCCTGGTCGACGCCGTCTTCTTCGGCCCCCAGGTCGCGTGGGCCGACGTCGCGCGCCTGGTCTCCGTGTATCGCGAGGCGCGCGCGGCGCGGTCGCCGTCGGCGCCCGGCACCGCGTACGCCTCGCGCAGTTTGATCGTCGGGGCCAGCAAGGAGGCGGCGCGGGCGGCCGCGCGCGGCTACCTCGAGCGGACGTTCGCGATGTACCGGAGCTGGGAGATGCAGGAGCCCACCATGGTCCCTCTCCAGCTCGACTTCGACACGAGCCTCGACGACTGGACCATCAATGGCACGCCGCGCGACTGCCTGGAGACGATCGCGCGGGCGCGCGAGCACGGGCTCGACGGGATGGGCTTCACGATCTACAGCCTGCCACGCGAGGTGAAGGCGCGTATCGAGTATCTGCGGATGATCGCCGACGAGATCGTTCGTCCCGCGGCCGCGCTCGGCCGCTGACCGTGCTTCGGTCGTTCACGCTGCATCGCCCCGAGACCGCCGAGGAGGCATGCGCGCGCCTGGCCGACTTGGGCGAGGACGCGGCGGTCTACGCGGGCGGCACCGAGCTCTTGCTCCTGATGAAGCTCGGCCTGCTCCGCCCGCGTCACCTGGTCGACGTCAAGCGCATCGGCGGCTTCGCCGAGATCGGGCTCACGCCCGAGCACGGCGGCCGGCTCAGGCTCGGCGCCGCCGTCACCCATCGCGCCGTCGAGCACTCCGCACTTGTGAGAGCTCGCTGCCCCCTCGTGAGCTCGGTCGCCCGCCATGTGGCGAACGTGCGCGTGCGCAACGTCGGCACGGTCGGCGGGAATCTCGCCTTCGCCGATCCGCACAGCGACCTCGCCACCTTGTTCCTGACGCTCGACGCGACCGTCGAGCTTCTATCGCCGCGCGGGCGCCGCGAGCTGTCGCTCGGCGAGTTCATTCGTGGGCCCTGGGAGACTTCGCGCGCGCCGGACGAGCTGCTCGGCTCGATCGCGCTGACGCCGTGGGCGGCCGACACCGCGGCGGCATACGTGAAGTTCGGCGTGCACGAGCGCCCGACTCTCGCCGTCGCCGCCGCGCTCCGGCTCGATGGCGCGGCCGGCGCCGGACGCCACGGGGCCGATCGCATCGTCGAGGCGCGCGTCGCCGTCGGCTGCGTCGGCCCCAGGCCCGTCCGTGTCGCCGAGGCCGAGGCGCAGCTTCGGAATGCATCGCTCGCCGATCTCGAGGACGCGGCGCGGGCGGCGTCGGAGAGCGCCGCCGCTCGCGTCGATCCGGCCGACGACCTGTACGGCTCGGCGGACTACAAACGGGAGATGGTCGCGGTGTTCGTGCGCCGCGCGCTCCGGATCGCCGCGGCCCGGGCACGCGGCGCCGAGCCGGCGGCGCGGTTCCCTCACGCCGTGGTCGCCTGAAGCGCGTGACCATTCACGTCGTCGTCAACGGCCGTCCTCGGGATCTCGAGGTGGCGCCGCACGCGCTCTTGCTGGACGTGCTGCGCGACGCGCTCGACCTGAAGGGGGCCAAGCGCTCCTGCGATACCCAGGTGTGCGGCGCCTGCACGGTGCTGGTCGACGGCCTCGCGGTCAGCGCGTGCACGTACCTGGCCGTCGAGGCCGACGGGCGCTCGGTCCTGACGGTCGAGGGGCTCGCGGAAGGCGACGCGCTCCATCCACTGCAGCGCGCGTTCGTCGAGGCGGGCGCCGTGCAGTGCGGCTTCTGCACGTCGGGCATGCTGCTGACGGCCAGGGCGATGCTGGCCGAGAACGCGAAGCCGACGCGCGACGACGTCCTGCACTATCTGCGCGGCAGTCTCTGCCGCTGCACGGGCTATCGGAAGATCGTCGATGCGGTCCTGGCCGCTGCGGAGACCGTGCGGTGAGCGCGCGCCCGCTGCGCGTCGTCGGGCAGCCCGTGCCGCGCGTCGACGCGATCGAGAAGGTCACCGGCCGCGCGCGCTACGTCACCGACCTGACCCTGCCCGGCATGGCCCACGCGAAGGTGCTCCGCTCGCCGTATGCTCACGCGCGAGTGCGGCGCGTCGACGTCACGCGCGCCCGCGGCCGGGCCGGCGTCTTCGCCGCGCTGGCCGGCGCCGATCTGACGTGGTGCGATCCGTACTACGGCCCCGCGTATCGGGACCGTCCGGTGCTCGCGATCGACGTCGCCCGTTACGAGGGCGAGCCCGTCGCCGCGGTCGCGGCCGTCGACGAGGCGACGGCCGAGGAGGCGCTCGAGCTGATCGACGTCGACTACGAGCCGCTCGCCGCGGTGCTGAGTCTCGAAGCGGCGCTGGCGTCTGGCGCGCCGCTCGTTCACGCGGGCCAGCCGCCGGCCGGCCACTTCGCGGATCTCTCGACCCTGCGGCCCCGGCCCGGCACGAACATCTGCCATCAGTGGAGCTTCGCGCGCGGCGACGCCGTCGCGGAGCTCGCGGCCGCGCACATCGTCGTGGAGGACGCGTACCGGTTTCCGTCAGTGCAGCACGTGGCGCTCGAACCCCACGCGGTCGTCGCTGCCTGGGACGAGACCGGTGCCTTGACGCTCTGGGCGTCGACCCAGAATCCGTATTCGGTTCGCATGGAGCTGGCGAAGATGTTCGACGTCCCGCTCGCGCGGATCCGCGTCGTCGTCCCGCACCTCGGGGGCGGCTTCGGCAGCAAGACCTACGCAAAGCTCGAGCCCCTGGCCGCCACCCTCGCGCGCGCGGCCGGCCGCCCCGTGCGCCTGGCGGCATCGATATCCGAAGCGTTCCAGACCGTGCGCCGCTGCGCCGCGCGCGTCGCGGTGCGCGCCGGGTTCCGGCGTGATGGCACGCTCCTGGCGGTCGAGTGCGACGCGGACTACGACGTGGGGGCGTATGCGGACATCGGCCCGCGCGTCGTCCAGAAGGGCACCTACACGGCCACGGGTCCGTATCGCGTCCCGCACGCGAAGCTCGCCGCCCGCGCGGTCTACACGAACACGACGCCCGGTGGCGCGTTTCGCGGCTTCGGCGTGCCGCAGCTCGCGTGGGCGCTCGAGTCGCTCTTCGACGTGGCGGCCGACCGGCTCGGTCGCGACCCCGTCGATCTCCGGCGCCAGAACTTTTTGGCGCATGGCGAAGAGTTCGCGCCGGGCGACACGCCGATCGACGGCAAGCTCGAGGAGAGCCTGGGGCGCGCGGCCGAGGCGATCCGGTGGGCGCAGATGCCCGCGGCCGACCGCGGGCGCGGCGTGGCCGCGATGCTGAAGGCGTCGGTCGCGCCGAGCATCTCGCAGGCGATCGTGCGGCTGCACGCGGATGGGAGCGTTACCGTGCTCGCGAGCGCCGTCGAGATGGGCCAGGGCACGCGCACCGTGCTCGCGCAGCTCGCCGCCGAGGTTCTGAGTGTGCCGCTCGCGCAGGTGATGGTCGTCCCGCCCGACACCGCGGTGACGCCATACGATCAGACCACGAGCTCGAGCCGGTCCACGGCGATGACCGGCCGGGCGGTGCAGGTCGCCGCCGAGGACGTGCGTGATCAGCTCCTCGCGATCGCGGCGCAGCATCTCGGCGTGGCGCTGCGCGATCTCGCGCTCGACGAGGGCTCGGTCGTCGCGCCGTCGCGTCGCGTGACGTACGCGGAGGCGCTGGCCCTCGAGTTCGGGATGTCGGGTGGCGAGCTCATCGGCCGCGGCGTGATCGCCCCCGGTCGCACGGCCGCGCCGCTCGGCGGCAGCACGCCGTTCTGGGAGGTGGCGGTAGGCGCGGCCGAGGTGAGCGTCGACGAGGAGACGGGCGCGCTGCGGATCGAGCGCTACGTCTCGGTCGCGGACGTCGGGCGGGCGATCAATCCGCTCCTGCTCGAGGGCCAGGACGAGGGCGGCGTCGTGCAGGGGCTCGGCCACACGCTCCTCGAGGAGATGCTCTACGCCGACGGCCACCTGCTGAACGGCACCTTGCTCGTGTACCGCGTGCCTCGCGCCGACGACACGCCGGGCGAGCTCGAGTGCCACTTCGTGGAGAACGCCGATGGGAGCGGGCCCTTCGGCGCCAAGGGCGCGGGCGAGGGCAGCTTGATTCCGGTGAGCCCGGCGGTGGCCAACGCGCTCGCGCGGCTCACCGGCGTCCGGCTTCGCGATCTGCCGCTGACTCCGGAGCGCGTCTGGCGCGCGCTCCGGAGCCGTTCAGCTCGCCCCTGAAGATCTACCGCAGCGCGCGGTACACCTCGGTTTCGAACTTGCCGAAGAGATCGATCGCGGTGTCGTCGTAGAACGGGAGCAGCTGCGACAGGAAGACGCCGGACACGCGCTTCGTGCGATCGATCCAGAAGTAGGTGTTGGCCAGCCCGGCCCACGCGAGACTGCCGGCCGAGCGCCCGGTCGGCGCGTCCTGCGTGTTGATCAGGAAGGTCAGCCCCCAGCCCTTGCGCATGCCCGGGAACAGATGGACGTCGTTGGACAGCCCCGGCGCGGCCGTCTTGATGGGCGCAATGTCGAGCTGCGTGATCTGGTTCTGTGCCATGAGGTCGACGGTCTCGCGGCGCAGGACCTGGACGCCGCCGAGGGCGCCGCCCTGCAAGATCATCTGTGTGAAGGCCAGATAGTCGCGCGCGGTACCGTAGAGGCCACCGCCGCCCATCAGGAACTCGGGCTCCTCGGGCAGCGCGAACTCGATCGGCGCGAGCGCGCCCTTGTCGTCGCGCTGGTGCACGCTCGCCAGCCGCGCGCGCTGCGACGGCGAGACCTTGAACGCGGTGTCCTTCATGCCGAGCGGGCCGAAGATGTTGTCCTGGAAGTAACGGTCGAGCTTCTGGCCGCTGACCTCCTCGACCATCTTGCCGACCCAGTCGATGCTGATGCCGTACTCCCAGCGGTCGCCGGGATCGAACACGAGCGGGGTCGTCAGCGCGGCGTTGGCGCACGTCGTGATTCCCGGCGTGTTGGTCACGCTCTGGTACTGCGCGATCTCCGGCCGCCAGATCTCGTAGGCGAAGCCGGCAGTGTGCGTCATCAGGTGCCGCAAGGTGATCGGTCGCTTCGGCGGCCGCAGCCGCGGCTGGCCGGCGGTGTCGAACCCCTCGAGCACCTTGGCCGCCGAGAGACCCGCGACGACCTCGCTCGCCGGGCGGTCGAGGCTCAGCTTGCCGCGCTCGACGAGCTGCATGGCGGCGGTCCCCGTGACGGCCTTGGTCATCGACGCGATCCACACGATCGAGTCGACGGCCATCGGCGCATCCTTGCCGAGCTCGCGCTTGCCGAAGGCGCCCTCGTACACGGTCCCTGCGTCGGTGGCAGCCACCGCGACGATGCCGGGCATGGCTTTCGACTCGGTCGCCTGGCTGAAGAGCTTGTCGATGGACGCGACGGTTGGCATGTCGTCCTCCTTCCGACCAAACTGGTTGGGCGCCAGCTTAGTGCAGGAGCCCGGACATCGCAACGCGCGTCAGGGAATCCGCCGCCCCGATGATCAGGGTGATTCCTGAGACGGAAACCAGCGCGGCGTCTCGCGCGTCGGAATCGTGGAGGGCTCTCGCTATGGCTAGGAAGATTGCCGTCGCGTTCGCGGTGCTGGCACTGCTGCTGAGCTCCGCCGGGGGGCCCACGTTGGCCACGGCTGCTGAGGAGCGAGTCGTCCGGGTCGACGGGCTCGTCCAGTGGATCGGGGGCGAGCAGATGGTCGTGCAGGCGGATACCGGACCCGCCGTCGGGGTCGATCTCACCAGCGTGCCGCAGGACGAGTACGCCGGCCTGGGCGTGCGTGACCGTGTCGCGGTCATCGGCAAGGTTTCGCCCGACGGCCGCAAGGTCATCGGGACCGCCATCATGAGGAGCGAGCGGGGCCGATAGCGTCTCTCGCAGCATCTCGCCGCCCGCAGGTGGCCGTCGCGCGCCGGCCCGACCGTGCGGTGTAGACTGTGCGCGCATGGCGATCCGCGATCTCTGCTTCACACCGGCGGTCGAGCTCTCGCGGCTCTACCGAAGCGGGCGCGCGTCGCCACTCGAGGTCATGCAGGCGGTTCTCGCGCGGATCGACGCGGTGAACCCCGACGTCAACGCCATCGTCACCCTGGTGCGGGAGGACGCCCTGCGCCA
>Ga0066388_100002264_pt1 | contig 11617 bp, 8 predicted proteins | sample PanSoiMetaGPlot6_FD_64539 | JGI IMG/M metagenome (GOLD analysis project Ga0066388, IMG submission 64539) | Tropical forest soil microbial communities from Panama analyzed to predict greenhouse gas emissions - Panama Soil - Plot 6 (Hybrid Assembly) | ecosystem: Environmental > Terrestrial > Soil... | reverse complement strand
CGCCTTGTACGCGCGCAAGAACTTCCCGGGCAGGCTGACGAGCTTCGTCGGACGCACCCGCCACGACAAGACGGCGGAAGGCGTGAGCAGCCGCCTGCTCGAGCCGGCCGAGCTCCGCGACGCGCTGGTCGCCGAGCTCGGCTACTCGCCGGCGATCGTCGCCGAGCTCGAGAAGAGCGCGGGCTTCGGCTGAAATGGCGACCGGGGCTGCGCTAGCGCTTCTCGCTCTCACCGCGCTCGCGCCGCCGGCGGAGCTGTCCGCGAGCGCGGATCGCACCGTGCGCCTGTGCTTCGTGCCCGACACGCAGCACTTCACCTCGTCGGTGGTCTGGCTGCGCGAGCGGAACTCCTGCCGTGCCGACAACCCCGACGCGCCCGCGCTGAAGGCCACCCAGTTCACGTGTTCGGGCACCTCGTGCGCGCAGTCGCCGTACTGCAAGGGCACCTGGTTCGACACGGGCCGACAGCTCCTCCGCAACCTGGCCTATGACCTGACGGGCCAGTGGGACAAGGAGGACTACACGGGCATCGGCGAGCTCGACGGCGCGACCAAGCCGCGCCTGGACCCGCCCGACCATCCCCGCTGCGACGCGATCCTCTCGCTCGGCGACATGATCGACATCCCCTCGTTCCCGGCCGGCACCGAGTTCGACTGGACGAAGAAGCTCGGCGGCACCGCCTACGTCAGCAACAACCCCGACTACGCCGACCTGCCCGACTGGCAGAAGGCACAGGCCGACAGCATCGACCGCGACTTCTGGCGGATCATCCGCGGCAGCGGCGTGCCGTACCTCCCCGTGCCCGGCAACCACGATCCGCCCAAGCTCTACCGGCGCTTGACGGCGGCGCTCCTGTTCGACAAGTCGCCGTTCTTCTACAAGGCGGAGCCGACCCGCCGCCAGCAGAACGCGATCCTGTTCGCGACGCCGACGGGGAAGAAGTTCTGCGCGCTGAACCTCACCGAAGGGATCGTCTTCCGGTCGACGCCGGACGAGGTCCAGTGGGTCGTCGACAACGTCGGCTGCGGCGGAGGCTATCCGACGATCCTGCTGCAGCACGGCGGCGTGCTCGGCGAGAAGCTGCTGGGCGACACCGCCGACGTGGTCACGCACCGAGCGGCGCTGACCAAGCCGGTCTTCGTCGTCGCCGGCGGGCACTGGGGCGTCGCCCAGTCGAGCAAGGTCATGCGCCTGAACGCGCTGAACCTCCGCCGCCAGCTGCTGCTCTACTCGAACTGGCAGGAGGTCGCGCTCCACTCGGGCGGCTCGTCATGCCAGCCGAACGGCGCCAGCGAGGTGTACAGCGGCGGGCTCTACTACACCGTCGTCGAGATCGATCCGGTGGCGAAGCGGGTGCGCGCGTGGGACTGGTCGCCGTACTGGCGGAGCCGGCAGATGGGCAACGTCGGCACCGGCGGGCCGTCGACGAGCGCGATCGACACCGAGTACGACTTCGACGCGATCTTCCCCCCCTAGCCGCGCCGGCGGATCTCGAGCAGGTGCTGGCTGGGGTCGTTGAAGTAGAGCGACGGCTCGTCCCCGCGCGCGCCGGCCTCGCTTCCCGGCCCCTTCATGTTCCCCACGTCGTGGAAGCTGTCGCCGTACGGAATGCCTTCCGCGCGCAGCCGCGCGAACACCGCGTCGAACGACGCGCCGTCGAGCGAGAACGCCAGGTGCTCGGGCAGCCTCGCGCCCCACGGCGCGAGCTGCAGCACGAAGTCGGGGGTCACGCGCAGCACCTGGAACGGCCCGCGCGCGCCCTCGTGCGCGAGGCCGAGGACGCGCGTGTAGAACGCGACGCTCGCGTCGACGTCGTTCACCGACAGGATCAGGTGGTCGAGCTGGATGCTCATGCGCGCCTCTCGTACTGAATCGCGACGGCGACGTTGCCGTCGGGGTCGGCGAAGTGGAAGAGCTTGCCTACGCCGACGAGCTCCCCGTGGTCGCACACCACCTTCCCGCCGTTCGCGAGGATCGCGGCGCGGATCGCGCCGAGGTCGTCGACCGAGATGCTGCATTCCCAGCCGTGGCCATCCCCGTTCACGCGCGGCTCGGTGCGCTTCGACAGCGAGCCGTGCACCGCACCGGGCTCGTGCGGCGCGCCGGCCCAGATCATGAAGAAGTCGGGTGGTCCCCAGGGCTCGATGGTCCAGCCGAAGACGCGCTGGTAGAAGCGCCGGGCGCGCGGCAGGTCCTCCACGCAGATGTCGAAGTGGGCGATCGGGTTGGGCATGGGGCGAGCGTACGCCCGAGGCCGGGGTCGCGCTTGCGACAGGTCGTCAAAGCATGTCGAATCGGCGACAGGCCCCGACCGCGAGGAGCGCGAGAAGCCAGAGCACGCTCGGCTCGGGCGCAGCCAGCGGAGCGAGGATGACCTGGGCCCTGAAGAAGTCGCTCGGCACGTAGGCGTTGAGCTGGAAGAAGAGCCCGAGCGTGCGCCGCCCGTCGGCGTCCGGAACCAGGTCGACCGGCAGGATCTGGTCGTCGAAGAACGCGGCTGTCGCGGCCGCGTCGGTGAAGGCGAAGTCCCGCGTCGAAGTCGAGTCGGTGACCGACAGGAGGAAGGCGTTCTGGCCCTGCGCGAGGATCTGCGATCCGAGCAGACCGAGACCGAAGTGTGTGTCCGGCGAGGCGAGCTCGAACTCGAGCGTCAAATTGACGTAGCTGCCGCAGCCGACGGGATCCTCGCAGCCATCGTTCGAGGCCCCGAGCGTCGCGAGGAGTGGCGCACCGGACGTGGTGTCGAGACCTTTCGCGACCTTGGGATGCAGGCGAAGCGCGTCAGCGAATTCGACCTGCTTCGGCGACAGCGTGCCCACCGTGCTGAGTACCCCCGCAGGGACGTTCCAAGGAATGTCCATTCCGCCCGTTCGAGCGACCGCGGAGACGTTGATCGTTCCGGGCGAAAGCGTCCGCGACGCCGTGATGTCGAGGCTCGCGTCGGGGATCAGCACGAGAGCGCGCGCGGCGCCACGCACGCCGAACGTGTGGGCGACCGCGAGCCGACCGCCGGGATCTCCCGAGGCGGGAGCGTGGCCATTCGCAATTGCGAACGCTTGGCTGGGGCCCTGGCCGTGCGCAAGGGTCTCGACGATTGCCGTGGCGTCGCCGCCCTGGGTCGGGCTTGCACCTCCCGTGGCCATGGCCCGGACGAGGAGCGACATGTCACCGTCGACGCTCCCGAATGCCCTTGCGATCGCGGCGCCAGGCGCTCCACCGGACGGCGCGTCGCCTCCGACCGCGAGCGCCAGCACCGACGGCGCAATCTGCCCTCCACTGCCGCCCGCGTGGGCCTCCGCATCGCCGCCATTTCCCCCGACTGCGCCGCCATCGCCCCCGCGGCCGCCGAAGGCCGAGACCTGAACGGTGACGGTTCCCGACGAGTCGCCGGCACCCCCGTCCGCCAGCGCGTCGCCGCCGTTCCCGCCCGTCGTCGCTGAGCCGTCGCCGTCCCCTCCATCACCGCCGCGCGCCGTGACCGTCAACCCGATCGCATTCGCCGAAGTAAAGTGCTGGCTGAAGGCGCGCGCGAAGCCGCCGAGACCGCCCGCGCCGCTCGAGACCGCGCTGCCGCCGGTTCCGCCCACCGCCTCGACCGTCTCGACGACCTGGGAGGTGGTGTTGGCGGTGGGGAGGACGTAGGTCTGCGCGAATCCCCCCGGGCCTCCGTTCCGGCCGTCCCCGCCAGCGCCACCCGTCGAGCTCGCCTGGAGGGTGAGCAGTCCACCGCCGAGGGACGTTCCGTTGAGACCATCCACGAAGGCGTTGCCGCCGACTCCCCCGACGTCGCCTGCGCCGCCGGCGCCGCCCGTGGCCGTCACATGGACCGTGACTTGACCCTGCGCTGTGCCCGACGCCGCCGCCGCCGTTACGATTCCTCCGCCGCCTCCAGCACCGCCGAGTGACTCGCCGCCCGCGCCACCCGTCGCCGTGGCGGCGACCGACGCGTCACCCGAGCCGCCGTTCACGCTCGCGGTGGCATCCGCTGCCCCGCCCGGGGCGGGCGTCGCTCCGCTCGCGCCGGCCCCGCCCGTCGACTCCGCCGTGGCGCCGGTTCCATTCGCAGTCGTCGCCGTCGCAGACGCCGCTCCGCCGACGCCATAGCTCCCGCTCGGGACCCCGTTGCCGCCGAAGGCGTGGGCATCGTTGGTCGGGTCCGCCGGTCCTGCGACTGCGACCGCGGGCTCACCCGATCCGTTCGGGCCGATACCGTCTTGACCCACGATCGTCACGCTCGCCGCATGCCCTCGGAGAGCCGCAGCGAAAGAGAGACTCAGCAGCAGCGCAGCAACCGGACGCGAGCCCAGCATGACGCGATGATCATACCAGCGGGGGGCGACTCAGGCAGGGATCGCGCGTGACACTGCATGGTGTCGGGCGAAAGTGCCGGGGACAGGATTCGAACCTGCACGCCTTGCGGCAACGGCTTCTAAGGCCGGCGCGTCTGCCAATTCCGCCACCCCGGCAGGAGCAGCGCGAGGGTAGCAAAGCGGGCGCGAGCGGTGGCCCGGCTCCGCGCCAGCCGATCGGCGCGGTGCGCCAGTCAGTTGTTCAGCCGTTCGAGGCGGCCGCCTGCGGCGCCGAGTCGATCACCGTCTCGCGCACGGGCGCCCGGCCCGCGTCGAGCGCGCCCGGGCGCAGCCGGCGCTTCAGCTCCTCGAGCTCGCGGCGCGCGGCCTCGAGGCGGGCCTCGTCGCGGATCGCGCGGACGCGTTTCTCGAGGCCGGAGTCCATGTCCACGTCGATGCGGCTCTCCGCCTTCATCCGCTCGATCTCGCCGCGCACGCTCTCGAGCGCGCGCATCTCGCCCTCGGTGGAGAGACCTTCGAAGGCCTCCTGGATGCGCTTGCGCGCGCGCGCGTTGGCGAGCGCCGCCAGCATGCGCACCTTCTCGCGCTCCAGGTTGCGGATCTCGGCGCGGAACTTCACGAGGTTCGCCTTGGCCGACTCACACTCGGCCGAGACCTCGTCGAGCTCCTTCTCGGAGCGCTCCAGATCCTGGAGCAGCGAGTCCTTCTGGGTGATCAGGACGACCGCGACCTCGTCGTCGTTCTTGCCGACGGCGCGCGCGATGTCGGTCTGCAGGCGCGCGAGCTCGGCGCGGCGGTCGCGGATCTCGCCTTCGATCTTGTTGCGCATGTAGAGGATCCCGGCGACCGCGCGCTTCAGCTCGGCGTACTGGCGCACGCGCTCGCCGATCACGCGCTCGTAGACCGCGTCGGGGCTGCCGGCCTCCTGCTCGCGCATCCACACGGAGAAGATGCCGCTGAACAGGTCGCGCAGCCGGGCGAAGAAGCCTCGCTGGGTCGAGTGGTACGTCATGACATCCTCCTAGGAATCCTCGCTCCAATCCTCGGAGCGGAGGTCCAGCTCGCGGATCTTCTGCTGCAGGCTCTGGCGCACCATGCCGATGGCCTCGGCCGTGCGAGACACGTTGCCGCCGTGGTCGCGCAGCGCCTTGATCAGATAGGCGCGCTCGAAGCTCTCCACCGTCTGGCGCTTGGCGTCCCGGAACGGGACCCCCGGGATCACCGCGGCGCTGCCGTCGACGGCGACCGGCTCGCCGTCGAGCGCGAAGTCGCTCGCCTCGAGCTCGGGCCCGCCCGCCAGCACCGCCGCGCGCTCGATCGCGTTGCGCAGCTCGCGCACGTTGCCCCGCCACGGGTGGGTGGCGAGCCGCGCGAGCGCCGCGGCCGAGATGGGCTTGCGCGGGCGGTGCAGCCGCTCGGCGACCTGGTCGAGGAAGCGCTGGACGAGCAGCGGCACGTCCTCGAGCCGCTCGCGCAGCGGCGGGAGCGTCATCTCCACGACCTTCAGCCGGTAGTAGAGGTCCTCGCGGAAGCGGCCGGCCTTCACCTCGGCCTCGAGGTCGCGGTGCGTCGCCGCCACGACCCGCACGTCGACGGTCACCGCGCGGTTCCCGCCGACGGTCTCGAAGCTGCGCTCCTGCAGCACCCGCAGCACCTTGGCCTGCGTCTCGGGCGCCATGTCGCCGATCTCGTCGAGGAAGATCGTGCCGCCGTCGGCCGCTTCGAACTTCCCGATCCGGCGCGCGTCGGCGCCGGTGAACGCGCCCTTCTCGTGGCCGAACAGCTCGCTCTCGACGAGCTCCTTCGAAATCGCCGCGCAGTTCACCGCGATGAACGGCTTCGCGCGCCGGGCGCTGCGCTGGTGGAGCGCCTGCGCGACCAGCTCCTTGCCGGTGCCGCTCTCGCCGCGCACCAGCACCGAGAGATCCGTCTCGGCGACCTTCTGGATCGTCTCGAAGATCTGCTTCATCGCGCGGCCCTGGCCGACCAGGTTTTCGAAGCTGAAGTCGCGTTCGACACGCTCGAGCAGGAAGCGGTTCTCGCGCACGAGCTGGGTGCGCTCGAGCGCGTGCGCGACCACCATGCGCAGCTCCTCGTTGTCGAAGGGCTTGGGCAGGTAGTCCTCGGCGCCCTGCTTCATCGCCTCGACGGCGACCTTCTCGTTGCCGTGCGCGGTGATCATCACGACGGCGGTCTCGGGCCGCGCGTCCTTGCTCGCGCGCAGCACGTCCATGCCCGAGAGGCCGCGGCCGAGCGCGAGGTCGGTCAGCACCAGGTCGTACTGGACCTCGCCGATCTTGCGCACCGCGTCCTCGCCGGTGTCGGCGAGGTCGACGTCGTAGCCGTCGCGGCGCAGGAGGCCGCGCAGCGCGAGCTGGATCGCCTTCTCGTCCTCGACGATCAGGATGCGCGGGCTCATGCCTGCACCTCCGGCGCCGGCGCCTGCTTCGGGAAGACGAGCGAGAACTCGGTGCCCTGGCCCGGTGCCGACGTGACCTCGATCGTCGCGCCGTGGGCGTCGAGCAGCTTGCGCGTGATCGCGAGGCCGAGGCCCGTGCCGTTCGCCTTCGAGGTGAAGAACGGCTTGAAGATCCGCGCGCTGGTCTCGGCGTCCATGCCGGGGCCGTTGTCCTTCACGCGCGCCCAGACCTCGTTGCCGCCCAGGTTCTCGCCCAGCGCGATCTCGAGCGTCGGGCTCGGCGTCTTCGCCTCGACGCACGCGTCGATCGCGTTGCCCACCAGGTTGATGAACACGCGGCGGAGCTGCTCGGGATCGCCGACCAGCTCGCCCGCTGTGTCGAAGTCGCGGCGCACCTTCACCTGCGCGGTGTCGAGCCGCTCGCGCACGGTCTCGAGCGCCGACTCGATCGCGTCGGCGAGCTTCATCGGGCGCGGGTTCATCTCCTCCTCGCGCGCGTAGCGCAGCAGGTGGGAGATGGACTTCTCGACCCGGTCGAGCTCCTGCAGGGCGATGTTCGCGTACTCGACGTTCTCGGCAGAGCCCGGGTCCTCGCCGAGCTGCTGCACCAGGCTCTTCGCCGCGGTGATCGGGTTGCGGATCTCGTGGGCGATCGACGCGGACAGCTCTTCGAGCGAGCGCAGCTTCTCGTCCTCGAGCGCGATGCGCTGGCGCGACACCGTTCGCGCGACCTGGCGCTCGACCTCGGAGCGCACCCACTTCTGGCGCAGGCCCGGCGCCACGATCACCTGGAACGCGTGCGAAGCGAGCCCGATGCCCCAGCCCAGCCCGACCACGGTCGCGACGAACGCGCTCTTGGTCACGAACAGGAGGAACAGGATCACGAACGTGTACGAGACCAGGTGCTGGAAGAACTTGATCTTGTGCTCGGCGACCCGGTGCGCCTCTTCCTCGGGCGTCAGCTCGCGCCGCGGCCGGCGCGAGCGGCGGCGGTCGCGGAGCTCGTCGCGCGCCTCGCGCAGTCCGTGGCGCAGCTCGTCGCGCGCCTCGTGCATTGCGCGGCGGAACTCGTCGTGCGCCTCGCGCTTCTCGGAGCGGCTCTTGCTGCGACCCGGGCGGCTCCAATCGGGCCGTCCATGGCGGTGGCGAGAGCGCCACTTCTCCCAGTCATCCCAGTCCTTGGGCATCCGCTTCACTCCGCAGGGGCCCAGCGCGCCGAACAGGAACGCCAGCGGGGGCCCGGGCCGTGTGGTGTGGATTGTAGATCGCCGCATCCGCCCTGCCCGAGAGCAAACGACGTGCCCGGCGCTGCGCGCGCGCTGCGGGTCCCCGGCGGCCGTGCGCAACGCGCATCCTGCAGCCGGGCCGCGGCAGTGCAGGCGGGCGCCTGCACGGCTATTTCGGGGCGATCACCGGCAACTCGAGCCGCGAAGGGTTGTCCGCGCTGCGCTCTATCCACCACTCCCTGGCCGCGGCCGGGATGGGGGCGAACTGGTCGCGGTCGCCGCCGGCCAGGGACAGCCGGACGCGGTGGCCGGCCCGGAACCGATGAGAGATGGGGAGAAGCTCCACCACCAGCTCGGCCGTTTGGCCGGGGACGAGCGGCCGGCCGTCGGCGCGCCGGAAGCTGTGCGCAGGCGGGTGGGCGCGGTGGAGCGCGCGGAGCTCGCCTTCGGTGACGTAGCCGACCCCGCCCGCGGGAGCGACGTCCTCCAGGTAGGCGAAGACCGCGAGGTCGGCCGCGTCCGCGCCGAGCCACAGGTGCAGGACGGGCTGGCCCGTGACCTCGACGTCGCGCGCGAGCGGTGCCGAGTCGTACACGAGGTTGTGTCGGTCCGCGTCCGCGCGGTCGCCGTACGAGGTCCAGGTGGGCACCGCGAGCCCGCGCCAGCGGCTGGTCTCGCCGGTGCCGCTCTCGGGGTCGGGCGTGTACGCGTCGGAGGCCTCGCGCGCCGCCGGCGCCTCGCGCACGAGCGCGCGCTGCGGCGCGAGGTAGAACGCGGTCGGCTCGGCGGGCGGCGGCCAGCTCGCCGCCGACTTCCAGCGCCCCTCTCCGGTCGTGAAGTAGTGCACGGGCGCCTCGCGGTCCCAGCCGTTCGCCGTGCCGCGCAGGTGGAAGTCGAAGAAGCGGAGCAGCTCGCTCGCGTGGTCGAACTCGCTCGCGCGGGTCTTCTCGTGCGGGTCGAGCTGCTGGTCGCCGCCGTGGTTCCACGGTCCGAGCAGGAGCCGGCTGCCGGGGTTGCGCAGGGTAGTGAAGCGCTTCACGGCCGCGCCGGCGTACGCGCCGTCCCACCAGCCCGAGACGCTGAACACGGCGGCGCCCGAAGCCTCGATCGCGGGCCGGCGCGTGCCGCCCGGGCTCCAGTCCGCCGCGCGGCGCTTCATCTCGTCGGGAACGTCGTCGCGGAACACCACCTCGGCCGCGGCGCGGCGGACGTCGAAGTTGGCGCGGTGCCCGAGCTGGGCGGCGCGGAGCTGCTCCGCGCCATCGGCGGCGTCCACCCGCCGCGGTCCCGAGATGAAGCCGGCCACCCACCAGGGGAACGCGCGGCGCAGCTCGCCCAGGTCGATCGCCTCGTTGTACGCGCCCCAGGTGTCGGTGAACCAGACGAGCGGCACCCCGCCCGGGAACGCGATGTCGGTGTAGCCGTCGAACAGCGAGAAGCGCGGCGCGATCGCCTTCACCGCGGGGTGGCGGTTGGCGAGCAGGAACTCCGCGGCGGTCCCGTCGTAGGAATCGCCGAGCGCGCCGACCGCGCCGTTCGACCAGGGCTGGCGCACGATCCAGTCGACGAGCTCCGCGCCGTCAGCCACCTCCGCGTCGGACCACAGCGACGTCTGCACGCCGGTCGACGCCCCCGAGCCGCGCACGTCGGCGTCGATCCAGACGTAGCCCGCCGCGAGGAAGCGCTGCGCGAGCGGCGAGGGCCGATCCAGGAACGGCCGCCAGAGCGCGCGGAACTGCGGTGCGCGCCAGTAGCGGGTCTGGCGCAGGATCGCGGGCCGCTTCTCGGGCGCGACCCCGTCCGCCGGCCCGGGCACATAGACGTCGATCGCGAGCTCGACGCCGTCGCGCATCGGCACGTAGAGCGAGTGCCGGGTCCAGCCCGTCTCGGTCGGTGCCGGCGGGTAGAGCGGGTCGCTGCGCCAAGAGGCGTCGCCCGCACGCGCCGGGCGCGCGAGTCCGGCCGCGACGAGCGCGAGGAGAACGAGTATGGGACGCCGAGCCGCCAGCCCCCGAATGATGCCGAACGGGCCCGGGAAGACGACCCGGGGCCCGTGCCCTCTCGCGCGACCGGCAGCTCGCCGGCAAGCCATCTGTGGGTGGCCGCCGGCCCCGGGCCGTGACACACTGCGGCGAGGAGCGCGCCCCGTTCGCCGTGAGCAGTGACGAGACCCAAGACGCGTTCGCTTCGCAGAGCCCCCGTTTCAATCCCACCGCCGTGACGGTGGTCGGGCCCTACAAGGGCCTGCGCTATTTCGCGGCTGGGGGCATGGCGTGGCTCTACGAGGCGCGCCACCCGCAGTTCCCCGAGAAGCGGCTCGCCGTGAAGCTCATGAAGTCGGAGTTCGCGCTCATGCCCCAGATGCGCGACCGCTTCCTGCGCGAGGCGCAGCTCTTGGCGCGGGTCGGACATCCGCACCTGGTATCGGTGCACTCGTTCGGCGTCGACGAAGGTTCGCACTGCCCGTACTTCGCGATGGACTACATCGACGGCGGCACGCTCGCCGAGCGCCTCGACGCCGAGGGCGCCCTGCCGCTCCACGCGGCGGGCGAGCTCTTCGACCGCGTGCTCGGCGCGCTGGCGGCGCTGCACGAGCAGGGCGTGATCCACCGCGACATCAAGCCGTCGAACATCCTGCTCTGGCGCTCGGGCGAGCCGATGCTCGCGGATCTGGGCATCGCGCGCGACACCCAGGCGGTCGGCAGCTCGACCACCCAACACTTCATCGGGTCGCCCAAGTACTCGTCGCCCGAGCAGGCGCACGGCCTGCGGCTCGACCCGCGCACCGACGTGTTCTCGCTCGGGCTCTCGCTCTTCGAGACGCTCGTCGGCTACCACCCGTACGAGGACGCGAAGAACGTCGACACCTCGAGCGCGGCCTCGCTGATCGGGCTGCTCGCCCTGCTCTACCGCGACAAGAAGCCGATCCCCCTCGAGTTCCCGCGCGAGATCCCGCGGGGCGTGCGCGCGGTGATCCGCACCGCGGTGGAGATCGAGCCGGACAAGCGCTTCCGCGACGCCAACGAGATGCGCCGCGCGCTGCGCGCCGCCATGCGCTCGGCCGAAGACAGCGACGGCAGCGGCGCGCTCGGCCGCGGCTTCGGGGCGCTGTTCGGCTGGCTCGGCGGGAACGCGGCGCGGCTGGCGCTCGGGCTCGGCGCGCTCGCGGCGCTCGCCGGGCTGGTCTGGGTCGGCCATGCGGGCTGGAGCGTGTACCAGCGCGACCGCGCACGCGCCGAGCTCGCGCGCGTGCGCCAGGCCGTGACGGCCGTCGCGCCCGAGGACGCGGCGCTGGCGGGCCGGCTCTCCGCGGCGGCCGCGGAGATCGACCGCGACCAGCCCGAGTCGGCGATCGCGCACGCGACCGCGCTCTGCGCGGAGCTCGCGCCGCGCGCGAGCGCGGGCGTGGACGCCCAGCTTGCGGACAGCGCCGCCGCGCTCGCCGGCGCCGAGTTCACCGTGCGCCACGCCGCGATCGGCGGCGACGCGTGGCAGGCGCTCGACCGTCTGGCGAAGGACGAATCGCGCCGCGCCCCGCCCGCCGCGGGTTCGCCTGCCTGCGACGCGCCGCTCCGGCTCGCCGACTACGGGCTCGCGCTGCGCGACGCCAACGGCGCGCTCGCCGCCGCGCTCTCCGGCGCCGAGCTGCGCGCCAAGGTCGGC
>Ga0066388_100002262_pt1 | contig 11621 bp, 9 predicted proteins | sample PanSoiMetaGPlot6_FD_64539 | JGI IMG/M metagenome (GOLD analysis project Ga0066388, IMG submission 64539) | Tropical forest soil microbial communities from Panama analyzed to predict greenhouse gas emissions - Panama Soil - Plot 6 (Hybrid Assembly) | ecosystem: Environmental > Terrestrial > Soil... | reverse complement strand
GAATCGAGGCGCTCTCGAGAAAGGTCGACGACCCCGGCCGGCGCCGGCAGCGGCGCGCGCGTCGGGGCGCCGGTCACGATCAAGCTCGTGCGCACGCCGAGCCGGGGCAGCGCGGCCGCGAGGCTCAGCGCCACCCGCTCGGCTCCGCCCTGCTGGAGGCTCGTGACGACCTGGGCCACCCGGAGGCCCGCGTCGGCGTAGACGTCCAGCGGCGCGTAGCGCACGACGCGCGCGCGTGTCTCACCGACCGCATCCCGCAACGCCGCGGGCAGCGGCTCGCCGGAGCTCAGGCGCCGGCCGACCGCGGAGGCGAGGGCGGGCTCCAGGTAGACGCTGGCCAGCGGCGGCAGGGGCGCCGGGCCGCCGCGATCGAAGTCGCCGCCGCACGCGGCGAGGGCCTCCTCCCATCGCGCTTCGTCGTCGCCGCGCGCCGACCCCGGGGCCGTCAGGACGGCGCCGAGCGCGCACAACGGCCGGCCGGTGCGGCTGGCCGGCGGGAAAACCGCGGGTCCCGGGCGAGCGCGCCAAGCGCCCTCGCGCACCAGCCACACGGGTGCCGTCGCCGACGCGAGCGCTTCTCCCAACGTGGACGAACCCGCGGGGCGCGCGTCCTCGGGCCCGAGGCCCGCGGCGGCCAGGGAGCGGACGGTGCGGGGTGCGAGATGGCCCGCCGGTTCGGCGGCGCCGAAGAGGACGATCCGGACGGGAGCGGACACGCGCGGTTCAGTAGGCCGGCGGGTAGCGCGAGGACGAGGGCGGCGTACGGCGGTCATCGGACGGACGCCGCCACGGGTCGTCGTCCAGCGGCGACGCCACGGGCTGGCCCAGGGACTGGGCCGCCGCCGCGATGGCGAGGATCTTGACGTCCTCGACCCTCCCGCCGGTGTAGACGTATTCGCCCTGCGATCCCGGCGAGTCCAGGGCGCCGGTGCGGTACGCACCGTCCACCCGCACGCGGTACGATATCGGCCGTCCGCGCGTCTCGTCGGGAGAGTAGACCCAGAAGCCGTCGTCGCCGATCCGGGTGCGCACGCCGGAGGTTCCCCGGCGGAGCAGCCTTACCACCACGAAGACCACGATCACCAGCGGGGCCCCGCAAAAGGCCAGGGGGGCGAGCAGTCCGAGCAGCCACCAGGGCGCCTCGTCTGATTTTCCGGTCCGGGCCGCCGGAGCCGCCGCCGCGGGAGCCGCCGCCGGGGCCGGTCCTCCGACGATGGCCGCCACGCGAAAGCCGTTGTCGGCGTTCCGGCTCCCCGGCGTGTTGCGGTAGCGGGCCGCGCACCGCAGGCTCCGCGCGTCCTTGAGCCACGAACCGCCGCGCAGGGACCGGCGGGGCTTGTCGGAGAGCGTCGAGCGCGACTCGAGAGGGTCGCGAACGGGGTCGCTGCCGTAGGGCCCATACCAGTCGAGGACCCACTCGTAGGCGTTGCCCGACATGTCGTAGAGGCCGAACGCGTTCGGCGTCTTCTGACCGACCGGCCGCGTGCCGTCGCCCGCGTTGTCCTTGAACCAGGCGATGGTGCGGGCCTCCTCGTCGGAAGCGCCCCGGTAGAAGCGCGCGTCCGATCCCGCGCGGCAGGCCCTCTCCCACTGCGCTTCGGTCGGGAGCGTGATCGCGCGCCCGGCCTTGCCCGACAGCCACTGGGTGAAGGCGAGCGCGTCGTCGTACGTCACGAGGACGACGGGATGATCATCCGTCTGCGGGAAACCCGGGTTGCGCCACGTGAACTCCTTGCGCTGCACGAGGCCTCGGCCGTCGAAGCCGAAGCCGCCCGACGCGCCCTTCTCGGCCTCGGTCCGGTACCCGGTCTCGGCCACGAAGCGGGCGTACTGGCCGCGGGTCACCGGATACCTTCCGACGTCGTAGTCGCGGCTGAGCGTGACCTCCCGGGCGGTTTCGTCGTCGCCGCGCCCGGCCTCGCCGACGGGCGACCCCTGGCGAAAGGTCCCGCCCTTGACGCGCACGAGCTCCAGCCGCACGCCGCCGCCGAGATCGATGACCGCCGCTTCGGCCGCGAGGAGGGAGGAAGGGCCGGACAGGAAGGCCACCACGAGGGCGCGGCCGCACCTGAGCTTCATGAGCGCGACACGCTATCGCCGGAGGGTCCGAGCGTCAAGGCTCCGTCCCGGCCGCAGATGTGCTAGGGTCGTGCCTTCGCATGGACCTGCGCGAGCGTCTGCACGAGCGGGCCCGCGCGACGCTCCGGCACGTCGCGCTGCCCGAGGGGACCGAGCCCCGCACGGTCCAGGCGGCGGCCATCGCCGCGCGGAAGGGGCTGGCCCGGGTGACCCTCATCGGGGATCCCGAACAGGTCCGGACGAAAGCGCGCGAATCGGGAGTCGACCTGGGGTCGGTCGGCATCGAAGGCGTCCCCCGGGAAGGCCGTGAGGTCGAGATGGCGCTGCGCGCCTACGCCGAGCGCGTCCGCCACCGGGGCATCGGGACCGACGAGGCCCGCAGCCATCTGGCCGACCCCCTCCTGTGGGCGGCGGTGGGAGTCGCCACGGGGCGCTTCGACGGCTTCGTGGCGGGCGCGCTCTCGACGACGGCCCAGACCCTGCGGGCGGCCCTGCGCGGCATCGGCGTCCGGCCGGGGGTCTCCCGACTGTCTTCTTTCATGCTGATGCTCACCGCCCGGCCGGAGCTCGGGGAGGGCGGAGCGATGGTCTTCGCCGACTGCGGCGTGAACCCCGAGCCCTCGGCGCCGGAGCTGGCCGAGATCGCGATCCTGGCCGCGGAGAACGCCCGGCAGTTCCTGCAGGCCACCCCGCGGGTGGCGCTCCTCTCCTTCTCGACCCGGGGCAGCGCCGACCATCCGCGCTCCCGCAAGGTCGCGGAAGCCGCCCGCATCGTGCAGGCCCGGGCCCCGGAGCTGGCCGCGGACGGCGAGCTTCAGCTCGACGCGGCGCTGGTGCCGGCGGTGGCGGCGAGCAAGGCCAAGGGCAGCCCGGTCGCGGGGAAGGCCAACGTCCTCGTCTTTCCCGATCTCGACGCCGGGAACATCGGCTACAAGCTCGTCGAGCGCGTCGCGGGCGCGCGGGCCCTCGGTCCCATCCTGCAAGGCCTGGCCCGCCCCGCGAACGACCTGTCGCGCGGCTGTTCGGTAGAGGACGTCGTGGACGTCGTGGCGGTGACGGCGGTCCAGGCCTCGAGCTGACGCGCCGGGCGCGCGCCGAAGTGGACACTACCGCCGAATAGGAGGCACCCCCGGACACGGCCAGGGGTCACGGCCGGAGCGGCCGGGAGGGAAGGTCTACAGAGCGGCCGCCTTACGCTGCTGGAAGCACTCCTTGCAATAGACCGGCCGTCCCTGCGTGGGCTTGAAGGGGACGGTCGTCTCCTTGCCGCACTGGGAACAGGTCGCGGTCGTTTCGACGCGCTCGCGCTGTGGATGGTTCAGGCGTGAGTTGCGCTTGGCCTTGCATTCCTTGCACCGCTTGGGCTCGTTCTTGAAGTTCTTGTCCGCATAGAAGAGCTGCTCGCCCGCGGTCCACACGAACGGCTGGTGACACTCGGCGCAAACCAGCGTCTTGTCTCGGTACTCCATGGCCTCTCGCATTTCGCGCGCGCAGGGGAGGGAGTCCGCGCTCGCAGTTTGAGCTGGGGGGGCGTTTCCCCCCCAGACCCCTCGTATCGCCGTCTACTCCGTCTCGCGTCGGATCTTCTTGCGGTTCCTCTTCCGGGCAAGCGCCTGCTTCGCGCGGCGCTTGTCGCCGGGCTTCAGGTAGAAGCTATGCTTCTTGATGTCCTTGATGATGTCTTCCTGCTGGACCTTGCGCTTGAAACGCCGGAGGGCGTTTTCGATCGACTCGCCCTCTTGAAGCTTGATCTCGGCCAAAACGTGAACACCCCCTACTCTTTGGAAAATTGATTTGTGAAGGGAGCCTTTTTCCTCCGATCAGGGGCTCGTCAGTCCGCCCAGATCGGCAGGGATCCTAGGCGGATCCCGCGACAGGTGTCAAGGAAATAATTGGGGCTCAGCGTCATACGAGGATTTTCGCCGATTCGCGAGCGCTGTGCAACTGGAGGCCCGTCGGGCTCATCGGCCCAAAAACTTCTATATCAAGTAGTTGGGTCGTCCGGCGGCTCGGCCTCCTCGCCCGGGGGCGCGGCGACGTCAACGTCGTAGCCGGCAAGCTCCTCCAGCGCAATGCGCCGCGAGAAGTGGTGGAAGATCGAGTACTCCCCCACGTCCGTCCGCTGGTACGCGACCCCGATCGACGCGAGCCGGCGCTCCAGCGCGCGGGAGAGACCGGGCGCGTCCACCACGAGCGCGTCGGGGCCCTGCGTCCGGACGCGCTCGGCATGGGCGGGATGGACCCAGGAAACGTCCGGGCCGAGCTCCCCGGACAGGACGAGGCTTCCGCCGGACAGGAACGAGAAGCGAGGCCCGATCCAGAAGCCGCTGTAGCCGGTCGTGATCCCGAGCCGGCGGGTGGCGTCGAGCACGGCCTCGTCCGCGGCCTCCACGGGAGCGCGCCCCCTCAGCCAGGGCGCCAGGCCCACCCCGTCGAGCGCGATCACGGCCAGCCCGGCGGAGGCCGCCGCCAGGCGCGAGCGCCGTGCGAGCGCGTCGAGGCCCCAGCCCAGCGCCACCGCCGTCGACGTGTAGATGGGGATCAGATAGCGCGGGCGGCGCAGGCCCCGGTAGCTGAACTTGGAGACGCAGAAGACGCCGACGACGACCAGGAAGAGCGCTCCGACGAGGAAGACGGCGCGCCGGCCCCGTCCCTCGCGCGCTTCCCGCCACCGGGCCCGCAGCATCACGAGGACAAGGACGGGGAGCGCCAGGCCGAGGACCACGGCGATGGCCTGCGGGACGCCGGCATCCGTCAGGCCGAACATCTTCGGGAAGCTCACGCTCACCGTCTGGACGAGGCGCTCGGGCGCGCCGGCCAGCCGCTCCGCCGGCTGCTTGCCTCCCCTTCGGAAGAAGTCGAACGTGGCCCAGCCGTGGGCCGCGTTCCAGGCCCACACCGGGTAGCTGCCCGCCACGAAGCCGGCCGCGGCTCCCGCCAGGTGCCGGGCGCGCCGCAAGCCCGGCGTGGCGGCGAGCGCCACCGCGGCCACGATCACGAAGTAGACCCCCAGCAGCTGCTGCCAGACCGCGAGGCCGATCAAGAAGGCGGGCGCCACCGCTCCGCCCCCGCCCACGAGCAGCGCGAGGCCGAGGGCGCCGAGGGCGTTGACCTCCGGGTACTGACCGACGTTGTTGAGCGAGAACGCCATCAGGAAGCGGGGCGGGAGCGCCATGAACACCCCGGCGGCGAGCGCCGCCCGGAGCCCGCCGACGTCCCGGGCCAGCCACATGACCGCCCCCGTCCACACCAGGTAGAACAGGTGCGAGCAGAGCGCGTAGAGCAGGGGCGTGCCGACGGCGGGCATCAGGCGTCCGAGCAGCGCCGTGAGCTGGGCCTTCAGCGTCCCCTCGTACGGGAAGCCGGGCGCGTAGATCGGCGGCGGAAGCTGCCCGTCCCGCAGCTCCTGTGCGATGATGCCGGCCACGGCGCTGTCGGAGGAGATGAGGCTGCCCGGCGCGGCCAGCGCGGGGAGTCGGACGAGCGTGGCGAGGAGCACGACCGCCGCCGCGCCGGCCGCCAGGCCGGTCGATGGTGCGATCCGGCGCGGGGAGGCCGCGAGGGCGGTCGCGCCGGCCCCGGCCGCGGCGACGAGGAGCAGGAGCGCGGCGAGCGGACCGACGTGGTCGTGAAGGAGCGGGCCGTGGAACCAGGCGTCGAGGCCGACGACCCACAGCGCGAGCGCGATGCCCGTCGCGGCCCGGCGCCGGGCCGTTCCGGCGGCGTCTCCCGCGCCTTCCTCCACCGCGCCGGATCGTAGCACGGCGATGGCGGACGGCCCCGGCACGCTCTACGTGGTCGCGACGCCCCTCGGCAACCTGGAGGACGTGACGCTCCGGGCGCTGCGCGTGCTCCGCTCGGTGGCCCTGGTGGCGTGCGAGGACACCCGACGGACGGCGCGGCTGCTCCAGGCGCACGGCATCGACACGCCGACCACATCGTACTTCGAGCACAACGAGAGGTGGAAGGGGCCGCGCATCCTGGACACCGTGCGCCGGGGGAGTGACGTCGCCCTCGTCTCCGACGCGGGAACGCCGGGGATCTCCGACCCCGGCTATCGCCTCGTGCGCGAGGCGCGGGCGGAGGGGCTGTCGGTCTTGCCGGTGCCCGGCCCCAGCGCGGCGGTGGCCGCCCTGTCGGTGTCCGGCCTCCCCACCGACCGCTTCCTCTTCGTGGGCTTCCTCCCCCCGCGCGCGGGCGGGCGCCGCGCCGCCTTGAAGGACCTGGCGGGCGAGCGCGAAACGCTCGTCTTCTACGAGTCGCCGGTGCGCGTCCTCGCCTGCCTCGAGGACATGCGCGAGGTCTTCGGCGACCGGCCGGCGTTCCTGTGCCGCGAGGCCACCAAGCTGCACGAGGAATACCGGCGGGGCACGCTTTCGGAGCTGCGCGCGCATCTCGCGGAGCGGAGGGAGGTCAAGGGCGAGATCGTCCTCGTCGTGGGCGGCGCGCCGGAGGCGCCGGCGGACGCCGCCGAGACGGCGGAGGTCCTCTTCGCCCGGCTCACCGCCGAGGGCCGTACCCGTCGCGACGCGGTCAAGGAGGTGGCCCGCACCCTCGGCCTCCCCGCCCGCGAAGTCTACCGCCGGCTCCTGCCGGAGCCGGAGTGAGCCGGGGCCTCTCCTCCGGCCCCCTCAGAAGAGCTTCAGGCCCACGAACGCCGCCAGGCTCCCGAAGTCGGCGTCGGTCGTGAACAGGCTCGCCCTACGGTTGAAGGCCTGGGCGGCGATCAAGGCGTCCGGCGTGGCGAGGGCGACTCCTTTTCGCGCCGCCATGTTGCAGAGATCGGCCGCCTTCAGATGATCGCCTTCCGTGGCCAGGATGACGGGAAAGCTTTCGCGCACGGCGGCGAGGACCTTCTCGCCTTGTTTCTGCTCGGCAATGCCGCTGAGCACTTCTTGAAGGACGATGCCCGGGACGGCCACGGGCTCCTCGCCCTTGAGCGCCGACGCCAGTCGGGTCGCGATGGCCTCCTCGACCTCGCCACGCCGCCGTCGCCGGAGCGCCGCCGACAGGACGCTCGTGTCGAGGACGATCACGACCGCCGCCGCGCCTTCTTGTAGTCCCAGTCCGGCCGGAAGTCGACCGCGCCGAACAGCCTCGCGAAGTGCCGGCGCTTGCGCCGCTGGACGTACTCGGCGAGGGCCTCGTTGACCGTCTCCCGCTTGGTACGGCGCCCACCGACGCGGAGCGCCTCCGCGAGCAGGTCGTCGTCGATCCCCAGGTTCGTGGGCACGGGGCCACCTCCCTACACAATAGTCTACACAGAGTACCTATCGCAGCGGGAACTCGCGGCCGGGGAAGAGCTCCTCGGCGTCGACCTTGCGCGACAGCCGCAGCAGCACCGGCTTCATGAGGTCGCGCCGCTCGTAGCTCACCCCCAGCCGCTCGAGCCGCCGCTCCAGCTTCTCGGCGGCGGTGGCGTTCACGGCGACGAGCGCCGCCTCAGGCGCCGCCTCGACCTGCCGGCGGTACTCGAAGAAGTACTCGGTCGTCGTGGGGCCGAGCTTGGCCGAGCACACGACGCGCTCCTGGGAGAGGAAGTTGATCTTGGTGGCGAGATGGAAGTCCGTCTGGCACCACCGGACGCCCTCGTGCTCGAGGTCGGCCACGAAGCGCCGCCACTGCGCGTCGGCTCGTACCGCCCCCGGAGCCTGCGCGAGTGATCCGGCGGCTCCGAAAGCGACGAGCAGGGCCATCACCCACCGGCGGCCGGGAGCGTCGAGCGCCATGGCCATGAACACCGGCAGCGGCGCCATCAGGAAGAGGAGATAGCGCGGGTTGCCCTCGATCTGGGGCAGGGCGAGGAGGGCCACGAGGACGTTCACCGCCGTGAAGACCAGCAGCAGGCCCAGCTCCGGGGAGCGGCGGCTCGACGCCGTGCGCACGGCAAGGACGAGCGTGGCGGCGGCGATGACGACCGCCAGCCCGGCGAGCGCCTTCAAGAGGAAGTCCACCGGCGCGGGATAGCCGGGGTCGTAGCCGAGAAGGACCGGGGCCTGGTCGGTGACGAGGCGCAGCGTCCGCGCGGCGAGTCCCGGTCCCGGCTCGCCCACCGCCGTGCGGCCCGGGACGAGGTACTGGAACGATTCCCATCCGTTGGCGGCGTTCCAGAGCACGCCGGGCCAGTAGCCGAGGATGAAGCCGAGCGCGGCCGCGGGCAGCGCTCGGGCGGCGCGCCGAGGCGCGGCGAGGACGGCCCACCCCCCGATGGCCGCGGCGTGGATCACCGCGAGGATGTGACACCAGAAGGCCAGGCCCAGCAGCAGGCCGACCCCGAGCGCCCGCCGGCCCGCGGCGCGCCGCCCGCGCGCGGCCAGCACCAGCGCCCACGTCCCCAGGGCGAGGACCTCCACATAGTTGCCGTCGTTGCTCAGGCTGTAGTGGGTGACGAAGGCCGGCGCGAAGGCCGCGTACAGCGCGGCCGCCGCCGCGGCCCATCCCGTCGCTCCGGCGGCCAGGGCGAGGGCGTACACGGCGGCGACGAAGACCGCGTAGAAGCCGACGGAGACGGCCGCGAACGCCCGCGCGGGATCGGCCACCGCGGCCAGCGGCGCGGTGAGGTGGGACTTGAGGCTGCCGCTGTACGGGACGTGGGGCACGAAGACCAGCCGTTCCGTCCCGTCCCGGACGTGGAGGGCGACGATGCCCGAGAGCGCGCCGTCCGGGGTCAGGTACCCGGACGCCGCCTGGACGGCGAGTGGAAGCCGGAAGAGCACGGCCAGCATGACGACGAGGGCCAAGGTGCGACCGCGGCCCGGCTCGGGCAAGGGCGGCGCGGGGGGACGATTCCCGGTGAGCCAGAGGGCCGCCAGCACGAGCGCCGTGCCCGCCAAGAAGACCGGAGGCACACTCGCCAGCCATCGCGGCCGCCACGGCGCGGCGACGTCGAACCAGCGCAGGCCGAGGAGGAGCCACAGGGCCGCGGCCAGCCCTCCGGCGGCGGCGGTCCGCCGGGGGTCGCTCATCTCCTCGTCAAAGGTTCGCCCTCCCGACCCGCTTGCCCAGGTGTCCGCCCCGCTTCTTGCGCGCGACGAAGATCATGTCCAGGCTGTAGCGCGGTGCGAGCGCCCCCGCGGCGAGCAGGGCGCGCATGAGGGGCACCGCCCACGGCCGGTTCCACTTCCGCTGCAGGCGATCGAGCTTGGGCTCGGACGAGAACCAGTTCAGCAACAGCTCGAGGTGAAGGCCGCTCGAGTGCTCCACCTCGAAGCCCTCGTCCCCGAGCAGCGCATGCACTTCGTCGTAGCTCAGCTCGCTGAGGTGGTCGGGGCTGTAGGGCCGCTCCGAGCGGTCGGCGACGTTGGCGAGCCGGAGGCGGTTGGGCGTGGTGAGGATCAGGAGGCCGCCCTCGTGAAGGACGCGCCGGAACTCCGCGAGGCCCCGCCGGGGGTCGGCCAGGTGCTCGATCAGCTCTCCCGCGAACACCGCGTCGAACGACGCGGAGCGGAACGGGAGAGGGTGGGCGTCGGCCACCGCCCAGTGGACGTTGGGGAACTCCCGCCGGCGCTCGCGCAGCAGCGGGTGCTCCACGTCGGCGGCCACGATCATGAACGGCCAGTCGGGCTTGATCTCGGTGAAGAGGCTCCGCCCGCAGCCCGCGTCGAGGACGCGCGCCCCCTTGGGGATGAGGCCGAAGAGCCGGTCCAGCTTGCGGAGCATCGCGGCGTGGAGCTCGAAGAGGAACGGCTCGGCGGGCGTGTAGCCGTGGCCGGCGTGGACGCGCCGGTAGTACGACCGCAGGACCTCGGGATCGGCCACTTTTCCGCCGACGAACCGGTTCTCGACCACGCGGCCGGCCTGGTTGCGGAGCACGAGCTGGATGCCGACCACGGGGTCGAAGACGTAGCCCGGGTTGTGCCACGAGTCCACGGCGGGCTGGCGGCCCCCCGGGGTCTCCTTCCAGACCGAGGCCGGGCCGATCGACGTGAAGTCGAGGCCGATGGTCGTCATGGCCTCGCCCTCCGGCAGCGGGAACACCCAATAGCCGAGATGCGTCTCGGGATGGCTCTCGCGCAGGTGCGAGTAGAGGTCGACGGCGAGGCGGTAGCGGTCGGCGTGACGCAGCCGGCTCTCCAGCCGGAAGGAACCGCGGCGGGTGGTGAGGTCAACCGTGGGGGTGAGGGGAAGGATGCGGGGCATTCGCCGGGGCGTAGGATAGCAGACCGGCTCCAAGGTGACCGCGCTCACCCAAGTCGTTGACGTCAAAGCGCGCGCGTGACAGACTTCGCCGACTTCAGCTCCGTTTCATGAGCCCAAGCGAGCCCCGATGAAGGTGCTGGTCGTCGGAAACGGGGGGCGCGAGCATGCCCTGGTGTGGAAGATCCGCCAGAGCCCCCTCGTCAAGGAGGTCTACTGCGCTCCCGGCAACGCGGGGATCGCCGCGCTCGCCGACTGCGTCCCCATCGAGACGTCCAACATCGTGGAGCTCGCGGACTTCGCCCAGACGATCAAGGCCGACCTGACGGTGGTGGGACCCGAGCTGCCGATGGTGCTGGGCATCGCCGACGAGTTCCGCCGGCGCGAGCAGCCCATCTTCTGCCCCAGCCGGACGGCGGCGGAGATCGAGGGCTCGAAGGCGTTCGCCCGCGAGTTCATGCACCGGCACAAGATCCCCGCTCCCCGCTACGAGATCTGCGGCACCGCGGAGGAGGCCGAGGCCTTCGTCAAGAAGAAGCCCTTCGGGTACCCCTTCGTCATCAAGGCCGACGGGCTGGCCTCGGGCAAGGGTACGCTCGTGGTGAAGGACGCGGCGGAAGCCCGCGCGGCGGTGGGCCAGATCATGACCGACAAGAAGTTCGGCGTGGCCGGGTCCAAGGTCGTGATGGAGGAGTTCCTGGACGGCGAGGAGGTCTCCTTCCTCGTCTTCTCGGACGGCGCGCGGGTGGTGCCGATGGTCTCGGTCCAGGACCACAAGCGGGCCCTCGACGGCGACCAGGGCCCGAACACCGGGGGCATGGGCACGGTCTCGCCCTCCACGATCCTCAACGTGGACATCCACAAGCAGATCATGCAGGAGATCGTCCTGCCGACGGTGGGCGGCCTCGCCACGGAGGGACGCCGCTACCAGGGCGTGCTCTACGCCGGCCTCATGATCACCGACGCGGGACCGAGGGTGCTGGAGTTCAACGCCCGCTTCGGCGACCCCGAGACCCAGGTGATCATGGCCCGCATGCGCTCCGACCTGGTGCCGATCCTCCAGGGGGCCGCCGAAGGCCATCTCAAGGAGTCGAAGATCGACTGGGCCAAGGAGCCGGCGGTGTGCGTGGTGCTGGCGGCCAAGGGCTACCCGGACAGCCCGGAGACCGGGCACGAGATCCGCGGCCTCGACGCGCTCAAGAAGGAGAGCGACGTGATCGTCTACCACGCCGCCACCGCGCTGCGCGACGGCAAGCTCGTCACCGTCGGGGGGCGCGTGCTCGGGGTCACCGCTCTCGGCAACAACCTCGACGCGGCGGTGGAGCGGGCCTACGAGGCGGTCGGGAAGATCCGCTTCGACGGGATGTTCTACCGCAAGGACATCGGCCAGCGCGCGCTGGCCAAGC
>Ga0066388_100002261_pt1 | contig 11621 bp, 10 predicted proteins | sample PanSoiMetaGPlot6_FD_64539 | JGI IMG/M metagenome (GOLD analysis project Ga0066388, IMG submission 64539) | Tropical forest soil microbial communities from Panama analyzed to predict greenhouse gas emissions - Panama Soil - Plot 6 (Hybrid Assembly) | ecosystem: Environmental > Terrestrial >... | reverse complement strand
GAATCGTCGAAGTTCGCGTCGCCGGCGCGCGGCTCGATGTTGTAGGTGGTCTTGTACTGCGGCATGGCGCCCTGGATCGCCGGCACCTCGACGATCTTGACGTCGCTCACCTTCCACTGCACCCCGAACGCCGCCGACCCCTCCGCCGTCATCAGGTCGACCACGTGCGAGGGGGGCAGCGAGGGTGGCATGATCGGAGCCGGCGGCGGATTTGCCGGTGGCTGCGCGCCCGCGGTTGCCGGAATCAGCGCAAGGCATGCGAGCAGGCAGGTGAGAACCGGGACGGCTGTCCTGTTGCACATCGCTTCCTCCCATTGTTTTGCCGGGTTTTGATTGGCCGGCTTTGCATGACGTGCGAGCGTTGCACGGCATGTCCGGCGCGGCAAGGTGCGCGCCGGGAACCGCTGGCAACGGCGCGCGATTCATGCTCTGAAATGGCCCCGCCTCGCGCCGAGCCAACAGGATCTGCATCACGTGCCGAACGTCACCGAAGAAACCCGCCGCATTCCGGTCGCCACCGTCCGCGCGTTCATGGTCGACGCGTTCCGTGCCTGCGGTCTGCCCGAGGCCGACGCCGCGACCGTGGCCGGAGCCATGCTCGATGCCGACATTTCGGGCGCCGATGCGCACGGCATTTTTCGGCTCCCTGGTTATGTGCGCCTGCTCAAGCGCGGCCACATCAATCCGCGCGCCAACGTCAAGGCCGCAGAGCGCGGTCCCGCCACCGCGCTGGTTGACGGCGACAATGGCATGGGCCACCTGGTCATGACCTACGCGGCCAATCTCGCAGTCGAGATCGCGCGCGAGGCGGGCGTCGCCTGGGTTGGCGTCCGCCGGTCGAACCACTCGGGCGCAGGTTCGACCTATGCGACGATCCCGCTCGCGCACGGCATGGTCGGCATCTACAGCGCGGTCTCCGCGTCGAACTTCATGGCGCCGTGGGGCGGGGCCGAACCACTGCTCGGCACCAACCCAATCGCGGTCGCGATCCCAGCCGGCAAGGAACCACCGATCGTGCTCGACATCGCAACCTCGGTGGCGTCGAACGGCACTATCCGCACCTATGCGAGCGAGGGCCGGCCGCTGCCGGTCGGCTGGGTGATCAGCCGCGAGGACGGCGAGCCGATCACCGACGGCAAGCGGCTCGCCGAGGGCATGTTCGTCCCGGTCGGCACCTACAAGGGCTCAGGCCTCGCGATCGTGCTCGGGCTCCTCGGTGGCCCGCTCAACCGCGCCTCGTTCGGGCGCGACGTCAAGGACACGACTGCCGAACAGACCAAGGAGACCAACACCGGCCATTTCATGATCGCGCTCGACGTCGCGCGCTTCCTGCCACTCGACGCGTTCAAGGCGGAGATCGACCGCCACGTGCACGACCTTGTATCTTCGAGGAAGCTGCCGGGTGTCGACGAGATCCGCATCCCAGGGCAGGGGCGCGTTGTGCGCCGCGCAGACCGCGAGAAGAACGGCGTGCCGCTCCCGCAATCGCTGTTGAAGCAGGTCGACGACATGGCGAAGTCGCTTTCGATCGAACCGCTGACGAAGAGAGCAACGTGACCGACACCGATACCAAAACCGCACAGGGTTCGCCGTTCTGGCGGTTCTCGCTACAGTTCTATCGGCAGCCGGCGGTGGCGGACGCGTGCATCGCGCTGCAGGAGCAGTCCGGCGTTGACGTCAATCTCCTGTTGTTTCTCCTCTGGCAGGCGACGCGGCAACGCACGTTCTCGCCTGACGAGGTTGCGACGCTCGAAGCCAGGATCGGTCCCTGGCGCGAGGCGACGGTGGTTCCGCTGCGGGCGGTGCGCCGCGCCTTGAAATCGCCACCGGCGCTGGTTGCGCCCGCGACCGCGGAAGCTTTCCGCACCCGGATCAAGGCGGTCGAGCTCGAGGCCGAGCGGCTGCAGCAGGAGGCGATGTATGAGCTTGCGCGCGGCGATGCGCCGCTCGGTAAGCCGACCTCCCCGCCCGCCGAAGCAGCGCGCCTCAGTGTCGCCGCTTATGCGGCGATGCGCGCCGTCGCGTTCCCGGAACCCGCGGTCGAGACACTGCTCGCCGCGTTCACCACTTTGCATGGAAGAGGGGAGTGAAACATGGACAAGGAGACCTACGACAAGGGCATGGCGATGCGCCGCAAGGTGCTGGGCGACGCCTACGTCGATCGTGCGCTCGAGAATGTCGACGACTTCAACCGCGACTTCCAGCGTCTGGTTACCCAATACGGCTGGGGCGAGACCTGGGGCGATCCGACCCTTACTCCGCGCGAGCGTTCCATCCTCAACCTTGGCATGATCGCGGCGCTCGGCAAGATGCAGGAATTCGAGACCCACACCCGCGGCGCGCTGCGCAACGGCCTCACCCCGAACGAGATCCGGGCGGTGCTCACGCACATCGCCGCCTATTGCGGCATGCCGATCGGCGTCGACTGCTTCCGGATCGCCCGCAACGTGATCAACGAGGCCAAGAAGGGTTGAGCGCGGTCCGCGCGACAGGGGCCAAGCCGGCGTGGCACTGCGGAGGCGTTTAATCGGGCGTTATCAATAAGTTGGTCATTAATCCGTTCGCCGGTCTTGAATGTGCCTTGATCATGGGCGATTTCGGTCATTCTGCCAACGGGTTGTGATCGCGAGGAGGGGGAATGGATTGGCGCACGGCCGCGGCCGTTTGTGTGTTGCTGCTCGGTCCTGCCGGAACACCGGCAATCGCGCAGTTCCTGCCGCTTCCACCCTTCCTCCAGCCGCCGTCCCAGCCGCCGCCGCCAGCGGTCGAAGCCGAGGACGACGATCCTGCATACGACCCGCCGCCGGGCTACCGCCAAGTTCCGCCGCCCGGGCCCTACGCGACGCCGCGCGGCTATGATCCGGCCTATCCGCCGCCCGGCCAGCAACAATATGGCCGGGGCGGTTACCCGCAGGATGTTGAAACGAACACGCTGCCGCCGCCTGGCGGCTCCCGTGATCAGACGGTGCAGCCGGTGCCGGGCTATGAGCCGATCGATCCGCGCAACCGCGTCGCCCGGCCCAACTACGGCGACCAGCCGCCGTCTGGCGGCTACCAACCCGTACCCGGCTACGAGCCGATCGACCCCAGCAACCGTGTGGGCCGGCCCAATTACGGCGACCAGCCGCCACCCTACGAAGCTGATCCGCGCACGCAGACCGGCCGCGCGAGCCCGGGCCTGCTGCCCAATCCGCTCGACATCCTGCGGCCGCCCGCCAATGTCGGACCGGCCCCCGCCGCTCCTGAGCAACAGGAAACCGTGTACGCGTCGCTGCCGCCCGAGGATCGTCCGGAAACCGGTCCGCGCAAGGAGCTGCCGCCGAATCTGCGGCGCGCCATGGTTGACTACCGCGCGCGCGAGCCTGCCGGCACAATCGTCATCGATACCGCCAACACCTACCTCTATCTCGTGCTCGGCAACGGCAAGGCGATGCGCTACGGCATCGGCGTCGGCCGCGAAGGGTTCACTTGGTCGGGCGCCGAGCGCGTCTCGCGCATGGCGGAGTGGCCGGACTGGCATCCGCCCGCCGAGATGATCGAGCGCCAGCCCTACCTTCCGCGTTTCATGGCCGGCGGCGAAGGCAACCCGCTCGGTGCGCGTGCGCTCTATCTCGGCAAGACGCTCTACCGCATCCACGGCACCAACCAGCCGTCGACCATCGGCACGTTCGTGTCGTCGGGGTGTATCCGCCTCACCAACGAAGACATCGCCGACCTTTATCAACGGGTGCAGGTCGGCACGCGCGTTGTCGTGCTGCCGGGACGGCCGCCGGCCTCGGCGAATGCGGCACCGGTCGCACCACAGGTCGATCAGACACCGCCGGAACCGTACAATCCGCTGGCGCCGGCGCGCAGGCGATAAGCCCTTCACTCCGACCTGTCATTGCCCGGGCTCGACCCGGGCAATGTTGTCTTCGCACGGCAATGACACACGCCTGTCAAAGTCCGTGCGGATTGCTATGATCGTATGAAGCAACGCGGGGCGATCAAGCCGATGCGACACAAGCAGGGAGGACAAGTCATGCATGGTCAACGGGGAATTTCGCGCCGGCGTGTGCTCGAGCTCGCCGGCGGCGGCTGCGTTGCGCTGACCGGCGGAATATCGGCGGCGTGGGCGCAGCAGGCGAGGCACATCGAGCAGCTCGATCCGGCGCTCGACAAGATCATCGACAAGGCGCAGCCAATCCAGGAGCTGGCCACCGGTTACGGCGGCGATCTCGGACCGGCCGAAGGACCGGTCTGGTGGAAGGAAGGCGGCTACCTGCTGTTCAACGACATCCAGAACAGCCGCCGCATGAAATACACGCCGGGCAAAGGCGTCGCCGTCGATCTCGAGCCGACCAACCGTGCCAACGGCCTTACGCGCGATGTTCAGGGGCGGCTCGTCTCCTGCGAGCACGACACCCGGCGCGTCACCCGGCGCGAGCTCGATGGCAGCCTGACCGTGATCGCGAACAGTTTCCAGGGCAAGCGGCTCAACCGTCCGAACGACGTCATCGTCAAGTCGGACGGTGCGATCTACTTCACCGATCCGGGCGCCGGCATCACGCCGGAACAGTGGGACCTGCAATATTCGGGCGTGTATCGCGTCACCGGCGATCTCGGCACCATGAGCCTGTTGACGGACACCTACATCCAACCCAACGGGCTTGCGTTCTCGCCCGACGAGAAGCTCCTCTATATCAACGATTCACGGCGCCGCCACATCCGCGTCTTCGAGCTGCAGCCGAACGGCCTGCTGGCGAAGCAGACCGACCGGGTGTTCGCCGACCTCGGTGGCAGCGAGAGCGGGGTTCCGGACGGCATGAAGGTCGACAGCGCCGGCAACGTCTTCTGCGGTGGCGCCGGCGGCCTGTGGATCCTCGATCCGTCGGGCAAGAAGCTCGGTCGCATCGTGCACGGACACCCTTCGACCACCAACCTCGCGTTCGGTGGCGACGACTGGAAGACCCTCTACTTTACGACGCGCAGCACGCTGTTCTCGGTGAACCTCAAGATCGCCGGCATCCCGGTGCCGGTGGCGGCAAAGCGGGCGTAGCCTCGCTTAGATTGCCCTGAACTATCCGACGCATGATGGCCGGGCTTTGTCCCGGCCGTCAGCAACTTTGTAGCCATGAAAAGTAAGACGTGATGCTCGCGACAAGCGCTGGCATGACAGCGAAGAAATCTTTCGCTCCACTCAAGCGCCTTGCAGCGCTACTCGCCGATCTTGATGTACTTGTGCATCGCTTCGACCACGTCGGCCGGCTGACTCATCATGGCCTCGAACCGCTTGCCGACCTCGTCCGCCGTGATGTGCTCCATCTCGATTTGCGCCGCCTTGGCCTCGGCCAGGAACTCGGGGTCGGCAACAACTTTGGCGATCGCGTCGCGCAGCATCGCCACGCGCTCGGGCGGTGTGCCCGGCCGCACCGCGTAGGGCCGACCGATCGCGAGCGGCGTGCCACGGACCAGCATCAGGCCGCGCCCGAGGTCGCTCAAGGCCAGGTCCTCGTCGACCGGCAGATGGTTGAGGCCCGGCACCGGCGCACGGCTGCTGCGCACCAGGGGACGCACGATGCCCTGCCCCGCCGCCAGCCGGACCGTGGTCGCCATCGACGTCCAGGAGTCGACTTCCTTGCGCTCCAGCGCCAGCCGGATGTCGGCGTTGGCCGCGTAGCCGGTCACGAGCTTGACCTTGAGGCCGGCGAATTCCTTGAGCAGCAACGGGACGTCGTGGGCGTTCGAACCGGGCCCGGTCGTTCCTGCGATGAGTTCGTACTGGGAGGCCTTGAGCTCCTGGAAGGTTTGGTACGGCAGATCGGGCCGGATCGAGAACAGCGCCCCCTCCGAGCCCGACGAGCCGAGCCATTCGAACTTGCGCACGTCGAAACGGACCGCGGCCACCTTCACGAGTTGCGCCATGGCAACCTGCGGATTGGCGGCCAGGATGGTCAGACCGTCCGCGTCGGCGACGTTGTAGATATAGTTGGTCGCGTTCAGGTGAGCGCCACCAGGCATCTGCCGGAGAATGCCGGTCGGGTTGCCGGGGATGTGCTTGCCGATATGGCGGGCGACGATCTGTGCGCCGATCGACAAGCTGCCGGTCACGCGCGATCCGACCACGATCGTGACCGTCTTGCCTTTGAAGAACTCGGCTTGCGCGAGCGCGGAGGACGGCGTCCAGGACAGAACCAACGAGCCGGCGAGAATGCTCGCGATCGACAATCGCCTCACGGACTCCTCCCCGGCCTGTTGGCGGCAACCCGACCTTCTCACTGTTAAGTACAAGATCTTGTTAAGTGCAGGGTCGACCGAGCGCAGCGAAGCCCATCAAGGCATCAGCTGGCGGGCCTCAACTGTCGCTCAACCCATGTCACGTGGCGGTCGTTACTGCTCCGGCTGCAAGTACTTGTTCATCGCCTCCAACACCGACGGCGGCTGGTTCATCATCTCGTCGAAGCCTTTGCTCACGGCCTCCGCCGAGATGTACTCCATGTCGATCTGAGCCTTCTTGGCCTCGTCCTGGAATTGGGGGTCGGCGATGGTGTCCGCCAGCGCCTTTCGCAGCATTGCAACGCGATCAGCCGGCGTTCCTGGTCGCACCGCGAAAGCGCGTCCGATCGAGAGCGGGATGCCGCGGATCGCCATCAGCGCCTTGCCGGTCGGGTCGGTGGTGAGCGACTCGTCGATCGGCACGTCGTTGAAGCCCGGCACCGGCGCGCGGGCGCGTACGATCGCGCGCACGGCGCCGCGCTCGATGCCGGTCTTGATTGTGGTCGCAAGCGCCGCCCAGCCATCCACTTCCTTGCGTTCGACCGCGAGCAGGATGTCGCTGTTCGCCGCATAGCCCTTGACCAGCCGCAGGTTGGCGCCGGCGAACTCCTTGAGCAGCAGCGGCATGTCATGGGCGTTCGAGCCGGGCCCAGTCGTGCCCACGATCAGCTCCTTGCCCGAGGCCCTGAACTCCTGGAACGTCTTGTACGGGAGGTCGGCGCGGATCGAGAACATCGCCCCGTCGGGCCCCGACGATCCGAGCCATTCGAATTTGCGCACGTCAAAACGGACCTGCGCCACCTTGGCGAGTTGCGACATGGCGACGCTCGGATTGGCCGCCAGGATGGTCAGGCCGTCGGGATCCGAGACGTTGTAGATGTAGTTCGTCGCATTCATGTGCGCGGCGCCCGGCATCTGGCGGAAGATCACCAGGGGATTGCCGGGGATGTGCTTGCCCAGGTGATGGGCGACGAGCTGCGCGGCTACGGCGAGACTTCCGGTCTTGGCGCCGATCACGACCGATACGGTCTTGCCCTTGTAGAAGTCCGTTTGCGCCCACGACGAGTTCAGCGCCAACGCGCAGATCGAACTACCAACCATGGCGCCCAACAACCAAATTCGCTTCATGGGGCGTTTCTCCTTATGTCGTTGAGAATTAGGTCATATCCACCAGCGTTGTCGCGGAAATGCCGAGCATTGGCAACCCATCCACGAAGGGCGCCTTGTCGCATCGCACACGGCTCACGCGATCCGCCTAAGGTACATACCGCCCGCCGATGATCGGCGCGCTGACGCCGTGGCCGGGCAATTCCCACACGCCGGCGCCGCCCGGGTTCTTGTCGGCGCCGACGATGGCGTCGATCAGGAACGGCTTGCCGCGCGCGACCGCGGTGCGCACAGCGTCAGCAAGGTCAGCCGGACGATCGATGGTGACACCCTCGACGCCGGCGGAGCGGGCCATGGCCGCGAAGTCAGGATTGTAGGGCGCGCCGGTCTGCGGATGCCTGAAGTCGGTCGCGAGCTCGCGCCCGCCAAGATAGCCGCGCTGCAGCCCGCGGATCGACGCATAGGCGTAGTTGTTCCAGACCACCCACACGACCGGGAGCTCGTATTCGATCGCGGTGCCGAGCACGCTTGCATGCATGAAGAATGCGCCGTCGCCGACGACCGCCACGCACGGCCGGTCTGGCGCCGCGAGCTTGGCGCCGAGCACGCCGGCGACGCCGAAGCCCATCGGGCCGAAGCCCATCGAGCCGATCAGCGAATCCGGCCGCTTGGGCTTGCAGAACTGGAGAAGCCAATTGTGATGGACGCCGATGTCGCTCACGAGGATCGCGTCCTCGGTCAGCGCGCGATCGATCTCATAAGCGGCGCGTTGCGGGTTGATTGGCGTCGAGTCGTCCTTGAAGCCCGGAGCGACCAGCGCCTCCCATTCCTTGCGGTAGTCGGCAATCGCCTTGAGCCAGGCCGCGCGCGCCCCAGCGCGCTCGCTCGTGTTCTTGCGGGAATCGAGCTGGGAGAGCACCTGGCGCAGGAACGTGCGCACATCCGCCATCAGGCCGAGCGCGACCGGATAGTTGCGTGCGATTTCGTTCGGATCGATGTCGACGTGGATCAGCTTCGTTGGCGGGATGGTGAAGGAATAGCCGGGCAGCCACGACGACGAGGTGCGGTCGTCGAAGCGTACGCCGAGCGCAAGCAGCACGTCGGCCTGCCGGGCGGCGTGGTTGGCATGATAGAGCCCGCCGCGGGAGACGAGCCCGAGCGCAAGCGGATGGTCGCTCGGAATTCCGCCAAGCCCGCTGGCCGAAGCGGCGACGGGAATCTGCAGGCGTTCGGCGAGCGCAACGAGTTCGGCTGCCGCGCCGCCATAGCGCACGCCCTGCCCGACCAGAATAACCGGCCGCTCGGCCGCAAGCAGCATGTCGACTGCCTTGACGACGCCGTCGGGATCGGCGCCGCAGCGCGAGGAAATGTTGGCGCACCAGTCCTCGGGTTTCGGCGTCTCCTCAGCGGCCGCCTCCTTGAAGATGTCGAACGGCACATCGAGCACGACCGGGCCCGGCCGGCCGGTCACCATGGTCTTCCAGGCCTGCCGCACTGCGAGCGGCACCATGTCGCCGCGCGTTGGCTGGAACACGTGCTTGCAATAGGCCCGCACGGTCGAAGGGAAGTCGGCCTGGTAGTGGCGGTAGAGCTCCTGGAAGGCGCCGCGGTTGAACTGGCTCGTCGGCACGTTACCGGTGATGGCGAGGAACGGCACCGAATCGAGGAACGCATTGGCAAGCGCGATCGGCAGGTTCGCCGAGCCGGGCCCGCACGATGTGAAAGTCGCAACCGGCCTGCCGGCTACGCGATAGTAGACGTCGGCCATGAATCCGGCGACGGTCTCGTGGTGCACCGAGACGGTCTTGATGTCGGCTGCGCGCTCGAACAGCGCGTCAAGGAGTCCGATATTGCCGTGGCCGCACAGCCCGAAGACGTACGGCACATTCTCGCGCACGAGGTAATCGATAATCACCTGACCGCCGTTGAGAAGGTTGTTGGTGGTCATAGCCGCACGCCCTCTCTCGGTGTCGTCCCCGCGCAAGCGGGGACCCATAGTCCCGGGCGGTGACTATGGGTCCGCCCTTCGCAGCCGAACTCGGGTATACCCGAGTTCGGCCGTTTGACGAGTGGCCGAAGTCGGAAACATCCGACTTCGGCTGACGACAAACGTAAGACCGCTTCGCTTCGTAACAAGCATCAGTTCGTCATCATCCGGACCGGCTTGCCGTCGATGAAGCCGCGGATGTCTTCGACCACGCCGGCGAAGTAGTTCTGGTAGTTCTTCAGCGCCACATAGCCGAGATGCGGCGTGAGCACGACGTTGTCCATCTTGCGCAGCGGATGGTCCTTGGGCAGCGGCTCGACGTCAAACACGTCGAGGCCGGCGCCGGCGATCTTCTTCTCGCGCAGGACCGCGAGCATCGCCGCCTCGTCGACGATCGGGCCGCGCGACGTGTTGATGAGATAGGCGGTCGGCTTCATCAGGGCGAGCTCGTTGGCGCCGACCAGGCCGCGTGAACGCTGCGACAGTACGACGTGGATGCTGATGAAGTCGGACTGCCGGAACAGGTCCTCTTTGCTCACATGATCGACGCCCACCTCCTTGCACTTCTCCGGCGTGAGGTTCGTGCTCCAGGCGATGATCTTCATGCCGAAGGCCTTGCCGATCCCGGCGGTGCGGGTGCCGAGCTTGCCGAGGCCGAGGATGCCGAGCGTGGCGCCCTCGAGCTCCGGGCCGATAGTCTTCTGCCAGGTCTCGCCTGACTTGAGCCGCGCGTTCTCGAAGCCGATGTGGCGCGTGAGCTCGAGCATCAGGCCGATGGCGATGCCGGAGGTCGGGCTGCCGAACGAGCCTGTGCCGCACACGGTCACACCGCGGTCGGCCGCCGCAGCCATGTCGATCGAGGCGTTGCGCATGCCGGTGGTGATGAGGAGCTTGAGGTCGGGCAACTTCTCGAGGACGGCGCGCGGAAAGGCGGTGCGCTCGCGCATGGCGCAGATGATATTGAACCCCTGCAGGGCCTTGATGACGTTCTCGGCCCCACCGAGGTGCTCGTTGAACACCTTGATGTCGACGTCGCCTGAAACTTTCGACCAGTCGGCCACCTTCAGGGCGACATTCTGGAAGTCATCGAGGATCGCGCAGCGGTATTTGGCCATGGGGCTCATTTTCCTTGGGGCGGATGAAACTGATCGATATCGTCGGGTGAGGCCGGCGGGAGCCATAGAAACGCGAAACCGGCAGGGGCCGCAATGGCCCGGCCGCCGGCTTGCCGGTGGTCATTCCGGAAGCCGCGATGGCGGCTGTCCGCAGTGTCGATTCTCACTGGCGCTTCCGGGCTCGTCCGCTACGGGCACCCGGATTACAGAGGATGGAGGCGTCAGCCCTCGGCGTGGGCGAGGGCCGGGACCTCACCGGCCACGTCGGTCTGCTCATGCTTGGCATGCCACTTGGGGCCGGGCCCGCGCATGTAGTGCGCCTCGGGCCGATATGGGTCGACCAAGGTCCGCAGCGCACGCATGAGTTCAGCGAAGTCGCCGGTCAGGCCGGCCGCCTTGTCGGTCGAAACTCGCTTCGTGGCGGTCGCCATGACGCTCTCCTGCCGGCCCTCTTGGCCGTCGTCACCGGTTCATCCGGCTTGCCCTTTCGTCGCCACATAGGGTGGCTTGGTTCAGCGCTCACGATCGGCCGGAATTCATTAAAATCTGGTATGAATTCGCGGGTATCTTCGTCGTCTTCCGATCAGTGTTGCCGGAAAGTTACGGGCGGCTGCGGCCGCCGGATGTGACCGGGATCACGTTTCGCGGGATTTTTTTGATCGGGAGGCGGTTGGAGGGGCTGCTTGCCCTGGCGGGTTCGCACCGCTACATCAGCGGCAACTTTCCCTTAATCGGCGCGTCGTGTGCCCCAACAAGGAAGGACAGGGCGGTTTCATGGCCCGTCAGTTCATCTATCACATGCAAGGCCTGTCCAAGACCTACCCGGGGAACCGGAAGATCCTGGAGAACATCCATCTGTCTTTCTATCCGGACGCCAAGATCGGTGTGCTTGGGGTTAACGGCTCGGGCAAGTCGACGCTCCTGCGCATCATGGCCGGGATCGACAAGGAGTTCACCGGCGAGGCCTGGGCCGCCGAGGGCGCCCGCGTCGGTTACCTCGAACAGGAGCCGCAGCTCGATGCCAAAAAGTCCGTGCGCGAGAACGTGATGGAGGGGGTGGCCCCGCAGAAGGCGATTCTTGACCGCTACAACGAGCTCGCCGTGAACTATTCGGACGAGACCGCCGACGAGATGACCAGGCTGCAGGACGAGATCGA
>Ga0066388_100002260_pt1 | contig 11621 bp, 12 predicted proteins | sample PanSoiMetaGPlot6_FD_64539 | JGI IMG/M metagenome (GOLD analysis project Ga0066388, IMG submission 64539) | Tropical forest soil microbial communities from Panama analyzed to predict greenhouse gas emissions - Panama Soil - Plot 6 (Hybrid Assembly) | ecosystem: Environmental > Terrestrial >... | reverse complement strand
CCTGGGCGAACGAGCGCATGGAAAATGCCGTGCTGCGCGAGCGCATCAATGACGTCGCCGCCGAGGTGGCGCGGCTGACCGCGACGCTCGAGGGCCCGGGCTCGCCGATCGACACGATCCTCAGCGGCGACGCCGGGCGCGCTGCTCCGGCATCCAACGGATCGAACGGAACCCCGTCCATCGCCCCCGGCGGTGGCGAGCCTTCCAAAGGCACGCTGGCGGACCGCATCCGCGCCCTGCAAAGCCGCGCCTCGCGCGTGCCCCAGCCCAGTGGGGCTTAGCGGCTTCGACTTGACTTGAGGCTCCGCTGCCTTAAATCCTGCCTTCGGTACGGGCGCTTAGCTCAGCGGGAGAGCGTTCCCTTCACACGGGAGAGGTCGTAGGTTCAATCCCTACAGCGCCCACCACCCCTTTGCCGGACCGGTGTCTGCCGTACGCCGCTGCAAGTAGCTGTTCGCGGCGCGGTCAATCCTTCAATCCGCGATCGTCGGCAGCTCGATCATCCCAAAGAATTTCGGCAGCTGCCCGAATCGCCGAAAGTCAACGCGTGCCGCTAGCTTTAGCGTACGGCGGTCGATCGCCAGAATCGACGTCTCAGTGTTGCTGAAGTCGGGGTCGGACCACCCAAATGGCGGCATATACCGAACGGCGGTAAGGCCCACCACAAACAATTGGTCCGTAACCGCCAAACCTCGGCACCAGCCGCTCCGCCCGGTTCGTTGCCGAATGTCGATCCGTTCAACTTCTTGAGATGTTAGACGTCCATCTTTGATCGCGTAACCAACGATCAATCCGGTCGTGCAAGTGATCCAGAAGCAGTCGTCCCAGAGTTCGCCATCATGCGGGTGTCCGGGCGTCTCGGGAATTGCGAGGGACCAATCCGCGAGATCCTGAATTGAACGGTCGATAAAGCGGGTAACAAGTGGTCGCCCGCCGAGCATCGTGATGTGATTCGGATGAACGAAATGTCTCGTCTTGCGCGTCGGGAACGGCAGCGATGGCGAAGCGAATTGCTCAAGATTTGCGAGAAACGGCTCATCTTGGAGTGCCCTGGACTCGAGCTCCCAACCTCTTCGCAGCGCGTCGGCCCAGCTTGCACGTGATGGATTGCACCCGGCCATCCGCTCCGCGGTGATCCAGGCCGGCGACAGGTCCCACCCGCCGACGAATTGTCCCGACATGTCGAAGGCATCAACGCGATCAAGGCCAGTATTGGTCACCAACAACCGACCATCGTGAATCGCGACGTGATGAAGGTCGTTCATGCACGGCTGGTGCAGCACGCCCTTGACGGTCCATGTCCTCGGATCAATGCGGCACAGGCCAGCATGAGCGCAGACGACTAGGTCCGATTTGCCGGGAATACCAAGCCAAGCGATGCCCAAAAAGCCTTTGCCAGACGTACGAAGGCTGGGCGGCGGCAGCCATTCGAGCACGAGTTCGGCGTCTTCGCGATCGAGATCGACTGCGAAGATCCGGCCGAATCCAGGATCAAGCGAGTCGCTTATCGTCACCAGGAGATTCAATAAACTCTCGTGGGTGGACCAATACCCGATGCGGAACGCCAAACAGGATTACGGATTCGACCGTCGCCGCTCGATCTAGTGATGTTGGCGCTACCACTGCCGAGGTCAGGACTCTGGTTGATCCTCCGGCTTGGTCAGGGTCAGCCGATACTCGACTTTGAGTCCGTTCTTGGCTGCGAGTTCACGCAATTCCAGATAAAACGCCTCGAGCGACCGGCGGTCGGCGCGTGCCGATATCTTGATATCGGCAGACACGGAAGATTGCTCTTGGTCAGAGTCAGTAGGCGACATCGAGTCTCAACTAGACTTTATCGAGGTGGGGCCGGCCGTGTGCTATTTCTTCTTGGCCTTCTTCTTCCTCGCCCGCGTGATCGACTCTTTCATGCTGATTGAGAGCACCGGCTCTTCGGCGGCGGTGATGCGCACCGCCTGCATGATATCCCCCTCGATCCCCCCGTCACTCAAGAGCTTTCTTATGCCATTCGTCACTTTCTTGAGCTCTTCCTTTTCGAGATTGCCCATGATTCTGATCGTGGCCCAGAAAACGATACCTTCTCCAATGCCGCCGTCACTCATGATCTTTCTCCCTCAGCCGGAACAAATATCATAGCACTGCTAATTTGGCGGCTCAATCCAGGGAGCGGGCGGCGGCGTAATATCTCCCACTCAGGCCATACCGCGGCCTACCCGAAATCCAGGGCGGCAATCGTCCACTTCAACCCGACCACAGGTCAAGGTGTCAAGGCAGATACAGCACAGCGCCTTCATCGCCATCGCTCAGACCTACCGCGCGTGAGCCAGACCAGCCTCGATGTTTCTGAGTACGTCGCCTACGGACCTTATCTGAGACGAGGGGACAGACGGACCTCGAGAGGAAGACGGCGGCCCGCAATCTGATAGTAGAGCCGGCTCTCGATGGGTCCCGTGACAAATCGATTCGCTTTGGGATCCCAGCGTTGCCCCTTAGGGTCGACGACCGTGGCCGTTATGTACATCGTCGTAGCAGGGAACAGGTCGATGACGACCTGGCCGGGCTGGCATCTCGCTTCGTGATCGCCGGGTTTGTCAGGCGCCGCGCAGTCCTTTTCGGTCGTTCGTTTGAAAACGTAAGGCCGTTTCCGCACGTCGGCAACGCCGATGCTGATGTCCTTGCCAGGGGCAATCGTCTGTTGCGCCAGCGCGCGCCGGTTCCCGTCGGGCCAGGGTTGGAACACTCGCCCCGAGATGTCGCTGATCGGTTCATCCGCCATCATGGCGTCGACCGACATGATCCGAGGCAGGTCCCGCACCATTACATCACGCAGAATTAGCGGGTGATCGAGAACGTTGTGGACGCGCAAACTCAGAATTCCGGTTCCCGGATTGAATGTGGCAGCATCAAAGGCCACCCACCGGGGATGTTGCGGCAGTGCATTATTGGATGCGTCGAACAGCTTCACATCTGTAATGATGATTGCCTCAGGCTCGGTCTGACTCACTGAGGAGAATGTGGCGCCGACGTGGAATTTGGTGTTGTTGGGCACTTGTCCGCTCGGACCGCCCGACCATAACTGGCCGGTCGACCATTCGATTTGGTAGACGTTGTACGTCATGCCCTTGAATAACTGGGTACCCGAAGGCCCGCTTAAGGTCGGATTCACCCAGGGGCTCAGGGGTCCCGAATACGTCCATGAGAGGATGAGGGAGGGCCTGAGGCTCAGGAACTCCATTCTGAGCTTCGCTGCTTTCGGCGTGGTAATATCATTTGGATTGGTAAAATCCCAATTCCACATTGTATCCATCGCCAGTCCGACATTGTGGGCCAGCACGGAGTATTCGTGGTCGCTGAAATGCCGGCGTTTTGCCCGCATGGTCCAGGTGTAGGCGGCTCCCGCCCTCATAAGGTGGTGTGAGTAACTATCTTCACCGAAGCTTATCGCTACTTCGCCGTCGGCATGCGACAGGCCGTAGTTGTGGCCGGCCTCGTGAGCTATGGTGCTGCCAATGGAATTGGCCCATCGCTCCGTTGTGGAGTTGCTGCCGCCCAACGCGTCGTGAGGCCCCGTGGCACACGCCTGAAATGCGCCGGCCCAGACCCTGGAGAAGTCTATGGGATTTCCATCGTTAGGATCGCCTCCTTCCACTTTGGATTGACCGCGCAGGGGATTGGTGCAAGGCCGGTTCGCTGCGACGTCGGTCCCGATCCCGATCGTGTTACGACGGCCCCCGTCATTTGTAGTGGGCAGGGTGGGCGTCTGGATTACATGCACATTGAATTCGCAATAGATGTCTGAGACCACGTCCTGGATCGCATTGCGGAGTTCTGCTTCGGTCCGCTTGTAGGCTGGTAGATCCATCGCTGGATTGAATGGGGGTAACGGCAACCAAATCGTGGTTCCGTCGTAGCCGGTGGACGGAAATGGGTGTTGCGGGTCGGGTGAAGTAGGAGCCGGGTTGGGTACTTCCTGTGTCGGAAAAAACAAAAAGAGCTTGTTGGGTTTGGCGCTGGCATGCGCTCCATAGTCAAACGGGCAGTTTGAAGCAGCCTGTGCGGACGTGATGCCCATCGCAAGGACCACAACAGCCGCTTGCCATAGAATCCTGAATTGCATTTGGCCCTCCCATGTTTCAAATCCGGGAAGAAAAAACGGTTCAGCCTATTGCGTCCCCGCACCCGCTGGGGTTTCGATGTGTTCGAACAACTCGTGGGCTGGGAAAATACCCGGTAACGTGTCGAGCTCACGCACCAGGTAATACTCGCCAGGGTCATCGTAGGGATGTTCGATGTGCACCGCCTCACCGCAGCCGAGCCGCGCGTATGTCCCCGCCATGTTGTAACGGCCGATCAGGTCGTGAAAGTTCGTGATCATCACGAAACGGGACGCGTTGATCTCGGTCACGCAGGGGACGCCAGCCTCGTTTTCCTTCATGTCGAAAAAGAAAATGCCATGGGCGCGGGGGTCGACCGCATGCATCGCGGCCTCGCAGGTCGCGATGGCCGCCGGCTCCCAAACGGTCTTGGCCAGCGCCGCCGTGGACGCCATCCCGCTCGGATTCTGGGTGGCGTTCAAGTAGGAGAGGCGCTCGCACATCTTGATCAAGACGAGACGGCCCTCGGACCAGATTCCCTGGACGTTGAAATCGCGGCCCGGCAGAAATTCGCAGAGAGTGAAGTGCTCGACAGGCACGCCCCTCATCGTATTCCAATAGCTGATCCAATGCCATGCCTGATCGGCGTCTTGCACCATGGTCGCCCCCAGCGATGCGCAACCGTGGCGTATCCGACACCAGGCGAGCTTGCGCGGCGCGAGCGCGCGCCATGCCTCAATCAGGGAGGCGCGGTCGCTCACAGGATAGGTGGTCGCGACCGGGATATTGTAGCGCCGAAACAACACATAGAGGGCATACTTGTCATGGCACAAGGCGATGGTCTTGGCCGAAGGCAGGAACGTTCGGCAAGGCAGGGGCTCGCGTTCATGGAGTCGCGCGAGCAAGAGAGCATCATCATCGTTGCCCGGAATGACCAGATCGACGCCGGCCCGCCCGATTACCGCACGCAGGTCTCGGTCGAAGGCGTGCGAAGGCCCATCTTCCGGATCAGGAGGCGCCAGGAGGAAATTGCGCTGCGCGGGCGATCGCTTTAGCACGAACCGGTCCGAGTTGCAGCCGATCAGAACGGTCGAGGCGTCGTCGTGCATGAGACTGCACATCAAGTTGTTGCACGGACCACTGCCAGCCCTCGTGATCAGGATTCGTCGGCTCATGACAATTCCCCCAAGTATTCTCCGTGTTGCCCGGCGCACCGATTGGTCGCGATTCCACGCGGCCTGGATGTGCGGCACTTGCACAAGTGGAGTTTCTTTGCCGCGGACATGACGCCGCCCGTACGCTTGGTTTCAATTACCATTTTAACATGAAACGTGCGTTCAATTGTGAGCGTAAATATGCGAGCCAGTGAGCATCGTGAGGAGGGGTCGATCCGACGGGTTATCAACAAGATCGGCACACGGGCGTGAGAATTGGCGGCAAGTTGAGGTTGGTTAGTGTATTGCCCCATGGGCAGCCCTTCGGACCGAGCGAATGCACTGTCCCCTTTCGACAGATAGCGACTGGATGTAGGGGGTAGATCGAAACAGAATGTAGGCCAACCTGTGATGAGCAAACGCTATCTTGCGGTCACGCAGCTTGAGTTGAACCTTCGATTCGGCGAGAGGGGGACCCCTGCACGACATTCTTTGCGAGCATTCCTGCTGGATCCCTCGGACGGATGGAGCTTGCGGCAATTCGACCTTCACTATCCCGGGTCGAACGATGGCGCAGATACTGGAGAGTTTGTCGTCAGCGCAGTGGGTGACCTCGATGGGGACGGTCACTCCGAGTTCGTCTACGCGGTAACCATTGAGCGCGGCAATTGTCATATCCTCGCATATCGGCACGATGGTACAACGTGGCGCGCTCTGCCCGTCACAAAGGGGCTTTCATCGGTTGACCTTGTCCGCAGCATCGCTCTCGGCGATCTCGACGGGGATGGAGCCGACGAGATCGTAGTCGGTACCAGGCCGAGCGGCGCAGTTCTCGTGCTCGATGCAGGGCCGACCGGGTATATCGCGACGACAATCGATCGCGAGCAATACGGGATCGGCACAACAAATACCCGCGAGGTACTGGTAGCTGACGTCGATTCCGACGGAGCGCTTGAAATTCTTGTAGCGACAGCTCGCGCCAGCGCGGAAAACTGGCAGGCAACACCAGGTTCGATTTTCCTCTACCGGCGCTCTCCTGACGGCTGGGATCGGATCCTCATCGACGATCACGGTGGGCGTACCCACACGCGGATGGTCGCCGTGGCAGATGTGAAGAACGATGGGGTCAACCGGATACTATCGAGCGCAGTCGGCGTTGTTCAGCCGGGATCCACCCTTATAGACCCGGAACCCGAACTTCGTATGTACACGTTGACGGGAAGCCGTGCGGTATGCCAGCCGATTGGCACCCTCGAAAATATGATCAAATCTCGTTCCTTTGCCGCAGGGGACATCGACGGTCATGGTCGCATAGCGTTCGTTGTTGGCACGCGGGCGCTTGGTAGCGCGGGCTTCGAAACAACCTATCTGTTCGTCTACCGGTTCAATCACAATACGCAGGCGTGGGAGCGGGAAACGCTTGATACAAGCGGGCCCCTTGGCTTCCACTGCGTGACCATTGCCGATATTGACGGCGACGGGCGATCTGAAATTATTGCATCGGACGACGGGCGTGGCCAGATCAAGCTTTACAAAAGGCGAGGCAACGGCTGGGAACGCGAAATTATCTATGCCACTAATGGGATGATTTTCTGCTCGGCAATTCATTTGATCGAATTGGCGACTGTTCGAGGTTAGATCGGGTGCAGGCAACACTATCAATGCCGGCCCCTAGTCTTCCGACAACATAAGTGTGATCTTCCGACTACGGCGATAGTGTGCTAAGTTTGGTGCGAACTCTGTCGGGGTCAAGGCGCTCGGCATCCATGTGCCGCTAGGACTATTCGCCATCGCCGACGAGGTGATCCAATGAAAATCGGACGGCGGGATTTTATTGCCGGTGTTTGTGGAGCGGCAATCTCGCCGGTCCTTGCGCGGGCGCAGCAGCCTGGCGAGATGCGGCGGGTCGTCGTAATGACCAATGTGGTCGAAGGCGACTTGGACGAACGGTCACGCTTGACTGCTTTTCGCGATGAGCTTCGACAACTCGGATGGGTCGAGGGAAACAACGTTCACTTCGAATATCGCTGGACTGCCGCGAGTACCGATCTTATGCGAGTATCTGCCGCCGAGATCGTCGGCCTCAAACCGCATGTCATTTTCGTTGTTGGTACCACGACGGTATCCATCATGCTGCAACATACTCGCTCAATCCCAATCGTGTTCGTGACAGGCGCTGATCCGGTCAAAGTCGGCTTCGTCAGTAGCTTGGCCAAACCAGGTGGGAATGCAACCGGACTCGCCGATTTCGAGGACACGATTGGCGCCAAATGGTTGCAATTGCTGATGGAAATTGCACCGACGCTTTCTCGCGTGATCTTTCTCCATTCGGACAGCCGCGCGAGCCTGATACAGCTGCCGGGGGCCCAGAGTGTTGCCACCGCCATCGGCATTCCCTTACTTCCGGCCAAAGTCAACAATGCTGCAGACATCGAGCAAGTCTTTAGCGCCCACGCGGGAGAGGCACACGTTGGCCTGATCGTGCCCCCAAGCAGTGTCGCGGCCGTGCATCGCCACCTAATCATCGCACGAGCGGCCGAGAATGGCTTTCCCGCAATCTTTCAAAATCGCCGTTACACCGCGGAGGGCGGCCTAATGTCCTATGGCATCGATCGGGTCGAACAGTACAGGCGGGTCGCCGCATATGTCGACCGAATCCTGAGGGGCGCCAAGCCGGCCCATTTGCCAGTCCGGCAGCAGGAGAGGTTCGAATTGGTGCTCAATATGAAGACAGTCAAGGCGCTCGGCCTCGAAGTTCCGCCGTCTCTGATGGCACGCACCAACGAGTTTATTGAGTGAAGTGCATAGCGGCCCCGAGTTAGAACCAGACGCGATGACGCCAAATTGTCGGGACAACAACGGCGGTCCGGCTCATCCTCTACATCATCCAAGGTACTTGTTGGACGTAGCGATCTATGTCTTTGCGTAAGCTCTTAATCATGGGTCTGCCTGGAGCAGGCAAAACATCGCTCGCTCGCAAGATTGCACCGAGGCTGAATGCCGTCCACTTCAATGCGGACGACGTTCGCCGTGAGATCAGCAAGGACCTTGGTTTCTCGGAAACTGACCGTATCGAGCATGCGCGCCGCATGGGGTGGCTCTGTGATCAGGTCGTAAAAACAGGCTGCTTTGCAATTGCCGATTTCATATGCCCGACTCCAGAAACACGCGCAGCGTTTCAGAAAGATGGCCCCGCATTCATCATCTGGGTTGACCGTGTCGCAACAAGTCAATTCGAAGATACCAACCGGATGTTCGCTGCCCCCCATCACTATGACATCCGTGTATCGGCCCAAGGCTCGGTTGACTATTGGGCTGATCAAATCGCAAACAAAGTCCGATATGTCTTTGATCCGAAGCGACCTAGCGCCCTGTTTGTCGGACGATATCAACCATTTCACGAGGGTCACAAGGCATTGATCCAAGATGGGCTGAAGCGCGTAGGCCAAGCATGCATTGCGGTTCGGGATACATACGGAATCGACACAAACAATCCATTCACCTTCGAAGATATCCGCGCAAGGATTGAACACGCACTACGAGAGCATGAAGGACGATATGTGATCATCCAGGTTCCTAATATTTCGCACATTTTCTACGGACGAGATGTGGGGTACATCGTCGAAAGAATTGAATTGGACGAAGCCATCCACTCAATTTCCGCTGCGGACATGAGGCAATTGCTATTGCCTCCGAAATTGTGACGACCATTGTCATTGGCAAATCAGCGATGATGGTTGGTGCGACGGTGGGCTTGGATATTTCATTCGGAAATTGCGTCAATGACGTCGCACCATGGAAAAATTGAGGAAGGAGCCGCAGTCGACGCTAAGCATTAGACTAGTCTAGAAATCAAAGAAGTGAGCGTTTCACTTTGGGAGAGGTCGTGCCGAATTGCCGCCGTCGCTTCGATGTCCCCCGATCCGCTGAACATGGCGGCACGCCGGCACGCCGCCTCACTCGATCACCTCGTCGGCGCACGCGAGCAGCAGGGGCGGCACCGTGAGACCGAGCGAGTTGGCGGTCTAGCCCGTCACAAGCTCGCAGGGCGAAGACGGCCGCAAGCAATCACGAACTTCCCTCCTAGTTCTACCGCATTCGCATGTATTTTCTTTTAGCGAGGCGATTCATCGGCCGGAAGGATTTGTCAGGCAAATCCTATGCGCTGTTGCCAGGAGGGCACACATGCTTCTGACATCCAAGCGTCTGCTTGCAGACGAGTCGGGCGCCACCGCCATCGAATACGGCCTCATCTGCGCGGCGATAGGTCTCGCCATCCTCGCAGCCCTCAACACAACGGGAACCCAGCTCGTCGCTGCTCTCACCAAGCTGCTGAACGCTTTTTCGTAGAGCGGCGCGCCAGAACCAGAGTCAGGCCGCGGCCAGCGCTATCGATTTCATTCGACCACCTCGTCGGCGCGCGCGAGCAGCAGCGGCGGCACGGTGAGACCGAGCGAGCTCGCGGTCTTGAGGTTGATGATCAGCTCGAACTTGCGGGCGACCTGGAGCGGCAGGTCGGCCGGCGCGGCCCCTTTGAGGATGCGGCCGGTATAGCGGCCGATCTCGCGGTAGGCCTCGGACAGCCGCGGGCCGTAGCTCATCAGGCCCCCGATCTCGACATATTCGCGCCAGGGGTAGACCGCGCGCACCGCGTGCCGCTCCGCCAGCGCGACCAATTGCCCGCGCTGCCGCGAGAGGAAGACATCGGCACCGACGAGGAGCGCGTTGATCCCCTGCTGGGCGGCCGATGCGAATGCCGCCTCGATCTCACCCGCCGTGCTGGCCTTCAGGACAAGAAGCTGCAATCCGGCTTCGTGTGCTGCGCCCCCGACATCTCTCATCTCCACGTCGGCCATCGGACCGGCTGGATTGACCAAAAGTGCGATCTTGGAGGTCCCGGGGACCAACTCGCGCAGGAGCTCCAGACGCTTCGCGGTGAGCGGGGTCGTATACAGGCTGACGCCGGTGGCGTTGCCCTCTCCTCGTCGCAGTCCGGCCATGGTCGCGAGCTGGTTCGGGTCGAAGCCGCTCACGAACAGGATCGGGATGCTCGTGGTCTCGGCCTTAGCCGCCTGGGCCGACATCGTGCCGCCGGTTGCGACCAGCACAGCAACGTTGCGACGGACCAGATCCGCGGCGAGGGCCGGCAATCTATCGTACTGACCGTCGGCCCAGCGGTACTCGATTGCGACATTGCGCCCCTCGATATATCCCCCGTCCGCCAGACCTTGGTGGAACGCGGCCAGCAGCGCCGTCCACCGCTCGCGCGAGGCGCTGCCCAGGAGCCCGATGACCGGCACCGACTGGGCCGGCGCCTGGGCCATGAGCGGCCAAGCCGCCAATCCGCCGCCGAGAAGAGCTATAAAGTCGCGCCGCCGCATGGATCCTGCACTCGACCAGCACATGTGGGCTTTAGCCGACATGCACCCTCATAAAGGGCCGATCACGGTAGAGCCGAGACCGGGATGCGCGGGCGCCCATCCGCTTAATGAATATGTCATACAACGACTTGGCGTTGTGTGATTTACTTCACATTCAGCCTTCGACCTAGGGAAAAGCCGGGCACCCACGACGGCAGCAGGCGATAAGCCCACCACACGAGGTTTTGCGATGTATGTACGTTTCCTCGCCGGCGCCGTGGGCGCGGCCGGCCTCCTGGCAGCGATCTGCGCGACGCCGGCAAGCGCCCAGTTCTACGATCCGGACAGCCGCTTCAGCGGCGGTTCGCCGTTCTCGCCGTTTGCCGGAAGCCGCGGCGCCTCGTCGGTCGGGCGTACCACGGTGGCCTATCCTGGCAATCACCGGCCGGGCACGATCGTGATCAGCACGTCGGAACGCCGTCTCTACCTCGTGCTCGGCAACGGCCAGGCGCTGAGCTACGGCATCGGCGTCGGCCGAGTGGGCTTCACCTGGAGCGGCACTACCCGTATCAGCGCCAAGCGCGAGTGGCCGGACTGGACGCCGCCCGCGCAGATGCGCCAGCGCCGGCCCGACCTGCCGCGGCACATGGCCGGCGGCGTCGACAACCCGCTCGGCGCGCGCGCAATGTATCTCGGCTCGAGCCTCTATCGCATCCATGGCTCGAACGAGCCGGAGACGATCGGCCAAGCGGTGTCCTCGGGCTGCTTCCGCCTGAGCAACGAGGATGTGATCGATCTCTACAGCCGTGTTCGGGTCGGCACGACGGTCGTCGTGCAGCAGTGACGTCAGCATCCGGCTACCGCGCCAGTCCCTTCCCGGCAAGCTCGTCCAGATAGTCCTGCCAATAGGCGCTGCGGTTCTGGCCGAGCGTCAGCAGGTAGTCCCAGCTGTAGATTCCGGTCGAGTGCATGTCGTCGAAGACGAGCCGCACCGCGTAGTTCCCGACCGGCTT
>Ga0066388_100002259_pt1 | contig 11621 bp, 9 predicted proteins | sample PanSoiMetaGPlot6_FD_64539 | JGI IMG/M metagenome (GOLD analysis project Ga0066388, IMG submission 64539) | Tropical forest soil microbial communities from Panama analyzed to predict greenhouse gas emissions - Panama Soil - Plot 6 (Hybrid Assembly) | ecosystem: Environmental > Terrestrial > Soil... | reverse complement strand
ATCTCTGTCAGCAGCTCGTACTCCTTGGTGCGCCGCTGCGCGTCGTGCATGATCACGTAGTTTTCCAGCGTGAGCCCGATCTGCAACGCCAGTCCGATCAGCAGCCTCAGGTTCGATGACCCGAACATCTTGCGCTGCGCGTGGGGAAACAGGATGACCCCGAAGTTACGTTCACGCGTTTGCAGGCTGACTGCCGTCAGGTTGCGGATATGCTGCTCCGCAAGCAGCTTTTTGAATTCGGCGAAGCGCACGCTCTGGAGCGCCGGCAATGGCTCGGCCAACTCATCGACATGGTGGAACGTAATGAATCCCCCACGTCGGTAGGCTAACTCCGACAGAAACTCGCCCGCTCCTTTGCTCTCCAGCTCATTCAGGAGTTCCTCGGAAAACCCGCGTTGCACCGCCGGCAATACCGTTCGCCATTGCTCCGAAATGTAGATGATCGCACGCCGCGTGGGCAGCGGAGCAACCAGCCGGTCCAGGATGCCGGACATGCTGGGAACCAGTTCCTTCGCGTCCAACACCCTGCTGGGCGGCACTCCAAGTGTCGAAAAAGCCAGCGCGTTTTCCTGTACCGCCGTCCGCTCGTTCTCAAACAACACCATTACCATCGCGATGCCCAGCAGCATTTGCGGAATCGGTCCCAGCAAATGCCCGCCTGACGTGAGGAATGGATTGTCGAAGAGATTCAAACCCATGAGGACCGCCCAGAGCGCGAGCGAGATCGCCAGCAGCTGAAACGCCAGCGAATTTTTGCGCTGAGCGTAACGGTAAAACTCAAACGAGCAATACAACAGCACTGTTGCCAGCAATACTTCCAGCGTGAAATGCCTTCCGCGCGCCACATCTTGCACAAAGGTCCCACTGACCATGTGCATTCGCAGATTCCACACCGCCACACCCGCTCCTGCCGCTGCCAGTGCCAAGTCGTACCAGCGGAATCGGAATCGCTCCCGGATCAGGCGCGTTGAAACGAAGATGCACAAACCCATCGCGACCAGCAACATCGATCCGGCGAAAAACGCGCCTGCCGAAGGCCCGCGGTAAAAGGTCCATGCATCCAGTGTGTAGTGAAGGCAGTAGGCGCCCCAGCCGATCTGCCAGGCACGAAAATAGGGTTGGCGGCTCTGTTCGTATAAATAAGTGAAAACCAGGAACAGCAGCAGGGCAACGATACCCGGTAGGATAACGACACTCGTCGCTACGCTGTTCATGGCGCCGAAAAACAGCTCCCCGCCGGCCGCAAGTTTAAGATTGAGCGGTGGCTGATCAACCCATGTTTTCATACCGCGAACGACAAGACAATAGTGACCAAAGCCTTACGTGTCCTTCAGGACGATAGGATTCGGCCCCAAACCAACGCGTTGGAGCCTCGTTCGCCATCACCGAACCTTGACGCTGGTTTTCTCGCGCCCGTAACATCGAAGGCGGTTACTGGTCATGTCCTCTCCTTCAAGCGCCCAGGCTGAATCTCCCCCGCGCTCCGGCGCTGTTCCCCGCGTCCGCTTCGCCCCATCTCCCACAGGATTTCTCCACGTGGGCAGCGCTCGCACCTTTATTTTCAATTGGCTATACGCCCGTCGCACCGGCGGGACCATGATTCTTCGCCTCGACGATACCGACGTCGAGCGCAATACCGACGCCTCTGTCAGCTCCATTTTTGACGGTCTGAAGTGGCTGGACCTCGGCTGGGATGAGGAATACAAGCAGTCTGAACGTCTCGCCCTCCACCGCGATACTGCCCAGGCAATCTTCGACAAGGGACTCGCCTACCGCGATTTCACCCCCGCTCACGCCGGCGACGGCGAACGCTCCGGAGCCCAGGGCGCATGGCTTTTCAATCCAGGCGCGCGCGAGGTGTCCCGCCAGGAGAGCGATCGTCGCGCCGCTGCTGGCGAACCGTTCGCCCTGCGCTTTCGCGTGCCGCGCCCGTCTCCCCAACCAGTGCGTTTCGTCGATGCCGTCTATGGCGAGCAATCAAAGTCGACTGCCGACATCGAAGACTTCGCCCTGTTGCGCAGCGATGGCATGCCCACCTACCACCTCGCTTCTTGTGCGGACGACGCAGACCTCCGCATCAGCCACATTATTCGCGGCCAGGATCACCTCACCAACACGTTCAAGCATATTTTGATCTTCAAGGCCGCTGGCGCAACTCCCCCTCAGTTCGCCCATCTCCCGCTGCTCGTCGCACCCGACGGCACCAAGCTGTCCAAGCGTCGCCATGGACCCGTCGTCAGCGTGACTACGTACCGCGATGCCGGCTTCCTGCCCGAGGCCTTTGTGAACTTTCTCTGTCTGCTCGGCTGGTCGCCGAAAGACAATCGCGAACAGCTCACCCGCGAACAACTCATCGAACTCTTTTCCCTCGAGGGCATCAATCGTGCCAACGCCGTCGTCAACTTCAAGGAGCCTGCTGCTACGCCCGAAGAAACCTTCGATCCCAAGGCCGTCTGGCTGAATGGCGAACACATCCGCGCTCTCACCATCGACGACGTCAGCGCACGCCTCCTCCCTATCCTCCGCGAAGCCGGCTTCTCCGTGGACGAGATCAAAATACGCCGGGTTACTCCCCTCATTCGCGAGCGCATCAAGCTGCTTCGCGATGTGCTCACCGTCGCGGACTTTTTCTTCGTCGACCAGCTACCGCCCTACGATCCCGCCGAACTTATCCCGCAAAAGGGAGACGTTGCCATGGCCCGGCGCGTCTTGGACTGTGCACGCGAGGTCCTCGCAAAAACCGAATTCAACCACGACGCGCTGGATCAAGCCCTCCGTGCCGCTGCACAAAACATGGGAATCAAGGCTGGACAGATGTTCCAGCCTATTCGAGTGGCTGTCTGTGGCCGCAAGAACGCCCCACCGTTATTCGAAACGTTGGAAGTCTTGGGAAAAGAAACTAGCCTTGAGCGACTTAGGGACGCCCGGCAAAAGCTCGGTTGAACTCTTCCTAAACCGGTCTGCCAGGCAAAGACCCGTGTCCTCTGGCTTATCCGCGTTCAAAAAAGCTTCTTATCACCGGCCAGTACTTCTGCACCACGAATTCTGTTTTGACGTGGCCTCCCCGTGCCAGCAGTTTCAGCCTCACGCCCGTCTTTCTGGCGAATCGCTCGACCGACCGCCATGGAATGTAGGGATCGTCTTTGGCATGAAACATCATGATCTTTGACGGATCGATCTCGGCCACGTGGTGCGCCGGATTGAAAAACCTACCTGTAAAAAGCTTTTTCCAGTTTTTCTCCGGCAGCCGGTAGCCGCTCCCGAACGCCTCGCGAATGTAGGCGGCATAGCTGGGGTTTGATGTTTCTTTCTCCTGCTCTTCTTCGAGAATTCCCCAATCCACGACCGGACAGTTCGCAATCACCCGCGTTACACGTGCGTCAAGCGAGGCCAGGATGGCCGCCGGCCCGCCAAAGCTCCCACCGATAATGAAAATCTTTTCCGGCTTGGGCGTGAAACGCTGCCCGAAAGCCGCTTCCGTTATCCCTTTGGGCAGCTCCCCAATCACATCCAGCAAATCTTCATGCGGCGGCTGCTCGAGGAATACTCCGTCGCTCTCCCAAGCGCCGCGGTATCGCGGATAGAAAACCCAATAGCCCTTCTTCGCCAAAAACTCTGCTAGCGGCTGCTTCCGCGGAATCGACGGCATACCATCGCAAAGGATGATCGCTCGCTCCGTTTTGTGTGCCCGCGCCGGTGGCAGAAACTCTGCGACAATCTCTCCCTTGAATCGCGTGCGAAACATTTCGCCATGTTAGCAAAGCGAGAAACGAACCCACCCCGCACCGCCAACAAGTGACTCAAACTTGTCTCAAAAAGCTGAGGCGCGAAAAATCCTCAGAACGTGTCCGCAAGCGTACACGCGAAAGGCACGGCTTCAGCCGCGCCACCAAACCAGCCCTCAAGACAAGGGTTTCAGCCCCTGAGGGCTCCCGGCGAATCTTCCTGACATCTGAACCAGCCAATGGGCTGTTCCTGAGAATTGGGAAATGGTGTGCTAGAATCCGCCCTTCCTTCCGCCATCATTCATTTGGAGGTTCCCATGGCTACGCTTCCTCGTATTGCCGTGACCTTGATCCTGCTTTGTCCGCACTGCCTCTTCAGCCAAAACACGCCTCATCCGTCCAAGCACTATTCCTTGCCCGCGATCCCGCAAAACGTGCAGTGGGGATGGCTTGATCCCAATGAACCGCCCAAGCTCACCGTCGACTCCGGCGACACTGTCTCGGTCGAGACTCTTATGCACTCCCTCGACCAGCTCAAGCCGGGCGTCCCCATGGATGAGATCGTCAAACTACGCCTGCAGAACGACGGCGGTGGCCCTCATTCCGTCACCGGGCCCATCTTCGTTAACGGCGCTGAACCCGGCGACACTCTCGAGATTCGCATCCTCAAAATTGTCCCTAAGGCCGACGGCTTCAACTTCAACCTCCCCGGTAAGCAATTTCCTGCAGTCGGACTGCTGCCCTCCGAATTTCCTGACGGCTTCGTGCGCTACTACAAGCTCGATCTCGCCAAAATGCAGACTGAGTTCAAACCTGGCATTGTGATCAACCTCGCTCCATTTCCCGGCACGCTCGCCGTCGGCGTAGACCCCAACGAGCCGCCTCCCAAAGCAGGCCCTCCCATCAAAGACGCCAAGGGGCGCACCAGTACCCTGCGCCCCTGGAAAAACGGCTCCAACATGGATCTGAACGAACTGCAGGCAGGCTCTACTCTCTACGTCCCGGTGTTTCTGAAAGGCGGCCTGATCTGGATCGGCGACGCCCATTGCCGGCAGGGCAACGGCGAAGTCAACCTCACTGCGCTGGAATGCGCCTACAAGGAAATCGAAATCCAGCTCATCGTTCGAAAAGACCTGAAGATAGAGTGGCCGCGCGCCGAAACCAAGGACAACTGGATTTTTACCGGCTTCGACGAAGATCTGAATCAGGCAATGAAGATCGCTGTCCAGCAGACCGTCGCCTGGCTGTCTACCCAGCAGATGGTCCCGATGAGCCGCGAAGAGGCTTATGCTTTGACCTCGATGGTCGGCGACTGCCGCGTCACCGAGGTTGTGGACATTCGAAAAGGCGTCCACTGCATGATTCCCAAATCCATCTTCGTCTCAGGCACGCACTAGCCGCGCAGGCACTAGCCGAGGGAACGTTACTTAACCTTCGCGAAAGCAGAGGCGGCATCGACACTCTAGGGAAACCGGATCGATCTGTCCGCACCAAAAAATTATGCGTTGTCATCCTGAGCGAAGTCTGCACTCCGCAACGCGGAGAGCAGACGCAGTCGAAGGACCTGCACCCTCAACCTTTCCCCTTCAACATCTCCACCACTCGGTCAAAGTCCTCAAGAGTCGCGTACTCAATTACGATCTTGCCTTTCCCTTTCCTGTCCCGAATCCTGACTCGCACGCCCAACGTCCGCTCTAACTCGCCCTGAATCGCGCGCACGTTCGGGTCGACCCACCGCGCCCGTCCGCCCGTCTCCTCCTTCTTCTTTTGCAGAGGCACGTTGGTCTCAAATACCAGATCCTCCAGTTGCACGACGGACAGCCCGTTCTCAACCGCTTTCCGTGCCACCTGATACGAGTTGTCCAGATCCAGAAGGTTCAGCAGCACACGCCCGCGGCTGAAATCAAGTTCACCCGTCCTCAACATCTCTTGCACCATCACCGGCAACTTCAGCAGCCGCATGTGATTCGATACCGTCTCGCGCGAGCATCCCGTTCGCACGCCGATCTCTTCCTGCGTCAACTCGAAATCCTTGCTCAGTATGGCGAACCCGTCCGCCTGATCCATGCAACTCAAATCCTTTCGCTGCAGGTTCTCGATGATCGTCATCTCCGCCGCTTGCTGGTCCGATACCTGGCGCACTACCGCCGGAATCGTTTCCTTCCCCGCGAGCTTCGACGCCCGGCAGCGCCGCTCTCCCACGATCAGCATGTAGCGGCCGCCCGGCGCGGGTCGCACGATGATCGGTTGCAGCACTCCCATCACCTTGATCGACTGACACAGGTCGCGCAGTTCATCCTCGCGGAAGATACTGCGCGTCTGATACGGATTCTCATCGATCCGGTCCAGAGGAATCTCCGTCACACCTTCGAGGGGCGGGCGCCGAGGAGCCGCTTGGGCATTCAACTCCGGAATTACTACGCTGGTCCCATCCACCATTGGTTCAGCAGGCGAAGGCTCCGTGGCAACGGCAGTCGCCGCTCCCCCCGGCGAACCAAGGCCCCCCCCACCCACGACCCGGGGCCCCGGAGACAGCAACGAATCCAACCCTCGTCCTAGCGCCTTTCGCTTATCGACTGTCGCGCTCATATTCTTCCTTTCCTTCTCGCCTAGCCTGAACGCTGTTCAGCCACTTCTAGTGTGCAACCTTCACCTTGACAACCTACTGACAGATTCTCGCCTCGACCGAACACTGTTCACATTGACACCTGGAAAATTGACGCTTGGAAATCTGAACTCTGTTCGCCGAGCCGAATCGTACCCCCCGCAGCTGATTGTTCATCGAGAAGCGGGGCATAAACAGAATCAATATTGGCGTCCATCTATATAGATCGCAATCGATCTAAGCAGGCTGGCCCAGTTCGGCCGGGGCTTGCGCAGCCATGTAGTGGCCGATGATCTCCTTCGCCAGCCGGATGTAGCTCTCCGCCCCTTTCGACCTCACGTCGTACACCAGCGCCGGCTTGCCGTGGCTCGGAGCCTCGGCCAACCGGATGTTCCGCGGTACCGTCGTAGTGCACACCTTCTCGCCGAAGAACCGCCTCAACTCCGCCGTCACCTGCTGCGCCAGGTTCGTGCGCTCGTCAAACATCGTGAGCAGCACGCCCTCGATCGTGAGCGCCGGGTTCAGTCCTGCCCGAATCCGCTCTACTGTGTCCAGCAACTCGCTGATCCCCTCCAGAGCAAAGTATTCTGCCTGCATTGGGATCAGTACTGTATCCGCCGCGACCAGCGCGTTCAGCGTCAATAGATCGAGCGCCGGCGGACAGTCGAGGACAATGAACTCGAAACGCTCACGCAGCGGAGCCAGCGCATCCCGCAATCGGAACTCGCGTTGCTCGGCATCCACCAATTCGAGGTTAGCCCCGATCAGGTTCTTGTGAGAGGGAATGATCCAGAGCTGCTCCATCGACGTGACCTGGAGAGCTTCCTCGGCCGAGGCCGCACCCATGAGCACGTGATAGGTGCAAATGCGATCCGGGTCTTTGGTGAGTCCAAGTCCGCTGGTGGCATTCGACTGCGGATCGCAGTCCACCAGCAGGCTGTTTACTTCCGCCGCTGCAAGAGACGAGGCTAGGTTAATTGCGGTCGTGGTCTTGCCGACGCCGCCCTTCTGGTTGGCAACCGCGATTACGCGTCCCATCTAGATTTTCGGAGATGCCTGAGAGATACGCGCAGCATAGTTCGAAATCATTCCGATTGCAACGCGCACTGTTGCTAAATCTTGTGCAAAAGAAAAGATTCTTGTGCAAGCCAAGCAAAAGTGGGAAAGAAGAACATCTTTCCCACCGAATGAGGGGAGATAAAGCGCACGCGGAACTAGATTCGCAGCGCAGCGCCCGGGGAAGTCGTAATGTTCCACGTGGAACATTCAGACATCACTTCTCCTCTGGGAATCCGACAACAGAAATGGCGCAACGCGGTGGAGCATGCTTATCTTCTGATAAAAATGTTCCACTTGGAACACTCTGTCAAAATGCTAGCTTTCATTTAGGCAGGAAAGGCGGCATTGTCCTTCTAAGCAGAAAGGCATTCTCCCTCCCGCGATTCACGCAACTGAATGGAGTAGGCGATTTATGCGTCGCGAAGGTTCCGATTGGCTCGAGCAGATTTTCCATGTGGAACATCTCGATGGATTCTCCCGTCTAGAACCCTGGTTGAGTTTCGTATTCGCGAGGAGAGTTCCACGGTTAAACCGTGCTGCACCCCGGGCGACCGACCCCACCCCCATTAGTTGCTGATCGCCGTGGATGCTTGTCTTCCCGACGAAAGTGTCCCGCGTGGAACATTCCTCCAATACCCTTTTTCTCCCGTCTTCAGAGCAGTTGCTCCGCCCTCAAGGAGATTTGCCTTCCGAGCGGGAGTCCCGGTGTTCCAAGGGCTGAAAAATGTTCCACGTGGAACATTTATTCTGACGAAGCGAGAATCGAGTTCTGCTAAGTCATATCACGCTGTGAAACGTTGCTCGCTCGTCAGGGCTTCGGTTAGAGATCCTGCTTTGTGAGTCGCTGTAACGGTCGCGGTAAACCTTAGTCCAAAGTCCAATGACGGTTATCATTCTGGAGTTTCCAAGAGCCTGCATTGACTATCTTGGTTCCAACTTGAGCGATGCATGGGACTAGCCGCTAAGATAAAAAGAAGCTGAGATAGAGCTGACACTCCACTTTCCTGCCTGGTATAGCCTGTCAGCTCAAAGGTCAGCCCTGCAAATCGTGGGAGTTTGAAATCCCTTTTTCCCACTTTTAATCATGCTGGTTACTGGCTGTCCGAGCATGAACAACGCGGACTTTACTTAATAGCGTAGGCAGATTGTGCTCCACTTTGGTTCAGAACGTCGCGCAGTATTTTAATTCGAGGAGTACGGTTTGAGGCTGACATATGAGCTCCGCATCCCACTTTTAACTACTTGGATTCCTATCAAGATTGGTTCCACTTCGACGCTCGGGTCCAGATGGAAAGGGCATGAGAGACGGGAGCAGAAGGAGCAGATAGGGCCCTAAAGAGCGAGAGTCCTCGAGAAGTGGGAGCATCTTGGAAAATAAGGAGATCACGGATATCTACGAGAGTAGGAAGCCAGTGAGCAAAACCCGAGCGGACGACAGCGGAGTTTGAATCGGCAAATTCCAGTGAAACTGCGGCAAGAGCTCAGGGACGCGCTCTGCTTGCGCGCCGCCAATGAGCAAGGCCAGTCTGCCTTTTGGAGCCACAAGGTGGGCGGAGCATGAGAGAGTGGCTTCAAAGCGTTCCACAGCGCGCAGCGTCACCATGTCGGCCGAGGCGGGCGGATAGTCTTCCGCCCTTCCGGTGAATACATTGATGTCCGTCAATGTAAGGCTTCGGATTACTTCACGCAGAAACGCTGCCTTCCTGTGGTTCGACTCAATCAGGGTCGCCGATATACGCGGCCACCAGATCTTGAGAGGAAGTCCGGGAAAGCCGGCGCCAGAACCGACATCAACCAGTCGCAAAACATCAGCTTCGTCATCACCGCTATGTTCGTGGCGCGCTGAGGGAGGCGGCTTCACGTGATTTCCCGCAAAGAGGTGAGCTCCGGCAAACAGCGACTCCCCGAAATGCCGGGTTACAATCTCCTCCGGCTGCCGCACCGAGGTCAGGTTCAGCTGCCGGTTCCAGCGCTGCAATATATCGATGTACATCGATATATCAATCAGCCGTGATTCCCCGAGCAAGGCCGGAGAGAGAGTCGAAGCTGCGGTCCCGGTCAAAAAAAGTCGGAGAAGCTCAGCGATGCGCGCAGTATTCGTAGGCGGTTCTCAGTCCGACAGTGTATCGAATGCGATCACCAGTTGGAGGCGGGGGAGAAAAGTTCTCATCCCCCCAAAGCCACGCACCCAGCGCAAAAACGGAACCAGCGCGCATCCTGATAGTGGAATAGCGCGATCCGCCGCGGCAACAAGACGGTCTTTCGGTATCGACTCAGGCTACCCGCGCGAGTTCCCAGGTTGCATGCCACTTGTCCCGTCTACTTCCCCACGATATCGGCTTTCAAACCGGCCACCGCGGCCTGAACGTCGTTTCTCTCCTTGTCGGGAACCTTGAACTTGTCCAGCGTTGCGTTGAGGAGTTTGACCATGGTATTCCAATCTTCTTCCGTGATGCCGAGTCCAGTGTGGGCGGTTTTCATGTCGCGGCCGTGATAGGCACACGGACCACCAGTCGCCTGGCAAAGAAAATCCACGATATGTTGACGGATCTGTTTCAGCGATTCGCTGTTGTGGCCCTTGAAAAAGCGGCCGAGCTGGGGATCGGCGGCTAGCCTGGCGATGAAATCGTCGCTGACCGCGGCGATAGCATCGTAGCCTCCAAGACGCTTTTACAAAGAGGGTTGTTCGGCCCAGGCCGAGCAAACAGATGCCCCAACGACGGCCACTAGGCAGAGAAAAACGGTCAACTTTGCTTTCATAGCGAGAATTCTCCTGATAGGGTGAGTCAATACCTACACGACGATATGTACGTTACAGATCGCCGGATGGATTTGCCACTTCGGTTGCGTCCGCTTGGCTGCCCTTGTGAGTTTCTCGTCCCGGCGTTCGAGTCTGATAGCGTGGATGCAACATGGCCAGAAGTCTGATGGCGGTAGTGTTCGGCTTCGTCGTAATGGTAGTCGGGGTGGTCAGTATTACGGCGTTAGTCGCCAAGGTGCTGCCCGGGGCCTCACCCGCCGACGGCCAGGCCGCCGGCACTGGATATCTGATCCTGAGCCTTCTTTACTCCTACGGCTTTGCCATCCTCGGCGGTTACATCGCTGCCTGGGCCGCCGGACGAGCTCCCCTGGCGCATGCGATAGGCCTGGCGGTGGTGATGGCGGTCATGTTTCTGGGATTCCTGAAGGTAAATGCTGGTGGCCAGCCTCACTGGTACGAGTACGCTCTGCTGGGGACGGCAGCGCCGGCTGTCTGGGGCGGGTGGCTGAGGCGGAAGCGTGTCACGGCGAAGGGAGTTCTTCTGAAAAAGAAGCTCGCGTCCCTCGATCTGATGGGGGATCCGACGGGGACTCACCGCCCGGAAGAGCGGAAGGATAACGATCCGCATCCGGGAACGACACTGGGACTGTAAACCTGTTCGTCCGAGCCCAAAAATTTCTCCGCAAATCGAAACGAGAGCCCTCTTCGTGGGGCGTTGCCTCATGTTCCCGTGCCGCTCAGGGGCGTTGTTTCCGGGCTTCCGCCGCCGTTGTGAATGATCGCCAGTGTTCCGGTCCTCACTCCGCCGCTACTGGTTTGAACGCAATTTTCAACAGGCAACTTGCTCCCCGCGCCAGAATCAACCCACACGTAATGCTCTTGACGAAAAAGTCGCCGCTGGTAGTTACTGACGAAATCGCCAAGGCCACTGTGCCCTCATTTGTGATAGTTACTGCTTTGGCCAAGCTAATGGTCCTAACCTTCTGCGGACCGAAGAAGAAGATTCGGCAGATCGCAGGGTACAGCCGCTGAGGCTGACAGGCCTCGCCAGAACCGATGTGCTAATGCCGTTGAGCTTCGTGACGGTCGGACTGCCGCCGCCATTGTGAAGGATGGTGAATGATCCGGACCTCTGGCCGATCGCCGTGGGTCTAAATACTACATTGACAGTGCAACTGGCGTTCGGAGCCAGGCTGCTTCCGCAAGTTCGGCTGGAAATAACAAAATCGCCCACAACAGAAATAGAAAAGATTCTCAGCCCGGACGTTTCCTTGTTTACGAGGGTAAACCTCTGAGTCACGCTCAGGGTATCTAGGACCTGCTCCCCGCTACAAACACCGCTCCCTATGTGTTGTGCGGCCTACGCATCGGGCTCGGGTTGTTCGCCGGCGAGCAGTGACTTCACCGGAGATGTCTTGACTACCCGCTTTCCCGGACGGGGGACGAAGCAGAGGCCTACATTCACGACCGG
>Ga0066388_100002258_pt1 | contig 11627 bp, 11 predicted proteins | sample PanSoiMetaGPlot6_FD_64539 | JGI IMG/M metagenome (GOLD analysis project Ga0066388, IMG submission 64539) | Tropical forest soil microbial communities from Panama analyzed to predict greenhouse gas emissions - Panama Soil - Plot 6 (Hybrid Assembly) | ecosystem: Environmental > Terrestrial >... | reverse complement strand
CAGCGATCTCTTCGACGTTCAAACCGCCGAAGTAACGCAATTCAACAATTTGACTTTTACGCGGATCCTGCACCGCCAATCTTTCCAACGCTTCGTCCAGCGCCAACAATTCTTCCGATCGCTTTTCGGTCACCAGCGCAGCGTCGTTCAAGGATACTTTGAGCGCGCCACCACCGCGCTTAAGGGATCGGCGTTCACGCGCATAATCGACGATGATGCGCCGCATAAGTTGCGCGGTAGCAGCCATAAAATGGGTGCGATTCTGCCAGTTGCGCTTGGGATCATCGACCAGCTGCAGCTACGCCTCGTTCAACAGCGCCGTGGTTTGCAGGGTATGACCAGTGCGTTCCCGGCTCATGTAATGATGCGCCAGCCGATGCAATTCCGGCTGCACTATTGGGATCAGCCTAACGAGGGCGCCTTCTTCGCCACCGCTCCAATCCTTGAGTAGTTGGGTGACCTCTTGCTGTAAAGGCGAGGGCGTCGTCATACGGCCTGCTCGACGCCGTCAATTCTACCACGCTTGGGAGGTTTTGCAGCACGGCCTACGATCAAAAATGCGGCGTCGTGGCCCGTTCCAATCGGGATTTCCGCTTTAGAAGATAGGACCGGCTCGAAAAACACGAGCTGGAAAAACCAAAACGAAAGGAACACAATCAAATGAAAAAAATAAAAAAAGTATGTGCAGTGTTATGTGCAGTGTTGTCCGTGTTGCTGCTTGCCTCAGCGTTCGCAGGCGAGGACAATGTCGTGCGCTGGGACCGGATCGTCGGCGTAATTACCGCCCTGAACGTCGACAATCCCGTCGGCAACATTAGCAGCGGCACGTTTCCCTGGACCACGCGAGGCGGCTTCGCCCACGTGAACCTGGCCACTGGAGCTGTGTCTTGGGAAGTCGACGGGCTCGTGATTAACGGCGCGGTCTTCAGCGGCACCCCCGGGCCAATCACCGCGGTGAGAGGCACGTTGGTCTGCAACGCCGGCGCCGGCAATCAGACGGTGCACAACACCGGCCCGAGGCCTCTGAGCGTCCATGGTGATGCCCTGTTTACCGGAGTGTTGAATCCGATTCCGACCACCGCGTGCGGCAATCCGATTTTCCTTATCCGTATCGCGCAACCGGCGGGCGCTGCCGGCCGCTGGATCGCAACCGGGGCCAACCCCTCCATTCTGGACGAGGACTTCTGAGTGCGAGAGGTAGAATTGATTACTGTGGCGAGGTCGAGTGACCTCGCCACATTTCCTTTTGTCTAACATTCTAAACCCGAGGCGGTGGGGCACACACGCCACGGCCCAAACAGAGAATGGACGGCTTGAACCAGGGCCATTCGCCTCAAAAGTGGCACGCAGATGGCAAACACCATTTTTGAATTTGGTGCCAAAATCGCCGTAAGTTACTAGTAATCAATGGCGTGCCTGGAGGGATTCGAACCCCCAACCTTCTGATCCGAAGTCAGAAGCTCTATCCGGTTGAGCTACAGGCACTGTTAGGGAAGTGATTCGTGAGAGGTGAAACGTGAGAAGTGGTTATCGAACGCGGAAACTTCTCGCTTGTCACTTCTCACTAATTCACCTCCTTAAGAACCGGGTGGTCGACGGGACTCGAACCCGCAACAACCAGAACCACAATCTGGGGCTCTACCATTGAGCTACGACCACCGTCGCTGACCCGGAATAAGACCTTAAAATTCCAATCCTTTTTTGCAAACAAAGGACTCGACTTTTCCGGGTCACTCCACTAATTCTCGGCGCCGGTGGAACGAAAATCTACCTGGAGCCGGCTCACTCTCCCGCGTCATCAGGTGGTGCGGCGAGTTAGTCGAGCTTTGCTTGTTTGTCTCTTTTGTGCTGCCTTCGCTGGTGTTCTTTCAGCGCAGGTAGACGATCCGAGCGATATTTTTCTCAAGGCTTATTTGTCGGCGCAGCAGGGCGAAAAGCTGGAGCACGAAAACCGATTCAAGGCTGCTCTGGCCAAATTGCGATTTGCTGGAAGTCTGATTGAAGAGTTACGGAGATCGCACTCCGATTGGCAGCCTGCGGTCGTTGAGTATCGCGGCCGTAAGATCGGCGAAGGAATCTTGCGAGTTCAGGAACGCATATCAAAGCACAATGAACTGACCGCAGCTGCAAGTCCTTTGCCCGACGTTGTTCCTTCGCTTCCCGAGAATGAGACTTGGTCGGAACCCGGTCCTGAGGTCGTAGCTCCGCAAGCACTCGATTCGATTTCCCAAGGATCGAGTGATGGAGCGATTGAAGAGGCAACCAGGAAGTTGCGGCGGAAGGTCGATCAACTGCAAGCGGCGCTCGACAAGTCGCGCGGCGATCTCGAAACCGCGCGAAAAGAAAAGGAAAGCGTCAACACGCGCCTCGAGGAAACAAGCTCCAAGCTGGAGAATGCACAAAAGGAAATTGATGCGTCGAAGAGATCAGAACGTCAGGCACGCGAACAACTCGCGCAAACGCAGGCATCGCAGCAAAATAGCCGTATCGAGCAGCTGCGCGCAGAGATCGCCGATTTGAAAGACGCCGTTGGGGTTGCCGAAGAGCGGCGTGTGGCCGCAGAAAAGCAAAGAGACGAAGTCAATGCGAAACTTGCCGAGGCGAATCAGCAAATCACCGCGGTAGAGCAACAGCGCGATGAAGCGCTCGCGCAGCTAAAAGCGGGGAGCGAAACGGAACATATGGATGCGGTTTTTGCCGACAGTCGTGATCTGAAACTGATGCTGACAAATGCGACGGATAACGTCCGTGAGTTTGACGAAGGTGACTCTGCAAACGCAGAGGAATTAAGGGGAGTGCAACAGCAGGTTACGCAGCTGGAACAGCAACTGGATGAGAGTCAGAAACAGAATCATTATCTCGTAGCCAGAATTGCGGAGCTTTCAGTGCAGTTGGATACGACTGGCGCGCAACTTCAGAACGCGAAACTGGCCGGGAAAAGCAACGAGGAAACGGACCGGTTGCTGAGAGAAAACGAGCTCCTGCGAAACATCGTTGTGCGCGAACGCCAGGAAGAAGCCCGTCGGGAAGAAGCAAGACAATTGATGCTGGCGGAGCTGGACAGGTTGAAAATCAAATCTGATGCATTGAATAGAGAGATCGAATTCCTCGCCCAGCCGGTTACGAAATTAAGCAGCGAAGAGCTTAGTCTGCTGCGACAGCCTGTGGTTTCAGTTTCGGATCAGAGCCGCGCAGGATTGACTGCGAGTTTTATTTTTGCGAAGAAGACCCGCGGAGATTCGGTCGAGGACGAAACAGCAACGAACAACTCCACCGGTTCAAAAGGAGATGTACACAAGGACCGGCAGCGTGTTACACACGCTGTGAAGGAAAACTTTAGCGGCGCGAGCGTCGAACGAGAGAAAGCCATGTCGGGAAACCCTGAACAAGGGTCCGAATAACCTTTTGGTGGTTTGATCTTACGGCGAATTGTTCGGCAAACTTAAAACAAGCTAGCCGCGAAAAATCTTCATGCGCGTTTTCCGTGCTTCCTTCATTGCGCTTTTCACCGCGTTCGTCGGTTGCCTTCTCGCCTTTTTTGTCGGCGATTACTTAAGCAGGCTGGCGCACATGTCCAACATGGAAGGCGGTCGAGGCATGTTCGTCGTGTTTGTGTGCGCGCCGCTCGGAATTTTGGTGGGCCTGGTAATTGGAATCGTTTCGTCCATTCTGGTCCGGCGGCAAGGACCTGCTGGATTTGTCGTTGCGCAAGGTTGGTCGCTACTGATTGTTTGCGGCCTCGCTGGTGTATTGGCCGGCGTTCCATATCTGTTATCGGACAAACCTCCAACAATGGATGGCAAGCCCCTCGAGTTGCAATTCGAGCTTCGCGCGCCGGCAAGATTTAAAATTCCAGACCAACCCGACGGTTACAGCATTCGAGTAAGTCTTTACACTAACAATCGGCAAACTGAGTACGGTTTCATTGACTGGAACGAGATAACAAAAGATGCCGAACATGCCACGGTTCCCGGACATGTCCCGCTGTCGACGCACAGCAAAACCAGATCGCTCCTGGCGTCGATCGGTAATGAACCCGTCGCGTCGCAATTTTTTGAGTTAAGAATTCCACCTGCGCCACGCAAGGAAGATGAAGCCTGGTCTGACTGGATTTTCGCCACGCAACGCGCCGATCTCACCCCGATTCCTGAGACTGAAAGAATGGCCATTCGCTACCGTGTCCGTCCGGTCAACCATTGATCCTGTAGTCGAACCCGACGTGCAACCATTTCTTACCGCTAACTGGCGCTATCTGGCGATGCTGAATTATGTCGTCGATCCTGCTGTGGTTGAACCGCTCGTTCCGGCTGGCACCGAGATCGATCATGAAAACGGCGAGACGTTTGTCAGTATCGTCGGATTTCTCTTTCTCGATACGCGTCTTCTGGGTCTTCCAATCCCGCTGCATCGCGATTTTGAGGAGGTGAACCTTCGTTTCTATGTAAGAAGAAAATCGGCTGATACCTGGCGACGCGGAGTAGTTTTTGTTCGAGAGCTTGTGCCTCGCCGTGCGATTGCCCTTGTTGCTCGTGCGTTTTACGGAGAGCGCTATTTTGCCCTTCCCATGAAGCACAACGTAGGGCACGTCGGTGCCTCGTTGAGTATCGAATATTCCTGGCGGCGCGGAAAGAAATGGGAATTTCTCAAGATGAACGCATCCGGCGAACCGCAATCAATTTCCGCCGGATCGCACGCCGAATTTATTACGGAACATTATTGGGGATACACGTGTGTGCGGGACGGTTGCGGCGAATATCGCGTGGAACATCCGCGCTGGAAAATTTGGAATGCCACCAGCTTTGAATTCAAGGCCGACGTTGCCGCTCTTTACGGCGCGCAGTTCGCCGAAGTGTTAAGTCAGCCGCCGCGCTCCGCGTTCATTGCTGACGGCTCCCCGATTATTGTACAAAAGCGCCAGATTCTTCTGTAGCGGCGGTCTGTGACTGCCGACTCATTCGACAGTTCGTCCCAGCGGCTTTTACGGAGAGTTTCCGCTGGGACGATTTACGACTGCGATTAGAGCGGAGTCGTTCTCAGAATGCAGGGCAAGGGGATGGGCAGGGAGGCAAGGGTGGGCAATTACCTGGGTCCGGCTCATCGATGCGCCTCTGGAACCCTGCCGGAATAAGCGAGACCACCACTGTCACCAGGGGTTCGGTTTGGCTCTCGTTTTTCACGATATGCGTGTCGTGGCCCTGATCGACAAAGCCTGATCCGGCCGGCACGACATGCGGCGTGCAAGTCGGGTCGTCGGCCAAGTAGAAGGTGGCCGTACCGGACTTTACGATTACCAGGCTAGGTCCTGGGTGGCTGTGCCAGCCGAAATTCCCGCCGGGCGCGATCGTGTTTTGCAGAACATGGAGGTCTGAGGCGTGCCTCGTGTCAATCCGGGCCCGCCAGAACTCGTCGTTACCGATTTGCGTCTTCGCGGAGGCGTCGATGTCTTCGGCGAAGCGGCCAATAGCAATGATGTCCGTCGTCACGCAGCATGGAGGCGTTGCGAGGGCTGGCACGACTATCCACGCGGCGAGCGCGAGCAGCGCCAGTGGGATGGGAAGTGGCAGAGTTAGTATTCTTTTAAACTGGGTCAATGGATTCATTGTTGTTCCTTTCGTCTCGTTGAGGTTGGATTGTTTGTTCGTGTGATCACTTTCTTTTTGGTTTTGTAGTTTCCTTTCATCGCCATAAACAAAAACGGGCGATCAAATCGATCATCTGAATCGGGTTTTTTTCGAAAGGCTTACGCGTGCAGAGAGTTTCGCTGGGTGATAAGCTACCAAGACGAGCTTATGGGCGAGCCTTCGGTTTCCCCGCACAGAGTCACTGGGCTCCTGCAGCAATGGAGTCAGGGGGATGATTCCGCTCTCGCGGAATTAACGCCGCTGGTGTATGAAGAACTCCGGCGCCTGGCTCATCATTATGTGGGGCGGCAGCGCCGCGACCACACACTGCAAACTACGGCGTTGGTGAACGAGGCCTATCTGCGTCTGGCCGATCAAACCAATCCAAACTGGCAAAGCCGGGCCCATTTCTTCGCCGTCGCCGCTCGTGCAATGCGTCAAATTCTGGTCAATTACGCCAAGAGCAACCGAGCGCAAAAACGCGGTGGCGGTGGAGCTAGGATAGAATTGGATGAAGCAGCAATCCTCTCACCGGAGCAATCAAAAGAGATTGTAGATCTGCATGAGGCATTGGAGAGGCTGGCCACGCTCAACTCAAGAAAAGCCCGGGTGGTCGAGCTCAAATATTTTGGCGGACTCAATCACGACGAGATAGCTGAGGTGATGAAGATCTCGACCGTGACAGTTCGACGTGATTGGGTGTTTGCCAAAACATGGCTATACGACGAATTGCACAGCGCTGACTAACTAACGTAGAATGCTGCGAAACAGTGGCTCATATGACGCCGGCGCGGCTAGAACGGATTGAGGAAATCTTTTGCGCGGCGCTGGATCAAGAGCCAGATAAGATTGCTCAATTTTTGGACACCGCCTGCGAAGGTGATGGGTTTTTGCGCAGCAGAGTTGAATCCCTCCTTACTTCGTATCAACGATCAGGCGGCTTCATCGAGACCTCGGCTGTCGGCATTGCGACAAGAGTTATTGAAAATGGCCAAGCTGACTCGCTCGTTGGCCAGATGTTCGGTCACTACAAAATTTTAAAATGGATCGGCAGCGGCGGGATGGGCGAAGTTTATCTGGCCACCGACGTGACAGCGGGCCGCAAGGCCGCGCTCAAACTTCTGCCGATGCGTTTTACCGGATATGCGGAGCGCTTGAAGCGGTTTCAACAGGAAGCGCACGTGGTGGTCGCGCTTAATCATCCGAATATCCTGACGATTTATGAGATCGGCGAGGATCATTCGACCCACTACATTGCGAGTGAACTGATCGAAGGCGAGACGCTGCGTCAACGTCTCGAGCGCGGGCGAATGGAGTTGCGTGAAGCAGTCGATATTGCCATCCAGGTGGCAAGCGCGCTCGCCGCCGCCCATGAAGCAGGGATCGTCCATCGCGACATCAACCCGGGCAACATTATGCTTCGGCGCGATGGGTATGTGAAAGTGCTCGACTTCGGCATTGCAAAGCTTGCCGAACAAGAAGCGCCGGCAACAATGCCGGAAGACGAAGCGCTCTTACTGGTTGAGACCAACCTAGGCTCAATACTCGGCACGGTTCCTTACATGTCGCCGGAACAGACGTGCGGTGCGCCGATCGATAAGCGGACCGATATCTGGAGTCTCGGCGTAATCCTTTACGAGATGGTGACGGGGCATCAGCCATTCACGGGCCAAACACCAAGAGAGGTGATGACTTCAATTTTGGAGAAAGAGCCATCGCCGCTGGCGAATTATGTCCCCCATCCCCCGGCTGAGCTTCAACAGATCATCAGCACGACGCTGCGCAAAGATCGAACAGAGCGGTACCAGAGCGTCAGCGAAATGCTTCAAACGCTCAAGAATCTACGTCACAAACTAGAATTGAAGGCTGCGCCTTTACGGTTGCGCTGGACCCGATTGCCCATCGCTCTCATGCTCTTATTGTTAGTAGCTGCTCTGGCCACTGCTGTGGCAACACTCGTCTTGCTCCGAGTAAATCGTCAAAAAATAACGTCAGCCGGTGCGGGCAAGATCGCGCCATCAGCAGCCGCAGCGACGCAGTTGCCAGAGAAATCGATCGCTGTGCTCCCGTTTGAAAATCTCAGCAACGACGAAGAAAACGCATTTCTTGCCGGAGGCGTGCAAGACGAAATTCTGACTGATCTCGCCAAGGTTGCGGACCTGAAAGTCATCAGCCGGACAAGCGTGATGAAATACAAAAGCGGACTGGAACGAAACCTCCGCGAAATTGCAAAAACTCTGGGTGTTTCGCATGTAGTCGAAGGCAGTGTGCAAAGCGCGGGCGGGCGAGTCAGGGTGAGTGCGCAGTTGATCGACGCGGGCAACGATGCGCATCTTTGGGCTGAGCATTACGATCGCGACGTCGCAGACGTATTTGCGATCCAGAGTGAGATCGCGCAGCAAATCGCCGAGCAACTTCAGGCCAAGCTCTCTCTCGCGGAAAAAGCCGCGATCGTGGAACGACCCACCTCCGATCCGGTGGCGTATGCATTGTACAGAAAGGCCAACGAAATCGACATCTACGACAATTGGGAGGGTGCGGAACAAAGCGCGAACCGAAAAGTGGAACTGCTCGAAAAGGCGACGCAGCGCGATCCGAACTTTGCCCTTGCGTATTGCGCGCTCGCGAAAACACAGGTCGACCTCGATCACTTAATCGAGGAGACAGGGATTGGTAAGCATCTTGAGTTAGCTAAGAAAGCCGCGGAGGCCGCGGTACGATTGCGTCCAGACTTGGGCGAGACTCACTTGGCGTTGGGTCGCTATTACTTCGAAGTTGGTGTTCGCACCAATGATTACGACCGGGCAGGTGAAGAGTTGGCGATTGTTCGCCGCAAATTGCCGAACAATGCTGAAGCGCTTGCGATCGAGGCCAGGATTGGCAGACACCAAAATCGCTGGGACGCTTCGCTGGCCGATCTCGAAAGGGCGAGCGAACTGGACCCACGCAACGGCGAGCTCACATTCTTTCTGTGGCAGACTTATTTTGAGATGCGCCGCTACTCCGAGTCCGAACATTTAATAAAAAACTCTGCCGCGAGCGGCGAACCGGATCTGTCTGACAAGCATCTTCTAGCTATGACAAAACTGGCCCAAGGTGATCCCGTTACAGCTCAATCTCTCCTGGACCAAGTGCCTTTGGACTTTAGTCCGCATGCGTACATATGGGTTACGCGATTCACGGCAGCTCTTTACCTGCGGGATTACGACGCCGCGAATCGAGTGATTACTGCTACCCCTGCAAAGTGGGCGAAGGTTGCCTTTGGCGAGCAAACTTCGAGTTGGGCTGAGGCACAGGTTGCGCTCGCGCGCGGCGATAAGGATAAGGCGCTGGCTGCGTTTGCAGCCGCGCGTGAGAAGATGGAAGCCAGATTGGCCGACATACCCAACGACGCACCTTACTTGTCAGAAGTTGCGACAGTTGATGCTGGGCTTGGCAAAAAAGAAGAGGCGATCCGCGAGGCACTTCACGCGGTCGAGCTTTTGCCGATTGCCAAGGACGCGGTTAACAGTCCAACCTGCGTTGCCAATCTGGCGCTAGTTTACGCGTGGACCGGCGAGCGCGACCGCGCGCTCGATGAACTCGAAAAGGTCGCGACGATTCCAGGAGAGGGAGCGCCGACGTACGGCGATCTCCGCTTCAATCCCTGCTGGGATTCTTTGCGCGGTGACCCGCGCTTCGACAAGATCGTTGCTGCAGCCAAGGCTGCCACCAGATGACTCGTTGTGTGAAAGGCCGTCGTTCGGGTACGGTGGCGAACGCCGATATTTCGCCTCTTAATAATAAAACAGCCGCCACGCTGGAAAAGCGCGGCGGCTAGCTGTGAATCGGTTGTAAGGCTAACGGGCGTCGAGCTACTTTATCCTCTCTCTGGTTTCTCAGAATCAGGGGCAACGAGGCACGTTTGGGCACCCTGGGTCGTTCGCCTCGGATCGCCTGATCGCGCCATGCGGAACAATTTGCACCGCGACGTCTTTCGCCTCGACGCCTGTCTCGTTACGCACGTTATGAATGTCACCGCAACCTAAATCCGTGAAGGTCTCACCTGCACTGTAGGTTTCGAACGAGCAGTCGTCGTGATACACCGTGAGCGTGCCCTCTGTGACTGTAATCATGCTGGGGCCCGGATGGGAGTGCCACCCGGTCTGACCCCCGGGTTGAAACGTCACCTCGGTCATATAGAGGTCCGAGTCACCTCTGATCCTCGTGAGGAGAAACCAAGCTGGCAGGTTGCTTCTACACATCAAGTTGAGCAAGCCGGATGGGAAATAGCCCGCCGGCACAGGGGCTAAAAGATTTCGGTTCGTAAAGCCGCACCCGGGGTTTGCGACCGCAGGCATAGGCGCAAACGAGCCGACGATCAGTGCCGCCGCGATGCGAAGTGAGAGGGTTCTTATTTTGAAGTGAGTTAGTGGATTCATTGTTGTTCCTTTCTTTTTGGTCGGTTTTTTGTCGGCCACAAACTCCGCTGCCCGTGCGATCTCGCCGGGTTTTGCAAAGGTGACCTAACTGGTAAGCGGAAATCCCACTGCCGAACCCACCACGCTCGGCCAAAAAATTTTGGTTGGCAGCCTCCATGCCAGATGATCACAAATCGGCTCGCGTCTCGCGCGGTCTGGATTAATAATGAGAGGCGTTCATTGCATGATGCCGCCTGCATCCCCACAGCAACAAGTCACTCGGCTGCTCTGCCAGTGGCGCGAAGGAGACCCAAACGCATTGGAAAAACTGATCCCGCTCGTGCAACCAGAGCTCGTACGCCTGGCACACCATTATATGAGCCGGGAACGCCCCGGCCACACTTTGCAAACGACTGCGCTGCTGGACGACGCTTACCTCCGACTCGCGGACAAGACTCATCCGCAGTGGCAGAATCGAGCCCATTTCTTTGCTGTCGCCGCGCAGATCATGCGCCGTATCATGGTCGATCATGCCCGCCAGCGGCACGCGTTGAAACGCAGCGGAGGCGCGATCAGGATAACGTTGGACGAATGCGCAGCCGTGACGCAGACCCGCGCAGCTGAGCTGCTCGCGCTCGATGAGGCGCTGGAAAAACTCGCGGCGTTTGATCCGCGGAAAGCCAGGGTTGTGGAGATGCGTTATTTTGGAGGTTTGACTATGGAAGAAATCGGGGACGTCCTCAAGATTCACGTCAACACCGTGACCCGGGACTGGACTGCGGCGCGCGCCTGGCTATTCGCCGCGCTTAGTGGAGAAGACATGGATGCAGTCTGAGCGCTGGCAAAGTTGCGCCGAGATCTTCAGCGCCGCGGTTGAACAGCCTCCTGACGAACGAGCCGCTTTCCTCGATCACCGCTGTGATGGCGATGAGGCTCTGCGCCGTAAAGTTGAACTGCTTCTCAAGTATCACGATACGTCCGGGGACTTCATCAAATCGCCAGCCTTCAAGGTCGCGCCTGAGCTGCTCGCCGGCGACCCGGAGGCACTGATCGGTCAACACCTCGGCTGCTATCGGTTGGAAGCCGTCGCCGGGGTCGGCGGAATGGGCGTAGTTTATCTCGCCTGGGACGAACGGCTCGGGCGCAAAGTTGCGTTGAAGCTGCTGCCGGAATCGATGGTGGCGAACGAGACGGAGTTAGCGCGGTTAAAGCGTGAAGCACGCACTGCTTCGGCTTTGAATCATCCGAACATCGTAACGATTCACGATATCGGAGAGGTCGGCTCCACTCATTACGTCGCCACGGAGTTCATTGAAGGTACTACGCTGCGCGAACGGATGACGAAAGGTCCAATTCCGCCTAACGAGTCAGTCGATATCGCGGCGCAAGTTGCCAGTGCGCTTTGTGTCGCACATCGCGCCGGCATTGTGCACCGCGACATCAAACCCGAGAACATCATGCTGCGGCCGGACGGATACGTGAAGGTGCTGGATTTCGGAATCGCGAAGCTCACGCAACAGGAGACGTTAGGCATGACGACACTGCTCGGCGCGCAATTGCCGACGCAGCAGAGTATGATGCTCGGCACCACACGCTACATGTCACC
>Ga0066388_100002257_pt1 | contig 11631 bp, 9 predicted proteins | sample PanSoiMetaGPlot6_FD_64539 | JGI IMG/M metagenome (GOLD analysis project Ga0066388, IMG submission 64539) | Tropical forest soil microbial communities from Panama analyzed to predict greenhouse gas emissions - Panama Soil - Plot 6 (Hybrid Assembly) | ecosystem: Environmental > Terrestrial > Soil... | reverse complement strand
CCCTGGAAGGTGGGCTCGCGCACGTAAGCCTCGTCGACGGTGTGCGCCGCGATCACGCGAGACGCGTCGTGACGAAAATAGTAGTGCGCCAGCTCTGCCAGCTCGCCGGCGCCGAAGATGATCAGGGGTCGGTTGCTCATCGACGTTGCGTGTTCTCTATCGCCTGGCACAATGCGCGAACGCTCGACGAATTTGCCACTTCATCGTCAGAGAACGTCACGTCGAGCTCCGCCTCCAGCGCGAAGATGATGTTGATCTGACGCAGCGAGTCCCAGCCTTCGACATTCTCCGCCGAGCTTTCGGCCGTGATCGCGGCGGCGTCGATCCCGAGCACGGCGGCGACTACCTGGCGGACCCGTTGCGGGATGTCGGTATGCTCGTTCATCCCTCGTCCTCCAGGATGCGGACATGGGTGTGGTGCGCGGCAACCTGGTCGGGCCGTATGCGGTAACGATCGCCGTCGCCATCCACACGTTCGAAACCGAGGCGGTCCCAAAAATCCGCGACCTGCGCATTCCTCGCGGTCGCAATGTACTCGGCAGCGATGCGCTCGACCGGCCACAGGACGGCCAACTCTTGCAAGCAGCGTTGCACGAAGGCGAGCTCGAGACCGCGTCCCAGTGCGCGACAACTGAGCAGGAGACTGTCGATGGCCGCAACGTTGCCGTCGCGCCGCGCGATCAAGACCCCGACGAGGCCGAGGTCGCCGAATCGATCGCTCGCCGTGAGGGTGAAGACACGGCTCTTGGGAGCTGTCGCCAGCTTTTCGATCTCGGCTGCGGAGTAGCGTCGGGTGGTCAGGTTGAACTGGTTCGTCTTTTGCGTCAGCTGCGCCACCCGCGCAATCTCGATCGGACGGGCAGGATGGATACGTGCCACCATCTCGAGCGACGCGAGATAGGAGTCGAGATCCTCGCTCTGCACGCGCTGCTGTTGTCGTTGCGCGTCGTGCTGGATTTTCTGCACGCGCTGGCGGTCTTCCTGGCTGACCGTCAGAGTATCGAACCATCCGTCGCGCGTGAGCACGGCGGGGAGCAGGTAGCGCTGTTCGGGTACTGCGGCGACCACGACCTCCGGCAGCGCGCGCCGCATGCGTTCGCATTCCACGGCGGAGTCGTCGACGGCCACGAAACTATCCAAGCCGACATTCAACTCCGTCGCCAGTGCGATCAGGTTCGCCACCTTGTCGTTCCAATCGATGCGCGCCGCGGCCACATGCTCGCGCTTGAGCAAACAATGCGGATGGCGATCGAGCACTTCCCAGACTTCTTCCGCATTGTTCTTGGAGCACAGCACCACCAGGACGCCACGGGCGACCAAGTGGAGCACAGCGGCCTGGAAATCGTAATAGGCCCGACCCGGATAATCATGCGGGTTCAGCGCGATGCCGCCGAGCCCGTCTTCGCCGACGATGCCGCCCCACAACGTGTTGTCGCAGTCGAGCGCGAGCACTTTTTTGGTCTTGCCTTTGAGCGCGCGCACAACTTTCGCCAGCTCGTGTGCGTATAGGTTGAGGAACGCGGGCTTGAACGGCGCCCGCGCCAGATAGCCGTAGCGATAGTCCATGCTGCCGGCCTCGCCGAGCACACGCACCAGCCGTTGCCAATCGATCAGAGCCACGCGTCCGGGCCGCGCGGCCGCGAAGTCGCGCAGCGTCTGATTCAGGTCTTCGACCTGACTGCTGAGGTCCGAGCGATCGGCGGGCACACCCAATCCATGCTCGGAGTGGAAGGGCGGCAGGAATGTGTTCACCGCCACCAATGCAGCGGTACGTTCGCACGCGCTTTCGATCAGCTCTGTGAGCTGTTCCCGCGTTGTGTCAGCACGCCAGCCGGGCTGGCGGCAGTGTGGGGCGAGATACTCGAGCTGTAACGCGACGACCACGACATCTGGCGCGTGCCCATGCAGCGGCGAGTCGGGATCGAGCAGCTCTTGGCGCGCGGTGTCATAGCCGGCGAAATACATCTCCGGTCGGATGGCATCGCGATAACAATGATACTTGATGAACGGCTCGATCGACTCGAGCGTGAGGTTGCGCAGAAAAGCGATGCGCGCGGTCGTTGGCCACGTCGCCGCGAGCGGTCCGGCGCGCCGGACGGCGGTGATTACCGACGCAATGTTGTCCAGGCAGGCTTCGTTGAGGATTTCAGCCACTGTCATTGCGGCTCGGTCGCCAGGATCTCGATCACACCGAAGCCGCGTACGTACCAGAAGCTGACTTCGCGTTGATCGAAGAGCACCGCCGGCTTGGCGGGGCTGACACAAACGACGCGGTTTCCGTCGCGTGTCATCGCGCTGACCGACTCAGTCGGATTCGGTGACTCGTAGCACACGTGATAGATGAGCTCGTCGCCTTTGGCGAAGATGCGATCGATCGGACTGGCGACGCCTGGTTCGGCGTAGATCAACTCGACGGCCGGCTGGGCGTTCGCCGACGATCCCGGTTCTGTCCGAGGGCAGAAAATGAGGTTGACCTGTTGCAGTGGATCGAAGACGGGCGGCCCCGGGATGTAGCCGAGCCCACGCAGAAAATGCAGAGCGTGATCGGGTGTGCGTACGGCCAGGCCGAGATGATGGAATCGCAGCGCGTATCGCTCATGCGTCATGATCCGCTTCCGTGGCCGTCGGACGTTGGGAACCCGCGGCCAGGCTGCCCCGAAAGGCCGCTAGGGCGAACACGTACAGCCCGTCGTTCGAGTGGTCAAGAAAAGTTGCGCTTCGCAAGGCCGACGGCGGTGCGTTAGGGTCGCTGCGTGGAAGTGAACGCCCAGTGTCCCGTCTGCGCCGGCACCGCCAGCCGAGTCTGGTATCAGCCGCGTCCCTACACCATCCGTCAGTGCCTCACTTGCACGCATGGCTTCGTCGATCCGATGCCGAGCGAAGCCGAACTGGACGAGTTGTACCGTGACCAGACGGACGACTCGCTGCTCGGTAACGGTATGTCCAGGCAACTGGTGAGCTATTTGGACGGGAGCACCGGTCGCTACGAGAGCTTCTACGGCTATCGACTCGATGCGCTCAAACGCGCCGGCATCGAAAAGAGCGCGCGGGTCCTGGACTACGGCTGCGCGATCGGTGCGTTCGTGCGGACGCTCGCGCTCGCCGGCTATGAACGCGGCGCCGGCTACGATGTCGCGGAGAACATCGTTGCGGAAGGGCGCGATCGCTGGGGCTTGGATCTGCACAGCGGCGATCGGCAGACCTACTTTGCTGCCCAGCGCGGTCGCTTCGACGTGGTGCACTGCGCCAACGTGTTCGAACACCTGCGCACGCCGGCGCAAGCACTCGACGAGCTCAGCGCGCTGCTCGTCCCACGTGGGCACGTCATCATCTCGGTCCCCAACGTGCGCTCGCTCACCGTGCTGCTGGTGCGGACGCGTTCGCCGGTGATCGCACCGCCGCACCACCTGCAATACTACACGCCGCGCTCGCTGCGCGCGCTGCTCGAGCGCCGCGGCTTCGAGGTGCGTGACTTGATCACGCCGTTCTGGACCTCCGACTCCGACATCTACCTGCACATGCTCGGCGTCCCGCTTCCGATCGCGCGCGGCACACGGGCAGCCATGTCGTGGGGACCCAGTCCGGTAATCGAGCGCGCGGGCTGGGGCGGGATCATCTCGGTCGTGGCCCGCCGCAACATGTAACCAGGAGGGTGCCCTTCGAGACGGCGCTGTGCGCCTCCTCAGGGCGAACGGTTGTCGGACAACGCAGACTCCCGGGGGCCATGAATTTCGAATTGGGAGGGCGAACCTCCGTGTGAGCCGCCGTGCAATGGAACTCGCGTCTCGTTGCAGCTACTCGGTCTTCTGCCTGAACTTCCGCTGCTCCGGTGGCAAATAATACTCATCCAGCGATGCCGGGACTTGTGCGAGAAACCCCATCTTCTGTAGCGCCTTCTCGCTGACGCCGGTGAGATCGATCCCAGCCATGATCCGCGGGATATCGATGCGCTGCTTCATGTAGGGCCGGCACATGTTGAAGGTTACGGCGTGGCGCCAACGCGACGTTCGGTTCGAACGGCCGGAATGCCAGACGCGCGGATCCATGTAGCAGACGCTGCCGGCCGGCGCGGTGATCCGGGTTGCGCGCGCGAAAAAATCCTCGCGCGCGGGTGCATCGAACTGACGGTGCGAGCCGGCCAGCATCAACGGCGCGCCGTTCTCTTCGGTGAAGTCGTCGAGCAGCACCATCGCTCCCATGTTGGTGCGATACCCCGGAATAAGGCGCGGGCAATCCACATGGATGCGATTGGAATAGTTGGTCCGTCCGGGCGGCATCGACGAAGAGGTGTAGGCGTACAGGATGCATCCTTCACCCAACACCCGATTGAAAAGGCCCATCACCCGTTCGTCGGCAAGCAGATCGATGAACGACCGGCCATACATGCAACACACCAGGACCATGCCGTAGTCGCCGTAGTCCGTACCGCCATGGTAGGTGGCTTCCTGGTCGATGGCACGCTCGAGATCGGCGCGCAGCTGCGTCACGGTTGCCGCGTCGAGGACATCGGGGGCTACTGAAAATCCTTCACGATCCAGCTCGGCGATCAGCTCAGTGTCGGACTTCATCGTCGCGCAAGGAATAACACACCGATCCGGACCATCAGAAGGGCGAATTGCCACGCTGTTCTTGCGAGTCGGAATCGACTACCTCCTGCCAGCGATGAGAATGGCGTGCCTGTCGTGCACGATCGAAGCGCCATGATCCGGCTGCGCCGAGCCGGGGTCCTTCTGGCTAGCGTCGCGATCATCGTGCTTGCGGCGACCGGCGCATACGAAGAGATCTTTTCGTACTTCGCTTCTTCCTACGACGACGAGGGGCTGATGATGATGAGCCTTCGTCAGGTGCTCGACGGACATCGCCTCTACGACGAGGTCCGCGTCGGCTACGGACCCCTGTACTACTTGATCAAGGGCGTCATCCACGGACCTCTCGGCATACCGCTCACCCACGATGTCGTCCGACTTACTGCTACCGGCTGGCGCTTGTTGGCTGCGACAGTAGCGGCGACCGCGCTCTGGACGCTCACTCGGTACGTTTCTCTAAGCGTCCTCGGCTTTCTCCTGGTGACGGTGAGCACCGGCTTCGTCAGAGCGGAGCCCGGACACCCGCAAGAGATCGTGGCCGTGGTGCTCATGGCTCTGCCGGTGGCAGCCGCCGCGATGAGCGGACGGCGCGCGCTCATGGCCTGCGGGTGCCTCGGGGTTCTGGTCGCGGGTATGATGATGATCAAGAGCAACCTGGGCGTGTTCACGGGTCTCGCAGTGTGGATGGCGCTGGTCTCATCGATGTCCCCAAAGCTGACCACCCGCACCCTGTGGTGCGCCTCCGCCGCCAGCGCTGTCCTGCTGCCGATCCTCCTGTTGCGGGGCAGCATGGGCGAGGCCTGGGCAGTTCAACTTGCCGGTTGTGCGGCAGCATGGATCGGCGCCGCAGCGGCGCTGTCTTGGCCGCGACGCGATGGAGTGCGGCTGGTGCACCTCTTGGTATTTGCCGCTGCCGCTGCAGGCGCTGCGATCGCGCTGCTGATGCCATCGATCCTGAGCGGGACGTCATTGACGACGCTGCTCGAGTGCCTCGTGATCGGTCCGCGTTTGCTGACGAAGTTCGCTCGACCGTTCGAAGTACGGTGGATGCTGCCCGCCGCGTTGGTGGGTTTGCTCTCAGCGATCCTGGGCGCATTGGTTTCGGCAGCACGGCCCCGCGCAGCGGCTATGGTTCACACGTACGGGCTAGCCAAGCTCGCATTTGCCGTCGCGGCCATTCGTATCATTTGGCCGCCGCAACCCGCCTTGTTGATCGCTTGGCTGACGCCGTTTGCGTGGCTCGTGTTGCTACCGAGCAGCGATGAGCCGTGGACGCCGGCGCAGCGCTTCACGCGGTTGCTACTCGTGTGGCTCGCGGTCATCGAGCCTCTCCAAGTGTATCCGGTACACGGATCGCAGCTGTTGCTCGGCAGCCTGGTGCACGTTCTCTGCGGTGTTGTCTGTCTCGCCGATGCGGCGACGTGGGCGCGCACGCTGTTGCCGTTGTCCTGGCAGCGCCCGGCGCAGGCCAGCGCGACCGTTGCGACGATGGCACTGACGCTGTGGTTTGCCGTATCCTGGCGCAACTCCATGGCGGCTCCGTATCGCTCCGGCGTGCCGCTGGATCTGCCTGGCGCGACGCGCCTCCGTCTCCCCAGGCAACAAGCCGATACGCTCCGACGTCTGGTCGACACGATCTCGCAGCGCTGCGATGCCACCTTTGCCTTTCCGGGGTTCGCTAGTCTGTACTTTTGGAGCGGGCGCACGCCACCCACGCTCGACCTCATTACGCATCAGATCCGCCTGGTGACACCGGAACGTCAGGAAGCGATCGTGTCGGTGCTGGCGCGGTCGGAGCGCGCCTGTTTCGTTCGTGGCCCCGGATTCACACTCGAGTTGGATCCCGATTTCGAGCGGCGCATGGCCGCGCTATTCGGCGCCGGGCGGCAACCGCGCGCCAACCTGATCCAGATCGGCCCGTACCAGGTCCTCACCCGCATTACGGAATCGTCTGTGTCCTAACTCCGCTCCAGCGCGTCGCGCAGCCGCTGGTTACTCGCCTTGGCTGTTTTAAGATCGTCGATGCCGCGCCGCGTGTTGGGACAGCGCATGTCGAGGATTTCGCTACGATAACTTGGCCTCGCCGTGAGCCGCTGCCAGTACGCCGCGATCGTGGGCCGTTGCCCAGTCGCCCACAGGTGTCGATCCCAATCGGCTTCGACCAGGCGATCGAGAATTACCACCCAGCTGATGTCGGCAAGCGTGAAGCGATCTCCAGCGATCCGATTGCCGCCATGTTCCGTGAGCTGGCGCGCGAGCGCGTCGAGGGGTGTTCCCATGTGATCACGGGCGCGCTGAATGATGCGGATCCAGAGCGCCGCCAAGGGCGAAATGACGACCTCCAATCTCGTCTGCGACAACTGGAAGCTCAATCGGGCCCGCCGCTTTGCCGAAGGGATCCAAAAGACGCAGAGGCGCAGAGCACGTCGGATGGTCTCGACGTCTCTGCGCCTCTGCGTTGAATCCTACTTCTTCGCCTTCAGCTCGCCCTCGTCGTTGCGGCTCACGTCGCCGCTCGCGAACGTGCTCTCCAGGCAGGTCGACGTCTCGCTGTTGAGCAACTGAACGACGAGCGGGAAGTTGCTCGGCAGCACCGGCATCTCCGGGTCGCGCAGCTGGATGCCGCGGCCCTTCAGCTTGGCTTTCGACTTCGCCTGATTACTGCTCTTGAGGCTCAGCTTCTGCACGCCATCGGCGGACGCGGTGTCGTCGCTGTACGACCAACCGACGCTGCCGAGCGGTGCCCAGTTGCTCGTGCTCTTGGGCACGAGAGTCTGGCCGCCCTGCAGCAGCGTCGCCGCCGGTCCGCCGTACACACACAGCACGTAGCCGGCGGTGGTCGTCGGCGTGCCGAAGTCGTCCAGCATGGTCGACTCGCCCTGGAGCCATTTCCACAGCATCTTGTCGGTCATGCCGTCGGCGCTCTTCTTGCGCACGAAAAGCGACTTGCCGGCCGTCTTGCAGCCGCTGCGCGCCACCGCGGGGCACGCGGCGATGCACTGATCGCTCATTTCGTCACACGCCAGTTCGCAGGTCGAGTTGATGAACAAGTTCAGCTCGCTGGAATGCGTGAAGGTGGTGGCGGCGTGCGAGGGCGATCCGACGACCCCGTCAGTCGCATTGACCACCAGCGTGTAGCTCTGATTGGCGAGGCCGGACACGTCGATCGCGCACGGCAGGGTGCCCGACCAGCTCTCCGAGGCGACGACGTTGCACAGCGTCGGTGTCGCCGCGCTGGTGTTCACGAAGCCCGTCGTGAAGTTCGAGGAGCAGACGTTCGGATTGTCGAAGTCACCGCCGCCGCCGGCGTCGAAGATCTCGACGCGTTGCGATCCGCTCGACGTGGTCACGGTCGCATAGGCCCACGAGAAGAGCGTGCCTCCGGTGCCGGCTTTGCGAATGCCGAGTTGATTCACACCGGGCGTGAGGAGCGGCAGGGCCGTGGCGAGCGGGACTGTATAGGTCCCCACGATTGGTGGCGCGCAGCTACACGACAGGCCGCTGGGATCCACGGCAGGCGACGCGACGACGCCGCCGTTGATCGTCAGATCGAAGGCGTCCTGTTCGGTGCATGACGTCGCGAGCCAGGTGAAGGAGATATCGGTGACATCGTAGGCGTCGCACACCTCGACGGTTCCATTCAGCGGCCGCCCGAGTGGGCTGCTCACCACGACGAGGGCAGTGAGGTTCGACCCGTTGTTGGACACCGAGTTAATGTCGACCTGCGGACTGCAGGCGTCGCCGATGCCGTCGCCGTTGCTGTCCGCCTGGCTGGCGTTTTGGATCGTTGGGCAGTTGTCGTCGACGTCACAGGTTGCATCGCCGTCCGTATCGACGTTGCCGAAGCCGAAGCACGCGTCGCACACATCGCCCACGCCGTCGAAATCGCTGTCGAGCTGGTCCGGATTGCTGACCGTCGGGCAATTGTCGAAGGGGTCGGCCCACTCGTCGCCGTCGCTGTCCTGCGCGTCGTTGCAGGCGTCGCCGACACCATCGTGGTCGGTGTCCTGCTGGCCCGGGTTGGCGACGGCCGGACAATTGTCGTTCGCATCGCAGAACCCATCGCCGTCCGAATCGGTCGAGCCGAATCCGACGCACGCGTCGCAGACGTCGCCGATGCCGTCGAAGTCGCTATCCTGCTGATTTGGGTCGGCGATCAGCGGGCAGTCGTCGTACAAATCACAATATCCGTCGCCGTCGGTGTCGGCGCCCACTCCGAAGCACAGGTCGCACGCATCGCCAATGCCGTCGCCGTCACTGTCCAGCTGGGTGGGGTTGCTGATGGACGGGCAGTTGTCGAGTGCATCGGCCCACTCGTCGCCGTCGCTGTCTTCGGCGTCGTTGCACGCGTCGCCGACGCCGTTGCCGTCGGTGTCCTGCTGGGTCGGGTTGCTGATGGTCGGGCAGTTGTCGAGCGCGTCGGCCCACTCGTCGCCGTCTATGTCGTCCGCGTCGTTGCACGCGTCGCCGACGCCGTCGTGGTCCGTGTCTTCCTGGCCGGGATTGCTGAGGTTCGGGCAGTTGTCACACGGGTCGACCGCGCCGTCGCCGTCGCTATCGGTGGTGCTGGGTGTGCCACCGAGCAGCCAATTGGCGATCGAGTCGTTGATCCGAATCGCCCGGGCCTCGCTGAGATCGTGGTGATGCTGCCCGCGGATGAGCACTCGGCCCGGGAAGGCGTTGCTGGCCACGATCACCGCATTGCCGGTGTCGGTCGAACTGAGGATCGTGTCGTACGACGGCGGCACCACCGAATAGGAGCCATGCACGGCGCAGCCGACGGGCGCAAAGTCTGCCACCGTGAGATCGGGGTCGGGGAACGTGATGATCGGATGCGTCAGCGACGCGGCTGGAATATCGACGTTGTCGCCGCAGGTGTCGGCGAACGAGACGGTGAGGCCGCCGCCCGGCACCCACGACGCGTCCTCGCCCGAGAACACGGTGGAATAGACCCCGATGCCGGCTTGGACCAGGTTGCTGATCAATTGCTTTCCAGCCGGACTGGTGATGTTGGAGTCGGTGCAGCCGATCTCGACGACGTTGAATCCACCGCCGCAGCCCTGCGCCAGGAACTGCGTCGAATCCACCGTGGAGATCTGCGCCCAGCCCGGCCAGCCCTGCAGATCGGCCTCGCTGCAGCTGGGGTTGACCACCAGCAGCTTTTGCGCGTGCGCACGCGGTGCGACGAGCAAGGCGACGACACCGAAGACGATCCCGATCGATCTCGACCTCATGGTGATCCCCCCAAATCGTGTGATCGGTTCTACGCCAGCGCCGAGCCGCTGACGGCATTCCCACATTTCTGGCGTGGAGCGATCGGGAACCGACGCATCCCACTGCGCGGCTCACCATCGTCCCCCGACCGCGCCAGACACTATGCAGCTACTACATCTGACTGCGGTTTAGAACTGCCGATTTGGGGGGTTCTTCACCGCAGAGGACGCAAAGGCCGCAGAGGTATCGCAGAGGGGAGGCATGGGACCAGCCGCGACCCCGAGGAAATCTTCGCGCGCCGATGATTCGCCTGGTTAGTAGTACAGAGGATCACAGAGGCAGGCGTGCGCCGAGCGACTGCGGCCCTCGGCTTCACCGAGCGGGCGTCGGAGTGCGCGTCGGCGGGGGTCGGCGCGGAGTACAGGTCGCCACGACGGGTGTGATGCAGTTCGTGTAGCACGGCCCGAGCGGCACGCAGGCAGCCCTGGGCGGATAGGGCGGGTCTTTTTGGGGCTTGAGCCTATCACTCAGGCACGCGGCCAAGTCGCCGCTCGAACAGCACGGACCGCTCGCACCGCTGGGGCAGACCACCCCCACGTCGTCGGCCGTTGCGAGCGCGCCGAGCTTGGTCGCCTCGTAGCGAAAGACGAACGGCGTGCCGTCCGACTCCGTGAATTGCCAAGTCCCCGGCCCGGCCGAGATGGCGGCGTTGCTCAGCACGGTACCGTTCACACTGCTCGCGCTGGAAAAATCGGCGCCCTGCAGGTAGGCGTCGACGAATTTCGTTCCGCTCAAGGTGGCGCCGTTGAAGACGGCGTTGACCAGCTGGGTGCCAACGAACGACGTGTTGTTCAGCGAGCCGCTGAACTTGGCGCCGATGCAGACGGCGTTGCCGAGATTCGCCGAATCCAAGCGCGTGCGCACCAGCAGAGCGGACTTTTTGTCGCTGTAGATGCGCGCGCTGGTCAGGTCGACCGTGCGCAGGTCGGCATCGGAGAGATCGACATCCGGCATGAACGCGCCGTGCAGTGTCGCCCCTCTGCCCTCCGTGCCCGGCTGAATGCCAAGACTCGCGCCCCGCAGCTCCGCCCCTTTGAGGTTGGCGAAGTTCAGATTGGCACCGACCAGCTTGGCGTTGTTCAGCTTGGTGCCTTCCAGATTGGCCTCGAACAGCTCGGTGCGGCCGCTGAAATCGACGCCGGTCAGGTCGGCGCCCTTGAAGAGCTCGTAGCGCGGCGGGAACTTATGCCCCGCCACGTTCACGCCGCGGGTGCCGTCGCTGAGTTTGGCGCCGGCGAAGCTCGGCGCTGCCGAAAGCGTCGCCTTCGAGAGGTTGGTCTGCGTCAGGTCGAAGCCGGCGAAGTCGACACCCGTCAAGTCGCTACCGGTCAGGTCCAGGCCGTTGAACGTGGGCGGAATGATGCCGGTGATGACGGCATTAGCGAGGCTGGCGCCGCGCCAACTCACGCCCTCGACCATCGCTCCGGTGAGCGTGGCGCGCGACAAGTTTGCACCGCTCAAATTCGAACCTTTGAGATGGGCGCCGCTGAGGTCAGCCCCCGCCAGGTTCGCGCGCTGCTTCCCGCACTCGGCGAAGCATGACCATGGGAAGGGCCTCAAATTCTCAGGCAGGTCGCACTGATCGTCGAAATAAATGTCCTCGAAGAACGCGCCGGACAGATCCGCTCCCGAGAAGTCGCTGCCGTCCAGTCGTCGTGGCGGCTGCGGCCCGGTCTCCATGGTGACCTCGTGCAGAACGGTTTTCCTCTTCGACGTCGGCTCGATGGCAAAGCTGCAGTGCGCGAGATTGTTGCCCAGGGAGCGCAACTCC
>Ga0066388_100002256_pt1 | contig 11632 bp, 6 predicted proteins | sample PanSoiMetaGPlot6_FD_64539 | JGI IMG/M metagenome (GOLD analysis project Ga0066388, IMG submission 64539) | Tropical forest soil microbial communities from Panama analyzed to predict greenhouse gas emissions - Panama Soil - Plot 6 (Hybrid Assembly) | ecosystem: Environmental > Terrestrial > Soil... | reverse complement strand
CCCACGTCATCTACAGGCTTTACGGTGGGCGGAATGAGGCTGACCTGCTCCGACCCGGAGCGGCAAATCGCCGCTGCCGAGCCTCGTTTCACCACAACCACTTTCGCCAGGCGAGCCAGGAAATTGATGGCCTGGGACAGGTCGTCAGTACGTGCAATCTTTTTGGCTTCGCGGTCGTTCGGGAAAAACACGTCAACGTACTTCAGCACGTCGAGCAAGTCGTTGCCCCACTTATTGTCAGGATCGTCATTGGTATCCAGTGACGTAGTCAGGCCTGCAGCCTTCGCCTGCTGAAACAGTTGGCCGATGTTCGGGCGCAACGCGCGATGCAAAAAGAAAGACGAGAGATGAAGGTGACGTGCGGCCTTTACATACGCCATATCGATGTCTGAAAATTGCATCTCGAACATTGTTCCCGGATAAGTCAGGATGTAACGGTTCTGTGACTGCGGCAGAATTACTGTCAACCCCGTCGTGCTTCCGGCCTTTCCTCTGACGACGGGTGCTACATCAACTCCGGCTTCGACGAGCCGCTCCAAGGCGATTTTGCCCAGCGGATCGTCGCCAACTTTCGAGACAAAGCCTACGCTCGTCCCGAGAACTGAAAGATTGTGGGCAAAAATGGCCGATGAACTGCCGAGGGTAAGCGCCATACGGTTCGCCAACAGCTCGCGATTGACATCTATCATTCTGGGCAGGCCGTACAGGATGAGGTCAAGATTCAGCTCGCCGACAACGCACACTTCTAGATTCGACATTTGACGCTCCGCTCGAGCCCGAGTTCTGAGCTACGAGTAAATCTTGATGCCTGCCACAACCCGGCTAATCGTCCCGCTCGGGCTGGGATTGTCAGGGCGCAAACCTGCGCGCAGCGATGCAAAAAGACCGAGCAACTGTCCCGTGATTACGTCCAGCGGCGGACGGCAGTCGTCCGGAAATGTTTCGGGCAAAATCAATCCGGTGACATGATCTGCACCGTGGCCATGCTTGCCACGGTTGCCATCTATGACTAGGCGGACAGCGCCAAGTTTCTTCCGCTGTACTTCGTCGAGCAGATCCAGTTCATAGTTGCGGTGTTGCGAATCGCTCGATAGATATTGCACGAACAGCGTGTCGTGGTCGATGGCGGTCATGGGGCCATGACGCAAGCCCAGGGTGGGCTGGGCCATGCTGTAGATTTTGCCGCCAGTAAGTTCAAGCAGCTTGAGTGCGGACTCGTAAGCGACGCCCGCCAGCGCGCCCGACCCGATAAAACAGGCGCGAGCCAGCTGTTTCTCGGCGATAACAGATGCGATCTCAGGAAATTCGGACAGCAGAGTCTTCCCCGCGCTTACCATCAACTGTAATGTCCTTTCATAAGACGCCGTGTCACCAATGTGCGCAAGATATTGTCCGGCAACTACCATGTTGCTGAAAGAACTTGTCATTGCCAGGCCGCGATCGTTCACGGCATCGTCGAGCACCAGGGCTAGTGCGCTTTGGGGATGTTCGGCACAAGCCTGCGCCATAGCAGCTTGCGAGTTGCAGGTGATCACGAGGTGCCACGCGCGCCGGAAACGTTCGAGCGCCTGCCGCAGCACTGCCACGCCTTCCGGACTGTCGCCTGAGCGCGAAAAGGAAATGATCAGGTAATCTCGTTGTGGCAGCAGAGTATCGTTCAGTTCGAGTAGTAAATCGGTGCTCGGCACAGCCTGCACTTGCACTCGCCAACGTCGTCGCAGGAGCGGAGCCAGTGAGCGGCCGATGTAGTCCGAGCTGCCTGCTCCGACAAGAAGTACGGTCGGCGGTCGTTCCTGCTTTCCGACACCCGTCTGCTTTAAGAATTCCGTTAACTTCGGCTTGTGCTTCTCGCAACGCTCAAAGGTGCTGATCCAGGTTTCAGGCTGCTGAAAAATCTCTGCAGCAGTGTGCATGATGCCCTTCGACTCCTTTTCCTGCGCGCTCAGCTCAAGCAACTGTTGCAGCGGGTTTGCCAAAATCTTCGCCATTAAGCTCTCTAGTTACGTTGTTTGTATTGCGCGAAAATTTTCTGCGCGTTCAGGTGGTAAATCTTCTCAAGCACCGGATCAGGCAAATCAAGCCCGGAAATTGTCCACCGCCCCTGGCCAGGGGCTCCCCAGTAGTCGAAGCTTTCGTCCGCGCTCTCCAACCAGCGGAAATTGTTGCGGTACATCTCTTCTTCCGGGCCATTGTCGGTACCGAACATTATGCGGTCCGGATAATCCATAAACAGCTTGCGCGTGCGCCGGGGTTGGCGGCCTAATTCCGCTTCACGCGCACCGAACTCGGCATACACGTTGGGATGCTGCTTCAACATCTGTTCCACCCAATCGAGATTCTCCGGCCATCCCATGTGAAGCGAAATGAAGGTCGTCTTCGGATGCCGTGCAAAAACACGATTACGCGCCTCGAGCAAAGACTCCAGGCTCGGATACTGCGGGCCATAAAAGCTCCAGTCCGGATGCTCGATCAGCTCCTCATACCGTTCATTCTTTCCATCGATTGGATGGAAAAAAGCTTCAGGATCTCCCGAATGAATGGAAACCGGAATGCCCAGCCGCCCGCACTCATCCCAAATTGGGTCAAGCTGCGAATCGTCGATGGCCAGCAGCTTGCCGGATTTCTCGTGAACTCCCAAGCCAAAATCTTTCAAAATCTTCAACCCGCGCGCGCCGCGACGCACCCCGTCATCGATCTGCTTGACCATCTCCTGCGCGAAATTCGGATCGTCAACCCTGCTCCAATCAATCTGAGTGAACACTATGAAACGCCCAGGATGTGGCTTCACCATTTCGTCGATTACGCCCTGCAGCTTGTCTCCCCACGCGCCGGTAAGGATAACGATTGTCCGGACATTCAGGTCGTCCATGCGCTTGAGCAACTCTGCCGGGGCAACACGGTCCTCGATGCGCATGGCATCGTTCACGTGCTGGTGCATGTCAATCACTGGAAAGCGCGCGCGCTTCACTTCATGTGCGGAGTCATGAAGCATGGATTGCGGATGAAAATCGCGCAAGAGCAGAGTCTTGTTTCTCTCCGCACCTTCCGCCGGCTTGTAACCGATCTGCTGTGCAACGAAGTATGCAGGGACCGCCAAAGCGAGCCCCATTGCGACAAAAAGATTTACTCGTCTCGCTTTTTCGCTCATGGTTTACCGCGCCTAGAACGAAAACTTCAGAGCAAATTGAATCAGACGTGGATCGCGCGCCGACTGAGCAAACCCGAAAGCACAGTTCGAATTGGGATTGCCATTGGAGCAACCGCTATCTGCAAGCCCAACATTCTGGCCGTGCTCGGTGGCGACATTTTCCTCGATGTTGTTGGGATTGCTAAACAGCGGATTGAAGTGGTTCCAGGCATTAAAGAATTCCGCCCGGAATTCCAGTCCCATCTGCTCTCGTATACGGAATGTTTTGAAGATCGAAATGTCCCAGTTTTGGAAGCCCGGTCCGCGAATGATATTCCTACCGGCATTTCCCGAGCTGCCGGCGATCGTGTTGGTCGCGAACGCGCAAGTATTGAACAGCGTTCCTTTCAGGCATGGACTTCCGTTCGGATTGCCGACTACATTCGGCCGAGCCGAATTGAACACTGTTCCGCCGCCGTCGGAGTTCGAAAGATCCGTTTCAATATCGGTCGGCGTGAACCAATTCCCTGTCGAGGCAGTCGTAATGCCTGCAATCTGCCAGCCGCCAATGATGTGATTCAGCACACCCGAGGCGTTGCCGCCGAACATCTTCCCTTTTCCAAACGGAAGCTCGTACATATAGCTGAACACAAAGCGGTGGCGCACATCGAAATCGGCGTTGCCGTATTCCAAGTTGGGATTGGTCTGGTCGCGGAAATCCCCCTGGTTTTGCGAGCCCAGGCTGGCGCTCGAAGCATCGTCGAGCGCGTGACTGTAGGTGTAGGAAGCCTGGAACTGCAGGCCATGGGTGATGCGCTTCTCAAGTCGTACCTGCAGAGAGTTGTAGTTCGAGCTTACGTTAGAGCGGAAGGTTGCGATGGAGGTGTCGAAGACCGGGTCGCAGTTATCCGGATTCGCTAGATCGCATGGAATGGATGAATCTATGGGCTTTTTGGCTGGACGGCGCGGCGCGGTTTGGGCACTCAAGTCAGATGTCGGCACTGCCTGGTTACCGTTATAGAAGCCGAACAGCTTCAGACCGCGCGAACCGGCGTAGGAAACTTCCAGGACTGAATCTGACGGCAGCTGATATTGAAATCCGAAGTGCCACTGCTGGTTATAAGGCGTTCGAAGGTGCGGATCGAGTGAGTATAGGATCGGCACGTTGGGATCAGTGAGCGCATCTGAAGGGAAGCCATTCGCGAGGACGTTGAGCCGAGGAGCGGAGCAATCCAGGTCGCTTGGGTTCGCTGAAGGTGCGCCGCAATTCGTTGGAAAATTCTCCAGCGAGAAAAAGGGCGGGTTGAAACCGGGGCTGGGATTTGAAAACGGACCGTTCTCCTGGCCGCCATAGAAGATTCCGTAGCCCCCGCGCACCACGAGTTTGTCCGTCAATTTGTACGCAAATCCAATTCGTGGCGCGAAATTGTTCAGGTCTGGATCAATCAATCCACGCGAAGCGATCGGGTGCAGTGGAATACTAGACGCGATTATTGGCGTAAGTTGCTGTTTCTGCCCTTTGGGAACGATCAGAGACAGCGAATTGAAATCAAATGTGCCTTCTTGGTCATTGTGCTCCTTAATCGTACTGAAGACCTCATAACGCAATCCTAAATTCAATGTAAGGCGGTCAGTTGCGCGCCAGTCATCCTGAAGATATCCCGCGTAAATTTGCCGACGGTAATCGATGTTGTGCAGGCTCGTGATGTCGCCAGAGTCAGGAATGCCGAGCAGGAAGGTTGCGAACGCACTGCCGCCCGTTCCCGGAGACGCTGGATTGTCGGTGAACTCGGTTCCAAAGCCCATTTCGCCGCGCGATGCCTGAGGCTGGAATATCGTGAACTGCTCGAATCGTACTTCGCCTCCCATCTTCAAAGAATGGCGTCCATTGATCCAGGTCAGGTTGTCTGTAAAAACATAACTGTTCTGTTTTTCGACAGAAGGCAGGAAGCCTGAACTGCCGATCGTCGCTGTTCCGTCCGAGAAGCTTAAGCTCGGCAAACCTCCGTTGATGGGAGTAAAGGGAACGCCTGGGAATCCAAGCTCGCCGGATATGTCCTTATCGAAATTTAGTTGGAACCGATGTGAGTTGATGCGGTTATAGCCGACGCGAAACTCGTTCACGACAGTTGGAGAAAAGATGTGGGTTTCGCTCAACGCCAGGCTGCGATAGTCGTTGTCTTCAATCCCATCAAAGAATCCGCCGCCGTCCAGCACGTTGTTGAAGGGCGCGGGAATGTTGCTGGGCTGATCTTCATAACTGAAACGTCCGAAGAAATCATTCTTTTCATTGATCTTGTGATCGATTCGGATATCGAAGTTGTTTCGGCTCTCGGTTCGCCGCGGGCTGGAGAAAAAGTTATTGCCGGCGATGTCGGCGTTAGGTGTCGGAAAAAGCGCCGAAAGACGCGCTGCCAGCGCATCGATCGAGGCGGCAGGAAAAATGTTTGTGGGGGGGCCGATCTCGTTAATCGGAAAACCACAGAAGCCATTCGGGTTTAGGTTTGACGACTGCGTGAGTCGCGTATTGAAAATCTCGCCCACGAATGTCGGATTTCCATTGCAGTCAACTGCTACGGTGTTCGGTATCGGAACTCCATCGGGCGTAACCTGAGGCACGGTCTGATCCGTCAGCAGATCGCTGAAGTCGCCACCAATTTGCGTCGGCGTTGGAATCAGGCTTAAGTGTGGAATCGCCTGCCGCACCCGCAGGCCTTCGTAGTCTCCAAAGAAGAATGTCTTGTTCTTGATGATAGGCCCACCAAGCGTGAACCCGAACTGGTTCTGGCGATAAGCCTGCTTGCCGAATGCTTCGAACGGATTCGTCGCGTCGAACTTGTCGTTTCGCAGGAACTCGTACACGCTGCCGTGCAAACTATTCGTTCCTGACTTGATCACAGCGTTCAGGATCGCGCCGTTGCCTCGCCCGAATTCGGAGCTATAAGCATTGGTCTGGACCTTGAATTCGGCAATGGCGTCAACTGGTGGCTGAATCACAAACGCGGTTTCATTCAGCACATCGCCGAGATTTGCGTTATTGTCGACCCCATCCAGGAGAAAATTGTTCTGCAGCGCGCGCGCGCCGTTGGCGCTGAACCCGTAACTGGCCGAAACTCGCGATCCCGGCTCGCTCGGCGCCACCCCTGCCCCCAACTGCGCCAACTGAGCATAGTTTCTTCCATTGAGTGGCAGTGTCGTGATGCGACGGCTGTCCATGACCTGGCCGAGGTCTGAAGTTTCGGTTTCGAGCTGTGGTCCTTCGGAGGTAACCGTCAAAGTCTCATTCACCCCGCCCACCTGCAGCGTGACATCCACCGCAGGGCGCTCCTGAATGTTCAACTGGACTGGCCCGACGATAGACCTCTTAAAGCCGGTCTTCTGTATGGCAACGTGGTAGCGACCGGGTTTTAGCGGGCCTGCAACGTACTCTCCGTCGGAGTTGGTTTTGCTCTCGAAGGTGGTTCCGCGCTCGGCATCAGTTATAGTCACCTGCGCATCGGCCACCGCCGCCCCAGACTGATCTGTCACTTTTCCGACAATGCTGCCCGTGTCTTTCTGCGCCAAAGCTTCGGGCGCACAAAATAGACACAAGACGAGGCACACACGGCCCAAACTCCTGATTGCACTCATGAATGAGGAAATCGCGGTTGCGTGTTCCACGGGCATCCCCCTTTTTAGCCAGCTTTGAGCAATATTGCGATTTGTTGCTTTTAGTTGCGTATTATTTCGATCTGGAACAGTAGTCTTTTGCCAGTATCACTGTCAAGTATTCAACGCTTTCCAGTATTCAACGCTTTCCTCTGACAACTAATCATCGGCAGAAATCGTCCTGCTATCTTAGCCACAAGAAAAAATGTCCTTATCTCTGCGCATTGCTTCGTACAACATTCACAAGTGCCGAGGGCTTGACCGCCGGGTAAAACCGGAACGCGTGCTCAAAGTCATCCGCGAGTTGGAAGCCGATGTTGTTGGCCTGCAGGAAATCATGAATGTCAACTCGGACGATCCCCAGGTGGGACAAGCCCGCTATCTGGCCGAGGAATTGAGCGAACATGCATGGTGTTTTGCAGAAAACAGAATTCTAAGAGGCGGGCCGTACGGAAATATGACTTTGAGCCGCTTTCCGATAACCTGCTTTCGCAACTACGACGTCACCTGGAAGAAGTGCGAGCGGAGAGGCTGCCTTCGCGCGGATCTGTCACTGGGCGAGAAGACCACCGTTCACTTCTTCAACGTCCATCTGGGAACCGGCTTCATTGAACGCCGACACCAGGCGCGGAAGTTGGTCAGTACAGACATCCTGCAACATGCAAAAATACGCGGGCCCAAAATCGTGGCCGGCGACTTCAATGAGTGGACGCGCGGGCTTGCAACGCGGCTGATGGGCGAAAACTTCAAGAGCATCGATCTCAAGCGATTTTTGAAATCCCGCCGCACATATCCCGGAATTCTGCCCTTTCTGCATCTTGATGACATTTATTTCGACCATTGTTTTGAGCTCAGGCATTTCCATTTGCATCGCAGCCGGACGGCACTGGTTGCTTCCGACCATCTTCCGATCGTTGCCGACCTGGAGTTGAACTCGCAGGTTCTCTGATTCGCAGCCCGCCCCGTCAAATCTGCATCAAAGACACGGCTAAATGTGGAATCGTGTTGGCGACCGCGACCAAATCCCGTCCAAGAAGAAGCAAAAAGCAACCGGGCGACGGGCCGCTGGCACGCGAGTTTGAACGTTCAGAAGCGCTGCGAATCGTAGCGGTAGTGGCGATGATCGCACTGCTCACCTGGATGCTCGCAGCCCTGTTCGCTCCCGGGCCGAAGTATTCCCTGGCGGCGCGGCCTGATGCTCCGGTCGAGTCGGACGCGTTGGTGAACCAGTTAGAGCCGCTGGTGAACTCGGACTTCACGCGCGACAACACGGTCGACGTCCTGCCTAACGGTGAAAACTTCTATGAGGCCGAACTGCGAGCGATGCGGCAGGCGCAGCATAGCGTAAATATCGAAGCCTATATTTTTCACCGCGGTGAAGTGACGCGGCGCGTGCTCGAGGTTCTCACCGAGCGCGCACATGCCGGTGTACACGTAAATCTGGTGCTCGATGCCGTGGGTAGCCTTTCGACTCCAAAGCGCTACTTCAAAGCCCTTCGTGATGCAGGCGGGCGGGTTGCCTGGTATCACCCGGTTCGCTGGAACAATTGGTTTCGCTCAAACAACCGCACGCATCGAGAAATTACGATCGTCGATGGAAGAATCGGGTTTATCGGAGGAGCAGGTTACGCCGACTGGTGGCGATATCCGAAAGGAAAAAACCCGAGCTGGCGTGACACCATGTTTCGCGTGCAGGGGCCAATTGTGGCTCACCTGCAAGGAACGCTCACTGAAAACATGCTCGAGTCACTGGGGGTGATTCTTAATGGTCCAGACTATTTTCCACCTCCTGGACCCAATGCAGGCCGCAGTCCGGCCATGGTGGTGGCCAGCACTCCCTCCGCCGGCGGATCTACACCGGCTCGCATTCTGTTTCAGTTACTGATCGCTTCTGCGCGGCGAACGATTTACATCACCACTCCTTATTATTTGCCCGATGAGAATCTGCAGAAGGAACTGGGTGGCGCGGTACAAAGAGGAGTCGAGATCAAGCTGGTTGTTCCCGGTAGGCACAGCGATCATTCATTGACCCGCAGCTCCGGCCGCGCTGCCTACGGCAGCTTGCTCAAGTCCGGAGGGCAGGTTTACGAATATGAATCTGCCATGATTCACGCCAAGATTTTGATCGTAGACGGAACCTGGTGCGTAGTAGGCTCCACCAATTTCGATAACCGCTCTTTCGGCATAAATGACGAAGTAAACGTGGCCGTTCGTGATACGGAGCTCGCGGCGCAACTGACCAGCAACTTTCAGGAAGACATGTCGCAATCTCGCCAGGTCACACTGCAGGAATGGAACAAACGCTCACTTTATGAGCGCGTTCTTGAATCAATCGGGTGGGTCCTGGAGCGCCAGCAGTAGTTCTGCGAAGTCTCTAGACAGCTTGTCAATAGCGGAATCTCAAATGACAACCCTCTGAAATGCCTTACCAGAGCGCAGTGTACTAAAGTGTACGTGCGGAACCCTTGCCAATTCTGCTCTCTCGCGGTTAATATCCTCAGCAACCAAGGTTCCTCATTCATCTGTTCTTGTGCGCTTAGGGCCGTCTCTCCCTTTGCGCGCAATAGCTAATTGCGGGTGACGTGTGTTGTCACGTTGCCAGAAATATTGCTTCTCGACGACCGCACGCTGAGGCTCTGATCAATTTCCGTGCGCGAGCGTTGGGGGACCTTCTGCGCCACAGATCCCAAAGAAAGGAATAGCCGTCCAATGACGACTTTTGCGGCGCAGCACCATACTCTTCGTGTTCTCCTGAGTCTTCTCTTCTGGCTCTTGCCTCTGACCGCCGTCACAGCTCATGCTGGCACTGGCGATATCGTTTTATATGCCTCGAAGGCAACCACTCGTAAGGGAGGCTGGAGCGTAATTACAGATTCGACTGCGGCGGGTGGCGCCGCCATCAGAAATACGGACGCCGGTAGCGCGATACTTTCTCCGGCGCAAGCAGTCCCGGCAAACTACTTCGAGCTCCAGTTCCCTGCCGCTGGAATGGTTCCGTATCGCATATGGATTCGCGGCAAGGCAGCGAGCAATTCGACAAAAAACGATTCTGTCTGGGTCCAGTTCTCCGACAGTGTAACCGGCACTGGAATGCCGCTCAACCGCATCGGCACAAACCAAGGCACAGCAGTGACGCTGCAATCGTGTACTAACGCCGCAATCCATAATTGGGGATGGAATGACAATGGCTGGTGTGGCCTCGGCTCTCGAATTTTTTTTCAGAGCACCGGAACCCATAACATCCGCGTGCAAGTCCGGGAAGATGGGTTCACCATCGACCAGATCGTGCTTTCGCCCGTCGCATACCTGACGACAGCTCCCGGGAAGCTAACGGATGACACAACAATCCTTGCAGCGCGGGTTCCGGTTCTGACCTCCAACGTGAAGGTCAGTATCAGCACCAATCCTTCAAGCGGCAGCACTCCGCTCAATGTGAACTTTACGCCAAACGCAACACTCTCCGGTGGTTCCATCGCGAGCCACAGATGGACCTTCGGCGACGGCCAAACATCAACGCAGGCGTTGCCCTCGCACGTTTATCAATCGACTGGAACATTTAGGACAACCCTCATCGTTACCGATAATCTGGGCAACAAGGCCAGCAACTTTGCGAACGTGACCGTGAACAACCCTGTAACCAAACCGGGAACCCTGACTGACAATTTCAGCACCGGTCAGCTTGATCGGAGCAAATGGCTCGCTTCCAACGAACCGGCGCCGGGAAGTATTTCCGGCGTGAATTATGGATCGTTCGTGCCCAGCAACGTCGATTTATCGAAGGGAATGCTGTGCCTGAAACTGCAGCAACAAAACGGTAGCTCCGGAGTAATGTCGGTTGGGGGGCAGATTCAGTCGGTCGTGCCGTACGGCTACGGCACATACGAATGGATCATGCGCACAAGCTCAACCTCTTCCACGCCGAATGGCAGCGGATCGCGAGTGTCGGGGCAGGTCTCGTCCGGTTTCACTTTCATCAACAACTCGCAGACGGAAATCGATTATGAGATCGAGGGCAGCCATCCCGATACGGTGTGGATGACCAACTGGACCACAGTCAACGCCAAACAGTACACCAGCGCAACACTTACTGCTCCGGATGCGGGATTTCACAGCTACAAATTTGTGTGGACTCCGGGAAAGATCGATTTTTATCTGGATGGGGTATTCGTTTCGACGCACACCGTAAACATTCCCAGCTCTCCGGCATACATCCTGGTGAACCACTGGGGCACAAACAACAGCAAGTGGGGCGGTACGGCGACACTTGGGGTTGAGCGTTACCTGTATATTTCCCGGTTCACCTACACGCCAATGTGAACCGGGAGAACCAGCCGTGATTAGCGGCTGGGTTGGTGAATGTGCATCTCCTTCCGCAACGGGAGCGGAGACTCCGTCACATGGCGTGGACGGTGCGCCACGTAGGCCGGCAGCTCCTTCAGCGGCTGGAATCTCATCGCCGCCACTGGCGCCGGTGCTCCGGTCACGTGCACGAACTTCGCGACCGAAGGCACGCCTGCACCGTTCACCAGAAAGAGCATGTAATATCCGGGCGGCAACAGATTCGAGTTGGAAGGCACTATTACATTCAGATTGCTGCCCGACCTGGTGAACGACAGGCCTACGAAACGCTGGTCCATATCGAAGGAGTGAGTTACCGATCCCAGTTTGATCAGGACCACAGAAACGATGTCCGTGTTTGGCGTTTGCACCGAGAAGGTTGAACCATAAGTTACAGAAGATGGCGCACTGGTGATTGAAGGTCGGGTCGCGGAACTTCCATCTGCGTTGAACAGGTAAGGCGGCTTGTAGAGTTCGATGTGATTCTCATACACGCCCTGGGCTGGATTCCCACCAGCC
>Ga0066388_100002255_pt1 | contig 11635 bp, 11 predicted proteins | sample PanSoiMetaGPlot6_FD_64539 | JGI IMG/M metagenome (GOLD analysis project Ga0066388, IMG submission 64539) | Tropical forest soil microbial communities from Panama analyzed to predict greenhouse gas emissions - Panama Soil - Plot 6 (Hybrid Assembly) | ecosystem: Environmental > Terrestrial >... | reverse complement strand
GGCTTTTGATCCTAACCGGCGCCCGGCTCCGCGAAATCCTGAAGCTCAAATGGCAGCACGTCGATCTGGAACGCGGTTTGTTCCTGCTCCCCGACAGCAAGACTGGGGCGCAATCGATCATCCTCAACGCGCCGGCACTCGCCGTACTCTCTGAGCTTAAACGTGTTGGCGCTCATGTCATCGCAAGCCAGAGCGCCGGGACTGAGCGTGAGAAGCCCCGCGCCGACCTCAACTGCCCCTGGCGCTCGATTGCCAAGCGTGCTGGTCTTGCGGGGCTCAGGTTGCACGATTTGCGGCATAGTTTCGCGAGTGTCGGCGCTGGCGCTGGCTTGGGGTTGCCGATCATTGGCAAGCTGTTAGGGCATGCGCGCGCAAGTACCACCCAACGCTACGCTCATTTGGATACCGATCCGCTGCGGCGCGCATCCGATCATATTGGCGCTCGGTTGGTCGCAGCGTTGGGCGAGCCGCACTCAAAAAGTGAGAAGTGACGCTGCAGTAGTGCCGATCCGAGCCGCCAAACCGTAGGCGCGGCTTTAGTGGACCGAACCACAAATTCTGCGATTCGGTTTCCGCGCTGGGTACCGCAAGCGGCTCGAAACAAAATAACCGAACTATATGCGTCGCCGTTGGCAACGAGCGACGTTATTCGCGACTTGCTCAAAAGGCTTGCAACCTATGAAGCGATGAAAACCGAGGTTTGGGAAAAGCTACCACCACAGCCGAAAGGGTTTGAAGGAACAATTATTAATTGGGTGTTTTTTGCTTACGTAGAATTCCTGAGATTGCGGGGCCCGGATCCGAAAACATGGGCTAAGTACAGTGAATGGTTATCTCAGAGAGAAAAACACCAGCTCAGTCCGATGCCAGATTATGGGTTCGCGAGTCAGTTAGCTTTCCTTCTATGGCTAGAAATCTGTAAGTCGAAATTCAATGCCGAATTTGATTGGCCTCGCTTGTGGGCCGGTGACGCGAATCTTAGCGTCGACAAAGTGCTAGAAATTTTGGATCAGCTTCGTGAATTCTATGTGCGGCTCGATGAGGAAGACCGCGCCTACCTTGATACGCTTCCGCGAATCAATCGATGGAAGGTCAAAGGGCATCAAAAGTTTGTCACCGAATATTTGTCGCACCGCACGACCGAGACTTACGGTCAGCCACTCGATCCCATCGTTGCGGCACTTGCTGAAGTCGCGTTTGACCTTCGGGAAGGTGTTGGTGCGGAAACTGTGCGCGGTCGCCGCAGGCTCGGAAAGAGACCGGAAAAATCGAACCAAAAACCGCGGTGAAACTTCCGCGCTTCTCAGGCGAGATAGGAATATTCGGCACCATCGGGACTATCACGGAAGGTGACCAAGATGGATGCTGAATACCTAACGCCTCGGCAGCTCGCACAATTAATTGGAGTTTCGGAAAGCACGCTCTCGAAGCAGCGTATGCGCGGCGACGGCCCGGAATATGTAAAGACTGGTCGGTCAGTGAGATATTCGCGTGCCGCTGGGTTGGCATACATGGCCGCGCGCACACGTCGCAGCACCTCAGACAACCCGACGCACGAAAGGCCAAAGCGCAGAGCAGCGGCCCTAGACGCGCTGGCGCAATGAGCAGTGGCCTTCACAAAAGCAGCGCGCCCCCGACACCGCGTTGACGGTGCGGAGGCGCGGGCGCTTGACGAGATTGCGGATCGCGTCGGCGCAGTTGCTAGATCATCATCTCGACCGACGCAAGGGCGCGCTGGCAATGGCGTGACCTGTGATGCTTGCGGGGCGCCTCTCGCCCCGAAACCCGGATCGAGGAGGCAGCGCTATTGCGGTTCTGCGTGCCGCCAGGCGCGATACCGTGCGCGGAAACGCGCGAGAAGATGCAAGACGCCCGCCGTTACGATCAAACGACTGGCGAGCCCGGCGGCTCTGCCGGTTGAAATCGTCGGCGGTGGTTTCCGCTGGGCCGGCTCGGCGCGGCCCGAAATCACCACTCTAATCGACACGATCATCAACACCGAAATCGGCGGGTGCACTCGATGACGCGCCACGTGAAGACGGACCAGCTCATCGAAGCTGCCGCCGCCATCCTGGTCGAGCACAACCAGATGACAGTGCGGCAGGTCTTCTATCAACTCGTTTCAAGACAAGTCATCGAAAACAACCGGAGCGCCTATCAGGCCGTTTCCAAGGCGCTCGTTGCGGCCCGGCTCGAAGGAATCATTCCCTGGAACCACGTCGAAGACCGGCTCCGGCAACCGCGCCATGTCTCGATGTGGAGCAGCTTGACCGACTTCGCCGACACTGCCGCGGCTGCCTATCGTCGCGACGTCTGGGCCGAGCAACGGTGTTACATCGAGACGTGGCTCGAAAAGGATGCACTGTCTGGAATTTTCGAGGATGTGCTCGATCCCTACGGCGTGACGCTTAACGTCGGTCGCGGCTTCGACGGCTGGGACTCGATCAACAACGCGGCGCTCCGCTTCAGCGCACAACGCAAGCCGGTCGTGGTCCTCTACTTCGGCGACTTCGATCCGAGCGGCGAAGACATGGTCCGCAGCTTGTGCGAGCGACGGCGAATAGAGCAGCAGTAGTGGTGTGAAGTCTTGAATTAGCAGAAACACGAATAGGCGTGCCACTACATCATGTTTGTTCGCTTTCGTCAGACTAAGCACCGCTTGCAAGCGAGTCTCGTTGAGACCCGCCGTATCGACGGTTGTGTGCGCGCCAACGCGCATAGTGCGACGCCTGAAAAGATATCTTGACCAAAGGAAGTTAGAGCAATGATCAAAAACGATACGATTGAAAAGACTGTGAAAAACGAAAATCTGCGAGCTTTCTCAGAAATTCGCAAGTTGAATGCCGACAAGTGATTCAAATTCAAAGGAAAATCTCGTGGTCGCAGATTGAAAAAGCACCTTGCTGCCTTCCCGGAAAGATATTGACCCCAATGCACTTAGGATTGCCTGTACCTGAAGGACTTTCCGGTTAATCACCGTCGCGGACGCGCACGGCCGATAGTGATGCTTTTATACTTGCCTGAAATATGGTCGATTATCTATTTTCGAGAGCAGATTACGTAGAGTGGTCGTTGCAAGTTGATGCACCAATGCAGCACCGTGGTGATGCTTGCCTGTTAGACCGAGCGGTGCGGGCGCTGTTTTCAGGTGCCCCAAGCGCGCTGTTGGCCGCCGAGATGTCGGTACCGAAAGCGACAGCACGTTCATGGCGGCGGCACCGTCGCGCGCCAATGCCCGTCTACAGGCGAATTCACCGCCTGCTGCAGGAGCGCGCCGCCGAGTGCTATGACCTCTGGCGTCTCCTTGGGATCGAGATCGCCAAGCGGGAGGGCGAGCCGCCGCGCCGACGTGGATTTTTTGTTATTGACCCACTCACTGGCCAGAATAAGCAAAACCGTCTGGGGCGGCCAAAGCGGAGGAGTGATAATTAATTGCCAGCAGTTCTCCGACTGACGGCGCATGTATTATTCACGGCCATTCTTATGACGCGGTTCGAAATGTGCAGCCCGGTTTGGTATCCTGCCTATTTCGCCCGTCGCAATTTACTGCTGTGATACTAGTTTTGCTGACCAAATTTGGCGCGCTCTGGCAATGCAGCGGTGGTTTCTCAGCTATAATTCTCAAGACCTCGCACTGATGCAGGGGCTTGAGGCTGCGCTCAGACGCAAGGATTCCGAGACCAAGATTTTCTTCGCGCCGACCAGCCTACGCGCCGGCGGTTTTTGGTTGCCCGAGTTGGCTAAAGGAATAGCCGAGGCGACAGCCTTCGTGCTGCTGGTCGGGGAAAATGGACTCGGACGCTGGCAAGTCATCGAATATTACGAGGCTCTCGACCGCCGCGTGAAGCAGCACGATTTCCCGGTCATCCTCGTGCTGCTCGACGGTGCCCCAGCACCCGGCCTGCCATTCCTGCGGCAGTTGCATTGGATCGTCACCGCGGACCCGGCGTCGGAAAAAAGCGTTGCACAGATTATTGATGCAACCGCCGGCCGCGGTGCGCTGCCTGGCGTATTGTGGCAGCACACTGCGCCCTACCGCGGCCTCGCCGCCATGACCGAGGCGGATTCGGACTTTTTCTTCGGCCGCGGGCGCGAGACCGTCGAGGTAATCAGGGCGCTCGAAGCAACGCCCAACAAACTGCCGATCCTCCTCGGCAATTCCGGAGTGGGCAAATCTTCGCTGGCGCAGGCGGGCGTGCTCGCCGCGTTTATGCGGCAGGATTGGCCCGAGGCGGCCGAAGCCCCCGGTGCCTGGCCGCGTGCGTTCAACGAAAGCCGGACGTGGTGCATGCTCGCGCTCAAGCCGGGCATCGACCCGGTGCGCTCCTTGGTTGAGCCCTTTCTGCGGACCTGGCAGTTCGATGCCGTTGATCCTATCCGCGCAGAGCTGTTGGAGAGCTGGGCGCAAAAGCTAGTCGCTGGCACCGTCCGACTGCGCAACCTGTTCGATGCTACGCAGGCGCGCCTTCACGACGAGTTACATCAAAGTGAGCCTCCGTCGTTCTTGCTCTACGTCGATCAGGGGGAGGGAGCTTTACGTGCGGGCGGAAGAGAGGCAACGGGGACGCTTCTCGCAAATTCTTGCGGACGGTCTCACCGATCCTCGCTTGCGGGCGCTGATGAGCCTGCGCGCGGATTTCTTCGGCGACCTACAGAAGGACGAGGCACTCTACGGCGTCCACCGACTGATCAGTGTGCCCCCGTTGCGCGAGGCGCAATTGGGCGAGGTGGTGACAAAGCCGGCGGCGCTGCTCGGCGCCCGTTTCGAAACCGATCATCTGGCGGATATCATCGTCCAGCGGGCGGCCGAAGAATCCAGCAAAGATGCCGGTGCCTTAGCGCTGCTATCGTATCTCCTAGACGACATGTGGAAAAGCAAAGACCCAACGTGGGACGGGGTTCTGCGGCCAACGGGGCCGGCGATCGAACTTGGCCGGGTTCTTGTCGATCGGGCCAATGCATTCATTGCTGAGCATCCCGGTGCGGAGGAGAAGCTGCGGCGCATTTTCACCTTCAGGCTCGCCACCGTCCGCGAAGACGGCGAGCCGACGCGGCGGCGCGCTTTCCGGCAGGAGTTCTCCGACGATGAGTGGCAGCTGGTGAGCGACCTCGCTGACCATCCCAACCGTCTGCTCATTACCGGCACCACCGATACGGCGGCGACACCTGCCCCCGACACCGCGCGCGCGGACGCGATCGTCATGTCTGCGATCGGCAAGATCTACGCCGAGGTAGCGCATGAGGCGATTTTCCGGCGCTGGCACAAGCTACGTGAATGGATCGCCGAGGAACGCCAATTCCTGACTTGGCGAAGCGCTCTCGAACTTCTGCGGCGGGCGTGGGAGTTGATGGAAGGGCGCTCGAAGCAGGACGCGCTGCTCATGGGCACGGCCCTCACGCAGGCTCGAAGCTGGCTTGCCAGGCGGCCGGCAGCGGATTTGTCCGCGCTGGACCGCGATTTCATCGCGCAGAGCATCGCGCGCGAGGACAGGACCCAGGCCCGGGTACGCCGCTTGGCGTGGATTAAAGGCAGCGATTGCAACAACCGCGTTCTACGCGGCGGTTCTTGGTTCGATGATCCAGACTACCTCCGCTCCGCGAGCCGCCACTGGGTCACCACCGGCTCTCGTAGCTACAATTTCGGCTTCCGAGTCGCCCGGATGCTTAATCGTTAAGTCTTTACCTCTTTACTCGGGGCGAAGCCTCTGGTCGATTTTTTTGCGAGCATAGATAATTCCAAACGCACCTGCGCCAAATGTGCATTGCTGGCCCGCGCTTGCGGTAGGTGGTCGCCAAGGCGACCGCGCGATCCTGCCGTGAAGCAGGCCGTAGCGGCTGAAGTTGAAGGTGTCGATCTTGATTTGCTAACTCCCCCTTGCAAATAGAAAATCCTCGACCCCACTTGGCCTCTAATTGAATTTATGCTGAAGGGCACTCTTCAGTTCGCCCGCCAGAATTGTTGTGGCGAACCCGTATTGCTGTATAAACTTGATGACCTTTTCGGTGCCTTCCTGGTGCGAAACAAATGGAGGTCTTTTGGGGTTGTACGCCGAGTCCGTGAGGTCGCGAATTAGGACGCAATTCATTCCCCACTGCCTCATCCAAATCATACTGGTCCTGCGGGTATAGAGTACGCACATGTTGAGGTGTACACCCGCGTACAGCAGCGTCCTAATTCCTCTCTTCGTCAAAAGGAGAAAGGCTCTCTGCCCTTCGCCGCCGTCGCAAATAAAGTCTGCTTCCTGAACAATTTGAATCCCGGCGTGTTGTCTATGCCACACGTGGTCTTGCGATCCACGGTACGTCTGCCCAGTGTCGCAGCCGCCGTCAGAATCATCGATAGGTATTTTTGGCTTTCCATTCTCCTGCGGAAACTTGAGGACCACCTTCACCGGTAGGCTTTGATTTTTCGGAAGTTGGGGCGGCGCTTCTTGGAGGAATCTCTTGCGCGCAAGAGAGTCCTTGTAAAAATCCATGCAATCCGACGGAGCGTGGATGATCAGGACCCCGCAATCGCGCGCCGAGTTGACCAGGTCGTTTACCTTCGGCGCTAGGACTCCAATTCGGTCCGTTGCTCCGTCACACCAGTGCTTGTCCCACATATCGATAACGATAAGGGCCATCTTTTTGGGGTCAGTGGTCAATGGGATTGACATGTCCGAAATTCTAAAACTCTCTTGCTGCTTTTTGGTGTCTAGAGTGGGCAATGAGATTGATGAAATTCAAAGGGATACGCCACGCTTAGAAAAAAATGAGAGCTGATGAAGCTTGTTGCTGCGCAGGTAGACGTGAAATTGTTCGCACAAAGCCACACATGCGTGAAGCGGTCAGGCTCTGTTTGAATGGTATCGCTGGTTAGCTTGTATCCGGTTTCGATCGTGATTGACGGAAATTTGCACTACGCCTGGCTGCATTCCCCCGAGCGAAAGTGGGGCACCAGCAGGTTCAGCGGCACAATTAAATCGCGCTATCGGCTCTCCCCGCGGTCACGTTCGCTATAGATCGCCAAGTGGTTTTCGCTGACCGCCGATTTAGCCCCATCGCTACGCACAAAATTCGATCCAGATGCCCCGTTGTGCTCTCGCTAGGAGACCGACCCCGGCGGGGATGTGAGCAGAGCCCTACGAAGTCTGAGCGCGTAATTCATGCGCAAATTTTCTTACAGCGCATCTTGCAGCGGTGGCAGCAAACCCAAACGCCGTAAAGTCGCCGTGACGGCGACGACCCCTTTCACGAGCGCTTTTTGTCGCGGATGCAGCGCCAGGTATTCCTGCCGACGCCGCCACGGCGGAATCCTGGTTTTCTTAAGCCCGAATTCGGTGAGTTTATGCGTGGCGTCGATCAGGCCGAATACTCGCAATTCGTCGCCGAGTAGTTTTATGTTCGTTTCAGCCTCGGGTCCGAAATCTGTCCCGTCAAAAATCCGCTGGTTCGCGCCCGACCCAAAGATGGCCGGGTCGCTTGCCCGAACGTGCGCGTAATCGTGATTCTGGTGAACGGCCGTGACAATGATGGTCGCATCGATGAGTGCATAGCCGAGCTGTCGGCAGCGGAAGAGCAAATAGTTGTCCCACCGGAGCCGACCGACAGCGAAGGGAGGCAAGATGGTTAGTTTGCTGTCGCGCGGGAAGACGAAATAATCGATCCATTTGTCGGGATAGAGCTCGCCGCGATCATGGGCGAACGCCACAAGCTTTTTGGGCCATTGTGGATCGGAAAAGTCCCATGGCTCCGTGATATCGACATTCCATCGGCGGCCGGCCATCAAAAACTTCCGCTTGCCGATTGACGTCGCGGCGCGGAGCAGCTCGTCGGTAACCATGATGTCGCCGTTCACGTAACAGAGTAACGGATTTCGAGCCATCCGAGCAGCCGTCGAGAAGGCGGAATTCAAAAGGGGGGTTCCATATTCGTTTCGCTTAATGTCCGGCGCATGTTCGGCGCCTGCCTCGCGAGCGGCTTCGGCAACTCCCTCGTCGTTACCGTGTAGGATTACCTGGACCCCCTCGCCCAGCCGCATCCAACTGCCAAGCGCGTTGCGCTGGATAACCCCGATGTGGCCGACGAAGGGTTTTGGAATGGAAAATACGGTCAGCACAGCAAAGCCCCGTTAGGTGATTTCATCACTCGGCGACGACCTGTCGGCGGGGCGCCCGTTTTTTGCATCTGATCCAACGAACTGAAACGATTTGTGATTTGGTCGAAGATCCAACGATAAGTCTTCTCAATGCCATCCTCGAGCCGGATCGATGGTTCCCAATTCAAGTACATACGAATCAACGTGTTGTCCGAATTCCGACCACGTACACCCTTTGGAGCGTCCAGATTGTAATGGCGTCGCAATTTTACGCCAGCAACGCGCTCTACAATGTCGACGAGTTGATTGATGGTGACAAGTTCCGACGAACCAAGATTAACCGGTTCGACAATATCGCTGTCCATGATCTCCAAAGTACCTTTTAGGCAATCGTCGATGTACGTGAAACTCCTAGTCTGTTCGCCGTCACCCCAGATTTCAATTTCGTGACGGCCCGTTAGTTTCGCTTCGATCACTTTTCGGCAAATCGCGGCAGGCGCTTTTTCGCGGCCGCCGACATAGGTACCGAACGGACCGTAGACATTATGATAGCGGGCAACCCGTGTTGCGAGCCCAAAATCCTCGCGAAAATGGCGGCACATCCGCTCTGAAAACAGCTTCTCCCAACCATATCCGTCTTCCGGCATAGCCGGATATGCATCTTCTTCGCGCAATGCAGTAACCTGTGCCGATACCTGCTTCTCGGCAGCGTAAACACACGCGGTTGAAGAAAAAAAATACCTGCGGACTGCAGCCTCACGTGCGGCTATCAGCATGTGCGTGTTAATGAGAACCGACAACATGCAGTCAGCCTTGTGGTTCTCGATAAAGCCCATGCCGCCCATGTCCCCGGCAAGATTGAAAACATAGGAAGCGTTACGACAGGCTGATCGGCAGTCCGTTATCTCGCGCAGGTCACCGATCACATTTTCAACTTCAGGAAAGCGCTGAAACCATTCATCCAACGGTTTGATATCGACCGCGCGGATGCGCCGGCAGCCTTGCTGCCGCAAGTGTCGCACGAGTTCGCCGCCGATAAAACCGCCACCGCCGGCAACAACTACGAGTTCGTCGAACTTCATTTTGTTGGAGACGATCAAGCGAACCTTTTCAACCTATTTCGTAGTGATCTCTTCGGACCCATGCGTCCTGTATTTGCCAAGATAGATAAGGTCTACGAGATCGGCGAAATTCGTGGGCGGCAGCACTCGCCAGCAGTCAATAACAAACATTGGGCCATTCGGGCGCCGCAATGCCTCCCGTGGAATATCTTTAAAAGCCGGCCACGGCGTCGCGATGATTAGCAGATCAGCCATTTCCGCGCAGGTTTTCGCTTGGGCCATAATTTCAACCTTGTCGGTCAGGACCGACTTACCAGCGTCGCCCGCCTGCGGATCGTATGCGAGAACCCGATAGCCAGCGGCGGCGAGCTGTGAAGCGATCGCGAGCCCTTGGCTTTCCTCAACAACGGTAGTGGCGGGTTTATACGACAAGCCCAATACCCCTATGGTTCCGCCTGGCAACAAGCTCCGTACGAGGCTGATCACACGTGCCGGTTGCCGCTTGTTTATGGCATCAGTCGCCTCGGCAATGTCGGCGTGAGCACCTACCGCGCGCGCCATGGAGGCGAAAGCCGCATTGTCACGAGGAAAACAAGGACCGCCATAACCAAGTGCAGGCGATAGATATTTGCCCCCAATACGGGCATCGCAGCCAACCGCTTTCAAGACCGTGCTCGCATCGGCACCAAGCAACCGATCGCAAATATCAGAGACCATGTTTGCGAAAGAAATTTTTGCTGTGACGAATGTATTGACCGACATCTTGGTGATTTCTGCATTCACGAAATTCATGCGCTGGATATGGGGACGGTTGTCGCAGATCCGCTCGTAAATGGAGGTCAAGAGGTCGCCGGCACGAGCGTCGGATTCGCCAATAAGAATGAAATCCGGTCGCAGCATATCACTGATGACGCTCCCGACGGCTATAAGCTGCGGATTGTAGCAAAGACCAAGATCGCTCCCCACCTGTCGGCCGGAGGAAGTTTCGAGCGCCTGACGGATTGGTCCTCCAGTCGATCCGGGCATGATCGTGCTCGTGATCACGACAAGATGATAGCCAGCCTTGCTGCGCAGGGCGGTGCCGATCTCGCCGATGGCCGAAATCACATGTGCAATGGAAAAACGCCCATCACTACCGGTGGGGGTTGGCACAATGACAAAGGTTACTTCGCTCGTCGCGATCGAGGATTGGATGTCGATGGCGGCATCTATCCGCCCAAGTGACCCTGCGAGCAGATCTTCCAGTCCAGGTTCCACCACGGGGGCGCGGCCGGCCCGTAGTGCGGAGACCTGTGCGGGGATGCGATCCACCCCAACGACCTCGAAGCCTTTGCTCGCCAGAACTGCAACAAATGGCGCGCCAAGCTTGCCTAGTCCAACAACGGAAATTCGCATTCCCCCACCCCAGAATCCCCATTACCCCCATATCCCCCATATCCCATAACATACCCCCCCGCCGGGCGGCTCGAGGAGATGGAGGGGCAATCGGCCGCAGCTTGAAATATTGCGGAAGCCAATTGCTTGGTCAGGTTGCAGTCGAAATGGCTGGGAAAGGCTGGCTCGGAGAATTCATTCGGACCTAACCCTTCTCCCCCAGAGTTCGCGTTGTTTCTCCCCCATTGTGCTGAAACCGCAACAGCTTCTCGGCAGCCTGCATGTTAACCTTCTGGCGTCCTTTCCGTCCTTTCGAGGGCTATTATGCAAATTAGCTACAAAGCCTCGCAACGCGCGGCTGACGTTATTGCTGCGATGGGAAGAACAGAGGATTTAAAATTTTCCCCTAGCAATAAGTTGCTAGCCATTGCCGGCTATGAAAAGAATAAAATCGCCGTTTTCCACATTGAGATCGCTAAATCAGCCCATGGTACAAAAATTACTCTTACAGACGCATTTGAACTTTACTCTAAGGAACTTAACGAACCGCACGGACTCGATTTTCTCGATGAGGAAACAATCATTGTTACTAATAGAAGCGGCGATGCTATCTTTCTCCAATTGCCGTTTGGTGGAACAGTCAGCAATAGTTTCGAATTAGCACCGCTAGGCGTCATCAGTTCAGGGTCTGCAGGTCCGCTGAGCGGGCCAGCTGCTGTTTCGATCTTCAGAATGGATCAGAAGCTATACGAGGTGCTAATATGCAACAACGGTAGCAGTAACGTAACTAAGCATTTGATAGATTTAAGTGCGGGATGTTGCGTAAAACGCAATGAAATCCTGTTAACAAAATGGCTAGGTGTTCCAGACGGCATAAGTATTAGCAAGGGTCGGCATTGGATAGCTATTAGCAATCACAAGATGCGCGGTGTCTTTTTATACGAATATACATCATTGAATGCGTCGTCAGAACCCGACGGCATATTGCGGTATGTTTTTTCTCCTCATGGCGTGCGATTTACTTCAGATGGTGAGTTCATCGTCGTCGCTGATGGAGCAGCGCCTTATGTTCATATTTATACAAAAAATGGGTCAAGTTGGCGAGGTGTGCACAATCCAATTA
>Ga0066388_100002254_pt1 | contig 11636 bp, 11 predicted proteins | sample PanSoiMetaGPlot6_FD_64539 | JGI IMG/M metagenome (GOLD analysis project Ga0066388, IMG submission 64539) | Tropical forest soil microbial communities from Panama analyzed to predict greenhouse gas emissions - Panama Soil - Plot 6 (Hybrid Assembly) | ecosystem: Environmental > Terrestrial >... | reverse complement strand
AACCTTGTACCGCTCCGAGCGACGCCCTTGGCTCAGCGCGTCGAAAAACAAGAAACGAAATCCGTCCCCGATGGCAAGGCGATGGGAGGGCGCCCCACGGCCATTCTCTATCACGCCCGCGTAGCGATAGCGCGACGCGATGCCGGACTGCTCTCCGCCGAGCGCAGTCGTCACAGCGACAAGCGTGGCGCTCATCAGGGAGAGCGCAAGCAACAACACCCCACGCGCGGGGAGATTCTGCCGCAGCCGCACCGCCTCAGCCTACAAAGTGCCGCGCCTTTTTTCTACTACCCCTCTCGGTAGGGATACCAACGGAAGGTGCCGCCGTTTCCCTTCCGGTTCACACGATAGCGCGCGTAAAGCCCCTCTCCCTGCTTGTGCTTCGGAGGCTGGATCACGCAGAGGAAGGAGCGAGCGCGCTCTCGGCGGCAGACGGCCTGGAGACCGTTCTTCGCGAGACCGGTATTGGAGTTGATGAGTGCGCGAGGGAGCCTCCCGGCGGGAGCCTGGACGATCAGGTTGAGGAGCTTGCGCTCGAGCGCACCGTTCCTCGGCTTCGTCTTCGCCACCACCCCACCGGCAGCACCGGCCGTCGAGCCCGATGACGAGCCCTGACCGCTCGTTGGCGGAGACGATTGGGTGTTGTTGCCCGGCGCAGTCTCGTCGAGCGCCGGCGCAGGGGGGCTTGCCTGCGGGGAGACGGTCGCATCGGAGACGGCGAGGGCGATCAGCGTTGCGTTCAGAGCGAGGCTGATCGGCAGGATCACGCGGACGAGCTTCTGCCGCCGGCTGGCGGGCACTTCGAGCGCCTGCGGCGGCGGGGCCGCCTGGGCTGGCGCTTGACGGTCCGAGAGCCAAAGGATCATCGGGAGCGCGACGGGTTCGCGCTCTCGTGTCGCTTCCGGCAGCCTCGGCGGCGGCTCGACGTCCGGGACGACCTGGAGCGGGACGCGGGCAAGGCGTTCCCGGGCGAGGAGAGCCTGGCGCAGCTCCGGGTCGACGAGGACGAGCTCCGGACTGATGGGCTCCGGGATCGCCGGGTCGGGCGAAGCCGCGACGATGGCTGGAACGTTGGCGATCCTCATAGGTTAGGGAACCTCGCCGGATGCCGAGTGCCTTTGTCACATCGCCGATGAGCGGCACCAAGTAATCTCCGCCCACGCCCAGGCCGCAGGAACACCTCTCGCTGTTCAGAACACCCGCGGTGATGCCGATACGCAACCGCAGATGCCCATGCTGATGTGGATCGCCATCGGAGCAGCCGTCGTCCTAGTCATGTCGACGATCTTCGGCCTAGGCCTGGCGACCGTTCTCCGCGCGGTCGGTCGGGAGGTCGACGAGCTCCTCGAGAACGACCTCTGGACGCTCGCCCCGATCGTGCGCACTGACGCCCCGCCGGCGACCACGCCGCGCTCGTACGGCTACAAGACGCACGCCTGAGCACCCTCCTTCTCGCCGCCGGCGCCCGAGTCGGTAGATCCTTGCAAGACTTCCGCTAATTCCGGAAAATCGCTTCTTCGCGAAAAGGAGGAACCTGCACTGCGGCCAGACGTTCTCCTCGACAGCGCGACCGTACAACCCAGGATGCGTTCGCTGTTGCGCCGAGCGCGACGGCGCTTACGTTGTCTCAGGATCGGCCACGTGGTACTCCCGGGAGGAACCTGTGATCGCTGCGGCGCGCGGAGGCGCGTGCGGCGGCGTGTTCTCGGCGCATAGCGTTGATTCCCCGCCGGGGACGTGTGGACGAGAGTTCTACTGCGCGGGAAGATGCGAGGACCCGAAGGGGCTTGAAGCACCTTCATTCGAGCGATACGGAAGCGCTCCTGGAACTGCCGATACGTCGACGAAATGCGTCGTTGGACGGTCCTCTTGTTGGTGACTCTGTCGAGCGTCGTCGTGGGTGCACCTTCCGGTACGGCAGGCCGCCCGCCCGCTGGCCACACGAAGACCCAGGCCGAGGTGAATGTCCTCCGCGCCGTCGCGCGCAGGTGGAAGGCATGGCGGAGACTCGGTCTCTTCGACCCGCGAACGCACCTACTCACTAACAACACGGAGGGCGTCTGCCACGGGCGAGGGAAGCCTCGGCCCGGAAACCGGTATCTGCGATTCGTCTGCGTGGTGCGCCCGCACGCCCACCACGGCCGCGAGGGCTTGTGGCTGCGATACCGCGCGTTGGCCGGGGGCCGCTCCCGAATCTCCTTCCTCGCCTACCACCGCCGGTAGCTGCTCACCCCTCGGGTCTCGCCTCCGGACGATGCTCGGGCGGACCGCAGCCGCCCGCCAGCTTGCCCGGCGATTCGTGCCGCCGCGGCTCAGGAAGCTCGCCGTCTCGAGACCTCGGGCCGACCGCGCCGTCCGTTCGCGGCGCTGATACTCAGCGGCCGCGACGAGGGACAGGCCCCTCCACGAGCGTGCGTTTACGGACCTTGCCGCTCTCGGTGTGAGGCAACTCGTCCAGAAGTAGGACTTCCTTTGGGACCATGAAGTTCTCGAGCCTCGAACGGACAAAGCGGAGGATCTCGAGCTCCGTCAGAGCCGCACCCTCCTCGAGAACGACGTAGGCGCGGACAGCCTGGCCCAGGATGTCGTCAGGAACGCCGACGACCGCCGCCTGGCGAACGCCGTCCATCGCGTGGAGGACGTTCTCGACCTCCACAACGCTCACCTTTTCACCGCGCGTCTTGATGATGTCGTCGGTTCGACCGACGAAGTAGAGGAGGCCGTCCTCGTCGGTCGTGAAGTGGTCACGCGTGCAGAGCACGCGCTCGCCCGGATACGGCCCGTCCTTGAGCACCTGCGCGCTCGCCTCCGGGTCGTTCCAGTAGCCCAACATCAGATGCGGACCGCGAACGTGCAGGATCCCGACCTCGCCCCGCGCCACCTCGCGACCGTCGTCACCGAGGACGAACACCTCGGTACCGGGAATCGCCCGCCCCACCGAGGTGGGCTTGTCGTCTACGAGCTCGGGGGACAGGAAGCAGACGCGGACGCACTCGGTCTGTCCGTACATCCGATAGAGGCGCCCGTTGGGGAAGACACGCCGGATCCCCTCGTGCAATGCGGGCGGCAAGCCCGCGGCGGCATTGGTCAACACGCGCACGGAGTCGAAGGTCGGCGCGCTGGTCATCCCCACGAGCGTCGCGTACACCGTCGGCACCGCCGGGAAGACGGTCGGCTGCTCGCTCCGCATCCGCTCGAGCGTCCTCGCGGGAAACGCGAACGAGCGCTCGAGGAGAAGCGTCCCCCCCAAGCGCATCATGACCAGAAGGTTGCTGAGCCCGTACGTGTTCGCGAACGGAAGGACGTTGAGCATGCGGTCGTCCGCGTCGAGCCCAAGGTACTCGATGACGCTGCCGACCGTGAACACGAGCGCCTGGTGGCTGAGCATCACGCCTTTCGGGTGCCCCGTGGTGCCCGAGGTGTAGGCAAGAACTGCGAGATCCGGGGGGATCGTGTCCGGGGGGCTTGGTGCGGGCTCCGTCGCGGCGATCGCTTGGCTGATGTCTGTCATGCAGAAGACGCGCGGCTCGGATGCCGCTCGAGTGACTGCGTCGCTCGCAAACGCTGCGAGTCTCCCTTCCGAGAGCAGGATCGACGCCTCGCTGTCGGAGAGCATGAACCCGAGCTTCTCTGCCTTGGTCTGTGGATGCACGACCATGACAACCCCACCCGCAAGCCACGTGCCGAAGACGGCCGCGGCACACTCGGCCGTGCTGTCGAGGTAGATCGCGACGCGATCGCCTCGCCGCAGCCCCTCGTCCTGCAAGAGCCGCGCGAGGCGCAGTGCGCGGTCCGCGAGCCCGGCGTACGTCTGCCGGGAGAGCTCGTCGACGATCGCGTCGCGGTCCGGCACGGCCTCGGCGGACGCGAGCAGACTCTCGTGCACGAGCCTCTGCGGCGGCTCCCACGTCAAACGGTCTCCACGGCAGGAAGCGGCCGGCCGGTCACGACTCCTCCCGGGCCTCGAACTCGCGGACGAGTCGCCGGACGCCGGATGGGTCGAGTAGCCCTGCGGCGTCCATTCGCCCCGATGTCAAGAGCTCACGCGCATAGCCGGGCCGCACCTTACCGGCCAGTGCCGGGCGATCGGCGCACGATACGGCTCATTCTCGCGGGCGAGGACCTTGGGCGGAAGGTAGTCCGACATCGCCCGCCGTAGCACATGCTTTCTCGGAGCCCCCCAGGCCCGGCGAGCCGAGGAGGCCGGAAGCGTCGGGCTGATGAGTCCGCTGTCAAGATCGAGCTCGGGCGCCTGGCGCCGTCGAGAGTGTGCCAGGCGAGCGACGCTAGGCCCTGCTCACACCCTGAGTAGGCGACCGGCGTACTCGAATGCCATCGCGGTGTGGTCGAGGTCCTCCCGCGAGGCCGGCACGTCCAGGATGAAGGTCCTGAACCCGAGCGACATGTAATGGGCCAGCTCCGAACCGACCCGGTCATAGCTCCCGACGAGGTACGGACAGAATGTCTTGTAGTTCTCGAAAGGAACCAGCCAGTACGGGTTCGCATCGGAGATGGGGTGCTCACCAAGGCGCGACAGTTGCTCGTGCCATTTCGAGTCCGTCACCCGCATCGCGAGGTTGTGTGTGATCTGCCCTTTGCGGTCCTCCGGGAAGCGCCCGTGCGCAACATCCCATGCCTCGTGCGCCTGAGGCCGTGTGATGACGCCGACCCGGATCCCCGCAGGCCCCGTTCCGTTGACGGCCTGGAGCGCCTCCTCGCCGGGTGGCTGCGGGTACTTCACGCGCGTTGCAGAGATCGCCTCCGCGGCTCGCGCGCCTGCCTCCGACGACCCCGAGATCAGGATGCCGGGAGCGAGCTCGTGCGGGACCACGGGAACCAGCTTGAGGTTCTTGACCCGGTAGTACCGACCCTCGAAGGTCACGGGCCCGCCCTCGAGCAGGCCCTTGACGATCAACGTGTACTCGACCGCCCGCTCGTAACGATCGTCGTGGGGGGTATCGTCGCCGAGAGCGGTTAGGTCGTTCCTGAATCCACCCGCAACCATGTTCAGGTAGATCCGCCGCCCGTGGAGGAAGGCGAGCGAGGCGACCATCTTCGCCACGGCGTAGGGGTGCATGTAGACCGGCTGGACCGCGACGAGCGGGCAGAGCCGCTCGGTGCTCTGCAAGACGATCTGCGCGACAAGCCACGGATCTACCAGCCCGTTGTCTGTGTAGACGAGCATGCCGCGGTAGCCGGCACCGTCGCTCCAGCGCGCGACCTGGGCAACCCGTTCGAGATAGGACTCTGGGTCCTCGTTCCTCGAGGGCAGGCAGGTCGAGAAGATCTCGACTCCAGCGTCATCTTTGATTCGACTCATGCTCTCCGACCATGGGTTCGGGTTGCGTGTGTGTCAGACGATTCCTTACGCGGGATTGCCGACGGGCGCTCTTCGCCGCAATCGTGCCTCAAGCTCACCATTGCCTTCTCTCCAAGTGACGCCGAAGCGATAGTGCTGGCTTCGGGGTGCAGCTTGTACCAGACTCGGAGAAGCCCCTCGATCTCGAGCCTCGCCAGCTCGGGAGCGAGCGTTTGACGAGGATGGACCTCGAGCGTACGGCGGCCAACGTGCTCGACGACACAGTTGCTTCGGCGAAAGTACTCGCCCAGGTCGTCGCCAACCCAGCCATCGCTGAACGTGAGCCGCATAACTCTCCCCACCGGTCTTTCTAGCGCGATCCGGCGCGGGTTTCAAGGTTGCGCGCGAGGAAGACGCACGAGCGGGCGGTGATCGAACCAATCGGAGAGCGGACGCGCGGCAGCCCTTTTGGCGGGACGAGACTGGCTAAAGGGACGGTGCGAATCCGACGGCCTGTGTACAACGTAGGGGACGTAAGGCTGGGAAGGACATCGGCTTCCATCGTGAGAGTCTCGCCAAAAACACGCAAGCCGCGTCTCCGCAACCGGGTTGCCTGCCTGCTCCTCGGGCACCGCTGGCAGCGAACGAGCCTGGTGGGCTACGCCCTTCGCTGCGGACGCTGTCGGATGCTCTGGCGGGGAGCAATCGTCCGGGTCGGCCAGCCGGGAGAGGAGCTTCCAGACTAAGCGCGCAACGCAGGTCGCCCTTAAAATAGAGACGCGCACGCTGCCGATTCGCTGGCGATCGGGGACCTTCGTGTCATGAGGCTTGGCTTCGGCCCCATGCACCTGACTGCGCCAAAAGCGTGGGGACCACCGAAAAACCGATCGGAAGCGCTGACCGTGCTGCGGCGTGCGGTCGGGCTCGGAGTCAACCTGATCGACACGGCGGACGCCTATGCCCGGGAATCAATGAGCGCCTGATCGCCGACGCTCTTCACCCCCTGCCCGGACGATCGCGTGATCGCGACAAACGGGGCAGATGAGCCGCCTCGGCCGCCTCGCTTCGGCGCATCACGGATTGTCGACCGGTGAGTCTCCGCCGAGCCGATGAGATGAGCCTCAGACGCCTCCGCATCGAACAGATCGGCCTCTACCAGTTGCACAACGTGAATACGCGAGTGCCGATCGAGGAATCGATCGGTGCGCTCGCGGCAATTCAAGCCGAGGGCAAGGTGCGACATATCGGCGTCTGCAACGTCAATCTCGAGCAACTGGCGCGCGCGTTCGGTCGCCTCGATCGTCTCCGTGCAAAATGGCTACAGCCTCGCCGATCGCACGTCGGAGGCTGTGGTCGACGTCTGCGAGCGAGATCAGCTGGCATTTCTGCCCTGGATGCCCCCCTCTGGCGGGACACTCGCAGGGAGATTGAGCCGCCTCGGCCGCGTCTGGAGCGACGCCCGTACAGGTGGCGCTTCTAGCCGAGCGCGTCTGTCGGCTTCTCGACCCGCGTACCAAGCGGATTTTGCCTGCTCTGAGGTCATCTCAGGTTCGCTCAGGTCGTAGAACTTTCTACCGTACCGAGCAGCCGCCGCTCGAGTGCGTCGGCCTCCTCGCGGAAGACCAGCGGCGGCGGCGTTCGTGATCGCAGTGTGGCGCAGACCGTGGAAAGGGCGACGTGGTCGTGGATCCCGGCCTTGGCGCGCGCCAACCGGAACTCGCCCGCGAACCACTCGTCGTCGATCTTGGAGCCCCCGCGCTTCGGATGGCAGGAAACGAACTCGTCGTCGCCCTTGAAGACCGACGCCCCGGACGTTCAGGACTTCGGCATGAACGCGCGTGGTCCGGCGGATTCGGTGCCCATTAGGTGCGCAAACGTTCCGACGTTCGCCGTGGGTCACGGCGCCACGATAGGTCTTCAGCGACGCGCGCGCACCCGGCCGGCCAGCGGAACGATGAGCGGGCGGAGCTTGTGGCGAACGCGGCGTCGGAGCGCACCGAGCCCAGCTAGCTCATATACGCCCAGATGCGCGAGCTCTTCGTCGCTCAGCCGAAGGTCAAGTGCCGCTACGTTCTCCTCGAGATGGCGAACCGACGTCGTCCCGGGAATCGGGAGCGTCGCCGACGAGCTCTGCAGCAGCCAGGCAAGCGCGACTTGTGCTGGCGTCGCTCCGTGTCGAGCGGCAACCCGGTTCAGGCCGCTGCGTCGGACCGCGAGGTCACCCCGCGCGAGCGGGAGAAGGGGGATGAACGCGAGCCGCTCGCGCTCGCATGCCCGTACGACTGCCTCTCCGGAGCGATTGGCGAGGTTGTACCCGTTTTGTACGGAGACAATCGGCACGATTGATTGTGCCTCTGCCAGACGCTCGACACCGACGTTGCAGAGGCCAACATGGCGCACCTTGCCTTCGGCCCGGAGTTCCGCTAGAGCGCCGACAGACTCCTTGAGCGGAACGCTCGGGTCGACGGCGTGGAGCTGGTACAGGTCGAGTCGTTCAAGTCGCAGGCGCTTCAAGCTGCCCTCGCAGGCCCGGCGGAGGCTCTCGGGCCTACCGTCGGGGTGGAAGTGGTACGGGCCACTGCGCGTTTGGCCGCCCTTGGTCGCAATCACGAGACCTTCGGGGTAGGGGTGCAGCGCCTCAGCGATGAGACGCTCGCTTACCTCGGGCCCATAGCTGTCCGCGGTGTCGATGAAGTTGACACCGAGATCCACGGCACGTCGAAGGAGGTTCCGGGCGCCTTCCGGATCCTTCGGCTCGCCCCAGATACCCGGACCAGTAATTCGCATCGCGCCGAAGCCCACCCGACGAAGCCGGAGATCATCACCGATTGTCAAGGTTTCGATAGCCAGGCTCGACATCGTACGAACGCCAGGGGGCTTCTGTGAGTTCAACCCACCTGCACGGCGCGCTGGGGAAGTCGTGAAATCGCGTCAGGTGCAATCGTCTGGAGGTCGCGGGAGCGTCCTCCACCAGACCCGCGTTCGATCTTCGTCGCCCACGTCGATCAGCGGGCTCTCTCTCGTGCTTGGTCCACTCGCATCCATTCCCGGCACGGCCTCTCGCGGACATCTCGAGGAGAACGTCGCAGCGCGAGATCTCCTCCTCACCGCGGATGAGGTGGATGCGCTGGACGACTACCGCCCATCCGAGCTCGCAAGACGGCGCCGTAGACTTCGACACGCCTTGCGTCCGGTTGCCGTTCCAGTGGTCGCTCCTGGCGCTCCGATCCAGGGCGATGCGCGACCACTAGCAGCCGACCCGTGCCGTAGTGTAAGGTCGCCCCGCCCAGTAGCCTGACAGGGAGGAGGAGGACGCCCCACTCCGAATATCTCTGTCCATCCGTGGCTGCCCCCGAGCCACAGATTGACTCGTATATGGGAGCGGTACGCCAGGTTGCCCGGTCCCTGCACTCGAGGCTGCGCACGGACGCGGTCGATCTGGAAGAGCTCGAAGCCGACGGATTCGAGGCACTCGTGCGTGCTCTTCGCGATTACGACCCCTCGAAGGGCTCGCTGGATCGGTACATCGCCCTTCGCTGTCGCGGCGCGATGATCGACGGGCTCCGACGCAGGATGCTCAGCACTCGAAACCAGCGGGCCAACGGCTTCAAGGAGCCGATCCTGTTGTCGCTCGAGCACGAGCTGGCCGAAGACTTGCGCGTCGCCGAGCTCGTCCCCGACCCGGACGCGATGACCGCCGAGGACGTCATCGAGCGCGTTAGCTCGGCCCCGGCCCGTTCCGAGCTGGCGGATCTTTCGCCGCCCCATAGGCGAATTCTCTTCGCGCGCTTTATTCAGAGCCGGAGCCAAGAGGATGTCGCCGCCGCCGAGGGTGTCTCGCGCAAGGCCGTTGCGGAATGTGAGACCCGGGCTCGCCGCGCGTTGGACAAATTCGGAGATGACACCGAGGAGCGGCCGCTTACACCCAAAGAACTCAACGTGCTTCGCTTGGCCGCGGAAGGCGCGAGCAGCGTGGAAACGGCGAGGCAACTCCGAAAGGCAAGCGAGACGGTGAAGTCTCAGCGGCGCGCGATCATTGCCAAGCTACGCGCACGAAACATCATCAACGCCGTTGCGATCGGATACCAGCGCGGGCTGCTCCGCTAGGTCTCCGCCGAGCCGGCGCCGAGAATCCGGAACATCTGAGTTCCGGTTCGCACGCTCTCCGAGCGGCCGTCGTCCCATTTGACCAGGATCTGAAGCTGATCGGAATAGAAGACGCTCCCGCGCCGACGGATTCCCAGACGTGAGTGAAGAAGCTCGATCCGGTCACCCCGGGCCGGAACGCACGCGAACTCCACGCGATCTCGTTGTTCTGACCCTGCTTGGCCGAGTCGCAGGTGCGAAGAGGACTGCCGCAAGGCCTCTCCTTTCTTGGCGCTAAGTTGACGCTATCTCCCCTGAAGCACGTACTTTGGCCAATTCAGGAGGGTTTTTCAAGTGGCTCCGCGTAATGTCATGTTCCGACATCGAAGCGGTCGCCTCGAGACAGGACCTCCCGTGCAGCCATGGAGCGGCCCTCCACATGCATCCGGCGAACGGCGATCCACTCATCGGCTGTCGCGACCAGGACCGCCCCATCGTCCAGGGTGTCGCCGGCGCTCCCCGGAGGCTCGTCGGTCGCCTCGCCGGTCACTAAGGCCTTCGTGATTCCAACCGGGGTTCCGCCCAGCCGAGCCTGCGGCGTGCCCCACGGAGACGCGAAGGGGCTGTAGTCCGCCGCGCGGACGAACCGAACGACTTCGCGGGCGGGTGCGTCCCACTTGACGTTCCCACCGTTCGGGATCTCCCGCCCGAAGTAGCGCCGCTTGCGCGGATCCTGCGCGAGCGCCGGGATCGACTTGGGGTCCTGCGCGGCATCGGCGATCAGTCGCAAGACGAGGAGAACCCCGTGTCGGACGCACTTCGCCATGAGCGAAAGGCCTGTCTCAGTGTCCTCGACTGGAAAGGAGGCTCGGTAGGCAACCGCACCGGTATCGATCCCCGGATCCATCCAGTGAAGAGTCGCTTCGTGTGTCGTACTGCCCTCGTAGATCGCCCAGCTGGGCGCGTTCAAGCCCGCGTACTCGGGGAGCGGGCCCGGATGCAGGTTGAAGCTGCCGATCCGAGGAGCGCCAATCGCATCGGCACCCAGCACGTACAGCGAATGGACGTTGAGCAAGAGATCGGTGTCGAGATCGCGGAGCGAATCGGCGAAGGCCGCGCTCCGAAGCTCCGCCGCAGGACGGACGTCGAGTTGCGCCCTGGCGGCCGCTGCGGCAACGACCGGCCGCCGCAGGCCGTCAGCTTCGATCGACGTGAAGACGGCCGCTATCTCGGGCGACTCCGGCGCGGCGTGGAGGGCCTCGAGCACCTGGCCACCGGCCGACTCCTCGGCGACCAGGACGACACGCAGCCGACCGTCAATCGGACACGCGCTCGATCGGCGTCACGTGGCGGTAGAACTCCTTGATGGGCAGTCAGACGACGGTGTCTTCATCGGCCCTGGCGCGATCACAATGCTCAATTTCCGTTCAGCTTCAGCGCGACGTACGACGAGAGTGGCCCGATCCGGGTCAGATCGTCGGGCGCGAGCTCGTCGAAGTCGAACTCGAAACCGTAGCGCTCCTCGAGGGCACTGATCAGCTCGACGATCCCGAACGAGTCGATTACACCCTCGAGCAGGAGGTCGAACGACCCTGGGACATCGTCGGCCCCCAAGCCCTTGGCCTGCAGTGGATCGTCGATTCTGCCCAGGATGAACTGCTGGACCTCAGCCGGATTCGTCGCCATCTCGCTCATCTTCGAGGAGGCGGATAAGGGCTCCGCGATCCCATTTGCCGTTTGCGTTCAGGGGCAACTCTGGCAGGAAGCGAAGCTCGCGCGGGACCATGTAGCCAGGCAGCCGAAGCGCAAGCCCGGCCCTGAGAGCGGCGGCATCCAGCCGCGGGGCGGCGACGAACGCCGTGATTCCCGAGGCCCCGGCCGGCGAGCGGGGCCAGCCGACCGCTACCACAGCGTCGAGCCCCGTCTCCTCCCGAATCGCAGCCTCGACCTCCCCAAGCTCGACCCTGTGACCTAGAACCTTGATCTGATTGTCGAGCCGCCCCAGAAAGAGCAGCGGTCTGTCGCCGGTAGGCCGCCGGACACGGTCGCCGGTCCGGTAGTAAAGGCGCCCATTCACCGAGACGAAAGCTCGAGCCGTCGTTTCCTCATCGTTCCAGTAGCCCGGCACGACCTGCGGGCCGCTCAGGAGCAACTCGCCCGCCTCGCCCGGTCCGACCTCGCGCAGATCATCGCCGGTCACGAGCGTCGACATCTTCCCAAGAGGACGCCCGATCGGCACGATCCCGAGCTC
>Ga0066388_100002253_pt1 | contig 11637 bp, 10 predicted proteins | sample PanSoiMetaGPlot6_FD_64539 | JGI IMG/M metagenome (GOLD analysis project Ga0066388, IMG submission 64539) | Tropical forest soil microbial communities from Panama analyzed to predict greenhouse gas emissions - Panama Soil - Plot 6 (Hybrid Assembly) | ecosystem: Environmental > Terrestrial >... | reverse complement strand
TCAGGTTGGAGTCTCTCACAAAGGCAGCAGCCAGGAGCACACTGGAGGAAGGCATAAAGCTGCTCGCAGAATATCAAGACAGACTCTACGCCCAGAACACTTATGCGCTCCTGGTCATTTTGCAGGCAATGGATGCAGCTGGCAAAGACGGCACCATCAAGCATGTCATGTCCGGGCTGAATCCACAGGGCTGCCAGGTGTGCAATTTCAAGGCCCCCTCAGAGGAAGAGCTCGATCACGACTATCTCTGGAGGTGCTCCAAGGCCCTACCGGAACGCGGCACAATCGGCATTTTCAATAGGTCCTATTACGAGGAAGTCCTGGTGGCACGAGTCCATCCGGAGGTCCTGGAGCGGCAGCAACTTCCACCAGAGACCAGGGATAAGAGTATCTGGAAGCGCCGCTTTCAGGAGATAAACAACTTCGAAAGCTATTTGGTGGACAACGGAATTGTTGTCCTCAAGTTCTTTTTGAACGTCTCGAAGGATGAACAGAAGAAGCGGTTCCTGGAAAGAATCGACCTTCCGGAGAAAAACTGGAAATTTTCGATTAGCGACGCCCGGGATCGCGCATTCTGGGATGATTACATCAAAGCCTACGAAGACTGCTTAAGCAACACCAACACGAAATGGGCCCCCTGGCACATCATACCGGCTGACCACAAGCCGTTCACACGCCTGGCGGTGGCCTATTTCATCTATCAAAAACTAAAAGAGCTCGATGTGCGCTATCCAAAGATCACCAGAGAGCAAAGACAGCAGCTCCTGGAGGCAAAGCATATTTTGGAAAGCGAAGAATGATTCTGGGAGAGCGGCGCTGGCTCTTCAAACCTGTTCTACACGGCGGGTAACCGGAAATGGCACGAGATTAGAGGCGTGCCTAGATTGCCTGTGAATCCTCTTCTGCACCCAGCCGGCGATAAGCTGCTTAATTTCCGGCGCGGTGTAAGCGGTCTCGATGAGAAGGTGACCATACCCCGAAATCAGGTGCAAAGTCTTATCATCCGAGCCAAGCTCAGCCAGCAGCAATTCGGCGCCGTAGGGTTTCATCAGGTGGTCATCCTGTCCCTGGATGATAAGCGCTGGAATACTTGGGGGGACGGCGCGGGCGTAGGCCAGCGTCTGCCGGCAGACCCTGTTGCTCTCCACAAGATCCAGAAGGCTTAGAAACCGGCGAGTCAGCGGATCGTTAATCCTGTCCGTGATGACCCGCGAGTCCGCCGACAGGAAGCTCCGCCAGTGTGGCACCATGTCCACCTGATTGAAGGGAGTGAGCAGAGAAACCCCAAGCTCGATTAACGCTCTGGGCGTTAGATAACCATAGCGCTTGATTGGCGCGCTGGAGAGAATCAGTCCATTTACAAGCTCCGGGAATTCCCCGGCAAGTCGGGTACAGAGGGTAACACCAATGCACTCGCCGGTGCAGAAAATCGGCAGGTCGGGATAGCGCGCACGCAGCGCCTGGAGGACAGCGACAAGGTCGCTCTTGGCCTGCGGGTAGCTAATACGGGGATCGGACTGGAACTCATCGTCACCGTGATACCAGCGTCCGAACCCTCTCAAGTCCGGCGCAACGAACAAAACCCCCCTTGCGGCAAGGTAGCGGGCTAGCTCATCGAAATTCTTGCCATGGAGCGTGACACCGTGGACGCCGAGGATTACGGCACGCGGTTGTGCCATTGATTGGCTCCACTGACAGGCTGGCAGATGGAGCTTTTGCACCAACCAGCCCTTATCCTCGACTACTATCTTTAGCGGCACCCTGTCAGGGACCAAACTGATTGCCACCGATAAAGCCATGGCCAGCCTCTATTTCCAGCGAAAGAGCCAGACGGACTAGCGGTGCAAATGTGAGCTCATCGCCCATCGCCTCTAGATGCGTTGTCCAGTCTTTGGCTGATTAGGCGGGATTTTGGTGATTTTGTTCCCGGCTCCTCAGGGCCACGCCCGCGACTGGATTGGGCGGCCTGGATTACCGACTGGGCGGCTAACCTGGCTCTAACTGGGTGGATTCGCACGTTTGCCGGTGTTTACAGCTATCGGCGGCATGGCCGCCCTGGATTCGGCTATCCGTGGTATGGCCGCCCTGCGCGGGGCCACACCGCCTTTAGAATTTTAAGAAAAGCATTGCAGGCGGCTCAGGTTTCAAGGCGGTGGCTTACAATAATGGCCTTCGCTGCCCCGGCCAGTTTCCCGGACTAGTGGTAGCGCCCGAATCGGCATTATCTTTGGTAATTGGTCTCAGGGATATCCAGACTTGACCTCCTTTGCCGTCCTTATAGTCGTCTTCTCCGCGTTCATTCACGCAACGTGGAACCTCCTGGCCAAACGAGCGAGCGGCGGCCCGGCATTCGTATGGTTGTGCACAGGTCTGGCCTCTGTCATCTGGGCTCCAATGGCGTTATGGGTGCTCGTATTTCAGCACCCGCACATTGGTGCAATCGAGACTATAGCCCTGGTAGGCACTGCTATCCTTCATCTGGCGTATTTCCTGGTGCTTCAAAGAGGGTACGTGGTCGGGGACTTTTCCCTGGTCTATCCGATTGCCCGCGGCACCGGGCCCACGTTGTCAACAATTGCCGCCATTATCTTGTTGGGAGAGAATCCGACTCCTCTGGCTTTGCTGGGCGCACTGCTCGTCGTCTGCGGCGTATTGGTCGTGACCGGCGATCCCCGCAAGCTGACTGCCGATGGTGCGCGCAAGGCGGTCGTATACGGCGTCCTCACTGGTGCCCTCATCGCGGCGTACACATTGTGGGACAAATATGCCGTCAGTGCACTGTCGATTCCGCCGCTGCTCCTCGATTACTCAGCCAATCTGGGGCAGACCTTGATGCTGGCACCCTTTGCCGTGAGGAACTGGGGACTGGTCGCCCAGGAATGGAAAGGACACCGCCTGGAATCTCTCGGCGTAGCGGTGATGAGCTCGCTAGCTTTCATTCTCGTGCTAACGGTACTGATAAGCAATCCGGTCAGCTATGTAGCGCCGATGCGCGAGATCAGCATATTAATCGGCACGGTGATGGGTGCGCGGCTGTTCTCGGAGGATGGTGCGAGAAGACGCCTGATTGGCGGAGGGATCATGGTATTAGGAGTGATGGCTCTCGCCTTTAACTGACTGGCCTGAGACCCGCATTCTGTGCGATACGCTCTCGTCCGGGCTGACGAAGGTCAGACCACCACCACTATCTTTCCGTTTTGCTGATTGGCTTCCATATATTTGTGAGCCTCCGCGATATTGTTCAAATCGAAGGTCCTGTCGATCACAGGACTCAACTTGCCGGACTGTAAGGCGCTGTAGACATATTCCCTGGCTTTGGCCAGCTTTTGGCTATCGGACGTTATTTCGAACAAAGTATAACCGCGGACTGTCAGCGCCTTTTTGAGCGCATGGAAGAGCGGAAAAGGAGTTTTCTCCATGCTCAAGGCACCGTATTCGAAGATGACGCCGCCGTATGCAGCTGCTTTAGCCAGTGATTCAAGCATTGGTCCAGCCACCGGATCGAAACAAATATCTGCGCCGTGTCCGTTGGTGTGGATAAGCACCTGGTCCGCGAGATTCTCCTCGTCAGTCACAATTACGAAATCCGCGCCAGCATCTAGCAATGACTGGCGTTTACCTCTTCCACGAGTGGTGGCAATGGCGATGGCGCCCAATGCCTTGCAGAGTTGAATAGCGGCATAACCGACGCTGCTGCTTGCCGCCGTGATTACTACTGGCTGGCCTGAGCGCAACTTGCCAATCTCAACTAACGCTCCGTAGGCGGTCAGGTATTGCATCCAGATGGAAGCCGCCTGCTCAAAGGAAAGGTTTTCAGGGTACCTGGCGACGGCGCGAGCAGGCACAATGGCCGACTCGCCATAGACACCATATTTGCTCATGGAGAAGGCCGGTATCGTGCTGACCTTATCACCGGGCTTGAAAGAGCTCTTACTTCCCGCCAACTCCACGATCCCAGAGGCCTCATAGCCAAGTGTGGTCGGGAATGAGTCTGGAGGCTCGAGATACTTTCCCTCCCGAAACATGATCTCCGCTCGGTTCAGACCAATTGCCTTGACTCTGATACGTACTTCCTCAGGACCGGGTTGCCGTTCGGGAACGTCCTCGATTTTTAAGACATCCGGGCCGCCGTGCTCATAGAATCGAACTACCTTTGACATAAAAGGACTCCTCCGTAAGACCATACCTATTACAACGCGCCACCATCTCTCCACTTACGAGAATGAACTTAATCAGCGAAGGAGACTCCCGCTTGTTTTATCACGGCTTGACCTGTAATCCGGGAGAAGGGAAGCCGTAGATTGTGACTTTAAATGGATAGATATTCAGGGGACGAGGACAACACGAAAGCGAGCGTTCCCACTCATCATTCGCTCGTACCCCTTGACTGCATCATCTAGAGGGTACGTCTCGATCATCGGTCTGATGCCGGAAAGAGCACAAAATCTCATGGTGTCTGCAGAGTCAGCCGCTGTTCCCGACGGCCACCCTCTTACCTGCTTGCGCCCGGAAATTAGCTGAAGCGGCGATACTTGCAGTGGCTCCATGCTGGCTCCTACAATCAGCAACACGCCATCCGCTGAGAGTCCGTCGATCGCCGCAGACATCGCCTTAGAGCTGGTTGCAGTTGCCAGAACCACCTTGGCGCCACCAAGCTCCGTCAACCGCTTCGATACATCCTCCACCTGGCTGTCAACATAATGGTGCGCACCTAATGTGGTGGCCAGCTCCCGCTTATCTGAGCCGCGGGCGATTGCGACAGTGTTGAACCCCATATGGCGTGCAAACTGAACACCAAGATGCCCGAGTCCGCCGATGCCGAGAATAGCCACAAGATCTCCGGGCCGAGCCGGGCTGTGACGCAAAGCATTGTAAGTCGTAATCCCCGCGCAAAGGAGCGGTGCAGCCTCAGCTGCTGTGAGGCCATCGGGAATGGCTGCCAGAGACTCACGACGTGCGAGCACGTACTCAGCATAACCACCATCACGCATAAGTCCCGGTATATTGGGCTCCTGACACAGTATGAAATCACCGCGTAAACAACTTGGGCAGTGTCCGCAATGCCCACCGTGCCAGCCCACCCCGGCACGTTGTCCGACGTTCCAGTCCTGGACTTCTTTGCCCACTGCATCGATGACACCAGCTATCTCATGTCCGGGCACTACGGGATACCGGATGTGTGGAAACGTTCCCTCAATGGCAAAGCTGTCGCTGTGACATATTCCGCAGGCCTGCACCTTCAGGCGAACCTCATTGGGACCAGGCTCGGGTACTTGCTTCTTTTGCGGCTCCAGCGGCCGGTTCGGTCCAAAAACCACAAATGATCTCATCGATGTTGCTGTGACTGTCATGGGACTCGCCTCCTTTCTGGGCCGCTAAGGCACAAGGTCGCCGAAATTGAGATATGCTGCCTTCTTTTAGCTCGCTTGGCTTCTGCAGCGTCTCACTTTCTCCGACAACAAGCACGTCAATGCCGAACCATTCAGCGCGGTAGTAAGCCCTGAGCCTTTGACCTGTATCACCCGCTTACCAACATATAAAGAGCCTATCACTCTCAGTGCTGGAACGGGAATCTTAATGACGAGCTATTAAGTGCTCTATAGTGTTGCAGCGGTCATACGACCACTCTCTTGCGGCATCGTCGTGGTACACGATCAATCCAAAGTGGGCACCGGTACCAGCAGTCACCCACTGAAATATCTCCAGATCGCCGCCGGAGTTACCGAAGGACGGCGTCCAATATGCTCCTGTGTACCAACAGGCTTTCCGGCATTATCATCGACAAAGCTGATTGCCGGCATCCGGACTAAAACCGGCTGGTTGCCACGCTGGACGAAAGAAACCTTAACCAAGCGACCGGACGCGCAGATTTGCGGCCAGGCGCGCAGAGCGATGGCCAATAGGAAAGGCGGCGGATCGACTGCACCAGAAGCCTGCTTAATTTCGTACGAAAGTGTTAGCATGATCTTACGATGACAAGGACTGTTTCGGATGTGCAAGTTGACGACAACTGATTTCCAAGCAAGGGTTATCCTGCTAATGACGAGCTTGTTGGCCGTATGGCAGCCTGCTCAAGCATTGGGGCCGTCTGATTTGGAGCAGAACTTGGATTTGTGTACATCTGTTGCTAAGTCGAGCATAAAGGACAGCTTTATAGATGCCTTGAAGGCCGGGCCTGCCAGGTTTCAAGACTACAAATGCTGTTGCCGTTTGTATAAGAAGAAGGATGGCGTCTGGAAAGAAGTGGGAGGTGCGGACCTCTCGTTCAAGTATAAGGACTTCTTCAAGGCGGTGATCAAGACAAGCGATTATAGAAATGGAGCAGTTGTAGCTCTCACACCCGGGGGAAAGGTTCGCGGCTGCGGCGGTGGTGCGCTACGGTTTATGAAAATGAACCTGCCAATCGATAGCCCGACGTTGAGGCTTCCAACCGGGTACAATCTGGTGAAATCAGACTTCTGCTCGCTGTATGACTCACTGAAAGACTCACTGTATAACGGGGCGAATGGGTTCTCCTCACAGGGGGCGGTAAACATCAATCTGTTCGACGAGCCAGTGACTGTCCTAATTCTGAAGAAACCGGGGACGACCGAGGAAGTGATCACCGAGCTGGTGCTAGTGAATTCCAAAACGAGCGCGCCGAACATATGGACTACGTTCAAGGATGGAAGGCCGTATGCGTTGGTGATATTTGAAGATTTGCAGCCGAACCAGGGCTTGCAGGAAGGCCACTTTCATCTCTAGTCAGGGAAGGAGACGATGCTGCTAATGAGAAGGATAGCGCTCATCACCATTGGCGGTATCGTAATCTTCGCTAGTTCGGCTGTCCAGGCCGAGAGCGAATCATCAGCTGACAATGAGCCGAAATTACAGTTCCACCGGCGAACGATCGATGATGCCGTCCAGCTGACACCAGAGGAGATGCTGTCCGATCTAAGGGACGTGAGTCTCAGTCTCGGGCAGGCAAAGCAGCAATCGGTCAATCTGTTTCTCGAGGCAACAAGAAAGCGGCTTACGCCGACTGACCGGCCGATCTTGCATTCGCCAACATCAATAAGTGAGTCGATGTTGTCGAAGAACGACAAATATGCGGCGCCACGAAAGGAGTGGCTGGTCTTCTATGTAAATACGCTCGAGCCGATCATCCATCTTATGACCGACGACATTTATGATGTTGACACTAACGAGCGAAAAGTGTCGCGGGCGATCGAGGAGAAGATCAATCCGCTCTGGAGTTCGTGGAAGAAAGATGTGAAGTCGATGCGTGAGTCCCTCGACAAGATTCAAGAGCTTATTGCGCCGGATGAAGGAACTAATCTGGCTATTGCCAAGGAGGCGATCCATATATATACCAAAGCTGATCAGATCGAAAAGAAAAGATACAGGGTATATGAGCTCTTTCGCGACAGTTATCTAGCCGATACCAGGAGGAAGAGCAGGTCACCTTGATCCGTAGTGGAGAAAACGAGCTTGAAGCAATATATCATCGCGACTCTCTAGGTTCATAAGCCAACGAGATTGCTTGCATGGCGGGCTCAGTGTTTCACGGTCAATCGTTTGGACCAAGAACGTTATAGGTAAAAGAAAATTGGATTTCGACGTACTCCGGACCATTTTTTGGCAGGGGTGAAGGGGAAAAGGCGATCTTTCGCAGGGCTGCAAGGGCCGCATTATCTAGCGTTTTGTCGCCCGAGGACTGGCTTATGTGGATAGATGAAAAATGGCCGGACCGATCGACGATCCAATTACAGACTGTTTGCCAGTGTTGACCAATTCTTTCTGCATCCTTCTTTGCAGGAGGAGTCCAACGCCTTCGGATCGTGTCCTGCAGGCTAGTTATGTATGGTGTGCACAAGCGGACATCATTCGCGTGGTGTTGTTCTGAGTCTTTGGCGGCTTTGCGCATGGAGTCTGCATCACCTGTTTGTCCGATCTTATCGTAGAGGGCGGCCAACTCGTCTTCGGTGCCAGCTCCGCCGAGATATTCATAGGTGTGTTCCATTTCCAGACACCGTTTGAGCTCCATAAGCGCCAACTGAACTCTATTCTGGCGTCGGTAAAGATACCCAAGTAGTCTGGCCGTCGCGAATTTAGTATAAGGAGAGGTGGCCTGTCTCTCGGCTCGCTGCAGTAATTTTTCAGCAGCGACAAGGTCGCCGGTGGCTTGGGTAAATTCTGCGTTGTTAATGGTGTCGGACCACGAGTCAGTATCTAGTGCATCTGCACCTAAGCACCAGAGGGTAATCACCAGCACGCACCCCAATGCGAGAGCACGCTTAATCAGAAACACTTCCCTGGAGGCCTCCGTCAATCGGAAATGGCAATAGCATAGGGGATGATATCAGCCAGTTAGTCGACCGTGCGGGTTCGTATCGGCCTGGTTTTGTCCCGGCTGCTACTTGACAGGACTGGCAACTCTTTCCGATGACGGTAGTTGCGAAGATGCCGTCAAACGAGGGTTATCAGTAGTCCCACGCAGCGACTTTCCTCAGTGCGTGCGTCAGGTAACACTCGGTTTTCGCTCAGAACTGCACCTGTGCAGACGGCAAGAAACCGCCTTGTCATTTAGCGGCTTTTTTATCTGAGCACTGGTTATACTGGTTCAAATGGCTAAGCAATGGAATTGTAACGATGCAGCATATTAGAAATTGGTTGGCAGTGGTTGTCATCGGCACCAGCGTTGCAGCGATGTCGGGCTCGCAGGCACAGACTCCTGATAAGGGTGCGACGAGCTATATGCCTGTCGATATTCGCGAGGATCTGGCCAAGACGATTGCGCGCATGGCGGCTGACAAGCCTGTGGTGATGAAGAGACAGATGGATCTGTTAAATGATCGCTACGACTTGAGCAATCGTCCGGACAAAAGCACGGTGATGTCGCGCACCAAGCCCATTCAAGAAGGAGTGCGAATCAAGCTTCCCGCTAACATCACGTGGGACAAGCTCGGCTTGATGACGCCCGAGGAGATTCAATCAAAAGATCTTTTCCCACTCGGCTTCATGCCGCTCCCGCACCCTAATCATCCGGAAGGCGGGATGGTTTTCCCCAAGTTCCACATCGATGCCATCAAAGCAGCCGAAGCACGCGACCTTACACGGTTCGATCTCGACTTCGACGTGCCCGACCATTTTCTGCCCGAGTTCCCACCGCCGATCTATTTGACGACTCGTCCTGACCTGGGTGACGTCTCCCAGGGACAGCTGGTGACCATAAACAACTACTACCAGATCTTTAACGGCCTTCTCAACCCCAAGCAACTGGATGGATTGAGGTTGCTGCTCACACCGTTCCCGCAGCAACAGTTCAATTTGACGGAGGACCGTCGCAGCGAGCTACCGAGTCGGGGCGTGACCTGCCTTGAATGCCATGCCAACGGTCACACCAATGCTTCTACCCACCTGGTTGGTGACATCCGCCCGCAGGCGTTTCGCCACCGTATAGATACGCCATCGTTGAGGGGTGTCAACATTCAACGCCTGTTCGGTTCCCAGCGTGCCCTCAAGAGCGTGGAGGACTTTACGGAGTTTGAGCAACGTGCCGCTTACTTCGATGGCGATCCGGTGATTGCACAAAAGAAGGGTATCAATATTCTTGACAGGGGAAGCCAGGTGCATGCCATGGCCGAATTCATGGAGATTCTCGATTTCCCGCCCGCTCCCAAGCTCCGCTGGGACGGTAAGCTCGATCCTAAGAAAGCAACGGCACAAGAATTGCATGGGCAGGAGATATTCTTTGGCAAGGGTCAGTGCGCCGCCTGCCATACACCTCCTTATTACACGGACAACTTGATGCACAACCTCAGAGTCGAGAGGTTTTATAAGCCACGCATGATCAACGGCATGATGGCAAGCGCCGATGGACCCATCAAGACATTTCCTTTGCGTGGAATAAAGGAGTCACCGCCGTATCTGCACGACGGCCGCCTGTTGACCCTTGACGACACTGTAGAATTCTTCAACACCGTCCTGGAGACCAGGCTATCAGCCCAGGAGAAAAAGGATCTGGTTGCCTTCCTCAAGACGCTGTAAGGACATTGGGCTCAAGGTCAGGTCCAAGCCCTCTGTGACAAGCATGGCACCGTAGATCGGCTTGCTGCGAGCCAGAGCACAGCCATATTTATCACTTTCTGCGAGCCGGACTGTGACTGCTACTCATTGTCTGAGCCCAATTGACCCTGAAGGTTCCGTCCTCCTGCTCTACCCACACCAGCGGGCGCACTGGAGTATTCCTGGCGTGATGATAGAGCAGCGCTGCTCGCTCGTAAAAGCCCCGTGTATGGAAAGTATTGGGAAAGTTAAGTTGCACCACGTCGAGATGATGGCAGAGCTCGTGACAGAGCGTGCTGAGCAGCGTGCCAAAAGACGTGACCTTTTGAAGCATGGCGGTTCGCATCCAGAGCCGGATGTGGCTAGAGTCCAAGTCGTAGTCACCAAACTTCTCATAGACGCAGACTCCTTCAGAGACGCGATGAGGCCGGACTCCGAGCACTGAAACAGGCGGTGCTGCAACGTTAAACCCACGGGCGACGATGGTCGCCATATCATTGCAGATCTGCTGGATCTCTGTCCTACTCTCTCGCGCCAGCGCCTCCTCCAGACTGCGCGAGCGCTCGTGCAATAGCTGGGCAGGCGGCAGCTGAAGGGTACGCATGGCATCACTCAACAGATACTCTTGTCTTCGAGGTTTCCGTCTTGGGACTGAGTCGGTAATCATCGTCTCAGATATATATCCTTGGAGGGCAGAGCCTGTTTAAGCCGATTGTATTCTCCCAAAAGTGGCGCTCGCTGGCCTTAACAAGAATTTCAATCGCACAAGAGGCGGGCTTATCCAGGGCTCAACGCTGTGCGGGAAGCCCGACCGGACATGCCACCCAGAAGGCTGCTGTCTAGGGCAGAAGCGCTGACCCCGGCAAATGTCCGTTCATGTGAGGGTGAGGCCCCCGGTTGATTGCGACACATCGCGGACAGGGGTTGCCCTGGCTATGACTCCACCAGCTTGTCGCCATACCACCAGGCAAGGCAACCAACGATGAACGCTGCAGCTAGCCAGGAGAAACCAATCTTGAACGGTTCCAGCACACCGGGCGGAATCTCAGGTTGAAGAACCGCCAGGTTGGGCTGCTTTTCGTCATAAAACACTGTGACCTTGCGGTCGACAGGATAGTCTTCGTGGTCTCTGCCACTGGTGGGCCCGAATCTGATCCGGTCGGAGCGATACTGCTTACCATTGACCGAAAACTCATAAACAATCTTGTACTCGTACTTGTCCGTTGCCTGCTCTGCAGTAAGGCGTACACGGTCAGATGTCACAATCTTTCCTGGGCACTCGGTAAATCGAGGATTGGTCGAGCTGCCAGCCAGATTGTAAGCAGACCACAGCCACAAAGCCAAGCCGATTACAGCCATCGCCATCGCCGTGAACCTCATAATTCTGAGGGCAGGATCCGTCTTGGTAAACGCTTCCCCCGATTCTGGCTCTCCGAACTTGAGCTTCCAGAGATGGAGCTCAGCCGGAGTGATGTCGTGCTCCCGGCAGAGCTCCGAGATCTCCGTGCCTGCTTCAGCCTTCTTGAGGATGGCCTTAATGTCTTCTTCAGTCAGTGATTTATCAGCCACAGCACTATCGCCTGTTTCACA
>Ga0066388_100002252_pt1 | contig 11641 bp, 9 predicted proteins | sample PanSoiMetaGPlot6_FD_64539 | JGI IMG/M metagenome (GOLD analysis project Ga0066388, IMG submission 64539) | Tropical forest soil microbial communities from Panama analyzed to predict greenhouse gas emissions - Panama Soil - Plot 6 (Hybrid Assembly) | ecosystem: Environmental > Terrestrial > Soil... | reverse complement strand
TTCCTCATTCAGTAGGTAAGGTTCTTCTAGCGTGAAATCGCCTCGCGTTAGGGTTTTGCTTATCGGCGCGGCGGGTCGCATGGGCAGGACCATCGTTGATGTTGCGAAGGACGATCCAAAGGCAGACATCGCTGCACGATGTGATCTTGGCGATTCGATCGAGTCGGCCATGCGAAATTGCGATGTGGCTATCGATTTTAGCCAGGCCGACGCCATCACTGAAATCTGTCGCGCTGCCTTGGAGCAGGGCAAGGCATTGGTCATTGGAACGACCGGTCAGTCTAAAGAGCAATACAGAATCATTGAGGATACGGCGCAGTCGTTGCCGATCGTATTTGCATCTAACTTCAGCGTCGCAGTTAACGTGCTCTTTTGGCTGACGCGTAAAGCGGTCCAAAAGCTCGGAAGTGATTTTGACGCTGAGATTGTCGAAACGCATCACAAAATGAAAAAAGATGCGCCCAGCGGTACGGCCAAAACCCTGGCCTTGGTTCTGAAAGCAGCTAGAAAAACGGAGGCTGAAATTCCGATTCAATCGATCCGCGAAGGTGATGTTGTTGGCGAGCATACAGTCATTTTCAACGGGCCCGCTGAACGCCTTGAACTGACTCATCGCGCAGCGAGTCGCGAAATTTTTGCGCGGGGCGCCTTGCGCGCGGCAAAATGGATTATTGGAAAGCCACCGGGCCTTTACAGCATGCAGGATGTGCTTGGACTGTAGTCTGCAGCCGGGTCGCTGACCCGGCCGCGGTCAACGCGCGCGGCTAAAACAAAATGAGAACGGCTGTCGCGCTCGGATCCAATCTCGGGGATCGCTTGGAAAATTTGCGGGCTGCGCGACGACAAATCATCGAGCTTGACGAGGTACAACCGCCCATTCTTTCTTCGGGTATTTACGAGACCGAACCGGTCGATTGCGAACGAGACGCGTCAAATTTTCTAAATGCAGTCGTCGAATTTGACTACAAAGGCGATCCCATGCAGTTGCTTGAACAAGTCGTTCGAATCGAGGAGTCGTTAGGCCGGAAACGCGTTCATCAGAAGAAGACCTCGCGCACAATTGACATTGACCTGCTCTACTGCGGCGATCGACAGATCGACAACGCACGTCTGCAATTGCCGCATCCGCGGATGCACCTGAGAAAATTTGCCCTCCAGCCGCTGACTGACATCCGACCGAATCTGATTTTGCCTAACCAGACAAGAACAGTCGCGAATCTGCTGGCGAAACACGAAGGTTGTGGCGGCGTGGTTCGGCTGGCAAGCGACTGGTGAGCTTGGCGGCATTCAAAAAGCGACCCGAGGACGCGGGTGCTCCGCCGCATTTAGGATGGCTTGCGTTCCTACACCAGCAAGTGATGTTGGGGGAAAATCCGATGAAAGATTTCCGCCAAATGAAGCAACGCGGTGAAAAGATCACCGCGTTAACGGCTTACGATTATCCCACGGCGCGTCTGCTGGACGAAAGCGGCATCGATATCATCCTGGTAGGCGACTCGTTAGGCATGGTGGTCCTCGGTTGTCAGAATACGACCGGCGTAACGATGGAGGAAATGCTGCATCACACACGCGCAGCGGCTCGTGGGATTAGGCGGGCGTTACTGGTGGCGGACATGCCGATTCACACTTACGACACGCCCGAACAAGCTGTGGCGTCGGCCAGGAAATTTGTCGAGGTTGGCGCGCAAGCGGTGAAGCTCGAAGGCGGTGTGAGCCATGTAGCTCAAATCGAAGCGATCACAAAGGCAGGCATCCCGTTCATGGCGCACATCGGCATGCTACCCCAAAGTGTGCGGAAGGAGGGCGGCTACAGGATTAAGGGCCGTAATCAATCTGAGGTGGACGGACTGCTCGCTGACGCCCGCGCTGTGGAACAAGCCGGCGCGTTTTCTGTCGTGCTGGAGATCGTGGTTGCAGACACTGCAAGGAAGATCACCAAGACAATCGGCATTCCAACGATCGGCATCGGGTCCGGTAAGCATTGTGACGGGCAAATTCTGGTCACGCACGATTTGATCGGACTCTTCCCGTGGTTCACACCGAAATTTGTTTCACCTGAGGCCCGTGTGGCAGATGAAATCCGGCGTGCTGCGACAGCATTTATTGAGCGGACACGAGCCGGAACGTAGGCCGCAGGTGCATGTTTCGCTCTCGCGCACCGTAGCTCGCAGGGCCAAATGTGATATGTTGGAACCGCAATGAGAGTTTCCGAGTTCGACGACTTTGACCGGTTGGAGACCGAAGGACTGCTCACCGGTAGCAAAGAACGCAGTTGGCTCTGGTTCGGGTTGATCGTTTCGCTGGCGATACATTTGGCGCTGTGCGCTTATTTTTATCGGACACGTTTCCAATCGATTGAAACCCTGGTTGCTCAAAACGACCAGACACCAACATTCAAGGTCAAGAGCATCAACACGTCGGATCTGGGCAAAAGCAGCGTTGATCAGACAAATCCAGCGGCGAAACCGAACCCCGATAATACCGATGTGCAGCTGCCGGACGAAAAGAAGTCGTTCGATAAGTTATTGCAGGACGTTCAAGCCAGCGCGGCTCTTCCGGACGACATGCGCGACGCTTTGCCTGATCAACCCAAGGTGGAACAGCCAGAAGTAAATTCGGTGCTAACCGAAATTGAGCGCTCGACTGCGCAGAGCCTGTCTAACGATCCAAGCTCGTTGCGCGAACAATCGCTGCTGAACGATAATTCGCAGTCAGGCCGCCCACAGCCAGCGCTCAGTGGAACGGAATTGGCAACGAGTACGACAATCAAGCGTCCCAACACCTTTACCAGCAAAATGCCCGGCGACAGCGCCGGACCAATTAAGGGGCATACTGCCGGCTTCAGCGATCTGGATCAGTTGCTCTCGCAAAAAGGTCCGCTCGGATCAGGCACAAAATTGCGGCTGCCGGACGATCAGCTTTTCGAATATGACAGTGACGTGCTCCAGGCAAGCGCCATCGGCCAACTGCAAAAACTGGGCACTCTCATCCAACGCAACCCGAGAGCGACATTTTCCGTGGAAGGCTACACGGACTCATTCGGCACATATGAATACAATCTCGATCTAAGTCAGCGGCGCGCCGACAGTGTGAAACGCTACCTAGTTGAGGCGATGCGAATTAATCCTGCGCAAATCGAAACGCGGGGTTACGGTCCGGCGAAATTCAGAGCATCGCCGAACGGATCAATCGAAGAACAGAGTCCCAATCGGCGAGTGGAAGTTGTAGTCCACACGAGCGAAAGGTGACCGCACGCTTGGCGTTCGGGCTCTACCAGTTTTTGGTCCAAAGATCCTGTTGCGTAGCAGGAGGGACAGGCGTTGGTGACGGCGCAACTCCAGCCGTGCTCCACAGATCGAAAGTAGGATTGTAGCCCAGACTGCCTACTGGGTTAGGATTCGCTTGTGGGTTTCCAGCCGTCGAATAGCCATAGCTGTTTCCAAACGGATCGCGAATAAATTGCACCGGCTGATTTTGGTCCGTAGGACCAAGCTGATTTAACTTAAAACTCATGTACGTCCTCGCGGACGGAGTTTCCGAGCGGTTCCCAGTGGTGACGCCCATCAACTTTTCATACAGGAACAGTGATGCATTTGAATAGCCAGCAGCTGATGGGTCGAGGTCTGTTCGAGCGTTCAGGGTGTTTGTGTCTGAATTGAAAGGGTACGCTCCATAATCTGCCTTATAGCTTTCACAAGCCGCGGACATCGCTGCGATTTCTGTTTCGGCGCGGCTGCGCGCGGATTTCTTTTGGACGTAGCCGACCGTGCTCAAAACTAATCCTGTTAGAATGATGATGACAGTGATGGCAACGATCAATTCAACGAGAGTGAAAGCGCTCCTGGCTAAAAACGACGATTGGCTGCGCGGCGTGAAATCTCTGAACCGTTGAATTGTTAAACCATGAATCCGATCTGGTGATGCGACGATGTAACGAATCACGCTGCGCTTCGCCATTCCTTCGATCTTCGAAATTTCGGCGAAGCCGATCACGTTTGCTGCTGCAAGCCGCTAATGATGCTAATGAGCGGGGTGAAAAGAGCGAGCACGATCGTGCCAACAATGAGCGCCAGAAACACGATCATGATTGGTTCGAGCATGGACGTAAGCGCTGCGACCGCGTTATCGACCTCGTCATCATAAACGTCGGCAATCTTCAGGAGCATTTCCGGAAGTTTACCGGTTTCTTCGCCCACATCGATCATGCTGATCACCATTGGCGGGAAAGCGCGACTGGCTTCCAGCGGTTGAACGATCGATTCACCTTCCTTTACGCTGTCGTGCACCTGTGAGATCGCGGCTCCAATAGCGGCGTTGCCGGCTGTTTCGCGGGTGATACTTAACGCCTGCAAAATCGGAACACCGCTGGTGACCAGCGTTCCGAGTGTCCGCGCAAACCGCGAGATCGCTGTTTTGCGATTCAAATCGCCAAAGAGCGGCATGCGCAGTTTGAAACTGTCGATCACGAATCGCCCACCGCGCGTCCGGCCAATGAACTTGTAAGCCATCACTACGGCGATGATCGCTCCGACCAGAACGAGCCCATCATCCTTTACAAAGTTGCTCGCCGCGAGAACAAACGTCGTAATAGGCGGCAACGGCTTATTGCCAAGCATGTCGTGAAAGATCGCTTCGAACTTCGGCACAATGAAAACAAGCAGAAAACCCATGATGCCCACTGCCATTGTCATCACGATGATGGGGTAGACCATCGCTGACACGACCTTGTTCTTGACCTTGTTAGCTTTTTCCTGGAACTCAGAAAGCCGGTTGAGCACCAGTTCGAGGACGCCGCCAACCTCGCCGGCTTTAACCATGTTAACGTACAAATTGTTGAAGATCCGTGGATGCAGAGCCAGCGCGTCCGAAAATGTGTTACCGCTTTGGACTGAGTCAGCGAGCTTGTTGATGGTGTTTTTCAAAACTTTGTCCCGCTCTTGTTTCGCTAGGACGGTTAGGCTCCGCAGCAATGGCAGTCCGGAATCGATCAGCGTTGCTAATTGGCGCGTGAAAATCATGAGAATTTTTGGCTTAACCTTCGAGCGCTGGAAAAGAGCGATTCCGGTTTTGACGCGGGGTTTCGTTACCCGCGCCATTTTTGCCGCGCGCCGCCGAGCTGCTTTATCGTCTGAGCGGGCGAGCGCTTCCTCATAGACGCTCGTTGGGAAATAGCCAGCCTGACGCAGTTGGCCAATCGCGTCATTGGTGGAAGCGGCCTCAACCAGCCCAGTGGCTTCCTGTCCCCGGGCATCGAGAGCTATGTAGTTAAAGCGCGGCATGACAAAATTTTAGTGTGTTAACGATATTTAGCGATTAAACCAGACTGGCCTGTTGCAGTCTATTTCAATCGCTAAACTGCGAAATCCTCACGTGTACCTCAAAACTTCTTCGACGCTGGTGTCGCCGGCGAAAATGCTGCGCAAGCCATCTTGGCGGAGTGTTACCATTCCAAGTTCCACGGCCTTTTGTTTTAAGGCGACTGTTGGCGCGCGTTCATTAATAAGTTCCCGAATCGGGTCGGTAATTTTCAGAAGTTCGTAGATTCCTTTTCGCCCTTTGTAGCCGGTGTTGTTACAAGCATCACAACCTTTGCCGTAAAAGAATTGTTTGTCGCCGAGGTCCTGCCGCGAGATTCCTAGCTCAGTCAGTAATGCGTCGTTCGGTTTGTAGGTCGTGCGGCATTGTCGGCAAATGCTGCGCAGTAAACGTTGACCGAGTACTGCCTCCAACGTGGACGAAATCAGAAACGGCTCCACGCCCATGTCGATCAAACGCGTGACAGCCCCGGGCGCGTCGTTTGTATGTAGCGTGGTGAAGACAAGGTGCCCGGTCAGAGACGCCTGGATTGCAATCTGCGCCGTCTCGAGATCGCGCGTCTCGCCGACCATGATGCGATCTGGGTCCTGGCGCAGAAACGATCGCAAGACACGCGCAAACGTCAGACCGATGGCTTCGTTCACTGGCACTTGTACGATCCCTTCCAGATCGTATTCAACGGGCTCTTCTGCGGTCAGGAGCTTCGAATCGATCGTATTGACCTTGCGCAGGCAGGAATAAAGCGTTGTTGTCTTTCCAGAGCCGGTCGGTCCGGTCGCGATGAAGATACCGTTCGGACGCTCGATCATCTCCAGCAGAAAATTGTAGATGTAATCGGGCATTCCAAGTGCTTCGAGGTCCAGATTTACGATGCTGCGATCGAGAACCCGCAGCACGAGGCTCTCACCGAATTGCGTTGGCAATGTCGAAACGCGAAGATCGACATTGCGTCCGGCGATATGCTTCTGGATTCGCCCATCTTGGGGAAGTCGCCTTTCTGCAATGTTCATGTTTGCCATCACCTTCACCCGCGAGATGACGGGGAGGGCAAGATGACGCGGCGGTGGCGACATTTCGTAGAGGGCGCCATCAACGCGATATCGGATTTTGAACTCATTTTCGAATGGCTCGAAATGAATGTCGCTCGCACGGTCCTGGATGGCCTGATAAAGGATGAGATCGACGAAGCGAATGATGGGAGTTGCGTTCGCTTCGGCTTCGACTGCGGCTTCGCCGTTTCCCTGACTTCCCGCCGAGGAAAGAAGTTCGCCGGATTGGCCGAGCTGTTTGAGAACTTCTTCCATGCTCGTTGTATCGGTGCCGTAGTACTGTTTGATCAGCTCTTCGATTTGATCCGTAGGCGAAACAACGACCTGGATCTCTTTACCAAGCGCGAATCGAAGATCCTCCGCGGCATGAAGGTCAAACGGATCAACGAGGGCGACTCGCAACGTAGGCCCGCTCGTCTCGACCGGAAGTGCGCCGTGTAGTCGAGCCAGACCGCTGGGAATGAGGCGCAAAATCTCCGGCGTGATATCACGCTGGGTCAGATCGATCAGGTCGGTGCCGAGCCCATTTGCAATTGTCTGATAAAAGCTGTGCTCGTCGATGAAACCGCCATCGATCATCGCCTGGGCGACGGTTTTCCCGTTGAGCTCCACTTCGCTCAGAACATCCTCTGCTTGCGAGGGCTCCAGCACGCGTTGCTCGACAAAGAATTCCGCTAACTGCTTATCCTTCATGTTTCATCAGCTCACGTCTCCGACTGTGATGGAGATGACTTCTTCCGCGGAGGTAAGGCCGGCAAGCACCTTGCGGATCCCGTCCTCGCGTAGTGTGCGCATGCCAAGCTCACGCGCCCGCAGCCGCAACGACAAAGTCGGGCTGCGTTTGTTGATCATGTGGCGCACATCATCGTCGATCACGAAAATTTCAAAGATGCCCATCCGGCCTTTGTAACCGATCTGACGACATCGCTCGCACCCTGCGGGCTTCATTACTTGCGCCTCAGAGAGCTGGCCGGGCTCGATTCGCAATGCGCGCAATTCGGTCTCGCTGAGTTCTCCTGGTTGCTTGCAGTGTGCACATAATCGGCGGACAAGCCTTTGCGCCATGATCGCTCGGACGGAAGAAGCCACCAGAAACGGCTGTACGCCAAGATCGATTAAGCGCGCGACCGCCGAAGGGGCGTCATTGGTATGTAGCGTGCTGAAAACAAGGTGGCCAGTGAGACTCGCGTTTGTTGCAATGCTTGCTGTTTCGAGATCTCGAATTTCACCAATCATGATGACGTTCGGCGCCTGCCGAAGAATGGAACGCAACGCCGCAGGAAAAGTCATGCCGATCTCGGTATTCACCTGCACCTGATTAATGCCCGTCATTTGATACTCGACTGGCTCTTCCACCGTGATGATCTTGCGGTCGGGTTTGTTGATATAGTTGAGGCAGGCGTAGAGAGTGGTTGTCTTTCCGGAGCCGGTAGGGCCGGTGGTGAGTAAAATGCCGTCCGGCAGTCTGATCAGGCGTTCGAACGTTTCCTGGTCGTCGGAGAAAAATCCAAGCTCCGGCAAACCGAGCTTTAGACTCGATTTATCCAGTAGCCGCATCACTACGCTCTCACCGTGATTGGTAGGAATCGTTGATACACGAAGATCGACCGGTTTTTTTTTGATTTTTACCTGGATGCGACCGTCCTGTGGCAGCCGTTTTTCTGCGATGCTCATCGAACCGGTCATGATTTTCAGCCGGCTGATAATGGCCGATTGCAACCGTTTTGGTGGCGCCTGCATTTCCTGCAAAACACCGTCCACTCTGAAGCGAACTCGAAATTTCTTGTCTAGCGGCTCCAAATGAATATCACTGGCGCCTGCACGGTGCGCCTCGATCAGCAGCATGGAAACCAGCCGGATAATTGGCGCATCGGCGTCATCGACTACAGTTGCTGCTGTACCATCGCCAATTTCCAATCCGAGATCGACGTCTTCGCCGATTTTTTTCTGCAAAACGTCGGCTGCTTCATCGGCTGTTCCGTAGTACTTGATCAGTGCATCGCGAATTTTCTGGGGGCTCGTGCATACCAGTTCCAGTTCGCGTTGCAGGAGAAAACTGAGGCTGTCAATCGTGTCGATGTCGAGTGGGTTGCCGACCGCGACCACCAGGCCAGTCTCGCCGAAAGCGACTGGGATCACTTTGAAACGGCGCGCGTCTTCGCCTCGGATTTGATTAATGATCTGTGGGGGAATCACCATGGACGAGATGTCGATCCAATCCATTTGCGCCTGGACTGCGAGCGTTCGCGAGACCTCGACGTCGGAGACAACGCCGTCATTGATCAAAATATCGACCACACCGGGCTCGCCATTCAAAAGTAACCGCGCTCCGTCGATTTGCTGACGCGAGATGAGTCCGCCCTCTTGGAGGACTTTGAGCACGTACTCTTCGTTGTGTTGCACCGGAGGAAGGGATGCTTGGGCGCGCAGTTTACCGCAAAACCGTTAAATTTCCAACGGAGGAGATCGTACGGGCACCGCGATGTCGCTAAAAGAACAAGATCATTCCACGGTTACGCTTTTGGCGAGGTTCCGTGGTTTATCTACGTCGCGGCCGAGCTCGACTGCCAGGTGATAGGCAAGAAGTTGAAGCGGGACGGCAGCTAAAATCGGCATTACGTACTCGGGGGCTTCCGGCAGCACGATGATTTCGTTGGCAATTTCCCTAAGATGCTTCGGACCCTTTCCACTCGTTACCGCAATGACAGGACCCTTGCGAGCTTTCACCTGCTCGATGTTGTTCAGGTTCTTGGAAAATACGGAGTCGTCGGGTGCAATGAACACCGAGGGCAGGTCTGGACGGATCAGCGCAATGATTCCGTGTTTCAACTCAGCGCTCGGGTGTCCTTCGGCAAAGAGATACGTGATTTCCTTCATCTTGAGCGCCCCTTCGAGCGCGACCGGGAAATTAAATTGCCGACCAAAGAAAAGCATGCCGCTGGCATCGACATATTTTCTGGCAATTGCCTTAATTTGGTCGCTGAGATTTAGAACTGCTTCGATCTGGCCGGGCAAGGCCTCCAGCGCTTCAATCACGCGGCTTCCATCAGTTGCGGAAAGATTTCGCATCCGGCCAAAGAGCAGTCCAAGGAGCGCAAGAATGGCCAGTTGTGAGGTAAACGACTTCGTAGCTGCTACGCCGATTTCCGGCCCGGCATGCATGTAAACGCCCCCGTCGCTCTCGCGTGCGATCGTGCTTGCAACGTTGTTACAAATTCCCAATGTGCGAAACCCCTTCCGTCGACTTTCTCGCAACGCACCAAGCGTATCCGCGGTTTCACCGCTCTGGCTAATGGCGAAGACAAGCGTCTCAGGAGTCATTGGAGTATTTCGATGGCGAAACTCACTCGCGTATTCGACTTCGGTTGGAATGCTGGCAAGCCGCTCTATTAAATACTCGCCGACCCTGCCGGCATGGAGCGCCGTACCACAGCCCATCAAAACGATACGGCCGACATCGCGAAGCTCAGGAGCCGTCATGTTTAAGCCGCCCAGCTTTGCGGTGCATTCCTCCGGATTGAGACGACCGCGCATCGCGTCGCGCACCGTATTCGGTTGCTCAAAGATTTCTTTGAGCATGTAATGGGCATAATCCCCTTTCCCGATATCTTCGGCTGTAAATTCAACCTTGCTGACCGGATGCTCGCTGCTGTCTCCAGCGAGTGAAGTGATCTCGAATTTGTCTCGCCCCGCCGCGACCACATCAAAGTCGTTTAAATAAACAGCGTCACGGGTGTAAGCGACGATTGCACTCACGTCGCTCGCCAGAAAGTTTTCACCGTTGCCAATCCCGAGCACCAATGGGCTGCCACGTCGCGCGCCGATCATGAAATCCGGTATGTCGGCGTGGACCAGAGTGATGCCATAAGTGCCGATTACCTGCCGAAGCGCCACCCGAACAGCGTCAAGCAGTCGTGTCTTCTTTTCCGGGACATCTACGGTACTCGCGCATGATTCGTCGTAGAGTTTTCCAATCAGATGCGCGAGCACTTCGGTATCAGTTTCGGAGCGAAAATGCGTATCGCCGCTTCGGACAAGCTCATCTTTAAGTGTCTGATAATTTTCTATCACCCCGTTATGGACCAACGCCAGCTTGCCACTGGCGTCGAAGTGCGGATGCGCGTTTTCGTCGGTCACTTTGCCATGTGTGGCCCAGCGTGTGTGACTAACGCCAAGCGAACCCGAAACAGCTTCCTTACTGATAAGTCTTGCGAGCGCTGCGATGCGCCCGGCACATTTACGAGTTTCCAGACGCCCACCGTTCACAACAGCGATCCCGGCTGAGTCGTAGCCTCGATATTCAAGACGACGCAGCCCTTCGAGCAAAATGGGCGTCGCTTCAGCGCGCCCAACGTATCCGATAATCCCACACATGTTTTTTGGATTGTAGCGGCGGCTATCTTCAGCTGCAAGATTCCCCTCACTAAACGAGGACCGACCACAATCTGGAAAATAATGGCGAAGTAGAAATGCCGAGTTGCAAAAGGAACGACAACGCCCAAATGAGGAAGCAACATTCACCGTTCTTTTGGCAGTCGGATTTCCTTATTGTTTCGGGGCTCGTCATTCGTCATTTATAGGATGGCCGCAGGTTTATTGACCCTAAAACTCTTGACAATTGATTGGTAACCAATGCAACACCAGCCGCAGAGCGATTCGCTTCCTAAAAGTACCCGAGTGTTCGGAGCGTTGCCGCCAGGTACGACTCAGCGAACGCTCGCGATCGTCATGGGAGGCGGCGCGGGCTCGCGCTTATTCCCATTAACGAAGGACCGCGCCAAACCTGCCGTGCCGCTCGGAGGCAAGTATCGCATCGTCGACATCCCCATCAGCAATTGTCTGAATTCCGGACTGCGCTCGATTTACGTGCTGACCCAGTTTAACAGCATGTCGCTGCATCGGCATATTCAGGACAGTTACAAGTTCGACAATTTTTCGCGCAGCTTCGTGGACATTCTCGCTGCTCAACAAACGCCTGCCGGTTCGCAATGGTACCAGGGAACTGCGGACGCTGTGCGGCAAAACATGCGCTATTTCCTCGAGCGTCCGTTTGACTATTACCTGGTTCTAAGCGGCGACCAGCTTTATCGGATGGATTTTCGAGAAATTCTTCAGCAGCACATTGAACTTGGCGCAGACATTACATTGGCCACCAAACCTGTGGCGCGACGGTATGTTTCTGAGTTTGGACTGATGCAGAGTGGCGTGGATCGCCGGATTACGCGGTTTGTCGAGAAACCAACGGATGAAGCAGTTTTGCAGGAAATGAAGGTGAG
>Ga0066388_100002251_pt1 | contig 11642 bp, 8 predicted proteins | sample PanSoiMetaGPlot6_FD_64539 | JGI IMG/M metagenome (GOLD analysis project Ga0066388, IMG submission 64539) | Tropical forest soil microbial communities from Panama analyzed to predict greenhouse gas emissions - Panama Soil - Plot 6 (Hybrid Assembly) | ecosystem: Environmental > Terrestrial > Soil... | reverse complement strand
GCGAAGAACGATACCCTCTGGGCCTTTGTAGTAGTCGATGAGCCATTCCCGATTCCTGCGACAGATCGGCAATGGATCATGGCCGTCGGCATCTTGAAGCGGTACGGAGCTCATCCGGAACTTATCGTTCCTCCCTCATTCCATGATTACGGCATTCTTGATCCGACCTCTGGGTTCAGCGCTCCCAATGGGCCCGCTGCGGCATCCCAAGGTACAGACACCCCAAGAAGCATACTCCTCTGTCAGGTACACCAACTCTCATAACGAAGCCCTCGCGCCAGTTTGCGACGCGAGGGCTCACGACGAGCGGACACGTCCGGGCACGAACCTTTGGGCAGTTAGGCGCCCTGGTAGGCACTCTCCAGCAGCTTGTTGCGCCACGCCTCGTCCCCGAACTTTCGGCGCTGCGTGTACCACTCCTTCACATCGTCTCCGGCGAAATACATGAATTGGCCCTTGCAATCAGTTGCGGCTTCGTACACGACCTCGGCGACTTGCGCAGGCGAGAAATGATGCGCCTTGGTTTCCGGAGCTGTGAAACTGTAGATGACGGGATTCGACCGTTCCTCGTAGGCCGGGTGATGCGTGACCTCCATCACATTGAAGAAGTTCGTATCGACGCCCCCCGGCAGCACGGTCTTCACACCGATGCCGAACGGCGCCAATTCGAGGCTGATCACCTCGCTCCAACCCTGGATCGCCCACTTGGTTGCGAAATAGGAAGAGCTGAAGGGCAGAGCTATGACGCCGCCGACCGACGTGAGGTTGATGAAGAGTCCCGCATGCTTCTCCCGGAAGGCCGGAAGAAAGGCCCGGGTCATGCGCACCGCGCCCAACAAGTTCACATCGAACTCGCGAATCATCTGGTCGTCGGTCATTCCCTCCAGAGGTCCGACGACACCGTAACCCGCGTTGTTGAGGACCACGTCAGTGATCGCTGCGAACTTCTCCGCCGTCGCCTTGACCTGCTCAGAACTCGTGACGTCGAGCTGATGGACAGTGACCCCGTCCATCAGGTTGAGTTCCTTTTCCTTCTCCGGGTGACGCATCGTGGCGATGACATTCCAGCCGCGCTGAGCGAACAGCTTTGCTGCCCCTCGTCCGTTCCCCGAAGAACTGCCGGTCACGAGTATTGTCTTCTTGCCCGTGGTCATGACTTTCCTCCTTGAGCACTGCCGTTGATGACAATCATGCGCTCGAGGATATTGCTTCGGTCCCCAAGGTGTCTTGGGTGGGTTGGGGGTGAGCGTTGGGCCAGCCGAACCTGTGTGGCCGCTGAAAACATGATCCTGCCCAGGGGGAATTAGGGGCGCTCCTATTTCGAGCGACGGACCCCGAAGGGGCAAGAGCGTACTCCTCCCCGAGCCGCGTTTGGGGAGGATTCCAGCAGTATGAGTTCCTTGGGCTAATGGGGCCGGGGCCCCGAAACGTGGGCCAACGCGGGGCGACACGGGCGTAGATCCCGCCGCCCTCCGTCAACGTAACGATGTCAGGGTCTACTGCGACCCGGTCTCCGGAACCAGGAAATTGCCGTTCCCAGACCGCCGGTGGCAGCAAGGAGGATCACCCAGTACTCCTTTGCCCATGCCAACCAGTCCGAAAAACGCTGCGGAGCAGTGACATATACTTCTACCGTCTTGCTGAAGGGCATTACCAAGTATGGCGACTCGTGATTTTCAAGAATCACTGGGGCATATAGCGTCGCCGTTAAATGGGTCTTGCCACTAACCTGGGGAGTGACCGTCCATTTCCAACTTGTACGCCTACCCAGCATGACTGCCTGCTCGACTCGGCCGGCGGGCAGGATCGTGCACTCCTGGTCTGCGGTGAGCTCGGCGAGCATGCGTGGTGCGATCTTTATTTTCTCGTGATTGCCCACTCCTGGTCGTCCAGCCAGGCGATGCAGTTCCTCCTGAAGAGTCTCTGGGCGGATGCTCGGCGGTCCAATCTCCAGAGTGGCTTCAACTACTTCACCACGCCTTATAGGCGAGGGCGCGAAGAACGCCGCGGAACCAGGCTGCATATGATCCTTAACGAACGCTGCCACGGGGTCGAGTGAGCCCATAAGCGGTACAAAATGTTGCGCCATGGTATCAGCCATTGGTGGAGCACCCTGCTCCATGTGCGGCTCATCACCTAGCGACATGGTATCAGCCATCAGTGGAGCACCCTGCTCCGTATGCGGCTCAACACCCAGCGCCGTGGTATCAGTCATCGGTGGAGCAGCTTGCTCCATGCCGGTACCCGTCTCCTCAGCCGTCTTCTTGCTGCAACCGAGCGCGACTAGGAGGATGAAAGAACTCAGTAGGAACGGAGTTAACGGTAGTGTCGGCAGCTCTCGCATTCTTCACCCCGCGCTGGGACAAACGCCGTTTCCTTTGGTCTCCATCCTTCCGAGTGCTGCAGCATGCAATTGAAGGCGTTGGCCGTCTCAAGAACGTCTCTCGGGGTGTCTCTAGATGGGCGGGTGCCGGACCTTCCCCCCAGGTCGGCGAGGTGCTGCGCCGGCATGGCGTGACGGCAAAAACGTACTATCTACGAAAGACGAATGTCGCTAACCGGGCGTAGCTCCCCCGGAGTAACCTCTCTCGACATCACGTTGAATTTCCTCGACCCACTACGACGAAGGGGCGGGAGGCGCGTCATTAGCGGACCGGCGCAAAGTATCGGCCCTTACCGGATCGAGCGGGAGATCCCGGGCGGTGGGATGGGGGTGGTCTACCTTGCTCACCACACGCAACTCGATCGCAAGGACGTTCTGAAGACCCTGCCCGCTGAAGTCGCATCCGATCCGGAGCGGCTGCAGCGCTTCGAGCGCGAGGCCAAGCTTCTTGCCGCGCTCAACCACCCCAACATCAACACGATCTACGGCGTGGTGGACAGCGAGGGACGGCGGTTTCTCGCTCTCGAGTACCTCGAGGGGCAGTCGCTCTCCCAGCGACTGTCGCGTGGCCCCTTGCCGGTCGCCGAGGCCCTTGAGATTTGCCTTCAGATCGCTGCGGGCTTGGAGGCGGCGCACGAGCGGGGAGTGATTCATCGGGACCTGAAGCCAGGGAACGTGATGATCACGCCGGACAATCAGGTGAAGATCATTGATTTCGGTTTGGCGAAGGGGGCGCAGGCACCGGAGACGAGCCAGACCGACTCGCCCGTTGTAACCGCCTCCTCACCAACGTTGACATCGCCGGCCTACTCGCCCGGAACCATCCCAGGCGTGATCCTCGGCACGGCGCCCTACCTCTCGCCCGAGCAAGCTCGAGGGAAGCCGGTCGACCGACGCACCGACATCTGGTCCTGGGGATGCGTTCTCTACGAGTGTCTGACGGGTCGCATGGCGTTCGCCGGCGAGACGGTGTCGGACACCCTAGCGCGAATCTTGGAACGCGAGCCCGACTGGGCAAGGATCCCCGCGGCCGCTCCACCCCGCCTGCGGGAGCTTCTCCGTCGCTGCCTGGAGAAAGACGTGAGACGCCGCCTGTGTGATATCGGCGAGGCGCGATTCGCGCTCGAGGAGCTAAGACAGGGGAGGGGAGTCGATGGCCCGACTGAACCCGCTCGAGCCGGGCGGCGTCTCGCGATTCTCGCGCTGGGACTCCTACTGGGCGCGTTCGTGGGATATGCGCTGGCGAAACGGTGGGTACCCCCGAGCGCCGAACCGATCAATCTGGCGCTCCCCATCCCTCCAGAATTGCACGCGCTCGATGCCGACATTACCGCTGACGGTCGCGTGATTACCATGTTGGCCAGGCCGCGATCGCCCGAGGGCGCGCCGGCTCGAATCTACACCCGGCCTCTGAACCACACATCGTTCGACGCCATCCCAGGGACCGACGGCGCCACCGACCTCGTCCTGAGTCCCGACGGCAGGTGGATCGGCTATGTCGCGCCCGTCTCCGAGCACGCCACCCAGCAGAGGATCCTCAAAGTTCTCGTGGATGGGAGCGCGCCGCCCGTCCCGGTTTGTGATTACCAGGGGACCTGGGCAGGAGACCCGATGTGGCTGGAATCGGGCGACATGTTGGTCGCGACCTCGGACTTGACCAGCTACGTCCGAATATCGACCGACACCGGCCAAGTCACGGTGCCTCATTCTTTCGGCCTGCCCAGGAGCCTTCTCACGTTCAATTCGGCGGTCGCGCTTCCGCACGACCGCGGCGTTTTGCTCCGAGCGACCTCCTACAGCCAGGACGCTTGGCAGGTGGGGATCGGTCTCCTCAACTTGAAAACGGGCGCGGCAAGCATTCTGGTCCACAATGCCAGCAGTCCCCATTACGTCTCGACCGGGCATCTGCTCTTCACTCGGGGCGCGATCCTTTATGGCGTCCCCCTCGACCTGAAGCATCTCGAGGTCGTCGGGCCCCCTGTCGCGGTGCAGGGTGGCCTTCGAGCGGGCCGCTACGAGCACGCGACGTTCGACATCGCGCGAAACGGCGTGCTTATTTGCTCCATGGGCGATCGGCCATCGGGGAACCGCCGGGCTCTCGTCCTGGGTCGTGACGGTTCCGTCAAGGATTGGTCGCAAGAGCGCCGCGATTTCGAGGATGTCGCGGCGTCCAGGGACGGCCGCGCCGCTTTCGTCGTCGTCACCGAAAAACCCCTGTACGAGATTTGGGTGTCGACCTCCGGCAGCCCTTCCCGAAGGCTGGTCGCGGTTCCCGGCGCGGACTGTTGGATGCCCGTCTGGTCTCCCGAGGGATCTCGTATCGCCTTCCTCCGGACGGCCATGTCCCGTGACGACGGGATCTACGTCACATCGCTCACGGGTTCCACACGCCTGCTCTGCCGCAAGCTCCCCAACCAGTCCCTGCAACCCAAGTCGTGGCTCTCGGATGGATCCAAGGTGCTCTGCGTATCGCGGCGGGCCGGAAAAGCCGAGCTCGTCACGATCGATGTCGGCCCGGAGGGCGGCGCGCCGATCTCTCCGAAGACGCTCCTCGGCGGGGACGCACAGTACCCATCCGGAGACTTTTCGCCGGACGGCCGATGGCTTGCATACACCTCCGATGAGGCCGGCGAGTTTGAAGCGTTCGTTCGTGCGTACCGCCCTGACGGGCGACTCGGCGAGCCGGTCCAGGTCTCGACAGGCGGTGCCGTGGCGGTGAGGTGGGACCCGCGCGGTGGAGCGCTCTCGTATATCACGGGCGGGGACAAAGTGATGGCCGTCTCCGTTCGGGCCGACGGCGGGGCGATCCGGCCCTCACAGCCAGCCCTCTTATGGGATTTCGAGAAGCTCCACGTCGCTGCCAACGACATCCTTCCTGATGGGAGGGCTATCGCGGTTCAGAAGGGTCAGGACGAAGAGGAACAGGACATTTCGCGCTTCGACATCACGCTCAACTTTTTCGAGGAGTTGGGAGCGAAGATGCGGGGCGCCAAGGAAGGGGTGGTACGACATTGAGCGCGCTCGTGGCGGGCCGGCGCTCGCCACTTACGAGCTGCCCCAAGAGATCGGCGTCCTCTAGAGAGTGGCAGACGAACGAGGAGGCGAGGGCGAAGGATCGGACGGAGCGGAGGCATTGAGTGGCCCGATTGCAGCCACACCTCGAGGAGAGGAACGGCAAGACGCTGCGATCAATCAGCCGGAAGACCGACGCGGCGCACGAGGTCCTTGAACCGTGGATCCGAGCGCAGGGGATCGCAAAACGGGTAAAGCAGGAAAGTGGGCAACGAGGGCGAATGGGCAGCGTACGCCTTCTCCAGCCACACGAAGGCACGATCCTTGTCGCCGAGCGCCGTGTAGACAGCCGCCACCGCCTCGACTTGAAACCTCTTCTTCTCGGCTTGCTGAATGGCGTCTCCAAGGAGCCTCCGGGCCTCATCCTTTCTATCTGCGGCCGCGTATGCCAATGCCAGGAATATCGGGAAGGTGGGGTCCTTGGCGAGCTCGACGGTCTTCCGTATCTCGGAAATCGACTCTTCATGCGCGCCCTTCAGTAGGTAGGCGAGACCGAGGAAGAGGTGCGTCACCGGTTCATGGGGGCCGACCTCGAGGGCTTTACGATACTCCCGGATCGCCTGGTCATACTGACGTTCCGCGACAAAGGGATGCCCCAACGCCGACACAATTGCAGGCGAGAGCGGATCGAGTTTCGCGGCCAGCTCGATCTGGGTGTGAGCCTCTGCGAACTGGCCCATGGCAAGGAGTAGGGATCCATACCAACAGCGTCCTTGAGCGTTATTGGGGTCCAGGTCAATGGCCCGACGGTATTCCCGTTCGGCGCCCCGCCAATCCCATTCGTCGGCCAGCATGCTGGCCAACGCGACGTGGGCGGCCGCGAGGGAACCGTCGAGATCGAGGGCCTTCAACGCCAGGGGCTTCGCCTTTCCGATCGCCTCCCCATACGGCAGGCTCTCGATTTCTGCCAGGGACATGTACGAGTTGGCCAGTGCCGCGAACGATAAGGCATCGTGTGGATTCCTCTCGATCGCGAGTTCGAAACAGCCCAGGCTCCTCCTGAAGCCTTCCTCGGTTCCCCAATCCTGGAAGTGGCGGCCTTTCAGGTAGGCGTCGTAGGCGACGGGATCCACGGGCTGCCTCGCGGTGAGCCGTTCCTGTTCCCGAGGCGAGGTTTTCATTCGGACCTCGTCGGCGATCGCCCCGGCCACTTCGCCCTGGAGAGCCAATACGTCGTGCATGTTGCGTTCGTAGCTTTCGGCCCACAGGTGCCTGTCGCTGGCCGCATCGACGAGCTGCGCCGTGATCCTGACCCGGTCGCCCGACCTCAGGACCGACCCTTCGATGATGGCGTCAACGTGAAGCTCGGCGGCGATTTTCGGGACGGGTTTGTTGGTTCCCTTGTAGCGCATGGCGGAGGTGCGAGAGATCACGCGCAAGGCGCCGATCTGGGAGAGGCTGGCTGTCAGCTCCTCCGTCATTCCGTCGGCGAAATACTCCTGCTCCGGATCGTGCGAGAGATTCACCAGCGGCAGCACGGCGAGCGACTCAACCCGCCCCGGTACCGGCCGCCCGAGCAACCGATTCCTCATCCCGCCCACATTGGAGACCACGAGCACCGCAGCCACGACAATCAACACACCGGCCACCGCACGGAGCCACCCGGCGATCCGCCTTCGCGGCCTGGCGGCCCGCGCCAGGAGAGGAGCGCCGAGCCGCTCGAGGTCGACCCGCAGCTCGCGGGCCGATTGGTAGCGTCGGTTCGGATCCTTGTCCAACGCCTTGAGGATGATCGTGTCCAGCCCTGGCGAGGTCCTCCTGTTGATCGTGCTTGGCGAGGGCGGGTCCTCATGCAGGATCGCGTCGATGAGCCGCGGAGCGTTATCTCCGGGAAACGGTCCCTGCCGGGTGGCCATCTCGAATAGGACAGCCCCGGCCGCATAGACGTCGCTCCGGACGTCCGGGCCCTCATCGCGCAGCTGCTCTGGCGACATGTAGGGGAGTGTTCCGGCCGCGGCGTGAATCTCACTGATCGTCTCGGCCCGCGGCGCCTCTCCCACCGATGGCAGCAATCTTGCCAGCCCAAAATCGAGCACCTTCGCCTGGCCTCGGGACGTCACCATGATGTTCGCGGGCTTCAGGTCGCGGTGCAGGATGTGCTGGTCATGCGCCTCCTCCAAGGCCGACGCAATCTGCGCACCTAGCGATACGATTTCCCTTTCGGGGAGCGGCCCGCCTGCGAGTTTCTCAGTCAGCGTCTGTCCGGAGATGTACTCCATCACCAGGAAGTCCACTCCCTCCTGAGAATCGAAGTCGTAAATCGTCGCGATATTGGGGTGATTCAGCCTGGAGAGAATGAGCGCCTCCTTACGGAAACGCCTTCGAGCCCCTTCCTCGGAGAGGCTGCCGCGAGGCAAAATCTTCAAAGCGACATCGCGCTCGAGACGCTCATCGTGCGCCCGGTAAACCACCCCCATCCCCCCGGCGCCAACCTCTTCCAGAACGCGGTAGTGAGAGAGCGTCCAGCCTTCCATCGCCTGGGATCCCGTGTTCAGTGGGACGGATGTGCTCGTATGCAAGACGACATCGCACGAACGAGCCGAGCTCAGTTTCCGGAACATCGTTGAAGCCTCGGCACGCGAATGCGCCTCCGAGAACACTGATCTTGCCACAAGTCCTGGTCATGCGTGGAGAAGCTGGTCTCGGCCGCGTGTTCTGGGCGACGAAGCCGGGAGGTATAGGTCTATACCCTCCGCCTATATCCAAGATATACCGTGGCAGGCGACTTCTATTAAATAGGCTGGCGAACAGCCACGAGTCCGTAGATGTAGGGGTGAAGAAGCCTGAAGGAGGGATCCCAACCTGGCATGGTGGCCCTGCTCGTCGCCACCGTGGTCGCCATCGTCAACAGCGCTTCCGGGAACTGATCTCGTCGTTTCCTTGGCCGTCCCTCGAAGGACGTTCAGAGCACGAAGGGGATGATCCGCTTCGTCCGGCGGGCGTAACCGGCATATTCCGGATAGATCTCGCTGACGAGCGCCTCCTCGGCGCCGATGCGCACGGCGATCGCGGCGGTGGCGACGATCGCCGTGAGCACGCTGATGATCGTTCCGTGCGCCGCGACTCCGGTCCACACGAAGAAGAGAGCCGCCGCGTAGATCGGGTGCCGGATGTACCGGTAGGGACCGGTGGTCACCAGACCCCCCGCGGTCGGGTTCGCGCCGGCGTGGAAGCTCCGGCTACCGAAGCTCAGGCGCGCCCAGATCATGAGCGCGACTGCGACCGCCTGGAGACCGATCGGGAAGGCGGTCCGGCCGAAGAGCGACCGGCGGAAGAGCAGACTCACCACGGCCACGACGAGGACTGTCGTGGCGACAAGGGAAACGCGTCTCAGGTTCACGGGAGTCTCCTCGATGCGAACGAAAGATCTTGTTGAACTCGGATACATTGTATTACATAGTATATGGCATGACAATTACAAAACACGGGGAACCGCCGCCCGACGCGGACGACAAGTGGGAGACCCAGCTCCGGAAGGGCTGTCTGGAGCTCGCGATTCTCGGGAGCCTCTGGACCGGGCGTCGCTATGGCCTCGAGATCTTGCGCAGCCTCAAGCGTGAGTCGGAGCTGGTGGTGTCGGAGGGAACCGTCTACCCCTTGCTCTCGCGCCTCCGTGCGGACGGGCTACTCGAATCGGAGTGGGTGGAGACCGAGTCGGGGCACCCGCGAAAGTACTATCGCCTCACGCCCCGGGGGCGTAGGCGCGCGACCCAGATGGCGCGGCTCTGGACCCGATTTGCTTCGAACATCGCCGAGCTTCTCGCCCCGCTCCAGAAGGGAGGTCGTTGACGAGCATGGACCGTCCCACGATCGATCCGGCCGTCGAACGCTACCTCGAACGGCTCCGCTCCCGCCTTCGGGGAATGCCCGCGTCCGAGGTGGACGAGATCCTGCGGGAGCTCCGCGGTCACGTCGAGGAGCGGGTGCAATCAGGGACTCCCCTGCGTGAGGTGCTGCAGGCGCTCGGAGATCCCGAATCGGTCGCCGCGGAGTACCAGACCGAACGCGTGACGGCACGTGCCGAGTGCGCGCGCTCCCCCCTCGCGATCCTCCACGGGCTCATGCTCCTGAGACGCGGGAGCCTTGCCGGATGGACCGTGCTCGGCCTCACGGCGCTCGTCTACGCCTGGGCGTTCGTGCTCGGCGGCGCGGCCGTGGAGAAGCTCCTGTCACCTCGCGACGTGGGAATCTGGGTGAACGAGTCGGGACCTCTCTGGCCTCGCCTGACCGTGGACGGCCCCGGGCCCGCAGGAACACGTGAGGCCCTGGGCTGGTGGATGGTCCCGTTCGGCATGCTCGCTTGCCTCACGATGGTCTACGCCGCGAACCAGCTCGGTCATTGGTGGATTCGTCGATCTCGACGGAGATCGGAAGGGAGGTGATGGGTATGGCACCGTCGTGCAATCTCGACCCGAAGGAGCGCCTGCATCGCATCGCGATCGGCGCGACCATCACAACCGTCGGGTTCCTGCTCCATCGCGACCCGTTCGCGGCCGTCGCGGTCGTGGCCGCGGGCTCGACTGCGACAGCAGGCGCCGCCCTGGGTTACTGAATGTCTCCATGGGTGCTCGGTGCGAGCATCCTGCGTAAATGGCGCCGATAGCGCGCGGGTGTGCGCTGATTCGGGCGCATTCCTGAATCGCCGGGGCCGACGTAGTCGGGCGGGGGTTTCGTTCTTAAGCGAGGACGCGGGCTCCAACTTACGCGCTGCGTGAGGTGTGTCACATACCGGTCGCCGCGCGCGTGCTAGAGTACAAGTCCGCTGCCCGCTACAGATCAAGGAGGCCGAACATGAAGAGACTCCTGATCCCCGTCCTCGTTCTGTCGTCCATCGCTCAGCTCTGCACTCTGTGTCTGAAACCGATGGTCCGCCCGGCTGTCGCTTCCGCGCCGCCCGGGTACGCGCTTGTATGGTCCGATGATTTCACTGGCTCTACGCTGGACACGAGCAAGTGGGGTTATCTCTTGCTGAACCAACAATACCGCTACGCATACACCGTCCAGGACGCCGTCTCGCTCGACGGCCTCGGCCACCTCGTCATCATCGCTTACCGGGACCCGCAGACCGGCCACAACAACACGGGCAGGATCGCAACAGGTCAGAAGATCGGTTACGAGCAACTTACGCCCCCCGGGACAAAGCACGTGTCGCGCTACGGCTATATCGAGGCGCGGATCCAGTTCGACGGCCTGACGAACGGAGCAGTCTGGTCGAGCTTTTTTTTGCAGTCGCCCACGTACGGCGACCCCCTCGACAATCCGCGCGCGGCGGGAACGGAGATGGATATCACCGAGCACTTGGACAGGTCGGCTCAGGCGTTTTCGAACCTCCATTGGGACGACTACTCTCCCCCCGCCGCGAAGTCCGCGGGCTCAGGCCCCCAATCCGGAAGCGGCGACCTGTCGAGTGGTTTCCACACCTACGGCCTAGAGTGGACACCTGATGTTCTAAGGTTCTACTACGACTGTGTCCTCGTGTGGACAGTAAACAACTCGCCACAGATTGATCCACCGTCCCCACCCCAAGGGTCGATCGTGTCCGGGCCAGTGTCCCAAGCCAACGAGTACATCATCCTGGATAACGAGGTGCGGGACCCCAACGCTGGAGGCAACCTCGGCGATAAGGGCGCGAGCACGAACCCGAAGATGACGGTCGACTATGTCCGCTGGTACGAGGACCGCACCCTGCCGGCCACCGTCGAGGATCTGTCGGTTTCGAGCCCCTTCGGCAGAACGACGATGGCAGTGTCCTGGACCGCCCCGGGAGACGACGGCTCCGGGCAGACGTGCACCAAGTACGACCTTCGTTATTCGACGTCGCCTATCAACAATTCAAACTTCAATTCGGCCACCTATGTCACCTATGCCGGCGCGCCCAACACTCCCGGGATGAAGGAGTGTCAGGTAATCAATGGCTTAACAGAGTGCACGCTCTACTACTTCGCCATCAAGACGATGGACGAGGCAGGGAATTGGTCCGCGATCAGCAATGTTGCCTCCGCGACTACGGAGTGCGACATCAACCGCACCGCCTCGTGCGGCCCACCCCCAGCCGACAACGTCGCCCCGGGAGACATCCAAAGTTTGCTTTCGGGGAACACAAGCAGCTCGACGGTAACGTTGTCCTGGACCGCGCCGGGAGACGATGGCACCTCGGGAACGGCCAGCGAGTACGATCTCCGCTATT
>Ga0066388_100002249_pt1 | contig 11647 bp, 12 predicted proteins | sample PanSoiMetaGPlot6_FD_64539 | JGI IMG/M metagenome (GOLD analysis project Ga0066388, IMG submission 64539) | Tropical forest soil microbial communities from Panama analyzed to predict greenhouse gas emissions - Panama Soil - Plot 6 (Hybrid Assembly) | ecosystem: Environmental > Terrestrial >... | reverse complement strand
GCCGCCAAGGCGCTGGTCGAGAAGGGCACGATCCCGCCCGGCGTCGATCCCGAGCACCACAAGGTGCGCTCGGCCTCGGTGGTGCTGCCGCCCGACCAGGCGTTCAAGGACGCCGCCAAGGAAGCGCTCACCTCGCGGCCGGGTGTCCGGCACGCGACGGTGTGAGTGGAGGAGCGCACGATGCAGACCGAAAGCGCCCGCATGACCACCGCCGAGGAGGCGCGGTATCGGATCAACTATCCGAACTCGTCGCCGCGCGCCGTAAAGGTGGTAGCGCTCGATCCGCCGAGCGAGGCCGTGGTCAAGCGCCTCGCCCAGGGCACCTGGCAGCGCGCGACCTTCTTCACCGCCCCCAAGGTCGAGGGCGCGCCGAGGAGCGGCGACCGTTCCTCGATGAAGGCGTGGCTCTCCGACCTCGCCGGCCGGACCAAGGACCTGATCGACGAGATCGCCAGCGCCGACCTGATCGTGATGGTGGCGAGCGCCGGCACTAATGCGGAGGCTGCTTCCGTGATCGCGGAAGCCTGCAATGCCCGCAAGGTGATGACCACCGCGCTGATCATTGGCGGCGCCGCGAGGTCGGATGAGGAGCTGTCGAAGACGCTGGCAAGCCTGCGCCCGCATGCCTCGATGCTGGTCATTGCCAGCAACGACGACTACATCGAGGAGATGCTGGTGGCGTTGCGAGCATGAGCGAGTGAGTAGTGAGTAGTGAATAGTGCGTAGTGAGTAGTAAGCGAGCGACAAAAAACTACTCACTACTCACTACTCGCTACTCACTACTCGCTGGCTTCCCCGATACCCCAGCCGCGCCGACACCAGATCCGCCGCCGTGATCACATGCGGCGCGATGGTCGTGACCGCGCGTTTCGACATTCGCGTTTCCGGCCCCGCGATGCCCACTGCCGCCACCACCGCGCCGGTATCGTCCCGGATCGGCGCTGCTATGCAGACCATACCAAGCTCGCTCTCCTCGTTCTCGACCGCGCAGCCGCGCTGGCGCACAGCCGCGAGTGCCTTGAGGAATCTGTCGGGCGCGGTGATGGTCTTGGGCGTGCGCGGCACAAGGCCTGCCGCAATCACGGCGTCGATCACCTCCTGCGGCTGGAACGCCAGGATCGCCTGCCCCTCGGCGGTGCAATGCGCGGGCTTGCGTACGCCGAGATCGGAGCGCATGCGGATCGCGTGCGTGCTCTCGAGATTGTAGACATACATGATCTCGCTGCCGTCGAGGATCGCGAGGTGAACGCTCTCGTTGATCTTCTCGCGCAGATCGTAGAGGAACGGCCGCGCCTCGTTGGACACCTCCATGCGCCGGCGCACCAGCGCGCCGAGCCGGAACAGCGCGACCCCGAGACGATATTTGCCGCTGCCGCGGTCCTGCTCCAGCATCCCTTCCGACACGAGCGTGACCGCGAGCCGGTGTGCCGTGCTCTTGGCGATCGCGAGCCGTCGCGCCAGATCGCTGATGCCGATATCGACCTCGTCCTCGGAGAAAGCCTTGAGCAGCCGGATCGCAGTCGCGACCGAGGACAGCCGCTCGCGCCGGCGGGCTTCGGACCTCGATCGTTTCGCCATCGGGTGCGGCCTTGCGGGGTGCTGCGTGATGCTGGCATTTGGACGCGCGCCACGCTAGAAAAGTGAGAACACGGCGCGTTCCGCAATGCGGACCAGCGTTCCAATCTAGGCGCGGCCGCGCCGCCCTGTCAATCGCGCTTGCCTCCACTGCGAAAGCTTCGACGCAATAAGTGAAAGCTTCTACGCAATGAGTTCAGGAGACCCCATGAGCAATGCCCGCAAGATCGTCGTGGTCGGCTGCGGACCGGCAGCAGTCGGTGCCGCGATGGCGGCCCGCAATCAGGACAAGTCGGCCGCGGTCCTGATGCTGAGCGACGAGCATTGCGAGCCCTATGAGAAGCCGCCGCTGTCGAAGGCGGTGCTCACCGGCAAGGCCAAGCCACATGATGCGCCGATCGCCGGCCCCGCCGGAGTTGCCGGCAAAGGCATCACGCTCAAGCTCGAAGCGCGCGTCAAGGAGATCGACCGCGCCGGCAAGGCCGTGACGACGGAGACGGGCGAGCGCATCGGCTACGATGCGCTCATTCTGGCGACCGGCTCGATCAACCGCGTGCTGCCGATGTTTCCGCCAGGTCCTGGCATTCACTATCTGCGCACGATCGATGAATCGCTGGCGCTCAAGGCCGATCTTGAGCGCAGCAAGTCGGTGCTGGTCGTCGGCGGCGGCGTGGTCGGTCTCGAGATCGCCTCCTCAGCCGCCGAGCTTGGCATCAAGACCACGGTGATGGAGATTGCGCCGCGCATCCTGGCGCGGGTTTGCGACGAGGAGACCGCCGCGATCATTCATGAGCGCCACCGCCGCGCCGGTGTCGACATTCGGCTTGGGACTGCGGCGACCGCCTTGCGGCGACTGCCCGACGGCGGATTCGAGGTCGACACCAACACCGGGATTGCCGTCTTGGCCGACTGTATCGTGGTCGGCGTCGGCATCGTGCCGGAGGATCACCTCGCGAAGGCTGCCGGCCTCGTCGTGCAGGACGGCATCCGGGTGGACGACCATTGCCGCACGTCCGACCCGGCGATCTTCGCGGCCGGCGACTGCACACGCTTTCCCGGCCCGCACGGGCCGATCCGGCTGGAGAACTGGCGCCACGGCCAACAGCAGGGCTCGGTCGCCGGCCGCAACGCCGCCGGCGGCGACATGGCCTACACGATGCTGCCGTCGTACTGGTCGGAGCAGTACGACATGTACATCCAGGGCATGGGCTGGCCGATCGCCAATCCGAGCCGGCGCGTTCGCCGCAAGCTCAGCGACAACGCCACGCTCCTGTTCGAGCTCGACGGCGCTGCGATCGCCTATGTGCTCGGCATCAATGCGCAGCGCGAGATGGGTCCGGCGCGCCGGCTGATCGAGCAGCGCGTGCCGGTCGACCCCGCCGAGCTCGCCGATCCGACCAAGCCGCTCAACGCGATGCTGAAGGCGAAGGCTTGAGCTGAAGGATGAAACGCACATGACAAACGGACAGACCAAGGAGCGCGTCGGCATTGTTGGCGCAGGCCGCATGGGCCATGCCATGCTCAAGCATCTCGTCAAGCACGGCTACAGCGTCACCGCCTGCGATGTCAGCGCCGACGCGCTCGCGAACGCGCGCACCGCCGGCGCCGCGACCGCCGATACGCCTGCTGCGCTCGCCAAAACGTGCGACTTCGTCATCCTCGGCGTCGGCTATACCGACGAGGTGCGCGCCGTCGTCAATGGCGACGGCGGCCTGATCGCCAATCTGCGCAAGGGCGCGATCATCGCGGTGTCGTCGACCACCTCGCCCGCCGTGGTGCAGGAGATCGACGCAGCGGCGAAGCCCAAAGGCATCGGCGTGCTCGATGCTCCGATCTGCCGCGGCCGCTTCGCGGCCGACGCCGGCACGCTGCTCGCGCTCGTCGGGGGCGCCCCCGATGTGGTCGAGCGCGGCCGCGCGGTCTACTCCTGCTTCTGCTCGGACTACGCCCACCTGGGCGATGTCGGCCATGGCCAGGTCGGCAAGACCATGAACAATCTTTTGCTTTGGATCAGCGCGGTCGGACTGATCGAGGCGGGACGGCTCGCCGAAACAACCGGCATCGATCTCGTGAAGCTGCGCGACGCGCTGTTGATGAGCTCGGGCGCCTCCGACGCCCTCAAGGAATGGGACATGATCTCGTTCACCTGGGCGCTCAAGGATATGCAGGTGGTGGCGGAAATGACCGACAAGGCCGGGCTGTCGCTGCCGGTCACCGGCGCGGTCAAGGAGCTCGTGAAAGACGCGCGCCGCATCAAGGCGACCAATCCGCCGAACTGGACCGGCAAAGGCCCGACGAAGTACAGCTGAGCCCTGTAGCCCGGATTGAGCGAAGCGAAATCCGGGAGCATCAGCTCCCGTTGCACAGCTCCCCGGATTTCGCTTCGCTCAATCCGGGCTACGAAGAAGAAGGCTGGAACAAGAACGGAGATGGCCGGAACATCAGGAACTGCTCGCGGCGAGTGACGTTTTCTTTGTGTAGTCCAACCACCGCGGGCGATGTCACATGTTCCACACGCTGCAAATATTGGCGATCATTCTCGTGGCAGTGGCGATGGCGCTTGCACTGGCGCATGCGCTCGAGCTGCCGGGCAAGCTGCGGCTTCCGAAGGACACCTATCTCGCCGTACAGCCGATCTACTATCCGGGCTTCACCATCGGCGGTGTCAGCGAGCCCCTCGGCGTGATCGCACTGTTCCTGCTGATGATCGCCACCTCGATCACAACGCTCGCGTTCTGGCTCACGCTGGGTGCCTTTCTCACGCTCGCCGCCATGCACGCCCTGTACTGGCTCGCCGTCCATCCGGTGAATAATTTCTGGCTGAAGGATTTCCGACTGCAGGGCGCCGGCGCGACCTTCTTCCTGGTCGACCCGTTGCGGCGATCCAGCCGCACAGCCGACCCGGATTGGACCGCGCTCCGCGATCAGTGGGAATACGCGCACCTGCTGCGCGCCCTCCTCGGCCTGCTCAGTCTTACACTGCTGGCTGCGGCGGTTGCCGTATAGCGCTTGCTGCGGGCCGAGCCGCCGTAGCCATAATCACTTGACTAAAGTTTGCATTGCCGTATACTTTGTATTGCAAAGCTATTGGCGTTAGAAAGAACGCTCGATCCTTCGGCGGCCCAGCCGCGCCCCGGCCTACACATCAAAACATCATGAGGAGCACCTGACGATGACCCATGGTCCTTCGGTCTCGGCATCAGCGGAGCCACCGTCCGACATGACGGCTTGGGCGTACGAGATCATGTCGCCGCTGAAGCTGGCGCTCATTGGCCTTATCGTCATTGCGGTCATCATCCCGAACCTGCTCATTTCCTTGCTGATCGCCGAGCGTGAGGGCCGGCAGACCTCCGTTGAGAGCGAGTTCACGCGCGTCTGGGGCCCCTCACAACAAATCTACAGCCCAATCCTGGTCGTGCCGTACCAGTACCAATCCGGGCCGACGCTGGCGCGCAAATTCATCAGGCTCGCGCCAACAAGCCTTTCGGTGGTTGCCAACCTTCAGCCGCAGGAACGCAAGCGCGGCTGGTTCCGCGCCACGGTCTATGACGCCAGGATCGAGCTGCAAGGCACTTTCCTGATCCCGGACGATTCCCGGTTGCACGATTTGGCCAACGACCGGAACGGCCAACTGCTCTGGAACGAGAGCTTCGTGGCCTTCGGGACCAGCGGCAACCTGGCGGGATTCCGCTCGGACGACCGCATCGCGATCAATGGCACGGACGCACTCTGGCAGCCGTGCCTCGACATCATCCGCGACGAGCGCGTCTGCAGCAGCGCCGCGCTGGTCCTGGCCAAGGCGCCCGCGGACATTTTGCAGTCCGCCGCCACCGTTCCGTTCAAGTTCAGCGCCAGCCTGCGCGGCACCACTTCGTTCAACATCGCCTTTGGCGGCAAGGACCTCGACGCCACCGTCCGGTCACCCTGGCCGACGCCAAGCTTTCGCGGCGACGTCCTTCCAGCCACGTCGACCGTGACCGCCGAAGGGTTCGACGCCCATTGGCAGATCATGTCACTTGGTTCGCAGCGCCCGTCAATATCATCAGCGATCGTCGATCCACAGATCTGGAGGGTCGCTGACATTGGCGTCGACCTGATTGAAGCCACGCCGGTCTATCGCATGGTCAGTCGGGCGGCGAAGTATTCGCTGCTGTTCGTCGTGCTGTCGTTCGCTACCTATGCGACGTTCGAGCTGTTGTCGCGGTCGCGCATCCATGTCGTGCAATACGGCATGCTGGCGCTCTCCTTGTCGCTGTTCCCGCTGCTGCTGCTCGCGCTGGGCGAGCCGATCGGCTACACGGCCGGATATTGGGCCAGCGCCGGCCTGGTGCTGACGCAGTCGACGCTCTACACCGCGGCGGTCGCCCGCCGCGTTACGCCTACGCTCGTGTTCGGCGGCATGCTCGCCAGCGTATTCGCATTTCTCTACGTCCTGCTCGGGCTCGAGACCTACTCGCTGATGATCGGCGCGCTGGCGCTGTTTGTCGTGGTCTCGGCACTGATGGTCGTGACCCAGGCCGTCAATTGGTCGGCGATGCGGCGCGGCAGCGAGGCGCAAGCCGAGGCGCCAAGATCGATATGAGCACATGCGCAGGACACGATGGACGCCTAAGCTCCCGTCTGGTCCATCGCCATGGTGCCGCCGTCGACGAACAGGTTCTCGCCGATCACGAACGATGAATCATCGCTGGCGAGGAACAGGATCGCCCTGGCGGCCTCATCCGGGCGTCCGGCGCGGCGCAGCATGTTCATCACCGGGCGCGTGGGATCGAACTCATCGCGCCCGACCGGCGAGCCGATCTTGTTCGGCACGATCGCGTTGACGCGGATGTTGTGCGGGGCAAGCTGCACCGCGATGGTGCGCGTGAAGTTCGCGATCGCGGCCTTGGCGGCCGAGTAGGCGGTGGCGCGCGGGCGGCCCTGCCAGCCCGAGGTCGAGCCGACATTGACGATCTTGCCGCCGGTGCCCTGCGCAATCATTTGCTGTGCGACGTGCTTCGACATCAGGAACTGGCTCTTGAGCGTGACCGTCATCACCCGGTCCCAGTCCTCCTCGGTGATCTCGAGCAGGCTCTTGTTGTCGGAGATCGCCACGTTATTGACCAGGATGTCGATCTTGCCGAAGCGGCCGACCACCGCCTTGACCATGGCGGCGACGTCGGCGCCCTTGGAGACGTCGGTCACGAACAGCTCGGCGTCACCACCCTGTGCCTTGATGGCGCTCTCGGTGCGCTCCCCGCGCGGCCGGTCGAGATCGACCACCGCCACCTTGGCGCCCTCGGTGGCGAACAGCTTGGCGACCTCCTCGCCGATATTGCGGCCGGCGCCGGTCACGATCGCGACCTGATCCTTGAGCTTCATCTTGTCCAATCCCCATCGCGCATTTCGCCTCGGGTCATTACATCGAGGGTTGCCCCGGAGCAAGAAAGCCACCTCGCCGGACTTGCACGGGCGTGATAGGAAAACGGCCCGGAAGGACACCATGACCGCGCCGCTCAAGACCGTCGAAGCCGCAGCCGAAACCGTTATGTCCCAGCTTGGGCAAGACGCGCGGGCCGCCGCGCGGGTGCTGGCGCGGGCCCCGACGGCGCAGAAGGACCAGGCGCTCGCGGCGATTGCCCAGGCGATCCACGCCCGCAGGGCTGAGATCCTCGCCGCCAATGCCGACGACCTTGCGGCCGCCAAGGCGGCGGGCGCGACCGCAGCCTTCCTCGACCGGCTCGCGCTCGACGACAAGCGCGTCGCCACCATGGCGGACGGCATCGACGTGGTGCGGGCGCTGGCCGATCCGGTCGGCAAGGTCACGGAGCAGTGGACCAGACCGAACGGCATGACCATCGAGCGCGTGCGGGTGCCGCTTGGCGTCATCGGCATCATCTACGAGAGCCGGCCGAACGTTACCGCCGACGCCGCTGCGCTTTGCCTCAAGGCCGGCAATGCCGCGATCCTGCGCGGCGGCTCGGAGAGCCACCGCTCCAACATGGCGATCCATGCCGCTATCACGCAGGGCTTGAAAGCCGCCGGCTTGCCGCCGGCCGCGGTCGGGCTCGTGCCGACGCGCGACCGCGCTGCAGTCGGCATGATGCTCAAGGGCCTCGACGGCACCATCGACGTGATCGTGCCGCGCGGCGGCAAGGACCTGGTCGCGCGCGTGCAGGCGGAGGCGCGCGTGCCGGTGTTCGCGCATCTCGAAGGCATCTGCCACGTCTATGTCGACAAGGCGGCCTCGCTCGACATGGCGAAGGCGATCGTGCTCAACGCCAAGATGCGCCGCACCGGCGTTTGCGGCGCCGCCGAGACGCTGCTGGTCGACCGCGCCGCGGCGTTGACCCATCTCAAGCCGCTGGTCGCGATGCTGATCGATGCCGGCTGCGAGGTGCGCGGCGATCAGGCCGTGCAGGCCGCCGACGCACGCGCCAAGCCCGCCCGCGAGCAGGACTGGTCGACCGAATATCTCGACGCGGTGATCTCCGCCAAGGTGGTGGACGGTGTCGACGCCGCCATCGACCACATCGAGCACTACGGCTCGCATCACACCGATTCGATCATCACCGAGGACAAAGCCACGGCCGAGAAGTTCCTCGACGGGATCGATTCGGCGATCGTGCTGCACAACGCCTCGACGCAATTCGCCGACGGCGGCGAGTTCGGCTTCGGCGCCGAGATCGGCATCGCCACCGGCCGCTTCCACGCGCGCGGCCCGGTGGGGGTCGAGCAGCTCACCACATTTAAGTACCGCGTGCGCGGCTCGGGCCAGACGAGGCCGTGACCGTTCTGCCTCCCCACGCTCCGGGCATGAGCATCGGTCTGTTCGGCGGCACCTTCGATCCGCCGCATCAGGCGCATCGGGCCGCCTGCCTGATCGCGATGCGGCGGCTCGGCCTCGACCGCGTCTGGTGGATGGTCACTCCAGGCAATCCGCTCAAGGACACCCGCGGCTTGAGCCCGCTTGCCGAGCGCATCGCGGCGGCGCGCACGCTCGCGCATCACCCGCGCATCGACGTCACCGGCTTCGAGGCCGAGATCGGCGTGCGCTACACCTACGATGTGATTCGCTATCTCCGGTCGCGCTGCCGCGGCGTTCACTTTGTTTGGATCATGGGCGCCGACAATTTGCGCAGCTTCCATCGCTGGCAGAAGTGGCGTGGGATCGCCGCCATGGTGCCGATGGCGGTGGTCGACCGTCTTGGCCCGAGTCTTTACGCGACCTCTGGCATCGCCGGCCAGGCGCTGGGGCGATTTCGGCTGTCCGAACAGGCCGCGGCCACCCTGGCACGGCGCAAGCCGCCGGTCTGGGTTTACCTCCATGGGCTGAAGTCGCCACTCTCCTCCACCGCCCTGCGAGCACAGCGCCGGAAGTCATGAGGGCGACATCCGATCGCACTAAAAAAGATGACGTTGCGGAACTGTCGCCGGTTGAATCCATTAACCAGCCGTGCCTATCTTATGCATTGCGTCCTGCTTCGCCGGGACGCGGCGATGCAGTGAAAGGAAGCGAAAGGAAAGGCAAGCCCCTGTCCACACCTGCAATCTCCCGGGTCGGCGCCCATCGCGCCACCCACGCGATTTCCAAGGTGCGACCTGACACCGAGGAAATCCTTCGCCTCGTCCTCGCCCGCGTCGACGACATGAAGGCCGAGGACACCGTCACCATCGATCTCACCGGCAAAAGCGCGCTCGCCGACTTTCTGGTTGTGACCTCCGGACGGTCCAATCGGCAAGTGGGCGCGATCGCTGATCGCCTGATCGAGGACCTGCACAAGGTCGGCGTCCGCGACGTGCGCGTCGAAGGCATGCCGCATTGTGATTGGGTGCTGATCGATGCCGGCGATGTCATCGTGCATGTGTTCCGGCCCGAGGTGCGCGCCTTCTATCAGCTAGAGAAGATGTGGGCGCGTCCACAAGGGCGGCACGTCAGCTGATCGCGCGGCGCGCGACATGCGCATCATGGTCGCCGCAGTGGGTCGACTGAAGCAAGGGCCGGAACGAGATCTGGCTGAGCGCTACCGCAAGCGTGCGGCGGAGGTCGGACGCGCGGTCGGTCTTGCGACGATCGACATCATCGAAATCCGCGAGAGCCGCGCCGACAATGTCGAGCGGCGCATGCTCGAGGAATCGATCGCCATCGCCAACATCCTGCCCGAGCGCGCCATCACCGTCATTCTCGATGAGCGCGGCAAGAGCCTGAGCAGCGCGAATTTCGCCGGCCAGCTGCAGTCATGGCGCGCCGAGAATCGGCCGGCCGCGGCATTCATCATCGGTGGCGCCGACGGGCTCGCCCCCTCGTTGCGCGACAAGGCCGGCTTCACCCTGGCTTTTGGGGCCGCCACCTGGCCGCACCAGCTGGTCCGGATCATGCTGCTTGAACAGATTTACCGCGCCGTTACGCTCTTGGCCGGACATCCTTATCACCGCGGCTAGTGCCGCGATTTGACGGGGCCCTAAGGTTCACCTGTTCGTGAGGACGGATGCGCGGCTTAGTCTTAATCCGGCGCCATTCGGCATTAACTCTTGGCTGTGGTCTCATTCTTGCTTAAAACTCCCTTGATGAGCCCAGTGATGCGGTATGTCCTGAACGTTCGATTCCCGACGATGGCCGGGGCGATCGGCCTCGCCTCCCTTGGCTGTGCGTCGCTCGGAATTGTGGCAGCGCCGGCGCAGGCCCCGCTGCAACCCGGCGAAGTTCCCTACTTGAACTATGCGCCGGCCGGACCGGTCAGCCCGCCGCGCACGCAGCCCGCGCCGCGCCCGGAGCTGCGCCCGTCGAGTTTGCCGGCACCCAAGGATGCCCCTGCCAAGGAGCCCAGTTCCAATACCAGCTCCGGTGGCAAGGAGGCGGGCGGGGTCGATGCGCTCAAGCAGCGCGATCAGGAGCTTACTGCCTTGCGCGAGCAGCAGCGGCGCGCGCTCGAGAACGAGGCAAAGCTCAAGCGCGAGATCGAGTCGATCGGGACCGACCGTCGCAAGTTCAATGCACAATTGATCGAATCGGCCGAGCGCGTGCGCGCCATCGAGGCCGCGATCATCAAGGCCAACGAGCGCATCAAGCCGCTCGACGACCGCGAGCAGGAAATCCGCAAGTCGCTCGACGATCGGCGCGGCGTTATCGGGGAGGTGCTGGCCGCGCTCCAGCGCATCGGCCGCCGCCCACCGCCGGTCATCATAGGCCGGCCCGAGGACGCCCTCGAATCGCTGCGCACCGCCATGCTGCTGGGCTCCGTCCTGCCGGGAATGCGGCAGCAAACGACGGCGCTGGCATCCGACCTGTCCGAGCTGTCGCGGGTGCGCAAGGACCTCGCGGAAGAGCGCGAGCGGCTGGAGCGCGATCTCAAGATGATCGCGGACGAAGGCCTGCGCCTGACCATGCTGACCGAGCAGCGCCAGAAGCAGCTGCAGGATATCGAGAAAAACATCGCGGCCGAGCGCCAGCGCGCGGGTCAGCTTGGCAAGGACGCTGACAACCTGAAGGATCTCATCGGCGGCCTGGAGCGCAACCTGGACGGCGCAACCCGCGCCGCCCGGGTGGCCGCCCGCACCAATGACGAAAAAAAGGCTTTGGACATCCGGTCTGGCTCGCCCGGCGCCAGCGACCCGGGCCGGCTCGCTCCGGCCATCGCGTTTGCGTCGGCGAAGAAGCGCCTGCCGCTGCCGGTGAACGGCGTAAAGATCAGGGAATTCGGGGCTTCAGACGGGCTCGGCGGGGCCGAAAAAGGGCTCTCCATCGCCACCCGCAACGGCAGCACCGTGACCGCCCCGTGCGACGGTTGGGTGGTCTATGCCGGCCCGTTCCGTAATTACGGCCAACTCTTGATCCTCAATGCAGGAGACGGGTATCATGTGCTGCTGGCCGGGATGGAGCAGATATCCGTTGATATGGGGCAGTTCGTGGTGACGGGCGAGCCCGTCGCAGTGATGGGAAGTCGGGCACAGGCCGCGGCAACTGTCACGGCCGGTTCCGGACAACCGGTACTATATGTTGAGTTCCGAAAAGACGGGACCCCCGTCGATCCAGGCCCGTGGTGGGCGGCAAGCGAAGTCGAAAAGGTTCGCGGATGATGCGCAAAACTTCTCT
>Ga0066388_100002247_pt1 | contig 11649 bp, 8 predicted proteins | sample PanSoiMetaGPlot6_FD_64539 | JGI IMG/M metagenome (GOLD analysis project Ga0066388, IMG submission 64539) | Tropical forest soil microbial communities from Panama analyzed to predict greenhouse gas emissions - Panama Soil - Plot 6 (Hybrid Assembly) | ecosystem: Environmental > Terrestrial > Soil... | reverse complement strand
GGCCCACCACGCCCGGTGAACCCCGATGCTCACCGTCGCTCACCGCGGCCAAACCGGACTGCGCTGTCCGCGTGAAATCCCTTCGATGGAACGACGGACGCGCCGTCGTGTCCGCTCATCGACGACCAGGTCGGCGGCGATGCGGCGTAGCGCGTTGGTTGCTGGTGTGCGGAGACGGTTGTCGGCGGCAGCGAGGGATTCGGCGGCCCAGCGGCGGTGGTCGGGCGTGGCTGTCGGGTCGGTGAGGGCGGTCCACAGGGCGTGGATGGCGGCTGGGCTGGCTGGTGTGTGTCCGGCGGCCAGCAGTTGTAGCGCGCGGCAGCGCAGGCATGGGTGCACGGCTTTGTCCGCGGCGATGGCGTGCAGGCGAGCTGTGAGGGTTGGCTCGCCGGCGTGTGGGTCGAGGGCCTGGATCGCGTCAAGTGCCAGGTGTGGCGGCAGGTTGGGGTCGGTGAGGAGGTCGTGCAGGTGCTGCCGGGCCGGCGTGCGGGTCGGGCCGGGTGATCTGGCCAGGTGGCAGGCTGCGGCGACCTGGTCGGTGGGATCGAGGGTGGTGTCCTCGGCGATGGCTAGCAGGGTGGCGCGGGCCGGGCCGCGGGCGGGCCCGGGGTGGGCGGCCAGCGCGGTTGCTGCCCGGCGGCGCCGGTGGGCTGGCTGCGTCGGGTCGTGCAGTAGCGCGCGGAGGACCGTGTCGCCGCGGGCGGCGGCTGCTGGCTGGGGCAGGCTGGTCAGGGCGGTGCCGGCGTTGAGCCGGGTCTCGGCGTGGTGGGCTCGGGTGCCAGTGTCTCCGAGGGTGGCTACTGCGGCCGGGTGGTCTGCTGGGCTGGCCCGGGTGAGCAGTTCCGCTGCGCGGACCTGTTCGGGTCCGCTGGCGCCGGCGGTCAGTCGGCGGAGGTGGTTGGCTGCCAGTCGGCGGTGGGTGGGGATGCCGGAGACGAGGGTTTCGGCGGCGGCGTGCCGGAGGGCTGCGGGGGCCGCGGGGTCGTCGAGGAGTGCTGTGAGGCTCCTGGCCGCGGCGGCGTCGCTGGGGTGGCAGCGGAGGATCGTTCCGGCTGCCTGCCAGCGTTCGCCTGGCAGGCTGCTTGGCCCGGTGAGTACGGCGTGCAGTTGGTCGAGTGCCGGCTGTGCCCGCCGTGGGCTGATGGCGTGTATTTCGGCGGCCAGTGTGCAGCGTTCGCTGGTGTCCAGGTGTGGCTGGTCGAGCCAGGCCAGCAGCGTGTCGGCCGCCGCGGCGCGGTCGGCCAGGCCGCCGCGGGCGAGCACGTGTGCGGCGCGTAGTCGCTCGCGCTGGCACTCGGTCGGGTCGGACAGGACCGCCTGCAGGGCGTTCGCCGCGTCGGCCCGAGCGCGGGCGGCTGTGTCGAATATCAGTTCAGCTGCGGTGACCCGGTCCAGGGCCGGCAGGGTGGGCGGGTCCGCGGTGGCTGCCGGTGGTTGGAGGGCCTGCGCGAGCAGGTCTCTGATGCGGTCGCGGTCGGCTGGTCCGCCGACTGTGAGCAGGGTGTGGAGGGCGGTCCGGCGCGCGTCGACGGTGGTGTGCGGGTCGTCCACGGTCTGCCAGAGCGCGGCCAGGACCGCCGCGCGGTGGCCGGGTTCGAGTACGAGCAGCGCGGTCGCTGCTGCGACCCGCTGGGTGGCCGCGGTTCGGGTGTCGGTCACGACGCCGGACAGCATGGCGAGGGCCGGCTGGCGGTCGGCTGGGGGGAGTCGGCTGACTGCGCGGGCTGCGGCCAACCGGTCGTAGGAGGCCAGCTCCGGGTCGGTGAGGAGGTCGGCGAGCCCGCCGAGTGTGTCGTCGTGGCCGAGTTCGCCGAGGCCCCAGTACGCGGCGTGGCGGTCGTCGGCGGTGGTGTCCGGGTCGGCGAGTACCTGGCGCAGCGCATCGGCAGCGTGCTCACGCTGGTGCGGTTCCAGGTCGGCCATTGCCCGTGCCGCGGCGACGCGCTCGGTGGCGGCGACCCGGGCGTCGTGGGCCAGCGTAGCGAGTACGGCGGCGCCGGCGCTTCGCTGGTCGTGGTCGATGGTGAGCAGCGTGGTCACCGCGGCGAGGCGGGTAGCCGGGGCGGCGTCTGGGTCGGTGGCCACGGCCCGCAGCGCGCTGACGCCGGTGTCTCGGTGGTCCGGGCCCAGCCCGGCGAGGTTCTCGGCCGCGGCGTGGCGTTCCTCGGCGGTGGTGTAGGGCTCGTCGAGGACCGAGCGCAGCGCGGCGGCTGCCGCCGGCTGGTAGTCCGGGCCGAGGCCGGCCAGCGCCGCGGCTAGGTCGACCGCCTGGGCCGGCTCGGCGACACCGGCGGACAGCCGGTCCTGGTATATGCCGGCGACCTGCTGCCGGTAGTCGGACATGTCATGCAGAAGATAGACCTGCGCGGCATTACGGTCGGCTGGTTGGGTCGCAGGATCCGCGAGCACCTTCAGGAGGGCCGAGGCGCCGCGCTGCCGGGCGTCGGGACCGCAGCGCAGCAGCTCGTCGGCGGCGATGACCAGGTCATCGGGCCGGCTGTGCGGGTCGGCCAGAATGTCCTTGAGCACCGCGCGGGCCTGCGCGGCGTACTCGGGCCCGACGCGGGACAGGCAGGCAGCGCCGAGGCAGCGCTCGTCGGCGCGTAGCCGTGGGTCGTCCGCGACTGCGGTCAGTGCCTCGGCCGCCCTGTGCCCGAACTGTGGGCCGAGCCGGGCAAGGCTGCTCGCGGCGTCGCTCAGCTCGTCGGCCGGGCAGAGCGGGTCGCGGAGGGTGCTGTCGAAGGCTGCGGCACAGTCGTCGATGCAGCTGGGATCGATACGAGCGAGGACGCCGGCTACCTCGCGTACTGCTGCGGCCGGCCGGTCTCGGCTGCGGAGAGCCGGGCGCAGCCGTGCGGCTACCCGGGCGCGTTCCTCGGCATCCAGCCCGCCGACGGTGACGCGCACGTTGTGCCTCCGGTGCTTCTCCTCCTGCGGGTCGAGCAGTATCGCCAGCAGCGCGTCCAGGGCCTCCTGGCGGTAGGCTCCGTCGTAGTCGCACAGTTCGTCTGCCGCAAGCCAGCGCATGGACGTGTCGGACAGCGGCGCGCGCAGGATGGCCAGTAGGGCGGCGATGCCGGCCGGGCGGAAGCGCGGACCCAGCGCGGCCAACGCCCTGGCGGCGATCACCGGGGTGCCGCCCGGTCCCGGTCGGGCTGCGATTCCAGTGAGGATAGCGGCTACGTCACCTGCCCGGTCCGGCGCCACCGCCACCAGCACGCGGGCCGCGTTGACCACCGCGGTGGTCAACTGGACCTGGTCTCGGATCATGCGGTCGAGCACTGTTGCGGTCTCCGCGCGGCGGCTGCCGTCCAGCTCGACCAGGCTGCGCGCGGCGTCGGCCCGCTCCTGCGGCTCCGCCCGGGTGTCGTGCAGCACCTCGTGCAACGCGTCGCAGGCCAACCGGAGGGCGTCCGGTCCGAGTTCGGCCAGCGCGGACGTGGCCAGCCGGCGTCGAGACTGATCGAGCCCCGGATCGGCCATCAGCTCGGCGAGCGCCGCGACCGCCTCCACCCGGCGGGCCGGCGCGAGCCGTACCAGGACGGTGGCAACGGCCGGCCGGCTGAGTGTGTCGGCATTTGGCAGCGCGGCAGCCAGCCTGGCCACCAGGTCCGTGCCCCGGTCCGGGCAGCGGTCGGCGAGCAGCTCGGCGGCGTGCGCCAGCACTGCCGGACGCGCGGTCGAACGCTCCACTATCCTCGTCAGCCAGCCGGTCACCAGCGGGCCGGGCGGCAGCCGGCGCACCAGCCCGAAGAGCGTCTCCACGTCGAAGAAGAGTCGGTTGTTCCAGGCGATGTGCTCGACCAGGTGCAGGCACCTGGCCAAGGCGTCCTCTTCGGCGGCCAGGCCCTCGCTGACCAGCCGTAGCGCGACCTGCTGGTAGTCCGTGGAGCCGGCGAGCAGCCAGGCCAGCAGCGCGGTGCCGTCGTGCCGGCGGGTCCACGTGGTGAGCACGGCCAGGCCGACCGGCTCCCCCTCGAGGGTGCGGGCCACCCAGCGCCGCCAGCCGTCGTGCCCGCCGTCGAACTCCGGCGGCAGCGCCCGGGCGTGCACCCGGGCCGCGTAGTGCTCGGCGAAGCTCTGGTGGACGAACTCCACGTCCTCACCCCGGACGACGAGCACCCCGGTCGTGGCCAGCAGGTCGGCGATCCACCGGGCCCAGGCAGCCGGTCGCCGGTGCGGACTCAGCCCCCGGTCGGCCAGCCAGGCCAGCGCCGCGGGCAGCAGCGGGTCGCGGCTGTCCAACCGGACCACGGCCAGCCGCTCGACGAGCGCGTCCAACTGCTCCAGCAGACCCCGCCCCCGCCGGCCGCGGGCCACCGCGTCCAGCCGGCCGGCCAGCTCTTGCCACAGCGCCTGCCGCCGGGTGTGGCCGGCCTCCCACAGGTGGGTCAGGTACTCCTCGTACAGGTCGTGCCGGTTGCGCGGCAGCTGCCGGGTCGGCGCCCGGCTGTAGACACTGATAGCGATCATGGCCAGCAGCGGCACCGCCGCGACCCGGTCCAGCCCGGCCGCACGGACCTCCGCGGCGAACCCGGCGGCGAGCCCGGCAGCGCGGTCGTCCTCCCTGCTCCGGCCCTCGCCGTCCTGGCCGTCGTCGCGACCGTCGGCGCCGCGGAACCAGGAACGGGCGAAGGCCACCAGCGCGGCCCGGTCGAACGGGACGAGGCTGTAGTGCCCGACCTCGCCAGCCCGCAAGCCAGCCCGTGCCGGCCCGGTCAGCGGCCGGCTGGTGACCAGCAGCCGGTAGGGCGACGGGCCCAGCGCCGCCCGGTCGGCCAGCATGGCAAGCAGCTCCTCCCGCTCGCCGAGGGGCACCTCGTCCAGGCCATCCACGACCACCAGCCAGCACGCCCCGGCGGCCGGCTCGGCGACCAGCTCGGCCGGCAGCTCGCTGCCCAGCCGCAAGCCCAGCTCCGCGCTGACCGTCCGGGCCAGCGCCTGCGGCCATGGCAACCCCCGCTGCCCGGCCAGGCCGCGGGCCGACACCAGCAGCGGCAACACCGGGTCCGCAAGCGGCGGCCGGGCCGGGCCGCCGGCCAGCCAGGCCAGCGCCAGCTGCCGGCAGACCTGCCGCGCGGTGGTCGACTTACCCGCCCCGGGACCGCCTTCGAGCAACAGATGCCGGTGCTCGGCGAGCACCCGCTCCAGCGGCAGCGACACCGGTACCGGCCTGATCCCCTTGTCCCGACCCCGCGGGGGTTCCCGACGCGCAACGTCCCGGTCCCAGCCGGCTTCCTCGTCCGGCTGCAACTCCAGCCGCTGCTGAACGTAGATAGACGACAGGGCAGCGTGTCCGCCGTCCGGGGACGGATAAGGCGCCACGTCGGCCTGTGACCGGACCGCCTCCAGCAGCCGGCACAGCTCCTCATCCAGCCGCCGCACCCCCCACGCCGTGCGCAGCCGCCGCACCCGCCGCAGCCGCACCCCACCACGCCCCGGCGCCGGCCACAGCAGCGTGAGGATGCCACCCGACATGCTCAGCAGCGAGGCGAACAGCGCCAAGACACCGGAGACCTGGCTGGCGCGCTCCGGACCGAGCCGCCACAGGTACACCGCAAGCGCGGCCAGACCACCAGCGGCCACCAGCAAAACCCCAGCAGCGGTGCGCGGACGATCGCGTACCGGAGGCATGCCGCCATCATCCCAGCCGGCGCCGACTCGGGTCCGCTACAGACTCTCTCGTGTAACTGGTCGTCCCTGATGGGCGGGCCGGTCACCCCACGGCGACAGGTGGACCGGCAGACCCTCGACCGCACCAGAACCACCCACCTCCAACGGCTCGACCTGACCCTCGCCGCCTGAACCGAATAAGCCAACAGGGTCTGTTCAGCGCTGGTGCGGTGGCGGGTCAGAGTTTGGGTTGGACGGGGAAGGGGAGTTTGTCGGCCCAGGCTTGGAGTATGGATGCGGCTTGTTGGCGGAGTGGTTCGGTGGCGGGGGTTTCGGTTAGTGAGCGGGTGTCAGGGGGGCGGGTGAGCTCTCGGTAGAGCTGGAGGTCTTCGAAGCCGTAGGTGGCGACGTCGTGGCTGGTGGCGGCGTAGACGAGGCGGGGGATGCGGGCCCAGTAGCAGGCGGTCAGGCACATGGGGCAGGGTTGGCTGCTGGCGTACATGACGGCGTCGTCGAGTAGGTGGCGGTTGAGGGTGGTGCCGGCCTGGCGGAGGGCCATGACTTCGGCGTGGGCGGTGGGGTCGTGTAGTTCGACGACGCTGCTGGTGCCTTCGCCGACGATGCGGTCGTTGACGACGACGAGGGCGCCGAACGGGGTTTTGCCTTCGTCTTCGAGGGCGTGGCGGGAGATGTCGATGGCGCGGGTGAGGTAGAGGCGGTCGGTGTCGGTGAGTTGTTCGGGCATGCGGGCGGCTCCGGGGGCTATAGGTAGACGGAGGGGTCGGCGTCGCCGAACGGCCCGTCCAGGTCGACGTCGTAGCCGGTGAGGGGGGTGGTGGCGCCGGGGCGTCGCAGGGTGTGTCGGGCGGCGGTGCAGGCTTCGGTGTCCGGCCAGGTGGGTCCTGCGCGTAGTTCGATCATGTCGGTGAGGTTCACGCTACGCTGGCCGCGTTCGACGATCAGCCGGTGGATGTGTGCCTGCCGGTGTGGTGGGAGCAGGGTCTGGGTGGCGGCGAGGCGGTAGAGCCAGTCGCGGTGGGCGGTGTTGAGGGCGGCGAGCTCGGCGGGGGGCAGGGTGTCGGTGTTGGGGAGGTTGTGCAGTACCAGCCGGTCGATGGTGATGTCGTCGCGGGACAAGAGGGTGGCCAGCACGGCTTGGTCGATGTCGCCGCGTAGCTCCTCGGCGGGTGAGCGCAGCCAGTCCAGGGAGCACTGGACGATGAGGGCAGCGTTGGTCTGGGGGTGTTGCAGGGCGTGCAGTTTCGGCCGCCAGTGTGCGGGGTCGATGCTGGTCATGGGGTGTGTGCTGGGGTGGGCTGGTGGAGGATGCGCAGGCGGGTGGCGATGCCGGCGGCCGGGCTGGTGTCGTTCTCCGGCGGCTGGGGGTCGGGGAGGGTGCGGGTGGCCAGCCGGGCGGTGGCGTCGAGGACGGGTGCGGGCAGCCGGGCCAGGAACGCCCGTAGCTGGTGGTCTGGCCCGTCGGGGGTCAGCGGGGCGAGCCGGGCGGCGATGGCCAGCACGCACGCGGACGGGCGGTGGTGTGGCTCGGTGGTGGGTGGGAGCGGCGCCCAGCCGGTGTGGGCGGGGGTGTCTTGGATGTGCTGCCAGAGGCCGGCTGGCCGGCCGGTGTGGCCGAGGACGCCGACGAGGGCGGTCATCGCCTGCTCGGCGGTGGTGAGGTACTGGTGGGTGGCGAAGGTGCGCAGGTAGGCGCGCAGCAGTTGCCGGTCGGGGGTGAACTCCGGGTGGGTCAGCTCCGGGGGGTGGACGGTGTGGGCGTCGCGGAGGGTGGCGAGCGCGCCGGCGGAGACCAGCGTCCAGACCCGGTCGAACTCGGCGGGGGTGCCGAACGCGGCCCGGGTGGTGTCGGCGGCCGGGGTGTCGACGGCGGTGGGCCCGTACAGGGCGTCGCGGAGCCCGGTCAGGACCGAGGCGCCGTCCCAGTAGTTGCCGAGGAACTTGGTGCCGGTCAGGATCTCGTAGACCGCGTAGAGCGCGGCTGCCTGGTGCGAGCCGTGGAACTCGGTGAAGTCCCGGACCCAGGCCAGCGCCGCGGCTGGAGTGGCCAGCGGGGTGCCCAGGTCGTGCGGCCCGTCGGCGTAGACCGGGTCGGGGTCGACCAGACGCAGGATGCGCGCGCGGGTGCGGACGGCCAGGGCCACCAGCTCGCGGGCGGCGCTGGCGGTGGTGACCTGCCGGACGGACAGGACCAGGCAGGTGCCGGCCAGCCAGGCCAGGTACCGGCTGGTCTGCCCGAGCACGGCCGCGGCCTGACCACAGCTCAGCCCGGCCGGGTGCGTGGTGCGCCGGCTGGTGTCGGCGTGGGCCAGCACCGAGCCGGCCAGCGTCTCGGCGGCCGAGGCGGCGACCACGGGGTCCAGCGCGCCGACGAGCGCGGCCTTGGCCAGCCGGTGGATGACCTGCGGGTGCAGCGCGAGCGCCGCCGCGGCGCCGCCGGGCTCGACGGGCGCGGCGGTGAGCTGCTCGACCAGGTCGACGACGCCGTTGCCGTCGCTGCGCGCTGCGGCCTGGTCCAGCTCGGCCAGGTACGCGGCCAGCACCGGGCCTCCGCCCACCGCCGGTCCTGACCGGGGCTGTCCGGCCGGCGCCCCGGCCAGTGCGCGGCCGAGGTGCCGGCTCAGCAGCCGCTGGCGGCCGCCGGAGCTGGCCAGCCCGAACAGCCGGACGAAGGAAAACACGCCGAACACGTTGACCAGCAGGAACAGCATCGCGCCGAACGTCGCCGGCACCGGCCAGTCCGCCAGCAGCCCGGCCGCGGTCAGCATCGCCGCGACCCACCCGGCGGCCACCCACTCCCGGAACGCGATGTGCGCGTCGATCTCCCGCAGCGACGGCCACCCGCTGGACGCGGAGAACGACAACGCGAAGATCACCGCCTCACCGGTCAGCAAAGTGGCGAAGAACGCGACGCTGAACTGCGCGGAGTCGATCACCCGCTGGCCAACCGCCGGCCTGGCCCACGCCACCGCCAGCAGCCCCGCCGCGCACCCGGCCAGCGCCCCCTGCCGGCCGACCCGCACCACGACCCGGCGCCAGCCGGCCACGCCCACCGCCCCGCGCCCCGGCTGAGACCAAGACAGCCACCGGCTACTCATCGACCTCGATCACCGTCCGGTCAGCGGCCAGCACCTGGTCCGCCTCGCCAGCACGGGACACCACCAGCACAGCGGTGCCTTCCGGCACACCCAGCGCCAGCCGCTCGTCAGCAGTCGGCAGCCGCCCCGACACCCGGGTGCCGGCACCGACCCGCACCACCGTCACCTCACCCACCGGGCCGCGGACGAACGTGCCGATCCCCCGCGTCGTGACCACCATGCCTTCGCCCCGCAGCACCGACAGCGCGTCCCGCACCGCGTCCCGGCCCACCCCGTAACGCTGCGACAGCGCCGCCTCAGACGGCAGCGCCGCACCAGGGCGCAGCTGGCCGGCCTGGATCGACTCCCGCAGAATCCGAGCCAGCTGCCGGTAGACCGGCTCGAAGCTGGCCTGGTCGATGCCCACGCCCGACGACCGTAGGAACAGCCCTCCCCCCAGGGGCCTTTGGCCATAGGGCCATACGTCCGCCGTGGGCAGTGCTCTCCGAGGCCGCGGAGCACCCTGACCGTTGTCGTGACCCGGAGCAGGCCGGGTGGCGGTTCCTTGCCACGGCCACGGGTCGACCAGCTATCCGTATCTGACCACCTGCTGCCGGCTGGCCGGTCCTACAGGTATTCCACCCTGGCGAGGAAGCCATCGGGCCCGGCGGCAGCCTCGACGAGGGTGGTGGCCGACAGCAGGGCGGTGAGCAGCTCGGCCCTAGCGCCTGCGCGCTCCGCTTCTAGGACAGGAACTCAACCGGTGCCGCTGTAGAGGCACACGACGACCGCGGCGATCCGGGCCCGTGCTCCTATCGGGAGGCTCACCCGCGGAGGTAGCACCGGGGTCCGTGTCCGCGCACGCGCACTCCCGCTGTTTCAACGCGTCGATGCGGCGCTGCGCTCGCCGGTGTGGATCGGAGGCTGACTGGTTGCAGGCCACGTGCCGGTACGCCAGCTTCCCGTCGACCCGGGAATGTGTCGCATCGACCCGCAGTGGCCTGGCCCCGGACCAGCAGTCGGCGCGACCCGCATCAGGCACGGCCCACAGCCCAGCCGCCCGGCTGCGGGCAGCGACCAGGAGACCGGCCGCCTGCGGCAGCCCGGCCCGCTGCTCAAGCATCAGCGCAGCCCCCGGAGGGCAGGTGGTGGGTCGAGCGTCGGCGCCGACGCCACGAACGTCTAGCCCGGTCGGGTGGGGCAGCCGTGAGTCGGCCGCCGACGGCAGGAGTCATGACGGGGCCGGGTCAGATGATCTGGAGCCGTGTGGCCCGGGTGTCGCTGGCCGGTTGGATGTGGACGGTGCCGCCAGCTTCGGCCTGTTCCAGGATGTAGGCGTAGGCGCGCAGCGCGGTGTTGATGGCTTTGGTCTTGGTGCTCCCGGTCAGGTGGACAATCTCGGCCAGGGCGTCTGCGGACCGGTGGGTGAGGCGGATGGTCACCTTGGCGGTCACCACAGACCGCCGGAGGAGGTTCTCGCGGTGGCCTCCGGCCGTGGGCCGCGGGTGTGGTGCGGATGGCTGGTCGGGGCCTGGCGGCGGATGGGTTCGTCGCAGTCCACAGCGACCACCACCGCGCCCGAAGACAAACGGTCGCGCACACGCAGGTCCGACGCCGGCACTATCCGAAGGTCGACGAACGTCGAGCTGATGTCCTGCCGCAGCCTGGCAAGCCAGTCCGGGGCTGACCGGTCGAGCCAAAGCTGCCGCCCCCAGCTCGGTCACGGCCAACGAGCACTCCCGCCAGGTCCCCGTAGCTAACGTCGAACAGGTCACCGAGCGGGTCCTCCAAGGCCAGCGCCACACCCCAGTAGCTGACCAGCAGAGCGTTGGTCGACCCGCGCTCGACCGTCCTGAGCGTGTCCTGGCTGACCGCCGACCGGACAAGGTCAACCCTGGGCAAGGTCAACCCTGGCCAGCCCGAGCTCGGTACGCCGGTGCGTCACGCGTGAGCCCACCAGTAGGTGGAACTCCGCCTCCCGGGCCTGGTTCGCGGGCTTGTACCGCCCGGCGGGGATGCGCCGGTGTTCCGGTCCGAGGGTCGGGTGCGGTGGGGAGGTCATCAGCCCTGTGGCCAGCGGTGGGGTGGTCCCTGCCCCGTAGCGCTGCCGTCGGCCGCCGTGTCGGGGTCGGCGCTGCAGCGGCAGGGCTGTTCCGGCTGTGCGGGTGGTAGCTGGCCGAGTGTCTGCCACGCGCTCCTGCCACGGGCGGCGCCACGGGCCTGGGATACCGGGACACGCCGCTGGGTGGCTGGCCGGCGCGTCCGGCGAGGGTGGGCGGGGCTTGGCGGGGGTGGGCGGCGCCGCCTGCAGCCAGGACCGCAAACCGGGCAGTGCCTCGGCGCTGATCGCCAGGCGCAGCGGGCCGGTGGGGGTCTGGCACTCGACGATCACCGCGCCGGGCTGGACCGCCCGGGACTCCCTGCCCTGCGGCATACAGTGGGAGACAACTTGCAGGCTGCGGCGTGCTATCACGCGGGATGGGCGCAGCGGGAGGGCGTACACGCGGTGCCACACCGGGGCACCGATCCCGACGGTGTGCAAACCTCCGCTGCGTTACCGTTCTGGTCGCCGTGTGTGATGGGGACGTAGAAGTACGGGATGGCGTGGTGGCGTCCGGTGACGCGGATGTCGTGGATGAGGGTGTGCAGGAGGGCTTTGGTCTGGGGTCGGTTGCCGGCCTGCAGGATGTCGCGGATGTGGTTGCGGACGCCGAGGTCGGCGGGGGTTGGGGGCGGGCGGTGGGTCGGCGAGCAGGTCGTGGAGTTCGGCGCGGCGGGCGCGCAGCTGGGTGGCTTTGCTGGCGTGGGTCTGGACCCGCTGCCCACAGGTGGTCTCGTCGAGACTGCCGTTTTCGAACGCGGTGAGGTAGCGGTCGATGGCGGCGTTGGTCTTGTCCAGCTCGGCCTCGACGGCGGCCAGTTCCTCGGCGCGGGCGGCGCG
>Ga0066388_100002246_pt1 | contig 11649 bp, 8 predicted proteins | sample PanSoiMetaGPlot6_FD_64539 | JGI IMG/M metagenome (GOLD analysis project Ga0066388, IMG submission 64539) | Tropical forest soil microbial communities from Panama analyzed to predict greenhouse gas emissions - Panama Soil - Plot 6 (Hybrid Assembly) | ecosystem: Environmental > Terrestrial > Soil... | reverse complement strand
AAGGTGGACGAGCTGTCCCAGAAGATCGACGCCTTCCGGACCCGCTCGCGCCGGCGGGGCGCGCGCGCGTAGACTCGGGGCGCTTGGCGCCACGGTCGCGGAGGAGCGGGGGACGGTCGAAGGTCGCCCTCGTCTGCGCGGGGGGCGGCGTGACGGGAGCGGTGTGGGAGATCGGCGCCCTGCGGGCGCTCGACGAGCTGCTCGACCGGAGCGTCCTCGACCTCGACCTCTACGTCGGCGTGAGCGGCGGGGCCTTCGTCTCCGCCCTGCTCGCGGCCGGCGTCGCCCCTCGCGAGTTGTACGACGAGGGCGTCGCCCGGCACCCCCTGGACCGGGTGGTGCCCCCGCTCTTCCGCCTCGGCCTCGACGAGGTGCTCTCCCGCTCCCGGCAGGCGCCCGGCGTGCTGTTCCGCGCGCTGGTGGAGGCGCTGCCGGGCCGGGAGGGCACCCTCTCCGACGCCGCCCTCTCGCTCTTCGAGCTCCTGCCGGCCGGCCTGCTCGACAGTTCGGGCGTGCGGGAGAGCCTCGTCGAGATCTTCCGCCGGCACGGCACGCCCGACTCCTTCGCCGCCCTGCCCCGGCCCCTCCGGGTGGTGGCCGTGGACCTCGACCGCGGTGAAGCCGTCGACTTCGGCGGCCGCGGGCGGCGCGACGTGCCCGTCTCCCGCGCGGTCCAGGCCTCGGCCGCCCTTCCCGGGCTCTACCGCCCGGTGCGCATCGGCGGCCGCGATTACGTCGACGGAGGCGTGAAGAAGACGGCCCACGTCAACCTCGCCATCCGCGAGGGGGCGGACCTCGTCATCTGCCTGAACCCGATGGTCCCCCTGCGCAACGACGGCGCGCGGCGGCCGCTGCCGGGGCCGCTCAGCGGCCGCGGCGTGGCCTACGTGCTCGACCAGGCGCTCCGCATCATGCTCCACGGCCGCATGCAGTACGGGCTGGAGCGCTACCGGACCGAGCATCCGGAGGTGGACATCCTCGTCCTCCAGCCCGACCCCGCCGACTTGAAGATGTTCCGCTACAACATCCTGCGCTACGGGGCCCGGCGCGTGGTGGCGGAGCTCGGCTATCGGGCGGGGCGCCAGGCATTCGCGCGGCGGCGCCAGGGCTGGGCGCGGACGCTCGCCCGCCATGGCATCCGCGTACGCGACCCGCGCCGCCTCCCCTCCTCCGGCGCCGTCCCCTCCGCCCACTCGCCCGTCGCCCGCGCGCTGGCGGCGTCGCTCGCTCGGCTGGAATCGACCCTGGACGCCGTTTCATGAGCGCCGGAGCCTCGCCGGTCCTCCGGAGCCTGGGACGGGTCGGGATCGTGGCCGGCCTCGCGCTGGCGGTGATCGGAGCCGGGTCGGCCCGCCTGTACTGGGTCTGGTCGCGGGCGGCCCTCGCCCAGCTCGACGGTGAGGCGCGGCTGCCCGGGCTGCGCGCGCCCGTCCTCGTCCGCCGCGATGCCGTGGGGGTGCCCCACATCCAGGCGGACAGCCTCCCCGACGCGTTCCGCGCCCAGGGCTACGTCACGGCGCAGGACCGCCTCTGGCAGATGGACCTGCTGCGCCGCCGCGCCCTCGGCGAGCTGTCCGAGGCCTTCGGCGAGGGAGCCCTCCGCGCCGACCAGGAGGTGCGGACGCTGGGGCTGGGCGGCGCCGCGCGCGCCTCCCTGGCGCGCTACGATCCCAACGTGCGCGCTCTCGTCGAGGCCTACGCCGCCGGGGTGAGCGCGTTCATCGACGCCCATCGCGATGCGCCGCCCGTGGAGTTCCGGCTGCTGCGCTACGCGCCGCGGCCGTGGACGGCCGTGGACACCCTCGCCGTCGGCAAGCTCCTGGCCCTCGACCTCGCGTCGGGCTGGGAGGGTGAGGCGTTCCGCGCCGTCGTCGCCGACCGTCTCCCGGCCGACGTGCAGGACCTCCTCTTCCCCACCACGTTCCCCGACGACCGCATCCTCGTCGGCCACGACCCCGGCGCGGCCACGCCCGCGCCGAGGCCGGGGGTGCCGGCGGCCGCGGAAGCCACGAAGGGAAGCAACAACTGGGTCGTCTCCGGCGCCCACACCGCCACCGGCAAGCCCCTGCTCGCCAACGATCCCCACCTCGCGCTCGGCGTGCCCTCGATCTGGACCGCCGTGCACCTGACCGCGGAGGATCTCGACGTCGCGGGGGTCACGATGCCCGGCGTGCCCGGGGTGATCCTGGGCCGCAACCAGCGCATCGCCTGGGGCGCCACCAACGTCCACGACGACAGCGCGGACCTCTACGTCGAGGAGTTCGACCCCGCCCATCCCGACCGCTATCGGGTCGGCGACGGCTGGGAGACGGTGACGGTGAGAACGGAGCCGATCAAGGTGCGCGCCGGCCTCCTGTCCTCGAGCTGGCGCACCGTCGAGCACACGGTACGGGTGACCCGGCACGGGCCGCTCGTCCCCGTCCGCGGGCGGCTCTACGCCCTGCGCTGGACCTCGCTCGACGACACCCCGGACCTGCCCGCCTTCCTGGGCATGGACCAGGCGGCGAGCTGGGAGGAGTTCCGCGAGGCCCTGCGCATCTTCACCGGCCCCTCCCAGAACTTCGTGTACGCCGACGTCGACGGCCACATCGCGTGGTACTCGGCGGGACGTATCCCTCGGCGGCGCGCCGGCGACGGCTCGCGGCCGTACCGCGGCGCCAGCGCGGACGGCGACTGGGTCGGCTTCGTCCCCTTCGACGAGCTGCCCCACCTCGTGGACCCGCCCGCCGGCCGCGTCGTCACCGCCAACAGCCGTACGACCGGCACCGACTACCCCTACCGGATCAGCCGGGGCGGCATCACCCCGTGGCGCACGGCCACCCTGTTCGCCGCCCTGGAGCAGCGCGACGGCTGGACCGCGGACGACATGGCCCGGCTCCAGGGCGAGCGGCTCTCGATCCCGCACCGCGACCTGGCGCGCGCGCTCCTCGAGGCTGCGGCGCGGCACAAGGGCGACGTGGTCTGGGACGACGTGATGCTCGAGCTGTCGGGCTGGGACGGACGGCTCGATCCGGCGAGCCGGCCCGCGGCGCTCGCGATCACCGCCTTCCTCGCTCTCGGCGACCGCGTCATCGGGCCGCGCGTGCAGGGCATCCCGGAGGCCGAGTCGCTGCGCCACCGCACGGGGGCCATCGACCGCCTCATCCGCGAGCAGCCGGCGGGCTGGCTCCCGCCCGGGACTTCGGACTGGGACGCCGTCCTGGCGGGCGCGTGGCAGGAAGCATGCCTCCGGCTCGAGCGCCGGTTCGGACGCGACCGGAGCCGGTGGACGTGCGGGGCGCTCAACCGGCTGGCCGTCCGTCATCCCCTGGCGCGCGCGCTGCCCGCCCTCGGCCGGATCTTCGATCCCCCGGAGGCGGAGATGGGAGGAGCCTCCACGACGCCCAACGTCTTCGTCGTGGGCCCGTCGGGAAGCATCGAGGCCCCCTCGATGCGCTTCGTGGCCGACCTCGCGGATCCCGACGACACCCGCCTCGTGAACTTCATGGGTCAGTCGGGCCAGCCGGGCAGCCCGCATTACCAGGACCAGCTCGACCCCTGGGTCCGCGTGGAGTCGCAGGTGCTGCCGCTGTCGGTCGAGGCGGTGGCGCGCGAGGCGCGCCACACGCTGCGCCTCGTGCCCTAGCTCACCGGCGGGACGTGCCCCCGGCCAGGGCTGAATCCGCCTTCACCGGGACATGCCCCGTGAGCTGGGGGCGCTTCAACGGGGCGCGGCCCACGTTGGCCTCGGCGTCGTAGCGCAGGTCGTCGCCCGCGAACTGGAACCCCAGGGACATGCAGAAGGGCGTCTCGTAGAAGCACAGCTTCGCGGAGTAGGTGTCCTCGGCCGACCACGCGCCGCTGGCGGCGACGGGCTGGTCGGCATCGTCCAGGATCGTCGTCCGCCCCTTCCGCCACGTGCCGCGGCCCAGGGCGATCCGCTGCTCGGTCCCGCCCTCCTTGCGCACCACCGCCGTGGTGGCGTCCTTTCCGAACTCCAGCGCGATCGACGTGAGCTTCTGGTCGTTGGCCGGGAAGGCGTACGTCCTTCCCGACACCTTCGCGGCGATCTTGGATGCCGGCTGGCCGGCCGGTGGCCGCATCGCAAGGCCGGCGAGGCGCGCGCGCAGCCTCGCCTGCGCCGCCTCGTCGGGCGGAAGCGGGGCGGAGCGCAGCGCGGGGAGGATGTGCTCCCAGACGAGGTTCATGACCGCGGCCATGTCCTTCACGCCGCTCGTGATGGCCACCACCGCATCCTGCTCCGGCATCACGATGCAGAACTGGCCGTGGGCTCCGTCCCCCCGATAGAGGCCATGCCGGCAGCGCCAGAACTGGTAGCCGTAGCCCTGCTCCCAATCGCTCGTCGGGTTGCTGCCGTTGGCGGTCTGCCGCGCGGTCGCCGCCTCGACCCATTCCGCGGGGACGAGGTGCTTGCCCTGCCACTCGCCCTTCTGGAGGTAGAGCTGGCCGAAGCGCGCGATTTCCTCCGTCCTCAGGCTGAGGCCGTAGCCTCCCAGCGTGATGCCCTGCGGGCTCGTGCCCCAGGTCGGGTCGACGATGCCGAGCGGCTCGAAAAGCCGCGGCCGGAGGTATTCGAGAACGGTCATGCCGGTCGCCTTCTGGACGATGGCCGACAGCATGTAGGTGGCCGGCGTGTTGTAGACGAAGTGGGTCCCGGGCTTGTAATCGATCGGCGTCGCGAGGAAGGCTTTCGTCCACTTCCCGTCCTCCGCCTCCAGGACCTTGCCGAGGACTTTCGCGTCCTGGCCGCTGGACATCCGGAGGAGGTCGCGCACGCGCATCGCCTTGAGGTTGTCGCTCGGCTCGGCCGGCGCGTCCTCGGGGAAGTACTGGAGGACGGTGTCGTCGAGCGTCATCCGCCCCTCGGAGATGGCCAGGCCGACCGCCGTGGACGTGAAGCTCTTGCTCAGCGAGAAGAGCATGTGGCGGTCGTTCTCACCGTACGGTGCCCACGCCCCCTGGGCCACGACGTGGCCGTGGCGGACGATCACGAAGCCGTGGAGGGCGTCGATCTTCTCGTCGACGGCGTCGACGAAGCCGAGGATCGCCGAGGACGCGATCCCCTGCGCCTCCGGAGCGCTGCGGGGCAGGGCCGCGGGCCGGTCCTCCGCGGCGGCCAGGGAGCACACCCCTGCGAGGAGGCACGTCGCGAGCGCGTGTCTCAAGGTCACCTCAGTTCACGGGCGCGAAGCCGGGCCCGCCGAAGCCGTAGAACCCCAGATCGTCTTGACGTGACAAGCGGATGAACCAGTCGCCGGTCGGCGGATGGTAGACGGCCAGGTCCGTCTTGCCGTCCCCGTCGTAGTTCTCGGGGACCGGCACGTAGCCGGGCCCGCCGAAGCCGGTCGTCGTCACCACCCCCGTCGCCGAAGACTTGACGAACCACAGCCCCGACGCTTCATGGAAGAGCGCCAAGTCGTTCTTCCCGTCCCCGTCGAAATCGCCCCGCACGGCCGCGTAGCCCGGCCCGCCGAATCCCACGGTGGTCGTCGTCCCCGTCGAGGAATTCCGGATGAACCACAGCCCCGACGGTGGATGGTAGACGGCCAGGTCCGTCTTACCGTCCCCGTCGTAGTCCCCCGGTACCGGCACGTACCCCGTGGCGCCGAAGGCCGTCGTCGTGACCGTGCCGGTGGACGAGCTCTTGATGAACCAGAGACCCGAGGCGCTGTGGAACAGGGCCAGGTCGGTCCGACCGTCGCCGTCGAAATCGCCGCGCACCGGCGTGTAGCCCACGCCGCCGAACCCGATGACCGAGTCGGTGGCGGTGGCGGAGGACTTGATGTACCACAGGCCCGAGGGCGGATGGTAGACGGCGATGTCCGTCTTCTCGTCCCCGTCGTAGTCGCCGGGAACCGGAACATATCCCGGTCCCCCGTACCCGATCTGGTCCACGGTGCTGGTCGCCGAGTTGAGGATGTACCACAGTCCGCTCGCCGAGTTGAAGACGGTGATGTCGGTCGAGCGGTCCCCGTAGAAGTCGATGCTCCGGTCGTCGTTGATGTTGAGTCCCCGCGGCTCGTATCCGTCCATGGGGTCGCTGGCCAGAACGTAGAGGAGGGATCCGGCCCGGACATAGGGTACGGCCTTGGAGTCGGGCGGGCCGACATAGATGTCCTGGACGAGCACCGTCCCCGCCAACGTACCGTCGCTCTTCCACAACTCGCTGCCATGGCTGCCGTCGTTGGCGGCGAAGAACACGCGGTTGCCGACGGCGGTGAGGTAGGAGGGGAACGAGTCGCCGCCCGCATTGATGTCCCGCACAAGGACCGTGCCCGCAGGCGTCCCATCGCTCTTCCACAACTCCTCCCCGTGCACGCCGTCGTTGGCCGCGAAGAACACCGTGCCGCGGACATCGACGAAATTCCCCGTGGACGAGGAAGCGCTGCCCGGGAGGATGTCCTTGACGAGCACCGTGCCCGCGGCCGTGCCGTTGCTCTTCCACAGCTCGTTCCCGTGCACACCATCGTCGGCGGCGAAGAAGAGCGTCCCGTTCGCGTTGGTCAGAGAAGACGGAGAGGATGAACTACCGCCCGGGTTGATGTCCTTGACCATGACCGTCCCGAACGTCGTCCCGTCGCTCTTCCACAGCTCGTTCCCGTTCACGCCGTCGTCGGCGTTGAAGAACAGCGTGCCGCCGATGTTGACGAAGGAGGCCGTGAGGATGTCAAGGCCGTCGGCGCTGCCCGGCCGGATGTCCTTCACGAGGACCGTGCCCGCCGGAGTACCGTCGCTCCTCCACAGCTCTTCCCCGTGGGTGCCGTCGTTGGCCATGAAGTACACCGTGTTTCCAACGACGGTGTAGTAGCGGGGAATCGAACCGGCCGGTCCGGGGTTGATGTCCTTGAGAAGCACGGTTCCGAACGCGGTCCCGTCGCTCTTCCACAGCTCGAGGCCGTTCGCGCCATCGTAGGCCGTGAAGAGGAGCGTGTTTCCGAAGGCGGTGAGGCTCTCGAGGTTCCCGCCGGTGGCGCCGGGGGCGATGTCCTTGACCATCACGGTGCCCTCGGGCGTGCCGTCGCTCTTCCACAGCTCGTCCCCATGGACGCCGTCGTCCGCGTCGAAGTACAGGGTCCCCGCAACCACGGTGAGCTCGCGGGGGGGGGTCGTGATCGCGTTGCCCGGCATGATGTCTTTGACCATCACGGTGCCCGCGAGCGTGCCGTCGCTCTTCCAGAGCTCCATACCGTCGACGCCGTCATCCGCGATGAAGTAGGTGGTCGCTCCGATGACGGCGGTCGGACCCCGGGACACGGAATTGCTGGCGCCCGGGTTGATGTCCTGGATGATGTAAACCTGGGCGCCCGCGGGAGCGGCGAACGACACGACCGACAGAACGGCTATGAGTCCAACACCTCCGATATGCTCACGCATGACTCCATCCTTCCGTCTCGACGGACGGCCATTAGCCGAACCAGATCGACCGCCGGCGGGCCAGCCGCCCGGCGATCATCCGTTGGATGATGGAGCGCACCTGCTCGGAGAGACGGTTGACGAGGATGGAGTCGTCGGCCGCCGCGGGCCCGTATTCGGCCGTGGGGATGGGGTCGGCGAAGTCGATGGACCACTTCGTCGGCAGCGGAATGACGCCGAGCGGGCCCAGCGCAGGAAATGTCGGCGTGATCGGGAAATAGGGCAGGCCGATGGGCCGGCCGACCCAATTCGCCTTGGCCAGCACGGGATGGATTTCCTCCGCGCCGACGACGGCGCAGGGAACGATCGGCGCGGACGTGCGCAGAGCGAGGCGCACGAAGCCGCCCCTTCCGAACCGGGCCAGCTTGTAGCGGTCGCGGTAGCGCTTGCCCACGCCCTTCACGCCTTCGGGGAAGACGCCCACCAGCTCGCCCGAGCGGAGGAGCCGCTCGCCGTTCTCCTGGCTCGCCCGCACCGCTCCCGTCCGCGCGAGGGCGGGAGCGAGGAACGGCAGCAGCGCGAACATGTCGAGGGCGAGCATCCGGCACTCCCGGCGCGCCGGGTGCTCGTGGCGGAGGGCGAGGGTGATCATCACGCCGTCCCACGGGAGCACGCCCGAGTGGTTGGCGACGACGAGGGCCGGCCCTTCCGCGGGCACGTTCTCGACGCCGGCCGGCTCCACCCGCCACCACACCGTGTAGAGGAACTCCAGCAAGGGCCGGATGGTGTCGGTGAACTTCGCGTCGCGCCCGAACTCGTCCACCTCTTCGGAGTGCCACGAGAAGTAGACGGCGCTCTGGAGCGCGGCGAGGTTCTCCCAGGTGAGTCCGTGCCGCCCGGCCTCGATCGTCCGGGCGATCGCGACGAGCAGTCCGTCGCGACGGGCGGCGGCGGCCGGAGCGGCGGGCTCGTCCGAGGGTTCCGACGCCGCCCGCCCGCGCAGGGGCACGACCTTGGGCCGGGAGCTCACGCGGACGCCTCCGCCGTCTCGAGTCGCGCGTGGGGATGCCGGTAGCCCAAATAGGCGAGGAGGGCATCCCGGCTCGTGTAGCGCGCCGAGAAGCCCAGCTCGCGCCGGGCCCGCTCGCCGTCGGCCACGAACGGGAAGCGCACGTAGTCGCAGAAGCGGCCGGGCGCCTCGCCGATGCCGGCCGCCCACATGACGTCGGCCGCCGGGTACGCCACCGGGTGCGGCACGGGGACGGGGATCTTGCCCGCGAGGTGGAGGGCCGTCACGAGCGGGATCGTGCGGCAGGGAACGATGTTGAACGCTCCAGTCACCGGCCGGTCCACCGCCGCCTCCGCGGCGGCGAGCGCGTCGTCGGGGTGGAGCATCTGGATGAGCGGGTCGTAGCCCATGAGCGTCGGCACCACCCGCCGGTCGAGGATCCGCGTGTAGAACGTGTGGACGCGCGGGCCGACGAGCGGCGCGAGGCGCAGGACCGCGACCTTCAGGTCGGGATAGCGGCGCGCGAAGGAGGCCGCGTGCTGCTCGGCCTCCAGCTTGTCGCGGACCCAGGCGAGGCCGGCGTCGGGCTGCAGCGTCCGGTCCTCGGTGAGGAAGGCCGGGTTCTGGCCGCGCGCGCCGTACACCGCGGTGAAGGACCGCATCACGACCCGCCCCACCGCGGCGGCGGCCGCCGCCGAGAAGACGGCGAGGGTCCCGATCGACTCCAGCTCGTGCGCGTAGGCGGCATCCCGGCGCGGCGCGGTGAAGAACGCGAAGTGCACGACCTCCTCGACGTTCTCTTCGCGGAAGACGTCGAGCAGGCGCTGGTCGGCGGCCGGCTCGGTAAGGTCCACCGCGCGGTGGCGGATGTCGAGGGCCGCCGGGGGCGCCGCGACATCCACCACCAGCAGCCGCTCGGGACCCTTGGTCTCGGCGAGCCGGCGCAGGAGGCGGGCGCCCAGGAACGACGCGGTGCCGGTGAGGGCGATACGGCCCATCGTCTACCGGGCGCTCCGGGAGCGCGCCCGCGGCCGGGCCCGGCGCGGCGGAGACGCGGATCGGGCCGCCTTCAGCGCGGCCAGTTCCTGCTCGAGGGCCTCGATCCGGGAGAGCGCGCGGCGGAACTCGGTGCGCGTCGGCACGTTCATCGCCTTGAGCGCCCGAGCGGCCGCCTCGTCGACCCTCTCCTTGCCCTTCATCGCCGCCTGCATGGCCTTGACGAAGCCGGGGTTCTTCATCAGCTCGCTGGAGACCTGGCTGAACACCGCCTCGCCGCGGGCCCGCAACCGGTCGAACATGCTCTCCTCGTCACTCACGGGAGCCCTTCCTTTCCCGCCTGCGCGGCCGGCCCGGACTCATCGCCCGGAACGTCGCGAGGTCGATGTGCGCGGCCAGATGCTCGCGGAACTCCTCGGCGGCCATGGAGGCGACCTCCCGCCCGCTGCCGAACTCGATCGCCTCGATCGCGCGCGCCCACAGGTCCTCCCGCCGGGCCACCTCGTCTCCGTCACGCACCCGGCCGTACTCCTGGACGAAACGGTTGTGGCGGCAGAGCATCCGGAAGGCGTGCTGCGTGTCGGGCCGCCGGATGGGCAGGCCGAGGATGCGCACGTCGTTGCCCACGTCGTGGATGGGCTGCCCCCACTCCCCGTAGCTGCCGAAGATGGTCCCCAGCTTGCCGAGGGCGCTCGCCAGCTTGGGCTCCTTCAGCTTCTCGAGGACGGTCGTCACGATGGGCAGGGTGACATTGCGGTAGAGCGTGGGGTCCGAGAGCCGGACGTTCACGTCCAGCTCCTCCCGGGTGATGCGGACGATGTCCTCGGAACGGATCCGGTTGTCGGTGGCGAGGTGGATGCGGGCGCCGATGGCCTCGGGCACGGTGAGGGCGGCGAGGATGCCCTGGACCACCCGGTCGACGGGCACGAGGTTGAGCTGCGCGGTGGGGTCGCCCGGGAAGCCGCTGGCCACGAAGCCGATCGCCCGCGCGCGGGCCCGGGCCACCGGATCGCGGCCGGCCGCCGAGACCGCCTCCTTGGCGCGGCCGAAGGCGTTGATGGGCGCGTTCACCACCTTGGTGTCGCCGCGGTTGTTGCCGTGGCGGGAATGGCCGATCACGATCGAGGGGAGGAGCTGCACGACCCGCAGCCCCACGTCGACCAGGAACCGATCCGTCTCCAGCGAGGCCATCGCCTTCGTCAGCTCGTAGAAGTTGTTGTAGAAGTGGCGCGGGAAGACGAGGGCGTTCTCCTGGGCGAGCGAGGCCTTCTTGCGGCCGTGGATGTAGGAGGTCTCGATGGCCACGTGGTGCACGAAGGGAGACCCCGCGGCCTGCTGGAGGGAGTGGGAGAAGCACAGCGCGTTGGCGCAGCCGACCACGTTGGCGCGGAAGGAGTTCTCGTAGGTGTCGTCGAACGACACGCTCGCCGCGCAGTGGACCACGTGGGTCAGGGTCTGCCGCAGCCGCGCGACCTCTTCCGGGCCCAGGCCGAGGTCGGCGCGCTCGATGTCTCCCGCCACGAACCGGAACCGCCGGGCCCGCGCCCCTTGGATGCCGAGGCGCTTCAGGAGCAGCGCGCCCCGCTCCTCGGGGCTCAGGACCTTCACCACCTCTTTCGTCTTGGGATCGCGCACGCTCTCCGGCCGCACGACCGCCACGACCTCCTCCACCCGGCGGTCGTCGGCCACCTGGACGAGGATCTCCTTGCCGAGGAAGCCGGTCGCGCCGGTGAGCAGGACCCGCAGGCGCGGGTTGCGGCCGCGGGCGCGCAGCGCGTCGGCGGCCTGCCGCTGCAGCTTCTCGACCCACTCGCGCATCTCCCCCTCGTCGAGGTGGGTCGGCTCGCGGAACTGGAAGTAGTGGTCGCGCTCCACGACCCCGAGCAGCTTCCGGGTCCGGCTCTCCACCGCCTTGCCCCCGATGAGCGCCCCCGCCGCGCGGGCGGCCGTCGAGCCCAGCATGTTGATCGTCCGGAGCCCCTGCTGGACGAGGTCCTCCTTCTTCGTGAGGTGCAGGATGCGGCTGGCCACGAACTGGGCGGCCACTTCCAGCGGGTGTTGGTCGCGGTGGGCGTGGACGAGCAGCTCGTCGGGGTCGATGGGCCCGGGAATCTCGTGATGCGTCCGGCGGCTGATGCGGGCGATGTAGCGCGACGGCGAGACGTCCTCGGGGGGCTTCGGGCCTCGCGCGGCCCGCGGCCGGGCGGACCGTCCGGTGCGGAGGACCGGCCGGACCGTTCCCGCGCTCGCCTTCCTGGTGGCCATGGACCCTCCGGGAGAGAGCTATTGTG
>Ga0066388_100002245_pt1 | contig 11651 bp, 9 predicted proteins | sample PanSoiMetaGPlot6_FD_64539 | JGI IMG/M metagenome (GOLD analysis project Ga0066388, IMG submission 64539) | Tropical forest soil microbial communities from Panama analyzed to predict greenhouse gas emissions - Panama Soil - Plot 6 (Hybrid Assembly) | ecosystem: Environmental > Terrestrial > Soil... | reverse complement strand
GCCACCGCGGACCAGGTGCTGCGGCGGATCGCCCGCGTCCTCGGGTGGGCGCTCACGGCAGGCGGAGCTGACCAGTGGTTCTTCATCCGGTACGGCGATCCGGACTGGCACGTGCGGCTGCGGATCCATGGCGCGCCGAACCGGCTCCTGCACGAGACGCTGCCGATGCTGACCCGCGTCACGGCACCGTTGCTCGACAAAGGCCAGCTCTGGCGCGTCCAGCTCGACACCTATGAGCGGGAGGTCGAGCGTTACGGCGGCGAGGCCGGGGTCCGCCTGGCCGAACGCGTCTTCCACGCCGACAGCCAGGCCGTGCTCGCGATCGTGCGCCAGCTCGCCGGCGACACCGGCGCGGACGTGCGCTGGCGCGTGGCCCTGGCCGGCATCGACCTGCTGTTCCGCGACCTCGGGCTGACCCTCGAGCAGAAGAGGGACATAGCCCTGCGGGCGCAGCGTGGCTACGGTCACGAGTTCGGCGCCGACGGTGCCTTCCGGCACGAGGTCAGCCGCCGGTACCGCACCGAGCGAGCCTCGGTGGAAGCCCTGCTCGACCCGGAGCGCGAACCGCCGGCCGAACTGGCGGCCAGCATCGAGGTGCTGCACCAGCGGTCGGCCGTGATCATACCGGCGGCACGGGCCCTGCGCGCCGCGGCGGACGCGGGACAGCTCTGCGTCGACGTTCCCGAGCTGGCGATGAGCCTCGCGCACATGCACGTCAACCGGATGCTGCGCTCTGCTCAGCGCGCCCAGGAGCTGGTCCTCTACGAGATGCTCGGCCGCGCCTACAGCTCACAAGCCGCCCGGCGGCGCCGATGACCGACTGGGACGCCGCCTGCGGCGAGGCGGCGCTGGGGCTCGACCTGGCCAAGCTGGACGGTATCCAGGACGGGCTCGGTCACGCGCTCGCCGGTCACCGCGGGCGGTCGTCCGTCCTGGTCAAACCGGCCCCGCACCGGGACCGCCCGGCTGAGCCTGCCGTGGCCGGGACGGCGGCCGGGCCGGCCGCGGCGATCGACGCGGACACGATCTTCCGTCAGGAGGCGCTGGAGTTCCGCGCCCGTGGCCGGGACACCCCCGGCGGCGTGGTCCGCCTCGGCTCCCGGTGGATCAGATGGGGATACCGGATAACGGTCCTGCTCCTCGCGGCCGCCATCGCCAGCACATTGGTCATCCACACCGACGAGAGCGCCTCGGGCCCCGCCGTCGTGGACGAACGCACCGGGACGGTGGCGATCGTGCTTCCCGCCGCGGCCGCCCCGGACCTGGCCGGTTCGCACGGGCTCATCGTCACGCTCCCCGGCGGGCCGTCCGTCCGGGTCACCGCCCTGCACGCGCAGCTGGCCAGCGCGTCGTCCATCCGGCGGGCTGGGCTCGTCCCTCCGGCTCAGCCCGCCATCCTGGTCACCGGCCGGCTCAGTGGTGGCACATCAGCGGCCACGGCCACCCGGGGCGCGCACCTGCGGACTCAGGCCACCGTCGTGCTGCGGTCGGAATCGCTGGCCGACGTCCTGGCCCGTCAGCTCCGCTCGATGCTCGGCCAGGGGGCCGCGCCATGAGCCGGACGATCCCGTGTATCCGGCAGATGGAAGACGCCGACTGCGGAGCCGCCTGCCTCGCCATGGCGCTCGAGTATTTCGGCAAGCGCGTCGACCTCAGCGAGCTGAGGGATGTGACCGGGGCCGGACGCGACGGCGTCACCGCGCTGTCCATCGTCAACGCTGCCCGCATGTACCGGCTGCAGGCCCGGGGCGTGAAGGCCGACATCGGTGAACTCGGGCTCCTGCCGCGCGGATCGATCCTGCACTGGGACTTCAGCCACTTCGTCGTGTTCGAGCGGACCACCCGCCGCGGCGCCAGGATCGTCGACCCGGCGCACGGGCGGCGGATCGTGTCCCAGGACGACCTGCGCCGCTCCTACACCGGAGTTGCGATCATCTTCGAGCCCTCCGGCGACTTCGACCGGGGCAGTTCCCGCGGGAGGGGCACCTGGCGGTACCTGCGGCCGATGCTCAGGCAATCGAAGAACCTGGTCCGGGTGCTCGCGACGTCCCTGTTCCTCAGGCTCGCCGCGCTCGGGCTGCCCCTGCTCACCGCGCTCGTGGTCGACGAAATCGTTCCGCGCGACGACCACCACCTGCTTCTCGTGCTCACCCTGGGCGCCTGCGCGCTCATCGGGTACAACTTCTTGTCCGCATTCCTGCGCGCCAACTTGCTGCTCGAGCTGCGGACCCGGCTTGACATGGGCCTGACCATGGGGTTCATCGACCATCTGGTCAAGCTGCCGTACAACTTCTTCCTGCGCAGATCCGCTGGCGACCTGATGATGCGGCTGCAGAGCAACTCGGCGGTCCGGGACATCCTGGCGACCGGGACCTTGTCCACCGTCCTGGACGGCAGCTTCGCGAGCCTGTACCTGATCGCGCTGTTCATCATCAGCCCTGTCCTGGCCGGCGTCGTGCTCGTGCTCGCGCTGCTCGAGGTCGGCACCCTGGTGCTGTCCTGGCGGCGCAACCAGCGGTTGATGGCCGGGACCTTGCAGGCGCAGGCCGATACCCAGAGCTACGCCTACGAATTGCTGGCCGGCATCGAGACCCTCAAGGCGTCCGGCGCGGAGTACCGGGGCGTGGACCGCTGGGGCAGCCTCTTCATCGACCAGGTCAACATCGACCTGAGCCGCGGCCGCCTCATGGCCGCGGTCGAGGCTGCCATGAGCACCCTGCAGGTCGCCGCGCCGTTGATCATCCTCATGGCGGGCGCCTTCCAGGTACTCGCCGGGAGCATCTCGCTGGGCACGATGCTGAGCGCCGCTGCCCTGGGGGCTGCGTTCCTGGACCCCTTGGCCACGATGATCACCAGCGGCATGCAGCTGCAGCAGCTCACCAGCTACATGCAGCGCATCAACGACGTCCTGGACACCCCGCGCGAACAGCACGGCGAGCACGTCCGTCCCGCGCCCCGGCTCACCGGCCAGATCCGGGCCGCCGACGTGTCCTTCTCCTACGGCAAGCTGGCGCCGTCGGTGCTCAGCAACATCTCGCTGGAGATCCAGCCCGGCCAGCACATCGGCATCGTCGGCCGGTCCGGATCGGGCAAGTCGACTCTCGCGCACCTGCTGCTCGGCTTGTACCAGCCGACATCGGGGCGCATCGAGTACGACGGCGAGGACCTCGCCGTCTTCGACGCCGGATCCGTCCGCCGCCAGCTCGGCATCGTCACCCAGCGCCCCTACCTGTTCGGCTCATCGGTCCGGGACAACATCGCGCTCACCGACCCCGAACTTCCACTGGAAGACGTCGTCCAGGCGGCGAGAACCGCCTGCGTCCACCACGACATCATCGCGATGCCGATGGGATACGAGACCAAGCTGCACGACGGCGGCGCCTCGGTCTCCGGCGGGCAGCGCCAGCGCATCGCGCTGGCCCGGGCCCTCGTCCACCGCCCCTCGATCCTGCTGCTCGACGAGGCCACCAGCGAGCTGGACACCGTCACGGAGCAGCAGATCTACGCCAACCTCGACGCGATCTCGTCGACCACCATCGTGATCGCGCACCGGCTGAGCACCATCCGCAACGCCGACCTGATCCTGGTCATGGACGCAGGCACGATCGTCGAGACCGGCACGCACGATCAGCTGATGTCGCGGCAGGGGGCCTACGCCGCGCTGGTCCAGGCCCAGTCCTGTCGGCCCGCGCCGCTATCAGCCAGTAGGCCCTCTGAATGAGGGGGAGTCTCCCGGCCGGGGCTACCCGCCCCGGCCGGGAGACCATCACTTCCGGTTCACGGCGCGGACGCACCGCTCGCGGACTCGGTCACAGCCATCCGGCCTGGTCGGCGATGCGGATGGCGTCCACCCGATTCCGCGCGCCGATCTTGGTGATGATGCTGGAAATGTGATTGCGGACGGTGCCGGCCGTCAGGCAGAGCTGCCCGGCGATCTCAGCGGTGGATGCGCCCCCTGCGGCCAGCCGCAGGACGTCGCACTCTCGGGGGGTCATCGGGTTGGCTAGGGCGTCGAGCGTCGCGAACGCCAGGTCGGGGTCGAGGGCTTTCATGCCCCTGGCCACCTGGCGGATGGCTTCGCTGATGTTCTCCGGAGAGGTGTCCTTCAGCATGAAGCCAGTCGCGTGCGCGGCGACCGCCTTACGGAGGTCGCCGGGATGGGGCCGGCTGGCCATGATGAGGGTATGGCAGGACGGCGTGATCGTGTGCAGGGCCTGGATCACGGCGAACCCGTCCGGACCCGCGATGTCGTCGTCGATCACGGCCACGTCGGGCCGCAGTGAGGAAATGGTGGGCAGCACCGGTTCACGCCGGTCCAGCTCGGCCACGACCTCGATGTCGCGCTCCTGCGAGATGCAGGCCACGAGCCCCGCTCTGATCAGAGCGATGCGCTCGGCGATGACTGTGCGGATCACGGACTTAACCCACCACCGGCAGGGTCCCCGTGGCAGGCAGTGCCTGCTCCACGGAGGCCTCGGCCGAACCGGTGCTCGTCGGCGAGCCCGTGACGGCCGATGTGGCCGGCGATGCCTGGGTGCCGGCGGCCTGAGTGGTCGTGTCGGCCTGAGCCGACGGCCGGGACGAATTGTCCTGGCCCGAGCCGCCCTGGCCCGAGCCGCTGTCGCTGGCGGTGCTCTGGGCCGCATGGCCAACGGCCGCGACCGCAGCCGTAGCCGCCGCGACCGGCGTCTTGCTCGCGGTTGCGGTACCCGGATCAGCGCTGCTCAATGAGACGGTGGCGTGCACCGGCGCCGCGGCCGCCGGCGCCTGGGCCTGCGCCGTGCCTGGCACCGTGTGGCCAGCCGCCGTCACCGCGCTCTGCGCGACGGTGCCAGCGGCGGTAACCGTGCCTTGCACCATCGTGCCCGCGTCCGTGACCGTGCCCTGCACGGCGCTAGCGGTGGCCGCCACCGCGCCGGCGGTTGTGACTGCGGAGCCAGACACGGCGGCCAGCGCGCTGCTGGCGCCGGTGACCGTGGCCGTGACCACGGGCAGCACCGTCTGGGTCGTCCGGATAACGGCCGACCCGGTGTCGCCGAGCACAGCCGACGCGGTCGCCGGCACGGCAGACGTCACCGCGGACGCCACCGCACCTACCGCGTTGATCGCGGAGCGCGACACCGTGCCCAGCCTGCTCGCCGCCAATGGAACGGCGACGCCGGTCACGACCTGGACGGTACCGGTCAGCGCACGGCCAGCGGTCCCCGCCGTCCCGGCGACCGCGGACGTCGGCGCCTGATAACACGCCGGGCAGCCGCCCGCCGAGCCTGACGGCAGGTGCGGGCTCACCCCCGGCGCCGGACCGGAGCCGGGCGGGGATCCGGCCGCCGAGGGGGGCAGCGGCGAGGAAGCCGGCTGTCCTGCGCTGACCCGCCCGGGACCGCCCCGGCCAAGGCCGGCGGGCAGGCCCGGCAGGATCGGCGGCCCGGTCAGAACCGGCCGCGGCTGGACCCGGTGCCGCGGCTGGCCATTGTCTGGCTGGATGACCGGCGCGGAACCGGACCCGAACAGGCCTGGCGGTATCGCCGGAACGATGACCGACATCACCAAGGTGAAGAGCACGATGGCCGTCACGAGGACCGCGCTGGGGGCCGCGACCCCCGCGGGATGCGTCCGCGCGGCAGCGACGACGGACCTAGATGTTGCGTGCATGATTGAAAGCTCTCTCTCTGCTTAGGTTCGTGGACTGAACCAGGACCAGGAACTGGCCTGGGTGTGGCTGGCGGCTGGGCCAGCTATCCAGGAACCTCGAGAGCAGAAAGCCACGCCGAGCGCGGCCTGAGAGAGGCCGTCCTGCGCAGCCGCAGGAGGCCGACGATGATAAGCAGTGATGCGGTCAGGACGGCAGCAAAGCCGGTTCCGCCCCCGTGGCCCGAGCCGCTGATACCGCCCTGACCTGCCGCCTGGCCATTGGCCGCCCACGGCACCTGATTCCCGTAGGGCGACGTCGGCCCGACCGGGGAGCTCCCGCCGGGCTCAGCGGAAATACTCCCGCCGCTGCCCGTCAGCAGGCCAGGCAGCGTGCCTTGGCTGACGCCAGCCGCGTGGGGCGCGGCGGAGGCAGTACTGCTGCCCGGCGGGACCGTGCCCGCTCCGGTCGCCGTCGGTGTCGTGCCAGGGGGCGGCACGGCTACCGGAGCCGCGGTACCAGTGATCCCCGTGATCGCCTGGCTGCCCGCCGCCACCGCGGCGGTGGCGACCGAGGCGCCAGTCCCGGCGACCAGCCCGCTGCCGCTGCCTCCAACCGCAGGCAGCGAACTGCCGGCCAACCCGGTAACCGCGCTCGTGACCGGGGGCAGCGTGCCCGCAGCCAGGCCCGTGACGGCGCCAGCCACCGCAGGCAGCGCACCACCCGTCGGCCCGGTGACCGTGCTGGTGACCGTCGGCAAGGTACTCGCAACCAGGCCCGTGACGGCGCCGGTGACCGCGGGCAAGGTACTCGCGGCCAGGCCCGTGACGGCGCCGGTGACCGCGGGGAGCGTGCTGCCGGTCAGCCCGGTAACCGTGCTCGTGACCTGAGGCAACGCCCCCGTGATGGCCGGGAGCGTGCCGTCGGTGATGCTGTTGGCAGCACCAGTGACCGCGGGGACCACGCCCGAGGCGAGACCGGTCACGGTCGGCAGCACCCCTCCGGCGATGTCGGTGGCCGTGCTAGCTACCGCGGGAAGCGTGCTGCCTGTGATGCCGGTGACCGTCGGCAGCGTGCCGGAGACGGCGGCCGGGATCGTGCTTGCGACTATCGTGGCGGCGCCAGTGGCCGCCGGGACGACCGCGCCAGCGCCGGAGCCAGCCACGGTATCGGCCGTCGCCAAGGTGCTGGCGGCTAGGCCGGTGACGGTGTCCGTGACCGCGGGGGCCATATTGGCGGTCATCGTGCCGACGGTCCCGGCGACCGTGGACGGTACCCCGGCGGCTGACTGATCGGCCGTTCCAGCCAGGACGGTCGGCTGCGGCACGTCGGCCGGACCCTGGGCTACCTCGGTCGCGCTCTGCACCACGCCGTTAACCGCGGAAACAGCCGGCGAGACTTCCTGGACCGCCTGGGTGGGGCCGGATGCGATGCCCGCCCCTGCGGCGGGAACGCTGGACGCGGGTGCGCTGGCGCCCGGCGCGGCCTGGGCCTGGGCGGCGGTGGCGTTCGCGGCGGCCTGGCTGACTGCGGCTGACTGACCGGTTGAATCGGCGGCGCTGGTGACCTGACTCTGGGCGGCCTGGCTGGTATTTTGCGCCACGCTGCTGACCGCGGAGGATGCCGATGAGGTGGCTTCCTGCGTCGCCTGGATGGTACCGGATGCGGTGCTCGTCACCGCCGCGGGAGCGCTAGGCGCGAGAGCGCTGGCCGCGGGAGCGCTGGCCGCGGGAGCGCTGGCCGCAGGGGTGCTAGCCGCGGGAGCGCTGGCCGCAGGGGCCGCCTGGGCTGTCGCGTTGCTCGCCGCCACAACCGCCGAACCGGCCGGGACCGACGCCGGGGTGCTTGGCCCTGCGGCTGGCGCAGCCGAGCTGGCCGAAGACGCCGCCGAACCCGCCGCCTGCGCGACCGAGCCTGCCGCCTGAGAGACCGAACCCGCCCCCGGGACCGCCGGACCCACCGCGTCGCCAGTCGCCTGGGTCACCGAACCAATCGAAGACCCGCCCGTCCCCGGGGTCGCCGCGGGAGCGGACGGGTTCTGCGCCGCGGCGGCCGGACGGGCGAAGACCACGGAGAGGATCAAGGCAAGCATGAAGACGGCGGCCAGGCCGCCGCAGGCGCACAGGCATGCCCGCAGGGACCAGGCTGCTAGCTTCGATAGTCCCACCCTCGAGCGGATGGGGACACTCCCCTCCACGGCGCGCAAGCCTAGGCAGACTCTCCGCTACCGGGCAATGAACCTCACGCTGAGCAACTCGCCAGTAACATCAGCGCAGGTCAGGTACTGAACTGGGCGGACAGCCGACCGCCAGGCCGGCCATCGGGCGGATAATATATCGTCGTCAATCCGAGATAACCGCGATTATCTAGGACCGTCCGGGACAGTGTCCGCGCCATGGGTGGCAGCGATACCCCCGGCGCCGCGCTCGTCGCCGCGGCGGCTGACGCCGATTCGGTGACCCGGCTGGTCCTCGGCTGGCTGGCGGGCAAGCGATCAGCGAATACCCGCACCGCCTACGCCCGTGACATCGGTATCACCCCGCGGCGCCGGCCCGGGCACGCGCCGTCCTGGCTTGACTGGTGCCAGGCCGAGGGGGTGCATCCGGTCACCGGCGTCACCGGGCTGCACGTGGCCCTGTACGCCCGCCAGCTCGCCGCCGCCGAACTCTCCCCGGCCAGCGCGGCCCGCAAGCTCACCGCCGTGTCGGGCTGGTACGCCTGGCTGGCCAGGCGCGGGCACATCGCGGCCAGCCCGGCCGAGGGCATCGCCCGGCCGAGACGGGACGCGGAGAGCCCGGCCACGCCGGGCCTGACCCGCGATCAGGCTTTAAGAGTCGTTCACGCGGCCGACACGGCGTCGGGTCCGCGGCGCGCTCGGACGGCGGCGCTGGTCGCCGTGCTGCTATTCACCGGCGTCCGTGTCTCCGAAGCCATCGGCGCCGACGTGGCGGACGTCGGTAAAGCGCACGGCCGCCGTGTGCTGCGGGTCACCCGCGGGGACGGCCGCGGCCGGACCGTGCCGCTGCCCGGCCCGGCCACGGCCCGGCTCGACGCCTACCTCGCAGAGCGCGCCGACCTGACCGCCCGGCGGCCGCGTGGCGGTCGGCAGGCAGGCGGATCCGAGAAGGCCGGCGACGCGCCGTTGTTCGCTACCGCGACCGGGCGCCGGCTGTACGCGGCCGACGTGTGGCGGCTGGTGCGCCGCCTGGCGGCGCAGGCCGGGCTGCCGGGCGACCTGGCGGATCGTCTCGGCCCGGAGGCGATGCGGCACTCGTTCGCCGCGCTGTACCTCGACGCGGGCGGGTCGCTCAGCGACCTCCAGCAGGTCATGGGGCACGCCGACCCGCGCACGACCCGTCGGTACGACCGGTCGCGGCAGGTGACCGACCGCTCGCCCGGCGATGTCGTCGCCGCCTACCTGGCCGCCCGCGCCGCCCGCTCCAGGCCCAGAGCCACCGCCCGCTCCGCGCCTAGCGCCCGCCGCCGCGCCTAGCGCACGCCGCCGCGCCCAGTGAGTGACTCCTGATGCCGCTGTGATCACAGGCAACCATGCGGTCAGCCTCGAATCAGCCCCTGGATCCGGCGCTGACCTCGCCAGTCACAACCGCCCCGACTCCAGTCACACGCCCCATCCGCCCACCGCCGGAGCCCGGGCGAACAAACTGAACCCCCGGTTTCACGGCGCTCAAACGCCATGAAAGCCGGAACTCATGGCTTCCCACCCAGACCACCGAACGGCATGACGGGCGCGACTAGAGCACGCAATGAGCCGAATTGGCCGAAGCGGAAGTGAGCGAGGCCCCAATGCCTCATCAGCCACCTCAGCCTCATCCGCTACGCCCGGCCCGGCCCGGCCAACCACGACGACGTGACATCGTCGTGGTTGCGCGGGATACGTCACGACCCGGCCCCTGTGGCGGGAGCGGCTGACGGGACTCCAGAGCAAGGACGGGTCAGCATGATTCCGGGTTTCATGCCCTCGACGCCGCCAAAGCTAAAAAGCCCCAGAACCACCCGTCCAGCCTGAGGACCCGAAGAGAGCCCTACTCGCCGACGTCCGCGGGCGTTCCGCCCGTGATGCGGATGAGCTCGGCGTACGTCGTGGGGAACACGGTGTGCGGGTGACCCGCCGCCGCCCAGATCACGTCGTACTTGTCCAGCCAGGTGTCCACTAGGGTCCTGATCGGGCTGGGGTGGCCGACCGGGGCGACGCCGCCGATGACCTGGCCTGTCCATTCACGGACCGAACGGGCGTCCGCGCGTCCCACCTGTGACGCGCCGATCAGCCCGGCCACCTTGGCCGTGTCCACCCGGTGGGCGCCGCTGGTCATGACCAGGAGCGGCGCCCCGTCCGCGCTGAACACGAGGCTGTTCGCGATCGCGCCGAGCTCGCAGCCGAGCTGGGCGGCCGCCGCGGCAGCGGTCGGCGCGCTCTCGGGCAGTTCCCTTACCTCGCCTGGGATCCCCAGGTCACGGAGCACGGCGGCGAATTTCGCGAAGTCGACAGGCATGTGACGCAGGCTAGCCGGGGCCAGCCGCCCCGGCGAACCAATATTCCGGGCGAGCCAGGCGAGCCGGTATCAGGACCGGTAGCAGTAGGAGTCCGACGAGGCGTCGCCGCCCTGCAGCCGGACCTGGTGCACCCGGCGGCCGCGGAACACCTCGTCGCCGTGCGGGAAGAAATTCGTGTCAATGCGCAACCCGCCCCCGCGATGCGGCTCTGTGTCGATCTTGGCGAACCAGCTGCCCACGCCGTCGGGGAAGAACTGGTCGTCCCACGCCCCGTACAGCGAGTTGGTCAGGTAGATGCGCTTGCCGTCGCGGCTGACCTCGACCATCTGCGGCCCTCCCGCCAGCCGCTCGGACGGCGAGGCGGGGTGCGCCACCCGGCCCACGATGCCGCCGAGCCGGATCGAACCGACCTCGCGCGGATGGGCCGGGTCGCTGACGTCAAACTGCTTCAACTCGCCGGTGCCCCAGCACGACACGTAGAGGAACTTGTCGTCTACCGAGAGGTTGATGTCGGTGACCAGCGGCGGCACGGCGCCGAACGGTTGCAGGGCCGGGGGCAGCGTCGACGGGTCCGCGGGCTCGGCCGGGATCGAGATCACCTTGTCCGCGCGCCAGCCGTCGTTGTCCCGGCTCCACCGCCACACCGACGCGGACAGGTCCTCGGTGCTGACCACCACGCCGACGAACCCCCAGGTCGCATCGGGGTCGTGTGACGGGCGCAGCTCCAGGACCATCTGGTGCTGCGCGCCCAGGTCGACCGTCTGCTGGAGCTTGCCCGCGGCCAGGTCCCAGAAGTGCAGCCGGTGCCCGTACTCCTGGCCGAGCAGCAGCTCGGGGTTGACCCCGTCCTCGATCATCGACGGGGTGCCCCACTCGCTGGTGATCAGCGTGTTCTGGTTCAGGTGCCACCACGCGTCGTAGGCCAGGTACTGGTCCCCGCGGTCGGTCTCCCAGGCCCGGATCACGTCGAACGTGTCGTGGTCGAGCAGGGCGATGCCGCCCGGGCCGTCGGCCCCGTTACCGCCGCCGAGGCAGGACACGAAGATGCCGTCCGGGCCGCAGTGCAGCGTGTGCGGCCGGGAGTAGCCGGCCTTGTCGGCCAGCTCGGCCGCCGTGACCGTCTTGACCAGCGTGGGCTGCCGCGGGTCCGGGTGGGTGTCGTAGACGTGGATGTTGGAGGACCGCAGGCCGGGCAGCAGCAGGTAGCGGCGCTGCAGCCCGTCGGTGTGGTGCCCGGCGTGGGCGAACGCGCTGCTGCACGCGTTCCAGCCGAAGTGGTGCAGCTCGTCGCCGCGGGTGGGCAGGTCGGCCCAGCCGACGACGTGGCCGTACCGGTCCGACGCCGGGTCGGTGTCGAGCACGGCGAGCGCGTCAGGCTGCTGTGCCGCGCGGTCGAAGACGACCAGGTAGGCCAGCTGCTCGGGCGGGGCGCTGATCGCGTCCGCGGGGGTCCGGTAGAAGGTCGGGTCGATCTCTTGGCCTGCGGAATGACCCATCTGCTACTCCTCGT
>Ga0066388_100002243_pt1 | contig 11653 bp, 12 predicted proteins | sample PanSoiMetaGPlot6_FD_64539 | JGI IMG/M metagenome (GOLD analysis project Ga0066388, IMG submission 64539) | Tropical forest soil microbial communities from Panama analyzed to predict greenhouse gas emissions - Panama Soil - Plot 6 (Hybrid Assembly) | ecosystem: Environmental > Terrestrial >... | reverse complement strand
GAAGTCCCGACATGGCCATATCGGCGACGTAGCAACCGCGGCCGCGCAACAGGCGCGCGTCCTCTTTTCGAAGCACGCTCGCGCCAACGCCTTCCGAGGTTTGCTTTGTCATGGATCAAATCCCTGTTTGGATTTTCGCGGTAGACGTTGACCGGCCTCAAGAGATCATTAGTCTACGAACAATCAGACAGCGCGAAAAGCTTGTCTGGAGCATTCGTTCCGCGGGGTCGCAATCGTACTTGCGAAATCGTGTCTATTCGCCGGGGCATCGGCGACTTCGAGTGGCCCTGGCGGTCCGTTCGCCTGGGAAGAACCACGCTCTCGTTGAGGATCGCTGAGCATTAGCAAGCCAGAAACGGGCGGTGCTCTTTCGACCTGCTTTACGAGCTTAGAATGTATTTCACTTACCTTGCTGCGACGGGACTAACGACCGGGGCGATCTATGCGCTGATCGCCCTAGGCATCGTGATCGTTTATCGCGCGACGAACGTTGTGAACTTCGCTCACGGCGAAATGTTCATGCTCGCTGGCTTTCTTGCTTGGACGGCACACGTAACGTTTAAGCTCTCATACCTTGCAGCTCTGCTCATAAGCGTGGCGCTGACTTTCGCCATAAGTATTGCGATCTATCACGCGGCCTACAGGCCGCTGATGAAGTACAAGGACTTGAATCCAATCCTCTTGATGATGATTGGGCTTTCCTTCGTTCTGCGCGGGGTCGCCCGCGAGCTGTGGGGCGGCAAAGGCGATTACTTGACCTTTCCCCCTCTGGTTTCTCCTGAACCGATCCAATTTGGCGGTGTCATGGTGATGTCGCAGCAGGTCGTCGTTCTAGGGGCGGCCGTCGCCGTGATGATCCTTTTTCTCTTACTTCTGCGTTACACGCGAGCCGGCAAATTCATGCAGGCTACGGCCGACAACGCTAAGGCCGCTCGCCTTGTCGGCCTGCGAATCGATCGCGTCTACATGTACACGTTCGGCATCGGCGCAGCCGTCGCCGCGGTGTCCGCTGTGCTCATGGCGCCATTGATTTTGCTTAACCCAGACATGGGCTTCTCACTGTTCATTAAAGGATTCGCGGCGGCAGTGCTGGGCGGACTGAACAGCATTCCTGGAGCTATCGCAGGCGGCCTCATCCTAGGCCTCACGGAGCAGCTCGCTGCAGGCTATGTCGATCCCGGCCTGCAGGAAGTCGCCGCCTTCGTCGTCATCTTTCTCGTGATGATCTTCATTCCGAGCGGGCTGTTTGGCCAAAAACGAACGCGGGAGGTCTGATGGCAAGCATCCTTTCCATGCGAACGGTCGGCTTCCTCTTCTTCGGCTTCTTCCTTTTACTTCCGTTGGTCGGCGTCAACGATTTCTATCTCTACATCGCATCGCTCGTTCCGATCTACGTGATCTTGGCAATGGGCCTGAACCTGCTGGTCGGATACGCGGGCCAACTCGCATTCTCGAATGCGGCCATGTTCGGGATTGGCGCTTACGGTGCAGGTCTGCTCATGAAGCATTTTGCAATCCCGTTTTGGTTGACGGCTCCGGTGGGTATCTTCGCTGCCATAGCCGTCGGAACATTGCTCGCCCTGCCCGCCTTGCGTCTCTCCGGCATCTATCTTGCTCTAACGACACTTGCTTTCGCGCAATGCACTCTATGGATCATGACGCACTGGATATCGGTGACGTTCGGCGCAAGCGGATTCACGATTAAGGCTATCAACTTCTCGCCAATTCCGATCAGCACAGAACGCGGTTTGTACTACCTTGCGTGGGCCTCTTGCATCGGACTCCTGTTTCTCACGCGCAATATCGTCGGCTCTCGCATCGGTCGGGCATTTGTCGCGCTTCGCGACCATGAGATCGCGGCGCAATCTCTTGGCGTGAATCTGCTCAGATATAAGGCATTGGCGTTCGCGCTTTCGGCCTTCTACGCCGGTGTCGCCGGAGTGCTGTATGCGGGGTTGTTAGGATTTGTCGGGCCCGAAAGCTTCGGACTCCAGCAAATGGTCTTGCAACTTGCGGCAATGGTGATGGGCGGTACCGCATCGATTGCAGGATCGGTACTCGGAGGCTTTTTGATCGTGGCAATCCAAGAGGTCGTGCGCGAATTCAGATTTTCAATCGAAATAGCCTTCGGAGGACTCTTGGCGGTTTTTGTGCTGGTAAGGCCTACGGGTCTGATTGACATCGTCCGATCACGCTACCCTGCTTGGCGTGAGAGACTCGAAGGTTACGGCGGTTACAAGCCTGTTGAGGACGAAAGAGCAACGGCGAAATGAATCCGCAGCTCGAAGTCCGCAATCTGTCAATCGACTTTGGTGGCGTGAAAGCCTTGAGCGACATCTCAATTGTCTTTCCTAGAGGAAAAATTGTCGGGATAATTGGTCCGAACGGGTCGGGCAAAACCACACTGCTCAACGCGATTTGCGGATTACTTCGTGTCTCATCGGGCCAGGTCTCCTTGGAGGGGCGGCAATTGGTTGGCCTCCGTCCGGATGAGATCGCACTCGCAGGTGTCCGCAGGACGTTTCAATCGTCGCAGCTGTTTCCGGGCATGAGCGTTCTCGAGAACATGATGGTTGGCATGCACCTTATGGGCCAATATGGCTTTTGGTCCACGGCACTTCGGACGAAACCAGTTCGCAGGGAGGAAGCCGACATGCGTCGGCGAGCCTTGGAGGTGCTGGACTATGTTGGATTTGCCCATTTTGCCGATAAGCCCGCGAATTCGCTGTCGTTTGGGCAGCAGCGCATCATCGAGATAGCCCGAACGCTAATCTTCGAACCAAAAGTTGTGCTACTCGACGAACCGGCCGTCGGTTTGTCGATAAATCGGGTGGACGAGCTAGATGGCTTGCTGCGGCGGATCCGAGACGAGCGCGGCATCTCGGTCGTAATGATTGAGCACGTAATCCGCCTCGTCATGGGAGTTGCCGACCACATCGTCGTTCTGAGCTCCGGGCAGAAGATTGCGGAGGGGTTGCCCGGCGCGGTCCGCGAAAACCCGGCTGTCATTGAAGCGTACCTCGGAAAGGCAGCCCGTCATGATGCTTGAGGTCGAAGACATCAACGTTTGGTACGGCGTGACGGAGGTCCTGCGAAGCGTCTCATTTCACGTTGCAGAAAACACCATCGTGGCACTTCTCGGCGGGAATGGATCCGGCAAGACGACCGTGCTGAATACAGTCTCCGGTATGATTGCGCCCCGTTCGGGGCGGGTGCGCTTCCTTGGAGCGGATCTCGCTGGCGCCGGCTCTGACCGGGTCGTCCGAGCCGGAATGGTACAGGTACCTCAGGGCCGGGAAGTGTTCAGTACGATGACGGTGCGCGACAATCTCGAGATGGGAGCCGCGACGCGCCATGGGTCCGCCCCGATCCGGCGGGACATAGAAGAAATCTACGAACTTTTCCCACGTTTGGGCGAGAAAAGGAGCACCTTGGCGGGTGCGTTGTCGGGCGGCGAGCAGCAACAGGTTGCCATCGGGCGGGCGCTGATGGCACGACCGCGTCTACTGCTGATGGACGAACCTTCTGTCGGTCTATCGCCTGTCGTCGTCGATTCCATGATCGCAACGATCAAACTGCTTCATGAGAAGCGCGGGCTAGCTATCCTGATCGTGGAACAAAACGTAGGCGTGGCTGCCGCGGTTGCGAGCACTGCGTACATCCTGAAGGACGGCACGATCGTCTTCACCGGTGACGCGCCGACTTTGATCAACGACCGGAGCGTCCTTTCCTCATATCTTGGGCGTTAGGAGGATTGTGCTCACTCGTGCCTGATGCAAAAATATGACTGTTTAGAAAGATCAAGACAAGCCGCGGCGGCGTTCCTGCAGAACGAGCAGGAAAGGTCACTACGGAACAATCGTGAGGAGACTCATCGATGACCATTAATCCCGATTTATCTGACTTTCGCCGCGCCGGTGTTATGTACACCCCATCGGCACAACCGGATTTCGAGGCCCTGAGGAGCTGTTGGCATCCGGTCGCCCTCTCTGAAGAGGTAAAAGACAACCCGTTTGGCACTCGGCTTCTGGATGAGCGAATCGCTATCTGGCGCGATGCTGAAGGAATTCCCCACGCTTTTGCCGACCTCTGCGTTCATCGTGGCACTCCGCTCTCAATCGGCAAGGTCATCGGCAATGAGATCCAGTGCGCATACCACGGCTGGCGTTTCGGCGGTGACGGAAAGTGCACATTGATTCCGCAGAGAGCTGACCCGAAAAATATTCCGTCCAAGGCCCGCATCAACTCGTATCATTGCCAGGAGCGGTACGGTCTCATTTGGGTTTCGTTCAACGAACCGCGGTGGCCAATCCCTGAAGTACCAGAGCTGGAGGATGCCTCGCGCAATATCGTGACGTCGGGCCCATACGCGTGGAACGCTGACGCATCTCGTCAGCTCGAAAATTTCACGGACTTTGGTCACTTCCCGTTTGTGCATCCCGGCGTGTTGGGAGATCCGAACCGGGTGGTCGTCGAGAAACACACCGTCAACGTCAAAGACAACCATGTCATGATCTATTATTACTTGAGGCCCGAACCCGAGAACGAACAGTTCAAGGTCTTCGGTCGGGAGAAGGCCGCTAAGAAGCCGTCGAAACATTCCGACTACGAGCTGCACCTGCCATACACGATTATTTTGCGGCAGCACTGGGGTGGCGCGGACCAGATGACCCATCTGTTCGTGGCCCAGCCGGTCGGTAAGGAGTTCTGCCGAGGCTACATGCGAACAAGCCGTAACTACGGCCATGATGACCCGCAACTTGTTTCGAAGTTCAACGATGTTGTCTTCAATCAAGACAAAGCAATTGTCGAATGTCAGCGACCCGATTTCGTGCCTTTCGACCTCGCCGATGAGCTCCATCTCGATTTCGATATCGTCGCGGTGAATTATCGGAAGCTGATGCGGCAGAATGGTTTGGCCAAAAGCAACCCGCAAAACGTCTCGCAGGAGCTCTGAAATTGAATTAGCAGCGAATATGATCTCGAGGAGGTCGACAAACGATCGCAACAGAAGACAAGATCGAGCTAGTAATAGAATCCAAGAAAATGGCGGCGGATGCCGTTGCCATTCTCACGCTGCGCCGCCCGGATCATGCGGAGCTGCCCGAGTGGACCGCCGGTGCGCACATCGATGTCAATCTAACGAATTCTCTTGCGCGGCAATCTTCGCTCTGTGGAGAACCAGGCGACCGAAGCCATTATCGCATCGCCGTCCTTAGAGAACACTGCAGCAGGGGAGGATCGCAATTCATTCATGAGAAATTGAGCCCAGGCGACAGGATAGAAATCACCGCGCTCCGCAACAACTTCCCGCTACTTCCTGCGTCAAATTACATTTTCATCGCCGGCGGCATTGGCATCACGCCGATACTGCCAATGGTCGTTAAAAGTACGCAGGCGGGGTCGAACTGGACACTTCTCTACGGCGGACGCCGCCGGTCTTCGATGGCGTTCTTGGACGAACTCATCCCTTACGGCGAGCGGGTCACGATAGCTCCAGAAGATGAGGTGGGCCTTCTTGATCTCGCCGATTTGTTGCATGAGCCGCGAGAAGACACGCTTTTATATTGCTGTGGGCCAGAGCCCCTGCTGTCCGCGATTGAAATCCGGTGTGCCAACTGGCCCGCGGGCGTCCTGAACGTCGAGCGCTTTAGACAGGAAGGACTCAGACCGCGCACTAATAAGGCCTTCGACATCGAACTTCGACGGACGGGCACGCGCCTCACTGTGCATCCCGGTAAGACAATCCTCGAAACGATAGAAGCAACTGGGATGATCGCACTTCATTCATGCCGTGAGGGTGTGTGCGGCACGTGTCAAACTCCCGTGCTGCAGGGTATTCCCGATCATCGCGATTCCGTTCTCAGCGAGGCCGAGAAAAACTCTAACAACTATATCATGATTTGTGTCTCACGTTCGCAGACCGACCTCTTGGTTCTCGATCTTTGAGGAACTCGTGCCGCAGAAAGACGAATAGATTTCAGTGTGCGCCGTCGGCTCATCAATTCAGCTGAGTTGGTGAGGCACCACCGCCGTACAGCTGCGACGATGGACATTTTCGTCGTTGCCGACGCATGCACGAGCGCGCGGCATCAGTTTTGGATTTGCTGTAAGTCAATCTTTATTGACACGTTCAAATACGATTAATTAGCATACAAACGGTTTTGATCTGAGGCCGGACCGGCTGTGATCGCGCCTGAAACGAAAGGCATTCACCATGACAAGGCTCGCACTTCTCACTATCAGTCTCTTTGGCTTGGCTGCGGGCTCTGCTGCATTGGCGCAGAGCACTGAGACACAAGGCGTGACGGACAAGGAGATATTCATCGGCCAGATGGGGCCGTTTGCCGGGCCCGCCTATCTTTACGGCAAGATCTCGATGAACGGCGCAGAAGCGGTCTTCGACAAAATCAATGAGGCTGGCGGAATCAACGGCCGCAAGTTGGTTCTCGTTCGCGAGGATGATGGCTGCAAAGCCGAAGGAGCAATCGGCGCCGTAAAGAAGCTGGCCTATGAAACGAAGGTGTTTGCGGCGATGGGTGGCGCCTGTTCGAATTCAACCATAGCTGCACGACCTGAGATCGAAAAATCGGGGATGCCCTTTATCGTAAACTCGGCATCTGCGGACAACATCACTGATCCTCCGGCAGCAAACATATTCTCCGTTCAACCGACAGGATCGGTTGAGAGCCGCGCCCAACTCGATTTTGCCATCGCAAAGGGCGCTAAGAAAATCGCCCTGGCTGAGATGAAGGACGCGTGGGGCATGGCTCGGTACGAGCCGATGCTGAAGTACTTGAAATCCAAGGACGTCACTCTCGTGGCGGATGTTGAAATTGCAAACGATACGGTCGATGCAACGCCGCAGGCCCTAAAATTGAAGGCGTCGGGCGCAGACCTAGTCATCCTCATCCTTTACCCGAAACCGGCATCGGTTCTCCTGCGTGACTCTCTGAAGCTTGGGTATAACCCGACATGGCTGGGGCCGGGGACGATCAGCGATTTGAAGACTTTCGGCGAGCAAGTGGGCCTTCCCGGCGCGCTGGACAACTTCATTACGATCTCCTCCACCCGCTTCGATCCGAATGATCCGAAACTCAAGGAGTGGAACGATCGAATCAAGAAGCTGTTTCCGAACGACGAACTGTCCCCCTACAATATCTACGGCCTGGGGAGCGCATTGGTCGTTGCGGAGGTTCTTAAGCGGGTGGGCCCTCAGGTAACCCGCGCGAAATTCCTTCAGGAATTAGGCAAGCTGGATAACTTCCGGGCGGAAAGCTACTTTGGTCCGATTGCTTGCCACGCGCCATCAAATCATCAGTGCAATCAGAATCCCGGTTGGGCCGTCTGGAAGGATGGCAAGATGGTCGAAATGCCATAGGCGCCAAGAGAAAGTCGCAGATCCTCAAACGAGCGATCCTTCGTCCCGCGACAAAATCGCGGGACGATTTATTTGAGATTGACCATATCGGCCCACCACGTCCCTGATCGCGATGTGACGTTACGCGATCCCTCGACTGGCAATTCAGCAAACCGCTACCGCATCGATTTCAATCAATAGGTCCGGCAAAGCAAAGCGCGGCACCTCCACCATTGTGGACGCCGGCGGAGTTTGCGATCCGAACACAGCTGCCCGTACTTTGCGCACTAGTGGAGGGTGCTTAAGAATATCAGTTACGTAGGCTGTCAGTTTCACAATATGGCGCAACTCCGCACCTGCACAATGTAGTGATTTTTCAATGTTGCCGAACACAGCGCGTGCCTGAGCCTCGATATCACCGGCGCCGACAACAGCTCCATTTGAGTCGAGTGGGAGCTGACCAGAAATGAAAATGAGCTTTCCAGCACCCACAGCTGTTACGACTTGCGTATAGCCCCGCGTCTTGAGCGAATCATACGTGTTCTCGGGATTGATGTGCTCAACTTCGATCATTCAGCAATGCCACGATAGTCAGTCACCAGATCGACGATCTCTCCGGCTTTTGTCCTTCCCTGTGAGCGGAAAAATCCGAGTTTCTCAAGCGCTGGCCCATCGCTGACGGAAAACAAAATCAGATCATCGCTCGCCGTGTTGATGTTGCGGTACCAGTGCCAACTCGGAACAACAAATACGTCATTCTCCTTCCACTCGAAGCCTTCACCGTCAACTTCAGTACGACCTTTCCCTTGCACCACGCAAAATAAAGTACTGGCGGTTTTGCGCTGCCATTGCGACTCGAAACCAGGTTTCATCAATTGAACGCGGAACGACAAGGTCGGCAACACCGCGCACCCATTCACAGGATCAATATACTCGACAATAATACCGTCGCGCGGATCCCCCTCGAAATCGCGCAATTCTTTTAGCCTCCGATGCGTATCGCGCCAGCGATAGACGTACATCGGCGACCCAAAGCCTTTCCCTCGCTTATGCGACACGAATTTCGGCATGATGCCGCCGCTGGCGTAAAGACGCGACGAATAATCGAGCGGCTGAGTGATGGTTTGCGTGCGCCGTGCAATCGGCTCGGCCGAATTGCTCTGTTCGGAGTGTTCGCTGTACTCGAAATCGAAATATGAGCTGTTGAGCGCTTCCGCCATCGGCAGATCAAGAACATCGACCCAGATCACCGGCTCGCTACCCTCATTCCCATGGTCATGCCAGGCGCCGTTTGGATTAATAATTAGGTCGCCACGCAGCATCGAACACTTCTCACCCTCGATAGTCGTAAAGCCACCATCGCCCATCAGCGCGAAGCGACTCGCGCTTGACATATGGCGGTGCACTTCGGCGCTCTCACCGGGGTTGTAAAGCGAGCATGCTCCGTACAAGGTTGATGTGATGAAGGGACGCGGATGCATGCCGGGGTTCGCAAAGAGCAGTGCGCGACGATGCGCCTCTTCGACTGGAACGATCTTGGCTGCCTCTTTAAGAAGCGGATAGATGTCGGACCAGCGCCAACAGAAAGGAATAGCCTTCTGCTTGGGTGCTTCAAGCTCCTTGCGCTCTAGCCAATATTCGATCAGGCCATGCTTGCGGCTTTCACGGCTTAGTTCATGGCGATCCATGATACCCTCGCGCTGATTTTGTCTTCAGTCAGGTCGCAACTTCTTCGCGATAAAGGCCAAGCCGACGCAGCGTCGCAGCATCCGATACTGAATAAAGAACAGCGTCTTCGGACTTGCTGCCATTGACATGTTCGTGCCAAGCCCAACTCGGAACGACAAACATGTCATTTGGGCCCCACTCAAGGACCTTATCACCGACGATCGTATTGCCGCTTCCCTTCAGACAGCAATAGGCGGTGCTCGACGTGTGGCGATGACGCTTGGTGTGCTCACCCGGGCGCAACAATTGCACGAGGAAGGACATGGTCGTAGTGACTGGCTCGCCGTTGATCGGGTTAGTGTACTCAAGCATGACCCCGTCATACGGACTGCCCTCATATTCGCGCAGCCGGTTGAGCGCCCTTTCAGTGTCCTCCCACCGGTAGAGCAGCATTGGTGTCGCGAGGCTGCGGCCACGCTGGTGGCTAATGAATGTCGGGGTCAGGCCGCCTGTTGCGTATAAATTAGTCGAATGGCCAATCGGATTAAGCACTGGCTGCGTATCGCGTTTGACCTTTTCCTTCGAATTTGAACGCGCGTCCGGATCGTCTTCCATATCAAATTCGAATTGCGTGGAGCCGAGCATTTCGACCAGCGGCAGATCCAGCACGTCGACCCAGAGGACAGGGTTTTTGCCGTCATTGCCATGATCATGCCAGGTACCGTTCGGCGTAATGATGAGGTCTCCGCGCGACATCAAGATTTTCTCACCCTCGACATTTGTGTAGCCGCCGTCGCCCTCCAGGACAAAGCGGCTGGCACTCGGCGTATGTCGATGCACCGGCGCGGTCTCGCCCGGATTGTAGATCGAGCAGCTGACGTACAGCGTGTTAGTCGAATAGTGCTTGGGATAGACTGACGGATTCGACAGGATCATGACGCGGCGATCCGCCTCCGAAAGGGGGATGTTCTTTCCCGCTTCCAGCATCAGTGGTCGCAGGTCTTTCCAGTACCAGATGTGCGGCTGGTACGATTTGATTGGCTCAGCCAGCTCGACCTGGTGCACGACATCCCAAAGGCCGACAAGACTAAGGTCTTTGCTTTTGCTTTTGATCGCTGTGCGGATATCAGACATGGCGTACTCCGTTATTTCTCGGCCGTCGCGGCCACCAATTCGCTTCGCCCCAATCGCGAAGAGAGATTCCTAATCGAACTCGACACGTGCTCGACCGCGCCACGAAATAGCGCGATATCACTCCCGACTGTCATGAAGGTAAAACCCCATTCCAGGTATCGCTGCGCGTCCTCGGTGTTGCCCGCTACGATGCCGACTGGAACACCAGCGATCCGCGATCTTGAGCCGATCGAACGGATCGCCTGCTGCACATCCGCATGGCGGATCTGACCTAAATGCCCAAAACTCGCGGCCAAATCCCCCGGACCCACAAAAATGGCATCCACACCCGACGTTCCTGCAATGGCTTCAAGGTTTCCGATGGCTTCTTTGGTTTCGATCTGGACCACCACCGCGATGTTGTCGTCGATGAGCTCGAAATACTGCGGGACACGACCATACCCATTGTTGCGTTGGTAGGCCGAAACACCGCGAATACCTTTGGGTGGATATCGTGTGGCCGCCACCGCACAGGCTGCCTCTTCGGCTGTCTGCACGAACGGCACCAGTACGTTGCGGAATCCAATATCAAGAACGCGTTTGATCAATACGGGGTCATTGGCCGCCGGCCGCACCATTGCATGCACCGGCGTTCCGCGGATCGCCTGCAACTGGCCGATCAGTTGTTGCAGCTCATTAGGTGCATGCTCGGTATCGAAGAGGATCCAGTGGAAACCTGCCTCTCCCAATATTTCTGCCAACAGGTTGCTAGTGAGCGAGCTCCAGATACCAAGCTGCGGCGTGCGTGCGGCGAGCGCGCGCTTAAAGCTGTTGATCATCGAATCCTTTTCTGGAGCTGTGCTCATGCGAATCTATTGACCGTCCTGCCCCGTCACTTTGTGTCCAACTGTTGCGTTACCCAAGCGACAAGCTCGTCGGCGATTTCCTGGTCGATCGTTGCTGGAAAACATCCGCTAACCCCGATTGCACCGACACATCTGTCTTTGCCGGACGCGTCCTTGATTTTGATCGCCGCGCCTCCTTCGGCAAGGAACCACTGGTTGCTGGCATTCAGCCCCGCGATTGTTGCCCCATAGAGCGGGCGCTCCTTCTGTAGGCGCGCGAACATCGGCCCGGTTTGGTTCCGAAATGCGCTCGCCAGGCGTGCTTTGCCGACGGCGAATTCCGGGGTAACCCACAGAGCATCGGCGTGGCGGATGACGCCGCGTGTTCTCCCGTCTGCATCGACAACTGCGCAGGCCACCTCGAACTTGCGCGACAACCCAGCATCGATCCCACGCTGGATTATCTGATCGACGAGTTTGTGATCTAGTTCCATTTTGAGTTACCTTTGTTCGGTTGACCTGTGTCCTGCCCTTGCGGCTGCTGATCGCCGGAGGCACCGCCAAGCACGTAGCGCAGGTGCATTGTGAGTTCGGCAAAGTCTGGCGTCCGAAAGGTTTCAAGTGTCCGTGGGCGCGCCAACGGTGATTTCACCCGGTCGATGATGCG
>Ga0066388_100002242_pt1 | contig 11655 bp, 8 predicted proteins | sample PanSoiMetaGPlot6_FD_64539 | JGI IMG/M metagenome (GOLD analysis project Ga0066388, IMG submission 64539) | Tropical forest soil microbial communities from Panama analyzed to predict greenhouse gas emissions - Panama Soil - Plot 6 (Hybrid Assembly) | ecosystem: Environmental > Terrestrial > Soil... | reverse complement strand
CCTTTCTTGATCGCCTCGAGCGCCGCAACATCCGGCTTGCCGTCCAGGTGGATGCGGGCGAGCGTCGCGTGCGCGCCGTGGTAGATGATGTTCTCGACCTCTTCCACGTTGATCGCGCGGTCGGCGAGCACGCGGAACACGTCAGCCAGCACGCCGGGTCGGTTCCGGTGGCGCACGGCGAGAATATGACTCGCCGAGCTGCGCGCCAGCCGGTTGACGCAGTTGGGGACGATCCCGGAATGCTGGTACTCCTGAACGATGCGAATCACCTCGTGCCCGATCGCCACCTGAGCTTGCTCGGTCGACGCCCCGACGTGATGCGTTCCATACACCCCCGGCTCCCTGGCAATGGCGCTGTCGAACGTATCGGTCGAGCCGGTCGGCTCGTTCTGGAATACATCGAGTCCCACCCGGAGGCCCTTTTTGCGAATCGCCTGGAGCAGTGCCGGCTCATCGATCACGGTCCCCCGCGAGGTATTGATCAGATACGCGCCCGGCTTCATGGCCGAGAGAAACTCTTCACTCACCAGGTTCCGGGTGTCAGCGTTGGCAGCGACATTGATCGACACCACGTCGCTCACCCGTGCCACTTCGAGCGGGGTCTGGCAGTAGCGCAGGCCGAGACGCTCCGCTTCCGCCAGTGTGAGATTACGCGACCAGGCCGCGACATGCATGCCGAATGCACGGGCCCGCGTCGCGATCTCGCGCCCAATCTGACCCAGCCCGACGACGCCGAGGGTTCGGCCGTGGAGTCCTCGAGCCTTGGAATACTCCCCTTTGTTCCACTTGGCGGCCCGCAGATCGGCAACCTGATCGGGAATTCGTCGATCGCACGAGAGCACCAGACCCATCACCAATTCGGCGACCGCGATCGAGTTCTTCCCCGGACAGTTGGAGACGAAGACGCCGAGATCGGATGCGGCGTTGACATTGATGGTGTCGATTCCCGCCCCCGCCCTGATAACGAGACCCAGACTGGTGCCGCTCCGCAAAGCCTCCCCGCTCACCTTGGTGCCCCGCACGATGAGGACGTTGGGATCGTGCTCCCTCAACGCGACGGGCAGCGCTTCGGCCGTGAGGTCGGGAAGCGATACGACGGTGCACCCCAGCTCCTTGAGCCCGTCGATACCAACTTTCTCGAACTTGTCCGCAATGAGGATTTTCATGAGCCATCGAGCTCGTGCACGAAGAGTCCGCTTCTCAGCTTGGGCTCGAACCAAGTGCTCTTGGGCGGCATGATGGCTCCCGCATCGGCCACCGCGAGCAGCTGATCGATCGTGGTGGGATACAGCGATACCCCGAGCGCCATCTCCCCCGATCGGACCCGTCGCTCGAGATCGGCCGTGCCGCGGATGCCGCCCACGAAATCAACGCGCTTGTCGGTTCGCGGATCGGCAATACCGAGCAACGGTGTCAGCACGAGATCCTGAAGCAGGCTCACGTCGAGCGACCGAATCGGATCCTGATGGTTGATGCGCTGAGGATCGATCGTCAAGCGTTCCCACCGCCCATCGAAAAAGAAGGTAAATACGCCCGGGCGGTCTGGAATCGGCTGGTCGGTGTCCTCGAGCTTCCCGAGTGCCGCAAGCCTTTCCCGAAACGCCGCCGGACTGAGGCCGTTCAGATCCTTTACCAGGCGGTTGTAAGGCAGGATCCTCAGCTGGTCCTGCGGAAATAGCACCGCCAGGAACCAGTTGTACTCCTCTTTACCCGTGTGTCCCGGATTGGCGGATTGGCGTTCCTTCCCCGCCCGCCAGGCGCTCGCTGAACGATGGTGGCCATCTGCCACATAGGCCAGCGGGATGACGTCAAATGCGTCCACCCATGACTTCGAATCAGCGATTCGCCAAACGGTGTGGCGCACGCCGTCCGACGCAGTGAAGTCGTACAGGCTTGGCTGGCGCATCGTGGCGTCCGCCAGCCTGTCCACCGCCGGAACCGAACGGTAGGTGAGAAACACCGGCTCGGCGTGGGCGTTCAACGTGAGGACGTGCCGGGTCCGATCGTCTTCCTTGTCCTTCCGGGTCTTTTCATGCTTTCGGATCAGGTCGTGCTCGTAATCGTCCACATGCACACAGGCAACCACGCCCGTTTGGGCCCGTCCGTCCATCACCAGGCGATAGAGAAACAGCGTCGGCGACTGGTCCCGCACCAGCGTTCCATCAGCGAGCAGCCGATCCAGCGCCGCTCTTGCACCCGAGTAAATCCGCGAATCGTAGGGGTCGGTATCCGCCGGCAGGTCGATGTCCGATCGGCCGACGTGAAGGAAGCTGTGCGGGTTTCCCTCGGCCAGTGCCGCCGCCTCTGCCCGGTTCACCACATCGTACGGAACGCTCGCCACCGCCGCGGCAAGTTCGGGTCGCGGGCGAATTGCGCGAAATGGCCGGATGCGCATGAGAAGAACGTAAACGGTAAACAGTGAACCGTGAACGGGGGCTCACTCCCGAAAGGCAGGTCCCATTCACCGTTTACCGTTCACAGTTCACGCAGGTATCAGCAACACTTTCCCCGTGGTCTCCCGCCCCTCCAGCGCTCGCTGAGCGGACGCTGCCTCGGCCAGTGGATACTCCCGGCCTATCCGCACCGACAGCGACCCGTCCGCCACCCACCCCAACACTTCACCAGCCCGTGCGAGCAGCTCGTCTCGGGTCGGGATGTAGTTGAACAGGGTCGGTCTCGTGAGGAACAGCGATCCCTTTCGGTTCAGGATCTGAGGGTCGAACGGAGGGACCGGCCCACTGGATTGGCCGAAAAGCACCATCATTCCGCGGGGCCGAAGGCAGTCGAGCCCCTTGTCGAACGTAGTCTTTCCGACTGAGTCATAAACGACCTGCACGCCGCCAACCAGTCGCTTGACCTCGACCTCGAAGTCCTGGCGGGTGTAGAGGATTACATCGTCGGCACCCGCCCCCCGCGCCAACTCCGCCTTCTCTTCGGTGGATACCGTGGCGATAACGCGAGCGCCACGCCGCTTGGCAATCTGACAAAGCAGGAGGCCTACACCGCCCGCCGCCGCGTGAACCAGGCAGACATTGCCCTGCTGCAAGGGATACGTCGCGGTTGCGAGGTAGTGAGCCGTGATCCCCTGGAGGATGACCGCGGCCGCCTGGTGCGAACTCACCTTTGATGGAACCGGAACGACGCGCTCTACGGGGGCGACGGCAAGTTCCGCATACGCACCGGGAACGTCGGTGAAGGCAACCCGGTCACCGACCGCAACACCACTTACGCCGGGCCCCAGCGCCTCCACCGTACCCGCACCTTCCTGGCCGAGCGTGTGTGGCAGCTCGATCTTGTAGAGGCCGGTGCGCCGATAAATGTCGATGAAGTTGACCCCGGCAGCCTCCATTCGGATCAGAGCCTGCCCGGCGGCTGGCGTGGGCACTGGCACGTCGTCGTACTGCAGGACCTCAGGTCCGCCGAGCCGATGTACCCGAATTGCCTTCATGAATCTCCCCGTACTGCGGAGCGCAAGTTCAGCCTAACGCGGCCTTGGACAATTGCCATGCGTGCACCTCAACCGACCAGAGTACCGGCCAGTTGAACCGCTTGCCACGGGCACTTCCGAGCGTCGCTACGCGGCGGCACGCATACATAATCCCGTCCCATTCTCGATGCTTGATCACAATTGTCACGGCCCGGGCCCATGGCCCGAATACATCGACGGTGTAATCGTGACGCCGCAGCAAGCCGGTCTCCCGATCGAAACGGAAGATTTGTTCGGTGCAGTGCGTGGGGAAACCGCTCGGGAAGGTGGCGCGGAGAGACAACTCATCCAGCTGAGTCCACTCCACATCGGATCGCAGGAACAGACGCGGGAAAGTCAGCTCGTTCCACAGCAGGTAGCCGAGAAAATAGGTGGCGTCGAGACGGTCCCACCACAGCCAACGGCGGAGGCCGCCAAAGCCGGCTCTCGCATCTCCGCGGACGGTCCGCGTCTGGCCGTCGGAGGCAACCAGACGAGTAGAGCCTCCCTCGAGCCAGGCCACCGAGCTGCTTCCCGCGAGACGGTCGATACGCATGCGGGGGAAGTCGAGCTCGGCGCCGACGGGCACGTGGCGGAGAGGCAAACGCCCCTTGGCCACGAGCGCCAATCCTCCGATCGACAGCGTCGCACGGACCGAGCGGGCAGACCGCCATCGCTCGGCCCCGCCGTAGGACGCGAGAACGCGGGCCGCGAGCGGAGGAAGCTCCCGTCCGCTCACGCGACCGGTCGCTCCGTCACAGGCTTGTCACCGGTGCCGGGCAGGGCCGCTTTGCGCCCCCCGGCCGCCTCGCCGACGAGCAGGTCCGATTCATCCGCGTAGGCATACACCGTGGGAGCTTTTTGCTGCATCAGCCCACCGGTGTCGGCTGTGGGCCCGTAGGTGCTATACAGGCTTCGGTTGAGCATCCGGAGCAGCTCGGTCTGCTGGCCCCGGTGATGAGCCGTATGGGCAATTCGACGAACCACGATCCAGGCGCGGGTCCTCGGGACCTCGAAGAAGCGTACCTCTGTTTCCCACCAGGCCTCCGCTTCGCCGCGGAGCCGGGTCAGCCGCTGGCCGGAGTCGGCCGCGTAGCGCCGAATGAACTCGAGCCTGGTTTCCGGCTGCGGCAGCGGAGGAGCGCCGACATCGATGCCCAGCATATCCCGAAACCAGAGATTCTCGCTCACGCACTGGTGGACCATGTGCTCCAGAACGCTCCGACCACGCTGATCACTGGGGTGTGGCCGGACCGGGAGGTCCTCGTCACGGAACGTGGCCCAGGTACTCAGCACCTTGATCCGCTCGGTGGCGTAGGTTTCTACCAGAAAGGCATACCGCACGGCGCCCTCCGTGGGTGTGTCCCGAAGGTCGGTCGACCGATACCGAAAAGGCGTTGCGCTGGAACAAATCGAGCGCGACGCCCACTGTCAAACACCGCTGCCGGCACACCGGCCACCACGATGTCGAGCCGATGACCTCACCGCCTAAGGTTGCCGAATCGTCGGGTCTCCTGCGCCGCCTTCCAGTGGGCGCGGAGCCGCAGCCCCGAGGAGGAGTCCACTTTCGGGTCTGGGCTCCCGATCGCACCGCGGTTGAGGTGCTGCTCGAAGGTGCCGACCCACTCCAACTCGAGGCGGAACCCGGCGGCTATTTCGCCGGCATCGCTGCGCGCGCCGCAGTCGGCGCCTGCTACCGTTATCGACTCGATCGAGGCGACACGTTTCCAGACCCTGCGTCACGGTTTCAGCCGGCTGGCCCGCATGGTCCCTCCGAGGTGATCGACCCGGGCTTGTTCCGCTGGACGGACGCAGCCTGGCCAGGGCTCCGACTCGAAGGTCAGGTCCTCTACGAGCTGCACGTCGGCGCCTTCAGCGCCGAAGGAACTTGGGCTGCCGCTGCGAAAGAGTTGCCCAGGTTGGCAGAGCTTGGCGTCACCGCAATCGAAATCATGCCCGTGGCGGACTTTCCCGGAAAGTTTGGATGGGGTTACGACGGCGTCAATCTGTTCGCGCCGAGCCGCCTTTACGGCCGGCCTGACGACTTTCGAGCGTTCGTGAATCAGGCCCACCAGGCGGGACTTGGTGTACTCCTCGATGTGGTATACAACCATCTCGGACCCGACGGCAACTACCTGGGCCAGTTTGCTCGCAGCTACGTCACGGAGAGACATCACACACCTTGGGGTCCGGCTCCCAACTACGATGGCCCGGACGCCGCTCCGGTCCGCGAGATGATCCTCGCCAATGCGGGCTACTGGATCGAAGAATTTCATGTGGATGGCCTGAGGCTCGACGCCACTCACACGATCTACGATGACTCGCCCCGCCACATCCTCTCCGAAATCGGCTGGACGGTCCGGGAGCGAGGCACCGGGCGCGGCACCCTGGTCTTCGCGGAAGATGACCTGCGGCGCGTGGCGCTCGCCCTCCCACTTGAACGGGGAGGACTGGGACTCGACGGCATCTGGAATGACGACCTGCATCACGCCGCGATCGTAGCAGCAGGAGGAAAACGTGAGGGCTACTATCGGGCCTTCGAGGGTTCGGCAACCGAGCTGGTGGCGGTCACACGGGGAACGTTACGAGACCCTGCCGCGATCGATCCTCCTCACCTGGTCACCTTTCTTCAGAACCACGATCAGATCGCCCACTCGGCTCGCGGACTGCGGCTCCACGCATTGACCAGCCCGGGTCGTTGGCGGGCGCTGACCGCCTATCTCCTGCTCACACCAGGGACCCCGCTCCTTTTCATGGGCCAGGAGTTCGCGGCCTCGAGTCCATTCCTCTTCTTTGCGGATCACGAGCCCAAGCTCGCCGCGCTGGTCCGCCGGGGCAGGGCCGAATACCTGGCTCAATTCGAGAGCATCGCCGACCCGGCGATGCAGGCGCTGCTGGACGACCCGGGCTCGCCCGACACGTTCGCGCGCTCCCGGCTCGACCCGAGCGAGGTCGTGCAGCACCCCGAGGCCGTGGCGCTCCATCGGGATCTGCTCATGCTGCGGCGCCTCGATACCGCCTTCTCCCGGCAGAAAACGCCGCGCGGCCGCGCGTTCAGCCAGTCCGCCCTGGCGCTTCGGTTTGCGGCCGATGACGACCTCGATCGGCTGTTGCTCCTCAACCTTGGGCACGACTTGCCCATAGCGGAGGACGCTGACCCACTGCTCGCAGCGCCGCCCGACGCGGCGTGGACCCTGATATGGTCATCTGAGGACCCACGCTATGGCGGCGGTGGTACCTCTGCAGCCGCACGACAGCGGCGTCTCATCCCGGCTGAGTCGGCGATAGTACTGGCGCTCGAGCGGCGTCCCTGAGGAGGGGAAGCTCTAGGCTGTCCCAGAGGGCCAGCCAGCTGGCTTCGATAATGTTCTCGGAGCAGCCGACAGTGCTCCACCGTTCCGTCCCGCGGGCCGACTCGAGGATGACGCGGGGCCGGGCCGCCGTGCCGAGGTGCTCGTCTACGATGCGAACCTTGTAGTCTACCAGCCGCACATCGTGCAACGCGGGATAGCGCGGCACCAGCGCCTTCCGCAGAGCCTGATCCAGTGCATTGACGGGTCCATCACCCTCGGCGGCCGTGTGCACGACATCTCCGCAGACCCGCAGCTTGACCGTCGCCTGCGCAGCAACCTTCTGTCCACCCCGCTTCTCGGAGATGACGGTGAAGTCGAGCAGCTCGAATGGTGCCCGGTAGTCGGGCACCGCGCGGCGCAGCAGCATTTCGAACGAGCCGTCCGCCGCTTCGAACTGAAATCCCCGGTGCTCCAACTCCTTGATCCGCTGCAGCACTTCCGCCTCGTTCGTGGTTGGATCCAGTCCCAGCGCCTCCGCCCTGAGTCGAACGTTCCGGCGGCCGGCGACCTCGCTCACCACGACTCGAGGCTCGTTGCCAACCTGGGCCGGATCGATGTGCTGGTAGCTCTCGGGTAGCTTGGCAATCGCGGCGACATGGATCCCGCCCTTGTGGGCGAAGGCGCTCCGCCCGACGTACGGCGCGTGTGCCTCGGGATTCAGGTTGGCAACGGCGGCCACATAGTGGGAGATCTCGGTCAATCGGCGGAGCTGTTGAAGCGGAAGAACTGCGTGCCCGAGCTTGAACGACAGATTCGCGACTACCGGGATGAGATCCACGTTGCCGCAGCGTTCGCCGTAGCCGTTGATGGTGCCTTGCACCTGCATGCACCCCGCCTGTACGGCCGCGAGCGCGTTGGCGACGGCGACTCCGGCGTCGTCGTGAGGATGGATGCCAAGGGGTGTTCCGACTCGCTCACGGACGCACCTCACGACGTCACTGATCGTATCCGGCAGGGTGCCTCCGTTGGTATCACACAGCACGATCCAGTGGGCGCCGGCATCGGCTGCCGCCCGGAGCGTGGCCAGCGCGTAGTCCCGATCGAGGGCCCAGCCATCGAAGAAGTGTTCGGCATCAAAGATGACTTCGCGGTCGAGGCCGCGGAAATAACCGACACTTTCCGCGATCATCCGCAGATTCTCGTCCCGGCTGGTTTCCAGAACCCGTTCGACGTGTAGCGCCGAGCTCTTGCCGACCAGCGTCACGACTGGTGTGCCCGCGGTCACCAGGGAGCGGATGTTGGGATCCGAATCGCATCGGACGCCGGGGCGTCTGGTGCTTCCGAAAGCAGCGATCCTCGCCTGGTCCAGCGTCTCGCTCCCGACGCGGATGAAGAACTCCGCGTCCTTGGGATTGGACCCGGGCCAGCCGCCCTCGATGTAATGCACGCCGAGGGAGTCGAGCGCCCGGGCGATCTTGAGCTTGTCCTCGACGGAGAGGGAAAGGCCTTCCCGCTGGGTACCATCGCGCAAGGTCGTGTCGTAAATCGTGATTCGCATTGCCAATCCGGTGCGAAGGACGGAAACGAAGCGGCCCCCCGGATTCGGGAGGCCGCGTGGGGTTGCTACCGCAAACACTCAGATCAGCGCAGCCGCCCACCGCCTCCCGACGGGAGTCGAATATGCCGAATGATGCTGAGGGGGCGAGGATTCATGCGCACGAATGAAAGTCTATGCAGGCTCAGCGTGTCGTCAATAGGCAGGTAACAAAGGAGGGAGGAACGGGCGCCGAAGCACCCGTCCCTGGCAGGATATTGAAACGAGAGGATGTATGGTGATGAAGATGGCGGCAGTCTTTTTGTGAGGCCCGGTGCCGGCCGAACCTCGACAACCACCACTCGCCAACTTACCTCATTCCACAAGCCTCGCCGTGCGCCATGTCACACGGCGCAAACCGCGAGTTGAGCGAGCATTACCTCGAGATGCGCGGGAGAAAGGTCGCCCATGTGGCCGATTCGAAGGACCCGGTCGGCGAGCTCGCCCAGCCCTCCGGCCAGTGTATATCCTTTCGCCCGCATTGCCCGGAGGAGCAGAGGCGCCGGGCGGTCCGGCGGAGGAATAAGTGCCGCCACAGCCCAGGAGCGCCGGCCTGGCGAGGCAATCAGCTGAAAGTCGTCGTGCTCCGCTGCCCACCTTTCCATGACGGCGAGCATGCGCTCGTGTCGGTTCCAACGCGATTCCACACCACCCTCGGCGTCGATCCGGGACAGCTGACGCTCTAAAGCGTAGACCAGAGACAGCGATGGAGTCTGGGTCGGTCGATCCGTCCGGGCTGCCCGATCGTACTTGAGCAGATCGAAGTACCAGCCCCGGTCGCCTATCCGGGCTGCGCGCCGGAGCAACCGTTCAGATGCCACGCCGAGCGCCAGACCGGGAGGCAGGGCCAGTGCCTTTTGCGAGCCCGTGAACACGAAGTCCAGACCCCAGGCGTCGGTTTCGACCGGCGATGCGCCGATCGAGGTGACTGCATCCACGAGGACGAGTGCATCGGAACGGGATCGGATCACCCGGGCGAGATCGGCGAGAGGCGCGAGCGCGCCAGTCGACGTATCGGAGTGGACTAGCGCAACCGCATCAACCGGGGGCCCATCTAGCAGTCGCTCGAGCTGGCCGGGTTCCAAAGTGCACCCAGTGGGCACGGAGAGCCGTACGACGTCCCGGCCACACGCTTCGGCGATTCCCGCGAGCCACTCGCCGAAAAAGCCGCCAACGACCACAAGCAGCCGGTGCTCCACCGCCGATCTGATCGCCGCTTCCGCGAGTCCGGTGGCCGAAGACGTTGCGACCAGCACCGGCTGGCTGGTGCGGAACACTCGCCGCAACGGTGCTTGCAAGGAAGCAAAGAGAGCACGGCCCTCCTCGCTCCATATCGGAATCATTGGCCGGTTAAGCGCCGCAAGAACCTCAGGGTGGACCTCCGTGGGTCCGGGCAGAAAAACCCGGCCGAAGTCGCTCAGAGCCCGGCCTCCAAGCGGCCAAGGCTCAAGAGGACGACGGCTTCAAAGGACTGTACTTCCAGCAGCAGAGGGGTATCTATGCTCCTGAAACTCAGGCGCGGCATGCATGGATGGTAACCCCTGGTCGTCGCCCGGTGAACGGACGCAAGCGTCAGGGGTACCACCGTCCCCAATGGTAGCGGAAACCCCAGTATGGGTAGCCGAATCCATAGCCCCACCAGAGCGGGTACGGGTATGCATACGGGTAGTTCACGTAGTGGGGGAGACTCGTCACGTAGGTCGCGACATCGAAGTCGAAATGCTGGTCAGCAGGCAACATCTGCTGCACAGTGGCGAGCAGTCCGGCTTCCGGATCCTTCTCCGTCACCCGGTCCGACAAGGCATCGAGATTCCACCGCCCGTCCCGCTCGAACTCATTGAACTTGAACGGGGTATTCGCGACGGCGGCGAGCACGGTCCCGTGCCCGGTCGTATCATCGGCCATGAAGGCTTCGTGGCCGCCTCGACTCTTGAGCTCGTACTTCTTCCCGCCCTCGATCCGTGAATCATCTGCGGGATCGATCGGGAAAACGACCCGGACCCGTCCGTTGGGATCGGCGCGCAGGACCAGCAGATATCCGTTCTGGGCTGCCTTGGCATAGACCTTCACGTGATCGCCCAGATCGTACTTGCCGTGTGAACTCAGCCAGACATGTACCGGTGGGTCAGGATCGGCGGATGGGTTTGAGGTGGAGACGACCGGCTGGGATGACAGCAGCATGAAAAGCGGCAATAACATATGGGTTCCTTCTTTCCGGCTCCGGCTCCATGCCGGAGCGACCTGCGAGCTCCTTTCTTTCGGACGTCCTCTCGCATCAGTGTTAACCGCCGACCAGATCCGATCGTTCCCGGTTGCTACCGTCAATAAATGAACCATCGTTCGGCGACGAGCACTCAGTCTACCATTTCCAACCGGGGATTCGGGCGGTACTCTCGACCCACCTTGGCACAGGGCTTACCATCCAGCAAAACCACATCCGCGGTAAAGTCGAAGTTCCCTGCGAACAGAGACGAACCGACGCCGTACGCATCCACCGGGACATGCGCGCGCTCGAACTCCATGATTTTTTCCACAGTGAACCCGCCGGAGACGACGATCCTGACGTGGCCGAATCCGTGCTGGTCCAAAGCCCCACGTACGTTGCGGACCAGCTGCGGATTGACCCCGGTCGGCTTCTCCCGCCCCATGTGTCCCCATAAGGATCGGTCCACCAGCATCTCGCTGGTGTCGAGCCGCACGCCGTAGAGACGATCACCCAAGGCCTCGGCGACCTCGAGCGAGGTGCGAACGCAATCGTTCGCGAAATCCACCAGGCTCACCAGCTTCACCTGCGGTCCGATGTGATCGGCAAACTTTCTAGTAGCGAGCACGGTGTCGCCCCCATACGCGGCGATCAGCGCGTGCGGTACAGTTCCGACCCCTTCGCTGCCCCACCAGGAAGCCTGGGCATCCGTCGAAACGCCAATCGCCCCGGCCACATGCGCCGCATAGCCATCCCCGGTTTGCACCAGCCAGTGATCGTGACGCGCGGGGAAAAACATGATCTCCTTGGGTGCAGCAGCCTCCACGACCTGACGGGTATTGGTAGCGACGCGTGTCCGCCGCGCGAGGACACCGAGATAGAGTGTTTCGAGATGTGCAAAGGCGTCGTAGGGACCCTCGATCAGCATCACCGTTTCCCATGGCTCCACTGCGTCGCCGTCTCTGAGCGCGTGTACCACGAGCTCCGGCCATTCGATGGCGCACAGTTTGAGAATCGCAACGGCTTCGTCCATGCCGCCGAGAAAGGCGTGGGCCTTGCAGAAGACCTGCATGGTGACGTGAGGACGGTCCCCTTCCGC
>Ga0066388_100002241_pt1 | contig 11657 bp, 9 predicted proteins | sample PanSoiMetaGPlot6_FD_64539 | JGI IMG/M metagenome (GOLD analysis project Ga0066388, IMG submission 64539) | Tropical forest soil microbial communities from Panama analyzed to predict greenhouse gas emissions - Panama Soil - Plot 6 (Hybrid Assembly) | ecosystem: Environmental > Terrestrial > Soil... | reverse complement strand
AACATCAGTAGCGAGTACTCGCCAAACGATTCGTCAAAACGGATCTTTCAGTTGTTCCAACTGCGCATCCAGATCAGCGAGCGCGCGTGTAAGCATCTCCCGGTAGCGCGGATCCTTACTTGATTCCAAATCACCTTGCGTGCGTGCCCTGGAGAGTAGCAATACTTCGCGCCGCCGCCGCACATCCAGTTGCTCCGGCGTCAGCGATTTCCTTCCTTTGCCTTTGCTTTCTTCCTGACGTTCCTGAACCTGATCCTCAACCGCCTTGCTTTCCCATCCTCTGGCCATTCGCTGATTTTACCTTCTGCTCGAATTGCTCGCGCGCGAATCTTGCGCACAGATTTCGCAGCAGCAACGCTACTGTTTTGATGCACGGATTCCAAGAAGGCTTCAGCTGGCGGAAGCAATCGGTTGTGCCGGAGCGCCGCGATCGCTCACCTGAGCAGCGACTCCATCCACATAGGTGATGAATCGACCTGACAACGCTGGCACGCGATCGCCCGGCACCACAATTCCCGCTAGATTCAGCGGATCCGCCGCGGAAATCGTCACGTTTTCTCCGGCCGCCGATTGCGCACGCGACGACCGCAGCGATTCTACTGCTACCGGCAAGGCGAATTGCTCGCCAATAAATCCGCTCACGAATCGCCCGCCGCGAATCTCGCCGCGATCTTCCAGCCCCCGCATGGCGATTAGTACCTCTCGCCACCGCGGCAGAATCGTTTCGCGCATCAGCACTTCGCGGAAGACGACGCCATAGCGCCGCAGCAGCATCCAGCACGTTGCTTCCAAGGCCGCCGTCGCATCCGTGGCTTCGCCCGCATACAGTAGCGACCATCGGCCCGCGCTATGCCGCGGCCTCAACGTGCGTCCATGTCCTTGGCCAGAGCGCCGCTTGGGATCAATGAGTGCTCGCAGATTGTCGAATCCATCCGCTGTTACGATTCCGCCCGCCACCAGTTCCCACAGAGCCGATTCCACTTCAGATTTCAGCTTGCGGGTCCCACGCACAATGTCTGCGAAAAACGATGCTCCGCGCTGCCGCAAGTAATCCAGCACTTGCCTTGCGCCCACGCTCAATCCGCGAGTCGCCGCTTCATTCGCGCCGCCATGCCGCGGCGTCATCCAGTCCGCGTCTTCGCGCACAAAGAACGTGACAGGAGCAACGCTTGTCGGGATCACACGACGCTTGCCCATTCCGGAATCATCCAGCAGCGCCGGATGCGGTGACAGCCGGCCCCATCCCACCGCACCGGTCAAGCACAGCTGATCCAAGGCCTTCGGATCGTAGTTCGCTACGCGTCGGGCAAGAATCTGTCTTTCCCATGCATTTGCAGGCGCCTCGTAACCTTGTAACTGCCGCAGCGCCTCCAGCGTTCCTCGCTCGCCCAGCAGTTGGGTGCCCGGCGCGACGTGCTGCCATCGCAGCAGCCACCGCATGAACTGCGCTGCCGTCACCGGCTGAATCTCCGCGCGTAGTCGGCCGAGCGTCAGCCGGTGAATGCGCGCCAGCAGCCGCCGTTCGCACCATTCAATTTCGTCGCTCGCGCCCGCCTCGTCCGTGAATCTGCCTCGCAAGATCGCCCCACTCGCCTCGAGCCGGAGCAGTGTTTTTTCCAGGTCGCTCGTCGAGAGACCAAGCAAATCGCCAAGCGCGTTGGCCGTGACAGGTCCCGCGTGCTGTACCCAGCCCGTCGCCAGCATCAGCAGCGCATCGTCGCGCGACGGTGCAGCTTTTTCGACTTCGGCGGGCTGCGTCTCAAATCGCGCGGCCGGAAAGATCTGCGTGAACGTTTTCGCTTTCTCGGCCGCCACCCACCACACGCTTCCAGCATCCACCGCGCGTCCAATCCGCCCTTGTCCAAGCAATTCCTCGAAGCACCCACGCCATTGCGAAGACTTTTCCCATCTTTCACGCAGCGCACTTCGAGTCATCCCGCCCAGTTCGCCCGCACTCACATGGTCATCACCACTGGCCGGTGGCTCTGGCAGTGCGACCAGCGTCTGCAGCGCATCATGCAATTCATCCGCATCTCGCACGTCGGGCCACGCCTCGTCGCGCACCTCGTCGATCGCCAGCGGATCCAGCCTGCCGACTTCGGAAAGCACTGCCTCCGGAAGCACCCGTCGCATCTCGACCGCGCGAGCGCGTCGTTCTTCGAGAGGAGCATCATCTAAGTATGCATACGGATTCGCATTCAGAATCTCATGCGAAAAAGCCGACGGAACCGGCGTATCCACCGCCACACAGCGGATTTCACCGTTATAAATCTGATTCAACACCGCTTTCAGCCCATCCATATCCATCGCTTCGGTCAGCGCGTCCTTCATCACCTCGCGCACAATCGGATGGTCCGGAATGTGCATATCACCCTGAATGTTTTCCTGGCACGCCGCTGCGTCGGGAAAGACAGACGCCAGCAAATCGTCCGCGCGCATCCTCTGAATCTGTGGCGCTACCTTCTTGCCGCCTTGGAATCGCAGAAGCAGCAGGGCTCGACCTGCGTCCCACCGCCATCGCGCTGTAAAGATCGGCGACGCCAGCACCGCCTGCTCCAATACCTCCTTCACTGAATTCGGATGCAGGAACCGAAACACATCCGCCAATGGAAAGCTGTGCTGCTCAGCCAGCGAAATATTCAGCCCGTCATCCGTGGCCGCCGCCTGCAATTCGAAGTTGAACGACCGGCAGAACCGCTTCCGGAGGGCCAACCCCCACGCTTTGTTCACCCGCCCGCCGAACGGCGCATGAATCACCAGCTGCATTCCGCCGCCTTCGTCGAAAAATCGCTCGGCCACAATCGTCTTCTGCGTTGGCACGGCGCCCAACACCGCACGCCCGGTGATCACGTATTCCAGCAGTTGTTCCGCGCCGGAATCATCCAATCCGCACTCCTGCTTCAGCCACGCGACGGCCTCGCGCGCTGCGGGGGATTCCTGCCGCCCAAGACTCGGCTGCATTCCCACCGTCAGGTCGTCCACCTTGGCGCGCAGTTCTGCCACTTGCAGCGACAGCTCCGCGGTCCTTGCCGGTGCTTCGCCGCGCCAGAAGGGAATTGTCGGTGCAGCCCCGTGCGCGTCTTCCACCAGCACGCGCCCATTCGCTTGCACTCGTCGAATTCGCCACGACGAATTTCCGAGCAGCATGATGTCGCCAGACAGGCTCTCCACGGCAAAGTCTTCGTCGATCGTTCCGACCACCGTGCCTTCCGGCTCCAACACAACCGTGTAAAGCGAATTGTCGGGGATCGCACCACCGCTCGTGATGGCTGCCAGTCGCCCCCCGCGCCGTCCGCGCACGCGCCCATTCACGCGGTCTCGATGCAGGTACGTGCCATAGCGTCCCCGTCGCGCCGCAATTCCATCGGACAGCATTTCGAGCACGGCGTCGAAATCCGCCCGTGCTAAATTCCCGTACGGATACGCGCGCCGCACTAGCGCGAACAATTCCTCCTCCTCCCAATCCTCCGCCGCGCACATCGCCACAATCTGCTGCGCCAGGATATCGAGCGGCTCTTCTGGAATCCCGATGCGGTCCAGATCCCCCATCCGGATAGCCCGGACCAGTGCCGCACACTCCACCAACTCGTCGCGCGTTGTCGCAAAAATGCGTCCTTTCGACACGGCACCGTGCCAATGTCCAGCGCGCCCCACGCGCTGCAGCGCCACGGCAATCGCGCGGGTCGACCCCACTTGGCACACCAGGTCTACCGTGCCGATGTCAATTCCCAATTCCAGTGACGCTGTTGCCACCAGCGCTTTCACTTCGCCGGCTTTCAGTTTCTTTTCTGCGGCTAACCGCAGCTTCCGCGACAGGCTCCCGTGATGGGTTGCCACCACATCCTTGCCGAGCCGCCCTTCCAGATTGTGTGCGACCCGCTCCGCCAGTCTCCGCGTGTTTACAAAAATCAGTGTCGAGCGGTGCTCGCGTACCAGCGCCGCGAGCCGCTCGTAAATCTCACCCCACATCTCGTTCGACGCGACCGCTCCCAGTTCGCTCCCCGGCACCTCAATCCCCAGATCCATCTCGCGCCGATGACCAATTTGCACGATCACCGGTCCCTTCTCGCTCGCGCTGCAATCGTGGCGTCCCACGAGAAAATCCGCGATCCGCTCAATCGGCTTTTGTGTCGCCGAAAGTCCAATCCTCACTGGCCGCTGTTCCATGAGCGCATCCAGCCGTTCGAGCGAAAGCGCCAGATGGGCGCCGCGCTTGTCGTCCGCCACCGCATGAATCTCGTCCACAATCACCGTGTCCACGGACTTCAAGATCGCGCGGCTCTTTTCCGCCGTCAGCAGGATGTATAGCGACTCTGGCGTCGTCACTAGAATATGCGGAGGCCGCTGCAGCATCGCGCGCCGCTCGTGCATTAGCGTGTCGCCCGTTCGCACGGCTGTGCGAATTTCCGGCATCAACAAGCCCTGTGCGCCCGCCATTTGCAGGATTTCGCCAAGGGGAATCTCAAGATTTTTTTGGATGTCGTTTCCCAGCGCCTTCAGCGGCGACACGTAGAGCACTTCCGTCCGGTCCTGTAGTTCGCCCGCCAGCGCTTTGCGCACCAGGCGGTCGATGCACGCCAGAAACGCCGCAAGTGTCTTCCCGGACCCAGTCGGCGCAGAGATCAACGTCGTCCGGCCCGCCAAAATGTGCGGCCAGCCCTGTTCCTGTGGCTCCGTCGGCGCGCCCAACTTCCGCAAAAACCATTCCCGCACGATCGGATGCGCCCAGCTCAGCGAGTCCACTACGCCATTTTCAAATTGAATGGAATTCATAGTCATCGGTATCGACCGGGTCTTCTGCTTGAAATGGTGCTGCCGGTTAAGGCCTCAGAATACTACTCGGTCGGAAGGTTGCAAAATTGGAGAAAACGGACATGCCGGGAGGTCCGCCCGAAAAAAAAGGCGCGACGCGTGCCGCGCGGCTCCTGATACCATTTGTGTTTAGCTGCTGGTGGATGTGCAAAGTGAGGTCGCCGGAAGGCAGCCCCCTGATGTCCATTGTTATCTTTACGCCGCGCGTAGCCGGTGTCAGCCCAGCCGTGCCCACTGATCGCCCGTCGCCTCGGACCTCACGGATGGCGCAGAGATTTGATTGGCACGCGACACGGCGCTTGCCGTGCGGATTCTGGTTTTGCAGTCCTAATTACTGTCCGCTCTTACTGCGAGCGTAAATGAAGTGCCTCACTTTACTGGGCTTCACCTGAAAACGACGGACGCTTTCTTCAAGCTTATGGTCCGCCTGTGTCAATCGCTCGTGCTGCCGCAAATGTTCTGCCCACGATTCGACGAGGAACGTCTCAACATAGCGTGTCGGATGCTCGGTATCGCGATAGATGTCCCAGCGAGACGCGCCGTCGCGCCGCCGTACGCGCGAAAACTTCTGGAGAGCGGCTAGGAACTCGTCTGACTGTTGCGCCTCGATCTCATATTCCACCGTGACCAGTACGGGTCCCTGGTCCGGTTCGACTTCTCCCACTGGAATCGGCGTCCCCCAATGATTCCAGGCGCCGAGGTCCGATGGGGTGTCCGGCAAGCGCGAAAACAGAATCAGCACGGGACACGCAGCCGTGCCAAACGCCGCCACGACCAGGGAAAAATGTGTACCTCGGTGCCCGGCTACATATCCCCAAAACGCGCTGCCGCCAGTCCAAGTCCCCATATACACCAGCATAAAAACTGCCATCGCGCGTGCGCGCACCCAGTTGGGCGCAAGGTTCTGCATCATCGTACTCATTAGCGACATCACCGCCGTCCAGGCGATACCGCCAAACAAGATGGCGAAGCACACCAGCGTGATCGACTTGAACGCCGCCACGCCCCACAATGCGACGGCAAAAATCGTGGTTCCTACGGTCAGCATGGCATCGGCCGAGAAAAACGAGCGCGTCCGTTGGAGCGCCACCGCTCCCAGAATGGCGCCGCCGCCAAAAACCGTCAGAAGCAACCCGTAAAGTGTCGCGCTTCCCCTCAGCCCGTGGGCTACTGTCGGGAGAAGCGCCCAAAACGCGCTCGCAAAGAACATGATGGAGCCGATCCGAGCGAGAACGGTCAGTATCTCCGGCGCGTTTCGGGTGTAACGAACCGCTGCGCGTATTGCACCAGCGAGCGTCTCTCGCAGCGGGCCACTCGGCTGTGGGCGCCGCTTCCATCGAGCGATCAGCCAAAGAACGACGAGAAACGACAGCGCATTCAACGTGAATGCTGCGCCTACTCCCGCAGCCGCAATCAAAAATCCCCCCAACGCAGGCCCAATCGCTCGCGCCAAATTAAATTCAATGCCGTTCAGCGCGATGGCCGACATCAATTCGTCTTGGGGCACAACTTCAGGAAGCAACGCGCGCCACGTCGGGGCTTCTAGCGCATCCCCAATCGAAAGTGCCAGTGTCAGAAGCAGGAGAATCGACGGTGTAATGAAATTCAACAGCGTCAAAGCCGCGAGGATTACCGCTGTGGAGAACATCCATATTTCAGTGGCCAGGATTAGCTTGCGCCGGTCGAATATATCTCCGAGCGCTCCAGCGGGCAGCGCCAGCAGGAAGAACGGCAGCGCTGCAGCCGTCTGAGTCAAAGCCACCAGCAGCGGGCCCGCACCTTGCGACACCATCAGCCACGCCGCGCCCACGCCTTGCATAAACGTGCCGATGTCTGAGAACAGGTCGGCGATCAACAAATTCCGGAACATCGGCACACGCAATGGCTGCCATGTCCTCCATGGCGCCGCGGTTTCGTTGCGATGGAGCAGAGACCCGGGTGTGACCGCTCCGCCTACTTCATCGAGTTGTTCGCGTTCCGCCATCGTCGTGACTTATACCGCCAACGCGCGCGAAGGACCCTTCTAGGGCTGAGCCGTGTGCCGGTTAACCGCCGTGATGCCCGGCGAGAAACCTGTTTGGCCGACACACCCCGGTCACCATCCGGGTGCCTTCGAGGCTTGACAGGTGGCAGCAACGAGACTATAGCTAAATTCGAGGGTGCTCCCGTGAAATTAAGCGGAAGCGAAACGCAGCATGAATAAACGTCTTAGAGCGGTATGGTTTCTCTTGTTTGGCGTGAGTGTATTTGTGTCGCCGGCGCTCGCCCAGCGACGCGTTGCGCACTCCCCGGGCAGGCGCGCCAGTCCCGCATTTTCGCGGGCTCATCGGTTCCGGGGTGACGCGGCATTTCCTCCCTATTTCTATCCTGATTACTACTACCCTGATTACGACTATCAGGACTACGGCTACCCCGATGACAGCTTGGCGCCCCAGGCGGCCGAGGCTCCCAGCGCCGCCCAGCCATCTCAGCCGGTTTCCTCCGCGCCAGCGCAGCGGCCGCCGGAGTCGCTCGTGTTGGAATTGCGCGGTGACCACTGGGTGCGAATCACGAATCACGGCGCCTCGTTGAGCGCTGAGTCCGCTCAACCGGAATGGGACCAGACTTCGGAGTCGTCCGGTGGCTCCCGCTCGCGTCTTCGCCACAACCAGGCTCCGCGTCCCTCCGGTGAGCTCCCCTCCGCTACGCTGGTTTTTCGCGACGGGCACCAAGAAAAAATACAGAAATATGTGATCGTCGATCAAACGATTTACGCTGGCGCGGAACATTGGCGCGGCGGCTTGTGGAACCGAAAAATTCAGGTCGCGGAATTGGACGTTCCTGCTACCTTGGCCTTGAATCAGGAGCGTGGGACGAAGTTCAACCTGCCTTCCGCGCCCAACGAAGTTATTGTTCGACCCTGACTCGTCCTCGATAAAAGTGTGGCTCGTGCCGCCTCTCGGTATATCCATCATCGCTAGGATTCAAACAGTTGGCCGTTGCGGATCATTTGGAGCATGGACGGGACCGGCAGTATACGATTGCGGACGTTAAGTCCCACGTCGGGCCTGTCCCACACAGGATGGACGATGACGATAAATGAGAGTCAAGACCGAAATGCGACAGCCAGCTTCGCCCAGCCTCATGCGGCAAACGGCTTGGCATTGATTCGAGTGACCATCGGTGCGTTGTTCGTGTGGGTGTTCTTCGAGAATCTGGGGAAGGGGTTATACACCGCAGGTGGCTACGCAGGGCTGATCCACTACTACATCAAGTCGGGCCACTCACCGGCGGCATGGAAGTCGATTATGGGATTGGCGGCGGGCCATGCCGCCCTCGCAGCTCCCATGCAGGCAGCAACGGAAATCTTGTTGGGGATCCTGCTAGTGATCGGCCTGCTGACGCGTCCAGTTGCTTTTATCGCATTCCTCTACCTCGGCAGTCTTTGGGTCTCCGAATGGGGCACTGCATGGATTTGGGAACTTCTAGTGCCGGTGCTCGCGTCGCTCGGGCTTACCATCGGACGCGCTGGTCGAGCGTGGGGCATTGACGCGTTGCTGGCACGGCGGAACCCCTCGTCTCCCTGGTGGTAATGAGCAACCGGCGTGCGAGTGTCGGTCATTATTCCCACCCATAACGAAGCGCAGGCGATTGGCCGTGTTCTTGCCGATCTACCTTCCAATCTGGTTACGGAGGTTATCGTTGTCGACAGCAATTCAACCGACGGAACGCCCGACGTAGCTCGAGGGATGGGGGCACAAGTCATCCAAGAACCACGCCGAGGATACGGCCGCGCTTGTATCACAGGGCTAAGGAACGCGACAAATCCCGATGTGGTTGTTTTCCTCGACGGAGATTACAGCGACCGCCCTTCGGAGTTACCGATGATCCTGGCTCCGATCTTCGAGGGGCGAGCAGACATTACGCTCGGTTCGCGCTTCGCCGGCATATGCAAGCCCGGTTCGCTACAGTGGCACCAATCATTCGGCAATCGTCTCGCCGCCGGCCTCATCAGGCGTTTATATGGCGTGGAGGTTAGTGACCTCGGCCCATTTCGCGCCGGTCGCACAGATGTGCTGCGCGCCCTCGCCCTTGAAGAGACAACTTACGGCTGGGCAGTGGAAATGATCTTGAAGGGCGCACTCGCGGGGTTTCGCATCGTGGAAGTCCCTGTGAGCTATTACCCGCGAATTGGAAAGTCTAAAATCAGCGGTACGCTCAAGGGGACGTTGGGAGCCGCGTGGTTCATTCTTAGCCGGATCGTGAGATATTCTTTTCAACGTCGAGGGATAGGCGGGCCGCGACCGGCATGAGCTTTCGATAGGCTTCTCGCTGGAATCCTCTAGACAAAGCCGCCATGTGTTCTCGCCCAAATCGAACCCTGGTCATCATGGCAAAAGCCCCGAAGCCGGGAATGGTCAAGACCCGTCTCATCGAAAAACTCCCTTCTCCCGCAGTAACCTCACTCTATCGTTGCCTTTTACAGGACACCCTCGCGTTGGCTGAGTCGTTGACGGGCGTGGAGGTCGCTGTGATGTGCCCCGAGCAGGATCGGGATGAACTGGCAGAACTATTAGGTCACTCGGTTCCCGTCATAGCGCAGAAGGGCGAAGGGCTAGTGGCAGGACTTACCTCTGTTTTCCAACGCTTCACGGCCGCCGGCCGGCGCGTGATCGCGTTCAACAGCGACAGTCCTCACCTTGCACCGTCGGTTCTGGATAGCGCGTTTGAAATACTGGCCACTCATGACGTCGTTGTTGGGCCAACCCGCGATGGAGGCTACTACCTTGTCGGCGCCAAGGCGGCTTACCCGTCGATTTTCAAAGGAGACGGTATGGGAACAGAGAGCGCGTTCGACAGGTTGCTGGCGCGCACGAAAATCCTCGAACTTACAACGGGCTGCACGGAGCCGTTCTACGACATCGACGTCGCAGAAGATTTAATCTTTTTGGCCGATGAACTGCGTCTCGCTCCGGCAAAGGCGCCGCGAACCGCCGCATGGTTCGAACAATGGGAGCCGGCAGTTACCCGCCTGCGTCGGCGATTGGGAGAGCTGTGAAATTCACACCCTCGCAAAGGCTGTGCGAACTGGGCGTCATTCTACTCATAGCGCTGATGGTCTGCTCACACAGCTTCAGCCGCAGGGGTGATCCATCGTTCATGATTCCTCTAGCCGTTGCTGGCTGTGCGTACCTCTTCGCCATCCGCGAGCTCTTGTCCACAGCAACATTTCCGAAGCGCGTCGTCATTTTCGGTCTCGCGCTGGCGGCCGTGTGGCACTGTCAATTCTTGCGCATACCTCCGGGACCAGACGACGACGTTCATCGATATGTCTGGGACGGCCGCGTGCAGCGGCTGGGCTACAACCCCTATATTCTCGTGCCGAGCGAACCGGCGCTTGCCGGGTTGCACACCTCTGAGACGCGCACGCTGAATAACCCGGATGTACCGAGCCCATATCCACCGGGGGCGCAACTGTTCTTCCGCGGGGTCACGGCGATTCACGAGTCCACATTTGCACTGAAGATCGCATTTCTAATTTGCGATGTGGCGATCGTGTTTGTGTTGCTCGATATCTTGCGTCGTACCTCGCTGGGAGAGCATTGGGTCTTGGCCTATGCCTGGCATCCACTGTTGGCGACAGAAGTAGCTGGCAGCGGTCACGTCGACATTCTTGGCGTGCTCCTGCTCTTGCTGTCCGCGGCCGCGCTTCTGAGACACTGGCGTCCGGTTGCGGCCGTGGCGTTTGGGCTTGCTGTGGCGGTGAAATTCGTACCGATTGTGCTGCTGCCGCTGTACTGGAAGAGGGTTCGGATACGCGACTGCGCGCTGGCTGCTGCCGTTCTCGGGGTTCTTTATGCACCTTTTCTCAGCCACGGCCGCATTCCCCTCGGCTCGCTCGGCACTTACGTGCACAGGTTCCGTTTTAACGATCCGGTTTTTGCGGCGCTCGAGTCGGTGACAGCTCCCCAGGTTGCGGCAGGGCTGGCAGTGCTTGTCGGAGTTCTCACTGCGATTTGGATGAGAAAAGGGTCCCGGGAATGGTCCGCGGACCGCTTTGCTTGGCCAATGGCAGCATCTCTTTTGTGTGCACCGGTTGTATATCCGTGGTACATGCTTTGGTTGTTGCCGTTCCTACGGTCGCTCTCGACGGTGCCAATCATGGTCTGGACAGTAAGCATTATTCCTACCTATTATGTTTGGCGTCTGCGCACACATGGGCAGCCGTGGGTGGTTCCCGGCTGGATCATGTGGCTGGAATACGGAGCCGTGGTAGCAGCTGTCGCCATCATCGCTTTGTTCCGGCTCAGCCGCCCGCTCGCACCCCAGTGCTCAGCGGGCCAGGCAGAGTGAGCCTAACCCCACCACACCGGATCCTTTGTCCAGGAGCGTTTTTCAAAGTAAATCCAACACGACATTTGATTCACTGAGGAGGATCTTCCATGAAGAAGTTGGCCCGTTCCATGACGATCCATAGCCTGTTCTTGGGACTGCTGCTCCTTGCGGGCACTTCCCGGGCACAGACGCCGCCACCCATCGTCGAAGAGCTTGCCAAGACGTATGGCCTGGATTCGTATGGGCAAATTGACGCCATCCGCTACACCTTCAACTTGCAGCTCCCTGCTTTGAAAGTGAATCTTTCCCGTTCATGGGAGTGGGAGCCCAAGACCGGCAAAGTCTCTTACGAGGGAAAAGATACTGAAGGGAAGCCGGTAAAGGCCACGTACGTGCGGGCTCAGATCAGCAGCTCACCTGCCAACATAAAAGATGATATCGATCCAGCTTTTAACAACGACAATTATTGGCTGATATTCCCCTTCCACGTTTACTGGGACAAAAGCGCCGTTGTGGCGGTAAAGGAGAAG